>OHEG01000309.1_pt1 | contig 24201 bp, 29 predicted proteins | sample 1567181 | NCBI WGS metagenome assembly OHEG01 (sample SAMEA3879534, study PRJEB24766) | human gut metagenome | biome: human-associated habitat; feature: feces | place: USA | collected 1985/1987 | reverse complement strand
TTTCCTCATTATAACATACCGCGAGGGCTGTTGCGAGACTTTGTCAACAGCGCCAAAATGTCCCAAAGCCGGGTTTGGGGAGGCTCCCCAACAAGCGTTTTTGCAGCCCGCAGGGATGCAAAAATAGCAAGTGTGGCCACACTTGCCCTGCTTGCCGTTAGTACATATTCTGGAATAGTAAGCCCAAAGAGAAATTGGGTTATCTGTTGTAATCGAAGATGCCTTCACTGGACTTAAGGCATCGAAAGCAGCTGTGGAACATTATCTCGCATCGTACAGAACGCACAAAACTATTCTTTCCATTTTATGCAACAGGCAGAAATTAAGAAATCTTGGGTTTTTGTGTAATTATTCCCCACTCAGATTTGTTTATATAACAAAAGACTTTAAAAGGCGGTGATCCCAATGATTTGTTGATTCTCTTAAAGATAATAAAAAAACGCTTGTGATTGGAAAGGAGTAAGATATGAAAAGACTATTTGCTTTTGTTCTCTCAGCAGTGATGGTGATTTCTTGCACAATGATGCCTGCTGTTGCTGTGGAAGCAAACAGCAAAAATGATAACACTTCTCCGACAAGAGATTATATGCAGTTGCAGCACACAGAGACGGTATGCTACAACAGCAATTCCGTTAGTATCACAGTTTCCTATGGCGTAAGGGAGGATTTTTCGAACAGTAGTGGTTACCGTATTGTAGCCATTGGTGGATGCGGTGTAGGGACTTATAGTGGATGGGTCTACGTTGATCGTGCGGAGGTTGTCGTCAGCGGGATCTCGTACAGAGACAACAATCAAATCGCGGATGTCCCTATAAAATACTACGCGAGTACAGGTTCAGGTACCGTTCCATATACAGCAATCATCACTATTGATCTGAATACATAAGGAGACGTATATGAAACGATTCAAAATAACCCGTCGGCATGCTCTAATTATTCTGCTCCTTGCCACGGCTGTGTGCTTGGTCTGGGCTTTGGGCCACAACCGATCCCTTTCCCCTACATCCAATGATGCGCTGGTCCTCAACGAGGATATGACGGGAGAATACTGCGGAACATCCCGCGAGGGCTCCAACGAGTGTGCCTTTACGCTGTCGTTCGACTATGCTAAATCCGAAAAGCCCGACAGCTATTACATTGTAGATATCAATAGATGTCACTTGGAAAGCCTTAAGGGCTGGACTGTGGTCGGAGACGCGCGAATCATATCCGATGAAATCGCCTATCGAAACGACCGGCAGACCGCGGACATCATCCTGAAATACCAGGCGACCACGGGCAGCACTTGCGTCGATGAGTTTTATACGACTGTTGTCACGCTTGATTTGTCTGCACAAAGGAGCTTCTAGGAAAGTGAAAAAATGAAAACACAGCGTCCGCTCTAGTGAGGAACGGACGTTGTGCTTTCGTGTTTTTCGCGCAAATTTCTTGCTGTAGTTGTAAACGCCCTTACCAGACTTTTTGCCAAGAAGAATATTGTACTACGGCTCACATTGATAGGCACCACGCATTTGCATTCTTGATATATTGTGCCTTTGTGTTATACTTTTTTTGCAATTATATCAGGGATGTGATTACTGTGCTAATGATACTGCTCTCGATGCTTTCGGATGAGGGAGATCGCAGGAAACTATTCGAGCTATATACACAGTATCAAGATGCCATGCTGCGCGTTGCCCGGCGGTATTTCCCTGCCGATCAGGCTTTGGCTGAGGATGCCGTTCAAAATGCATGGTTACGAGTGATTGATAATTTTTCGAGGATTTTCGAAATTCCTTGTAAGAAACAGGGCGCTTATCTTGTTACTATTGTGAAGAACGAATCGCTGACGCTCCTGCGGAAATGCAGAAAGGATCTGCCGTTGGATGAATCGCTAATGAAATGCAGCCTAGATGATGACAGCGCTACCATCATTGACACGATCCGCTCGATGCCGGAAACCTATCGCGCTGTGCTGGAAATGCGCCTTGTGGAGGAGCGCACAACGCGAGAGATTGCCGCTGCGCTCGGCCTGTCTGAGGGCGCGGTGAATACGCGCATATCTAGAGGGCGAGCACTGCTAGCGGAAAAACTGAGGAAGGAGGGGTACACGGCATGACAGAAGATGCTTTGTTACAAGGCTTCCTGTTGGATGCTGCAGCAGATGAGTTTGCCTCGGAGTTGGCCGATACAACGCCGGTCACCGTCTCCCCTCGCCTTCTGAGGCAGATGAACGCGATGCTTAATGATCCGAACAGTTGGGCAAAGAGGCAGCATCGCTCCATCTGGAGTCGTATTGCCCGCACCGCTGCTGTTATTCTTCTTGTGCTCTCGCTGTCGCTTAGTGCACTGATGGCGGTCAGCCCGACCGTTCGTGCGGCGGTGATAAACTGGGTGCGCGAGACTTATGAGCATAGCGTTATCTATCGGTTTTTTGACAAATCCGATGACCAGCTGCCTAATTATGCGCCAACATGGCTACCTGAAGGATTTGTTTTGGATGAAAGAGTAGCGTTGGATGACTGGGTCTTATGTACATATCATAACACAACCGAAGACGGGTGGCTTTCTTTCGACTACTGCTATGCCAGTTCCGATATGCAGATGCAAATTGGAGGATATGATGAGGCAGCTCCCACATCGGAAAAGTGTTTTGTAAACGGAATTGCTGCAGATTATTACCCGGCAGGCAATTCTGAAACGAACGATCTTATTTGGATTGATGAGGATCAGGGCATTGTTTTCGCAATAAACAGCACAGTGGAAAAAGAAGCTATATTGCATATAGCAGAAAGCGTTTCTTTGTCAGATTCGACAAATCCGTAAAAAATCAAAAAAACTTGTAAGATTTACCCCCTTTCCTTCGTTGTCTGGTTATAAGCGAAGGAAGGGGGTGAATCATATGAACAAGAGGATATTCTCTGTACTTCTTGCGATAATGCTGTTGCTTGCCATATCTGCTAATGCAAATGCAGCGGTCAAAAGCGTAAGATCATCACTGTCGCTCAGCTTCAGCGGCAGCACTGCAAACTGCAGCGCCGTCGTTCGTGAAAGCGGCAAACAGATCAATGTGACGATGGAGCTTTGGCATGGCAGTACGCTCCTCGCATCGTGGACTGGCTCTGGCACAAATTACGCAATAGCGAGCGGCAGCTATTCCAGCGTTCAGAGCGGCGAAACCTACACACTCAACGCCTATGGAACGGCTAGCGGTACGCCTTTCACAGTAACACCAATCAGTAGAACCTGTCCGTAAAAGGGCAAAGGCTAATCAATTAACGAAATGGCAAAAACGGAGAAACATTATGAAAATAGCAAAATCTTTTGTTGCCAGCATTCTATCTTTTGCGCTCATCTTTACTCTTTACGTAAAGCCCACTGCAGCCGCTTACAATAGTGTCCAGCCAAGCTTTAGTACCCAGCAAGAAGAATCATATTCATTTCTTTTATACCGGGATATGTCGATGCCATTAATGAGTGACATATCATCTAAACAGATTGCAGAAAAGTATTCAACACAGTTAGCCACCATTACCGGTAATTCACAACGCATCTGCGGTCAAATTACTTGGGAAACTCTAGAACAGATTAAAGCATATATTAAATGTCACAATTCACTTGATAATAGTTTTTACTCTCTCCTCTCAGATATTGCCATTGCCGCGACAGAACAAAAGCTTGCTTTAGTCGAAAATGATATTATTAAAGAATGCTTAGGTGAATATAGCAATACAAGAGATTACGGGGGATTTGAAATCAGGAACAAGACGGTAACCAACCTTACATCACTTAAGCCCTTAAAAGGAAATATTAAGAAGTACTTGCCAACTAACTCGTCAGAAAGCTCTTCTCTCTCTGTCACCATTGGCGTTGGTGATGTGATTGACGGTTATTCAATAAGCGCCTCAACAACGGTTTCTACTAGTTATTCAATGAGTGGACCTTCTACTAACACTTGGCTCCATTCCGGTGTTGCTGTTGCTACGCATACCGCAGTTTATGGCGTTCTAAACGGAATTGTCCAGAGAATAACATTTGATTTGGTAGAGGTTTCCACTGGTAATGTTATAAGCCACGAGACGATTATAAAGGTTGAGGAAAGTACTAAATACGCTTCAGATTACACGCTGCTCGTTTCTTTAGGCAATCCAACATATGTAGATCATGCTAGATATAATCAAACCCTCGCTTTTGCTACTCAATCTGCATTTGAAAGGAATGCTCAAAATTCTCCTGACTATTTTATTAATTGAGGATGGAACCATTTGAAACTGACTCATATTCAATTCCTGCTTAGATTCATGTGCTGTTTTGGCGGATTGGGAATCATTTGCATGGTTGTCGCCTGCTTATCGACAAATAGTGCTACATCGACCATCGACTTATATATGCTGCTGGAAAAAACGCACACCACAGCCTACTTTATCCTGTTCTGCTCATGTCTGATTATCGGCGTTTTAGCTCTTTTAGCTTTGCAAGCTCTTGATTATCGTTATAAGCATTTGCGTAATAAAACTTAAGCTAAGGCACAATACATTATCTTATGATAAGTATGGCAAAAGCCGGACGTATAGACGCAGAGCTGCCATCAGAAAGCGTGGTACAATGAACAACGAACAAGGCTGTGGAAAGTGGATACCCTGCCCGATCTGCAATGGGAAAACGCGAACAAAGGTGTATGCAGACACGGTCTTATTGAACTTCCCTCTCTACTGCCCCAAATGCAGAAAAGAAACCCGAATCGACGTAATACAACTGAAAATAACGTTGAGCAAAGAGCCAGATGCATGACGCAGAGCCAGCTCCCCCGAAAAACGGTGGAGCTGGCTCGTTTCTTTATATGGAGCTTTTATAAATCGGTTTTGCGGGTGTTTCGCAATGCAAACAGGAACGACTGTACGACGGGAATCAACGCGGCTGCTTCGTCCTCAGTGCAATCTGCAATTTCTCGGCACAGCGCGTCATGCTGAGGGCGTTCTCGCGCATGATCAGGATCGAAAAGCACTTCCAGATCGGGTTTCAGCACCTTGACGATCTGCGCTAAACTATCCAGCTTGGGGTTCCCCTCACCTTTTTCAATTTTGATGACTGTGCGCTCGCTTTTGTCAAGTAGCTCTGCCAGCTCTAATTGCGTCAGATTGCGGGAAATGCGGGTCTCTTTCACAAGTTTCCCTAACCTTTCGGATGTCTTCTGCATTGCATTTCACCTCGATACCATTCTACAATACAGTTCTTTCGTTTTGAATGTACCGCGCTTCGTCTTGATACTGTACTACATTTCATTCTTCATACGAAAGGAAGCGCAGATGCGGAAAGTGCAGTCTAACGCTTTGAACATGAATTTTGCTTCACTCTACGAGTGCGCCAAGCTTCCGCAGATGAAGTAAAGTTCATTTTTTATCGCAATCAATATGTTTACCAAACAACACTTGCCGCTGCAGAGCAGGCAAGTGCTGTTTTTGCACCTTACCCACGCGCCCGCTCCCCTCCTTCGCGTTCTGGATTTCCTAAAAATTCAGAATGGAGGAATTACAAGTGACAACGATCAATTTACGGGATTATTACCCGTGGTACATAGAGGATCAGTATATCGAAGTTTCCGATGAAGTGGCCGCCGAGCTACGGGCCGACAAACTGTATGAGGCTGCCTATCAGCGGCGGATCGTCCGCAACAAGGCGCAGTATTCCCTCGACTGTGACGATGGGATCGAATACTCAGCCTGTCTGCATGAGCCGACCCCGCAGGAGCTTCTGGATCGCATGGAGCTGTTCACCCACCTTTGGAACGCCCTCAACTCTCTGCCGGAGATGCAGGGTGTCCGGGTGGAGGCGCATCTGATCCTCGGCAAGAGCTACCGCCAGATTGCCCGGGAGCAAGGCGTGGACAAGAGCGTTGTCCGGCGCTCGGTAAAGCGCGGCATGGCTGCTATGAAAAAATATTTGAAAAAAGTTCTGTGAGCGAGGCTCCATTTGCCCGATTTTTGTCCTTGGTATATGAGAGGTAGTTTTCACCTCTCCGCAGCAAAGTAGTTGATGCTCCGTCACGGATCGTCGCTGTCCGCTGTGAGGGAGCGCCGCATTGAATATGAGCTGTCTTATGACAGGCCAACAGGAGCGGGTGCGGCGCTCCCAACTGTCAAAAACACCTTGGGACATTTCGTCCCAAGGTCATAAGTCGCAGGCCAGTGCTTTTATGAGGCGCTGGCCTTTCCCTGTTGCCGAGAATTGAAAAGGAGGTCTTTATGCAGCAGAGAAAACAACATACCGCATTTGCTGTGGACGGCTACGCCATCACCGCCAGCTTTGCAGACTGCAAAAATGCGGCAGCGCTCCATCATGTAAAGCAGATTTTATTATCTTCTTTTGCCAACAATACGGTAAAAAATAGCTACGGCGACATCCTTGCAATCCATCCCGAGCAGAGGGATAATAATAGTGGGGGTAGCCCCTATGTACCTTGAAAAGTTCATATTCCCCGCGTATTGATTGCGTTCTTTTATTGACCCATCGACAAATGAAAGGACGGATCAATATGATAGAAAACAGAATGATGACAGGCAATCGGGTTGATTGCCTATACCGCGTATCCACCGACAAGCAGGTAGACTATAACGACAAAAGCCAAGCCGACATTCCCATGCAGCGCAGAGAGTGCCATCGTTTCTGTGAAAAAATGGGTTGGACGATCGTTCACGAGGAGCAGGAGGACGGCGTGTCCGGGCATAAGGTGAGAGCCGAAAACCGGGACAAGCTGCAAATCATCAAGGAACGAGCCAAACAGGGAAAATTCGATATTCTGCTTGTGTTCATGTTTGACCGCATCGGGCGTATCGCTGATGAAACGCCCTTTGTGGTAGAATGGTTTGTTAAGAACGGAATCCGGGTCTGGAGTACCCAAGAGGGTGAGCAGCGGTTTGACAATCACACGGACAAGCTCACAAACTACATACGCTTTTGGCAAGCCGACGGCGAAAGCGAAAAGACTTCAATTCGCACAAAAACCGCCCTCGGGCAGCTTGTCGAGGACGGAGGTTTCAAGGGCGGTCTTGCTCCTTATGGGTATGATCTTGTAAAGAGCGGGCGCTTCAATAAACGCAAGCACGAAGTTTTTGAGCTGGCTATCAATGAGGCCGAGGCCGCTGTGGTACGGATCATCTTTGACAAATATGTGCATGAGGGTTTCGGCGCTCAACGGATCGCCACCTACTTAAATAATCTTGGCTATCGGGCGAGAACGGGTAAAATGTGGCATCACGCCAGCATCCGGGGTATCATTTGCAATCTGACATATACCGGGGTGCTTCGCAGCGGCGAAAGCCGCTCCCAAACGCTGCCCCACTTGCAGATCATAACGCCGGAGCTATTCGAGGCTGCACAACACATTCGTACCTCCCGTGCCAACTCCGCCGAACAGGAACGGCGCGTACCGCTGAATACCCGTGGTCAGTCCTTGCTGGCCGGGAATGTCTTTTGCGGGCATTGTGGCTCCCGGCTGGCGCTCACCACCAACGGCAAGGCTTATCCGTGCAAGGAAGATGCTCACCGCATTGTAAAGCGTGTACGGTATATCTGCTACGGCAAGACACGCAAGCAAACCGAATGTGACGGGCAGACTGGCTACACGGCTCATATTCTTGACGGTATCATTGATAAGGTGGTGCGGCAGATCTTCGAGCGAATGAAAGCAATCCCTAAAAGTGAGATCGTCAATATCCGCTATCGTGAAAAGATGGAAGAACGGAAAGCGCTTCTCAAAAGCGCAAAATCCGACTATGCCAAGGCTGCCGCCGAGCTTGATACACTCCGTGGAGAGGTCATTAAAGCCCTCCGGGGCGAAAGTGCTTTTTCGCAGGAATTGCTCAGTTCCTTAATTGCGGACGGTGATAAAAAATGTCTCACCATTCAGCATACTATGGAGGCGGCGCAGGCGGCCTACGACGAGGGACAGGTCATGCTGGATGCCTTAAACGCTCAGTACGATGACATTATCTCATGGGCGGATATGTACGACAGCGCCAGCATGGAGTCAAAGAAAATGATCGTGAGCTGCCTGATCCGGCGTGTGGAAGTGTATCGAGACTATCGGCTGCATATCGACTTCAACATTGACTTTGAGCAGTTCAGCGCTGGGCTGGACATTTCGGCAATCGCCGCATAAGAAAAGCCCGCTTCAAAAGAGAAGTGGGCATAAAACAAAAAACTTGCTTTTTTCAAAGCAAGCATTTATTAAGAATACTCAGCGCACCCGATTGGTGGAGATAAGCGGGATCGAACCGCTGACCTCTTGACTGCCAGTCAAGCGCTCTCCCGAACCATCGGGTATGCACCCCCTGATGGCTTGGGAAAGGGCTTGAATATCCCGCCCCGGCAATTGATGAGAGACAAGTTGCAGTATAGCATAGAAGGTATATGTTGTCAACTGGACATACCTTTACGATATGTACCCCTCGCCGTGGTCGTGGCGAGGGTGAGAGCTTATTGCGCCATGGGCAGTTCATAGGTAGCGCATTCGTCGATGCTGTCGATACCATTCAGGAACTGCTCCACATTAATGTTGAATTCAATCTTGACCCTATAGTCCCGGAACACCGAAACCTTCTTGATGATGTAGCCGCAGATCATTTTCTTGACCTCCATCGGGCTTTCATCAAAAATCTTGGACCAGGACACGATCCGGTTGAACTCGGCCTTCATCTCCTCGATCTTAGAGTTTCCATCATTCAGTTCTGCGGTAAGGGTCGTGATTCGTTCACTGGTGGACAGTACCTTCTGTCGGGTATCCTCCAGCATTTCAGTCAGCACATCTTGCGGCAGGGCGCTTTTCCCTTGGATCGCCTTCAGCACCTCGGACTTGAGGGATTCATATTCCTTATTGGCCTTGGTGTTTTCGGCTCTGGCCCGCTGCAATTCCGAGCGTATCATTGCCATCTGCTTTTGAACCGCACTTCCCACAATCATGTCGTTGGAAGCTCCCTGCATCTTGTCGAAGACCTGATGCAGCACCTCAGTGACGATCCCGTCCAGAATGTGCATTGTGTATCCAGTCTGTCCTGTACATTCCTGACGGCGCCGGGTCTTGTTGTAGCATACATAGCGAATACGCTTTTTATGGACCGGCGTCCCATCCGCAAGGCGGGTGGTTGTCCCGTTGGTAGTGAGCACCAGCCGGCCTCCGCAGTGGCCGCAGAAGATGTTCCCGGAAAGCAGGGATTGGCCTGCGGTATTCAGCGGTACTGTGCGCCGCTCTTTCCGCTCATTGGTCCGCTCCAGCATCAGTTTCTGCGCCAGGTCGAATTGGTCTGGGGCGATGATCTGGAGGGCCTCAAAGGGGCCGGCATAGGTTTCTCCGCTCCGAAGGATTCCCTTGTAGAGCGGGTTGTGCAGGATGCCCCCCACACTGGCGTCGTGCCAGTTTTGTCCCTTCCGGTTTTTGATCCCGTGGTCGTTGAGGAAGTTGGCAAGGCGCCATCTGCCGTAACCGGACGAAATGCAGAGGTCAAACATCATCCGGACGACTCTGGCCTCGTCCTCATCAATGACCAGCATGTACACCTCATGTTTGCGCTTGTTGAGGATGCCGCTCTTTTCCAGCCGGTACCCGTATGGTGCGTTTCCACCGCGGAACCGGCCTTCCTCTACCATCTGGCCAAGGGCCGTTTTGGTGCGCATCGAAGTTTTCTGGCTCTCTCCATCGGCCTGCCAGAAACGGATATAGTTGGTCAGGCGGTCCGTGTGGGACTCAAACCGCTGCTCTCCTTCCTGTACGCTCCAGACGCGGACGCCCTTTTTAGTAAACCACTCCACAACGAAGGGTGTTTCATCTGACTTGCGGCCCAGTCGGTCGAACATGAAGACAAGCAGAATATCGAACTTGCCCTGCTCTGCATACTTCTTGATGAGCTGCAGTTTATCACGGTCATCGGCGCTGACTTTATAACCGGATACGCCAGTTTCCTGCTCCTCGCCCACGATGACCCAGCCCATTTTCGCCGCAAAATCGTGGCAGGCTTTTCTCTGCATAGGGATGTCTGCCTGGTTGTTTTCATCGTGATCGACCTGCTTGTTGGTGGAAACTCTGTATAAACAATAAACTCTTTCAGCCATTGATATCCGTCCTCTCATGTTTTTTGTGTGAGAGGGCGGACACCCAATTCATTCTATTCGATTATCAAGGTTCCCGGCTTTTGCCATACCCATTATCTCACACTACGGCCAGAATAGCCAGGGGAATTGATAATCTTTTTATAAACAAATCTGCAGTAAATGGGCTGGTGTGTTGGGTTATCCTGTACTTTGCTCAAAGTTTTTGGGCCTCATCAGTCTGCCAAAAGCGAATGTAGTCAAGCATGCGTTCTGCATCAACGCCGTCTATGATCTCTCCCTCATAGACGCTCCAAACATGGATGCCCTTCTTGGTAAACCACTCTGCGATGAATGGGGTTTCGTTGAGATTGCGTCCCAGCCGGTCATACATAAAGACCAGCAGGATATCAAACTCACCCTGCTCAGCAGCCTTTCTAATGCGCTTTAACTTAACAAGGTCATCAGTGCTGACTTTATAGCCGGACACGCCGATCTCCTGCTCCTCGCCAACAATGTTCCAGCCTTTTTTCTCTGCAAAATCGTGGCAGGCGTTCTTCTGCATGAGAATGCTTTCCTGATCCTTACCTCTGTATAAGCAATAGACTCTTTCAGCCATTTTACTGACCATCCCTTCATCAAATCTTCTGAATGCAAGACCTTCAGCAAGTCGTTCTATTTCTGGGGCATTGCATAGGCGCTCAGGAGAGCCTGCTTTACTAATACAGCAACTTCAGGATTTTCTTTTTCTGCAAAGCAGAGAGTGACCTTATAGCCCTGAACCGAGATATGCATTTCAGGCTTTTCTTCGTCGATTCTGAGTACCCTGTTCATAGTAATCCTCCTAAAAATAAAGCATCGGCTATCCTAAAAAGATAGCCGATGCTTTTCAATTTCTAATTGTAACTGCTTAGTGGCGATAGTCCTTTTACAGAGTAGGTTCGATTGACTGCATACCGATTTCCTGTACTTGGACGATATCCAATGTTGGCAGAGCCTTCAGATAATTCTCTACATTCCAGTATTGGACCCCATTTTCCATCTGCGCATCTTCGCCGCGGTACAGGATATAGCGCCCATGGATGGGACCAAACCGCCGTTCCGTCCTCTGGCATTTATCCTCATCGACGAGGTGCCGGTATTGAAAGGGAACCTGTTTGCTGCTGTGTTTGATTTCAAAGATCTCACAGGAGTTTTCTTTCTGGTCATAGATGACCATGTCAAACTCGCCAGCCTCAAACTGCAGTTTGAAAACACGGTGATCCTTGTCGGCCGCCTTCATGGTTTCCAGCAGCACAATATCTTCCATCATCCGGCCACGGACTTCTTCAAGGATGCGGCCCGTGATCTGCGTTTTATCATATTCGCTGAGCGCCGAGAACTGCTCATCCTTTAACAAGGAATGGATAAGGGCCTGGGCCTGACAATATCGCATTCCAGGCTGTGTGAAGAGAATATGTTCCACTGGTTCAATTCCGGGGTCCGCCGATTCAATGGGACAATCCACAATCAACTCCAACGCGGTAAGATATTGCTTAATCTCTATGATGTGAGCAGTTGTGATACCGATGGACTGCTCCTCCTTGTTCCGGATATCCAGCAGTTCCATCAAACGCTGGGTGACCGCCTCTGTATCAATGGCATCCAGCGCCTCTGTGCGCTTTTCGGGGTCACGCTCTTTCCGCAGATTTGCGGCAGTGAGCCGCAGGTCATGGGAGAGAAAATCATCGGTCAGCACTGAGATCAGGAATCGGTGGTTCATATCCTCTATGATCCGGTTGATGGCGCTGGTCAGCTCTCCAGCTTCATACAGAGAGTACAGGTGGCGGAAATGCCCGCCCGACTCGTAGCAGGCCAGGGAGTGCTGGATGTTCTTGCAGATTGCCGTGTCGATGTATCTTCGGGTGGACTCGTCATCCCGGAAGGATGCATCCTGAGCATTCACATCTTCATCGTCAAAGGCCAGCTCTCCGGCGCGTAGTGTGCCGCCATATCGGATGTACTCATCAATGCTGTCGATCCCGAGCAGACGGCTATACTCCCGATATGGGATGAAGGTCGTGTGGATGGACTTGGCCCGGTCATACAATTCTTCATCCATTGCCAGCCAGAAGCCCAGGGAGTCCGTACCAGACAGGACGATCTTCATTCCCATGGTGGCGAACACATCGGAAAAGAGGGCAGCCGAGTCAATAAAGTCTTCCATCAGCGTGACCTCGTCGATGAACACATATCGGAATCCCGCGTTAAACAACTTCTTGAGATCCCGGTTCATCATCGCCATATTGTCAGTCCTGCGGGCTTTGATGTATGCGATACGGCTCAAGTCCTCCTTTGTCATTCTGCCAATGGCCTGACGGAGCATGGTGTTTTTTCCAGTCTGGAGCAGGCCAAAGAGCAGACACACGCGGTCATGACTTCTGCCGTGGAGGTACATCTCCAGTTGCTCAAAGCAGTCGCGTGAGGCCAGTGCCTTTGATTTCTGCGCAACGGCAGCCAGTTCTTTGCCGATGGTTATATCGGTTTCGACACCTGATATTGATATGCTTTTCGGGCTGCTTCCACTCACTTATGCGTCACCTCCTCGCCAATCACGCCCTGATATGTTACCGCTTTCTCAATTCCATTCTTCCGCCAGAAGGAAGTCACGGATATTCCGGTGCTTGATCCCGTTCCTGCTCATGTCAAACTCGTCGAGGGATACGACATACTTGGGGAAATTGTCCTGGATGCCATCGTATGCACCGAACTCCCGTTTCACCGTATCTTCAGAGGCCAGCAGGTATGTTACCTGCACATAGAGTTTTTCTCCTCTTTTTTCGCATACAAAGTCAATTTCTTTTTCTCCTGCTCTGCCTACTGTGACAACATAACCCCGTCGCAGCAGTTCCATGTAGACAATGTTTTCGAGGATCAGGTTGATGTCCTTCATGTTCCCGCCGAACACAGCCTCCCGAATACCGTGATCCGCAATATAATACTTTTCGTTGGAGGCCAGTATCTGCTTGCCCTGCAGGTCCTGGCGCTTTACCTGATAGAAGAGATATGCGTCACAGCAGTACCGCACATAGTTCAGGATGGTTTCTGCCGCGACAGTCCGCTGCTCATTTTTGAAAAACTTAGCCAGAGAGGACGCTGAGAAAACTGTTCCGACATTTGCGGTCATATACGCAATGATGCGCTCCAGCAAATCAATATCCCGAATCTTGTTCCGTTTTACGATATCTTTGAGCTGCACAGAATTGAATAGATCTGTGAGATACTGCCGGGAGGGTTCTTCCTCATACCGGAGGTTGGCCAGATAGGGCATTCCTCCGGCCAGCAGATATTTTTGAAAGCATTGCTGGATCGAATCGCTTGGTGCAATTGTGTGGTACAGTTCCAGGAATTCAGCGAAGGAGAATGGGTAAATCACAAACTCCACATACCGTCCGCCAATATAAGTGGCCAGTTCACCGGACAGCAGTTTTGCGTTGGAGCCCGTAATGTAGATATCGCAGTCCAGCGCCACTCGCAAAGAATTGACGCACTTTTCCCAGCCCTCTACTTCCTGGATCTCGTCAAAAAACAGATACGCTTTTCCCTCGATGCCCTCTGCCCGTTTTATGATCTCATCGTGCAGAGCCGTTGCGGTCTGCAGATGGGAGTACCGCATATCTTCAAAATTGATTGAGATCATCTGAGACGGGGCAACACCAGCCTCCGCCAGTTCCTCTTTGATCAGTTCCAGCATCACCGACTTACCGGAGCGGCGAATGCCGGTCATTACCTTAATCAGTTCGCCCCCAATGAAGGGACGGATGCGGTTCATATACAGTTCTCGTTTGATCATGATTGGAACGCCTCCTTTCTATCGTTGACCTCAGTATATCCCATTTACAACTGAAAATCAACTGATATAATCTAATTTTATCAGTTATAACTTATAAAATTAGTCGTATGTTGGCGCAAACACTGTACACAGCTTTTCAATTTCTCTCAAAGAAGCCCCCGAATGCACTCACTTTCCAGTTCAACGATGTCGCCTATCGGTATCCTTAAGCCATCAACCAGAATCAATACCTGATCCGCCTCATGGATTCTTTTCAGCCTCCCGGTTGATACGATATACCGGCCGCCGTCTTTCTTTGCGTCGGGCTGGAACCAGGTCACCGTGATTTCCGGCCGCTCTTTGATCCGCTCCAACAGCAGTTGCTGTTTTGAGTCCAAGGCAGCCCTGGCATCCTCGTCCAGTTCCATGCGCTGGTCGGTCAGCCGGGCCGTTTCCACAAGGGCGGCGCTGTGGCCGGACAGGGCCGCAAAGGGTGCGAACTGGGCCGCACGGTCTGAGAGCGGCATCCTCGGGTGCTTGGCTGAGGTAGGATGCGGCAAGTTGATGATATCATCGTATGGTCCGGTCATGCTTTGTGACCTCCGATTTGGTTGTTTCTCTCCCTGGCTGTGGCGCCGTCCTCCAGATTCAGTCCTTTGAGGATGGCATTCTTGCCAAAACGCTTTTTGATGTCCAGCATGGTTTCCTGGAGTTTTCTCTCCCGTGCATGGGCAGTGTCAGCCTCTTTTTTCTGCTTTTCCTTTGCCGAGTAGTCCGTAAACAGGTCAATCTGCTCCGGCAAATCCTCCGGCACAGAAGACTCGTCCAGCAGGTGATTGGCGCAGAGGGTCAGCCGGCGGGCCAGCAGGGTTTTATCTACGATCCGGTCATACAGGCTGGTGGCTGCCTTGAGCAGCTCCTCGCCGGAGGAAGTATATCCGTCCAGATTGACTGTACCATGAGCATGCTTGGGAATTTTGCGCCCATAGCGGTCCGTGGTGACCTCTCCGGTGTAGACTGTACCCTTGAGGTTTTCGATGTCATAGCCTACTGTGAGGACCAGTTGGTTGGTCGCAAGCCGCTTATCTACCAATTCCAGCGCCAGTGCATCGGCCATCTCCTGGATGACCAGCCTTGCCTTTTCAAATGGGTATGGGTACTGCAGAATCTGCCCGGAGACGATGCTCTTGTTTTCTGGTTTGTATGCCTTAATGTCCGCAATGGTGCAGGGTTCCCAGCCCCAGGCATGGTCGATGAGCAGTTCTGCGTTGACACCAAACAGTTTATAGAGCAGTTCCTCGTTGTGATAATCTGTAGGCTGCCCGATAGAACACCGGGCAATATCTCCCATGGTGTACAGGCCGTTGGCTTCCAGCTTGGCGGCATAGCCTTTTCCCACCCTCCAGAAGTCGGTGAGCGGACGGTGGGTCCAGAAGGAGCGGCGATAGCCCATCTCATCCAGTTCTGCGATGCGGACGCCGTATTCATCGGCGGGGACATGCTTCGCGCCAATGTCCATGGCGACCTTGGCCAGATACAGATTCGTCCCAATGCCCGCCGCAGCGGTGATACCGGTCGTCTGCAGAATGTCGAGGATGATTTTCCGGGCAAATTCACGGGCCGACAGATGGTAGGTCTGCAGGTAGCTGGTGGCGTCGATGAACACCTCATCGATGCTGTATGGGTAGATGTCCTCCGGCGCCACATGCTTGAGGTAAACACTGTAGACGCGGGTGCTCCAGTCAATATAGTGGGCCATCCGGGGTGGAGCCACGATATAGTCGAGGGCCAGGGAAGGATTTCGCCGTACCTCCGGGTCGTGAGAGGAAGCGCTGGTGAACTGCCGGCCAGGGGTATTCCGCTGCCGTTGGGCATTGACCTCCTTGACCCGTTGGATCACCTCAAACAGCCTGGCTCGACCGGAAATGCCATAAGACTTCAGGGAAGGTGTGACCGCCAGACAGATGGTCTTTTCAGTGCGGCTCAGGTCCGCCGCCACGAGGTTGGTGTCCAGTGGATTCAGCCCACGCTCGATGCACTCCACACTTGCGTAAAACGATTTTAGATCACAGCAAATGTAGGTTCGCTCCTTCATGCTTCGGTCACCCCTTCCTCTTTATCTTCCGACGCATTTTCAAAGCCATTATAGCACATTTGTTCTGGTTGTTCTATTGTGAAAAAACACCATCTTGTACCCATTGGAAAACCAGCACAGAATGCTGTGATTTCTAAAGCGATATGCCTCCATCTTTCTGCCGCAACTGTAAAAGAGAGCCGCCAGTCTGGAAACCGGCGGCTCTCTTTTGTCAGTCATTTTTTCTCTCTGCTTGTTCCTCCAGGGCAAGGAAATGGTCGAAGTCGCTTTCAAACATGCGATCCTGCACAATCCGGTATTTTTCAAACTCGCTCTCTGCGAAGGCTTTGGCGATCTCATGCGTCACCCGGCCGGTGTCGTGGAGGATCTCATGCTCATTGAATTCCAGGAAGCGATTCAGCCGCTGTGACCAGTCCTGCATGGTCATAGGGATATGGCGGCCTGCCTGGTATTCCGCATAGTCCAGGTACATGGTCACAATGCGTTCCAGCGCCTGCAGTTCCTCTCTGGAAAGATAGTTCTTAGCAATGGACACATCATACTTCTGTATTTTTCCGTTTGGATACTGCTCCCAGGAAGTTAAGCCCATGTGAGGTTTTTCAGCGTTGGCTCGCTCCACAATCAACTCCGCCGCAGTATGACGGTGGATCGCCCAGTGGAGTTTGTTCTGTACCTCGGAAAAAAACAGGCGTGTGGTTTTGGCTGATTTATCATAATCCAGAGCCGTGGCGTAGATGTCGGTGATCTTTTGGTAGAACTTGCGTTCAGACATCCGAATCTCCCGGATCTGCTCCAGAAGGTGGTCGAAGTATTCCTTGGTAAGTACACTACCCCCGTTTTTCAACCGGTCACTGTCCATGGCCCAGCCCTGAATGGTGTAGTCCTTAACGATGGTATTGGCCCACTTGCGGAACTGGACCGCCCGGTCATTGTTGACCTTGAATCCAACCGCAATGATCATCTGCAGATTGTAGTGCTTCACCTGGCGGCTAACCTGACGGGAGCCCTCAGTTTGAACTATCCGGAAATTCCGGATAGTTGCCTCCTCTGTCAGCTCACCATCCTCATAGATCTTCTGGATGTGCTCATTGATTGTCCGAACATCCACATCATAGAGAGCCGACATCATCTTCTGGGTCAGCCAGATATTCTCATCCTCATAGCGCATTTCCATGCTCTCTGTACTGTCACCGGTAGCGGCCACAAAGGTCAGGTATTCCGCTGCGCTGGATCGGATCGCCTGTTCTTGTTTATCGTTCCGCACTGCAACGCCTTCTTTCTTCTGTATCAATTCCATATTGGGCCAGCAGTTTCCGAGCTTCGGCTTCTCCCTCCGGTGTGATGAGGGCGGGATAGGTTCGCCCGGCAGCGTTGATCAGCCCTTCCTCTGAAAGTTTGTTCAGCAGGTCGTGATCATAGCCCTTCCAGCATCGGCGGACAAGGGGATACTTTTCCAGTTCCTTTTTCTTGACCGCCCGCATTTCCGGTGTATCCCGTTCCTCCCAGGAGGTCAGGTACATCAGCATGAGGGTCAATTCCCGAATGGTTTTCTTCTGTTTTTCCGGCATTAGCCTGTCCTCCAATCTTTTTGACTTACTACCATCATATCACAGGACGGGCTGTTCGTCTATTCCACAATCATTCCGGGATATACATCGGACCACTCCGTATGCGTCATTACTCCGCTGCTGGGAGCGCAGTGGGCGAGAACGCAGTCCGCTGTCCAGTTGACCCATTCCGAGTTCACCAGAGCCTCTTGGTATTCCTCAGTCCAGCCACGGACTGTATTATGGACTTATTACATCATCATTCCTGTACATATTTCTTCGCCTGTTTCATCTTCCGCACCCATCATTCCTATAAAAGAGGACTCCATATACTCGTCATAAGCCCGTGCGTATCTCTCGTACTTCTCACCGCCGGTTTCTTTCAGAACGGTTTCATCAAATGTCCATAAAGGGTAGGAGCAGAACCCACTTTCTTTGTAGAGCCCAGTATCTTTAGCAAATCCACGATTGAGCAGCTGCGGCGCAAAGGGACAGTTGTTTATATCGACATATGCACTGTTTTTCAAGCCAATAAATTCTTCAAAAGATTTTGTAAGAATAGCGAACTGTTCTTTCTCATCTGCTCCTTGGATAGGCATATCAAGAACAATCGCAAGGCCAGGCAGTTCTTTGCCCATAAAATCATAAACCGTGTACAATTCCACCCTCGGCTCCAATATAACGGGCGTCTCAAAATAATCTTTAATTTCAAATGTCATTTTTTCCTCCTGATAACAAAATATCACCTATGCTCTACCATATATGTAAAATCGCTTTTTCCCTTTGTGTAGCCTATCTCTTTGCTCATTTGGCGTCTTCCACTCCGTTCAGAATAAAAGACCAGGGAATGCTGGTTACCCACTCCCTGATCCATTGCGATTAAAAACCCAGTTCAGATATCTTTTCCCACTGGAGGATGTATTTCTGATCTATGATTCGATTCTCATGGTAATGGCCGAAAAACCAGTAGGCGAATTTACACCGCTGGCTGACCATTTCAAGAAAGTCCGTCAGTTCATCCGTTCCATAGGATGGATTGATCTCCTGCACCACACCGCTGGGAGCGCAGTGGGTGAGAACACAGTCTACCGTCCAGTTGACCCGTTCCAAGTTTGCCAGGGCTTCTTGGTACTCCTCCAAGCTGGGCATCTCCTCCTCCCACCAGCTCACGCCTTTGACCCGGAACATGGACCGCATCCGGCGCATCAGCCAATACTGGCGCTCGAAGTCCGGAGCGGCGGGATCAAGGATTCCATCCTGAATATCATGGGAGGCCGCACCGCCCATTGTGAACCAGGCGAGGCCGCCGAAGTCGAAGACCTGTCCCCGCATAAGGTGCAGGACATGCTCCCGCACAACATGGACCCGTCCGCCATTCCATTCTTTTTCTGGTAGAGTGTTCAGCAAGTCAAAATTCTCATGGTTCCCATCCACGAACAGGGTGGTGAAGGGCTTCTTGTTCAGCCAGTCCAACCAATATTGATCTTTCTGGCTTCCATCCCACAGTCCTCCAAAATCACCCGCGATGACCACATAGTCCCCCCGGCTCATCTCCTTCTGCTGTGGGAAGTATTTGCTCCCAAAGCGTTGGAAGTCGCCGTGAGTATCACCCGTAATATAAATTGCCATTCCATCGCACCTCGATTTACAGGGTCATTTGCTGCTGCCCTGGCAGTGGGGAGCTAATTTCTGCATCGGTTGCCGTGCGGACACCAGGACCGTTCCTGGTTTTCGTTGTCACCAGCAGGCCATCTTGAACAAGCTGCTCCATCAGTTCGCCCACGAAGCGGTTGGCAAGATTATGCTTGCCTTCTTTATCACAGAGCCTGTGTACAGAGAACTTTTGAGCGACATTTAAAGCAACCGGGCCTGTGATATACAGGTTTTTCCGTTTTGTCCGGCACCGTTCCAGAATTTCATGTGTGATCTCCTCGCGCTTGGTCTCCAACTGTGCCAGATATTCCTCATCGGTAATATCCCAATACCTCTCGTAGCAGTCGAAGCCATAGCAGCAGAACGATTTCGCATCCTTCAGTAGTTCTTGGATGGCTGGGATCTCGTCCATCTCTATAATACCACTAAAGTTCATCGGATGCAGTATAACTCCTGCCAGCCTTTCGTAACGGTATCAGATGTGCTGTCCCCACCGGGCTGTAGATCCCAGCCCGCACTCTGGAACAGGCTGCGGCTTTCTTCATGAAATTTGGCGGCGTCAGTCTCAGCCGGCCAGCCGGAATCGAACTGATAGCGGCTGCGAATCCGGAAGTAAACTTTTCGGTACTCCACTCTTGCTTCACCTCGTTTTCCTATTCCCAAGTGCTTTTTCAAACAATACCACAAGTAAGGCGGCAACATCTATTCACCAATACCAACAGAATAAATGTTCATAAATTGACCTATTCTACCGATATCCTTCCACCAGACCGACGCTGACCCCAAGCGCCCAGTCAATCTGTTTCATCTCGGAGGTGTCCAATGCTCCAACGCGCTCTCTGAGCCTGGACTTATCAATAGTGCGAAGTTGCTCCAAGAGGATAACGGAACCACAGCTCAATCCATTCGCTTGCCTATTCAAACAAACATGTGTAGGCAGCCGCGGTTTTCCCATCTTGCTGGTGATGGGGGCTGCGATCACTGTGGGGCTGTGGCGGTTGCCTACATTGTTCTGCAGAATGAGTACCGGACGGATACCACCTTGCTCAGACCCGATGACTGGCCGCAGGTCAGCATAGTAAATGTCACCACGGCTGATTTCCTGTCTGCAATATGTTTTCACAGAATACACCTCCTCAGCATATTGGGCTTAATATCACAAAAATAGGGACCGCCTCCGCATCTCCCGCATCTGGTTGGAATGGCTGCTCATACGGCATGTTCCGGTCAGTAAACGGGTTTTGGACAGAAGCGATCCCCATAGCTTCTGATATTAAGACTTCACATTTGTGTTGTCTTTCTTTGGCGCTTGTATTCGACACTACTTCCCCAAGCGCAGGAGCCTGTGCCATTGGCATCAGCTCCATAGGGCGACCATCTGAACCGCGGCTGGCTTCACCGCGTCATGGGACTCTCACCCCCGGCAGGATCTCTGTCGGCCGCCCTCATTGCTTGATCCCCATTTCGGTGGGGGCTGTGACTGGACGGAAGTATCATTATCCCTGGCGGAGTCATTGCGATACAGCTTGCCACAGGCTGTTTTTTGGACGGATGGACCCGCTTAGCACCTTATTTGGCCGTCGTTGATAGAGGGGAAATCCGTCAGGCTGTCATAACCGAACAAAAATGTATAGGTGACTTCGTTTGCAGCCTGTACCAGAACCTCTACAGATGGTTTTCGCGCATCCTCCAGCGTCGCTTGCCCCTGTTCAGCAGGGGCCCCGTCAGGAAAGTATTCAGACAATCGGATATTCGGTTTTCAAGGAACAAGTGAGAAGCATTTCCTTCTCGCTTGTATAGGGGAAGGTGTCGGCATTTTAATAACCCTCCAATTTCAATTTTCTAAAAGTTTTTTCAAAGACTTGAGAATACGGACTTTCCGTTTATGCACTGCAGGCTGTGAAACGCCAATCTCTCTTGCATAGTCAAGTTCACTTTGTCCCTTAAAAAACAACCCCTGTACCAATGCCTGATCCGCAGCAGGCAACGCTGAGATCGCTTGGTACAGGGCCTCTTTCTTTATTTGTTCAAGGATGATGTGTTCCGGAGTGTTGATGGCGTCAATAAACTCCCGGAAATTTTCATAGGCGCCATCCTGACTTCCGATCATCCCACTCGTCTGGATCTCATGGTCAAAAAAGCTCTGATCATTGTCCTTGATATTCCACCGGGTTCTGCAGTAAGTGCGATAGACCTCCTCTGTCACTATGACTTCCTCATATTCCTGAGTGCAGGTGTTAAAAACAATAAGGGTAAACTTCCCGTTGGATTCCATGTGCCTTTCCTCCAAATTTCAAGATTTTGATGGCGAATCAAAATCTTGAAATCAGGGGTACTTGGCGATATAAGCCTCCCAGCCCATGCCGGCCCTCCCAGTGCCGGGCAGAAAAATAGCCGGGGACGCATTTCTGCATCCCCGGCCGATCCCCGCCGCCATATTGCGGCAGGAATACAGAGGGCCGGGACACTTTACAGCGTCCCGGCCCTTGTCAGCTGGTCCTATTCATTTTTGCGCATACCTGCCACTGTACTGAGTATAGCAGAGGCAAAGTCGGAAGGGAGTAGGGATTTCGTCGGTTTTTCATCGGGAATCAGTCGGGATAAAGTCGGGGCATCTCCAATTCTTCCTGAAGTTCCGGCACAGCATAACCAAAAAGGCAGAGGGACAATAAGAAGATCGCCTCGCGCTTTCGGTCATAGAATACGCTTCGCTCCATATTCAGCTCATCCAGCAGTTCCTTTTCTGTGCTGTTGAAACGGTGGATAAATTGTTTGGTCAGGATCTCATAGTAAAGTTCACCCCGGTCAGGGTATCGTTTCAAGCGGAGAAGGGCACGGTCGATCACATCCACCAGCATCCGGTTTTCCATCACACAGCAGACCCGTTCCTCAAACTCCTGCAGATCCATATCCGGGGCGAAACTTTGCAGATAGATAAGCCCGGTATCAGCGTCCTGAGCGCCCAGCTCCCAGGCGTACTCATGCAGTTCCTCCACCCGCTCACTGAGGACCCACACCACATCCCGGTAGATTTTCAAAATCAGCTTTACCCGGTGATAGGCCAGCTGGCTGTCAAATCCAAGGGTCGCCATCTGCCTTTTACATTTCTGCAAAGTGGAACTTTCTTTTCTCATGCCATTCTCCTCCTCCCATGTTCGCTAAACTGCGAACAAAATGCATATAACAAAGCCTGTGAACATTGGTGCGGCTGCGCCCCTCTCTCAGGAGGGGGGCTTGCCGTACCAAACTTATATGAGATTGCGTGTTTCCAACCGAATACGCATGGCCTGCTTGGAGACTTGGAAGATCTGAGCCATTTCCGCAACCAACTGCTCATTGCTCCTGCCTGCACGCAAACGGTAAAAACTTCTTTTGATTTGCGGCAGGGGCATGAGGAGAGCAGTAGCCAAAGCATCCGCCTGCCATTCGACCAGACCGTGGCTTTCATCCAAAGATGTTTTTCCTTCATAGGCAGCCACATCGCCTGTGCCGGAGTACAGCTTCTGGTGCAGGACCCAGTGCCCCAATTCGTGAGCACAGGTGAACCGCAGCCTGCCGAGGAGCCTGTCCACACAAAGCCGCTCCTCCACCAGGATTGTTCCGGCCTTGACTGCAATCAAACGGTAGCGTTTTTCATCTTGGTCGTATAAAATAGCCGCTCCTTCATCAAAAATCGTTTCCCCAAGGATGCTCCCGTTTTTGCGTAGGCAATGATATTCCAGAGTTAGATCAAACTTGGTCTCTATGATAGTTTCAATGGGAACTGCCTGGGGAGGCCCGTCCAACAAAGCGGGATCATACTCTTGCAGGATCTTCCGTCCAATGGTTTCAATTGCGTCCAATCGATACTTTGGTACAGACAAGAAAATCCCCCCTTAGTTCTGGCGGTTCTGTAGCATTTCCATAAATGCCTTCCATTCCTCATCGGTAGCATCTACTTCCTTTGCCACTCTCAATGCTGCGCGGACGATGTCATGCTGGCGGATATAGTCAGGCAGATCGGCCGGAACCGTCTGCCTGGAATCTGCGGCCAGATCCAGCAGCATTTCATGCTCCTGCTTATCCAATTCCAGAAAAGAAGAGATCCGCTCTACAAATGCTCCCTCTGGCGCTGGCCGGCGACCCTGCTCAATATCACACAGGTACCCATTGGAGATACCGAGGTGTTTCGCGGTATCCCGGAGATTTAATTTGGCCTCTTTGCGCCGTGTGCTGATGAAAGCTCCAAAGGTCACTGGTCTCCCTCCTTCATAGAGTTTCGCTGGTTTGCGAACATCTTGTTTATATTATAACTGGCACATCTGTTCGACACAAGGGCAAAAAAGAAAGCAGAGGCCAGGTGTTAAAATTCCATAACACCTGGCCCCTGTTTTAGAGAAACCTGTGGGCGATCCGCTTCATTTCTTCCACACACTCATGAGGTGCTATGATCTGAATCCCGCCCATAAATTTGAATACCCATCCGTAAAAGGTGCCGCTTGGGTCGACTTCAATGTTTGCCGTAAAGTGTTCCTCGTCATATGTGCGGGTTGGTACAGCTTCTCCATAATGGTCTATGATGGTTTTCATCAGCTTGTTCTCACAGAGCAGTTCAACAGAAACTGTGCGGTCAGCAGCAAACATATCAACGATCTTGTTGGTGTAGCCCGCCACATCAAAGTCTTCATCGGGGGTAAAGCCGGAGGGAAGTATCTTGATCCCCGACAGACGGTCTACTCGAAAGTGGGCCATCCGCTGGTGTTTGTGAGAAAAGCCAATCAGGTAATAGTGGTCATTCTTCCATTCCAAAGCGTAAGGGTCCAGTTGATAGAGATAACCGCCATGTTTGAGAACTCGTTTTTTCTCGGGCGTATATTCATAATACTGGAACTGTATCTGCCGCTTTTCCAAGATTGCCGTTTGGATGGCATCAATGATGTAATAGACTTGCTCATTGTCCGGTTTCACCCGGCTGGACAGGCTGGCGAGCTGCCGAAGCTGCTCTGCCTGATGTGTGCTGGTCAGACGGCATAATTTCTGTACCAGTTCCTCGGATT
>OHEG01000299.1_pt1 | contig 24451 bp, 19 predicted proteins | sample 1567181 | NCBI WGS metagenome assembly OHEG01 (sample SAMEA3879534, study PRJEB24766) | human gut metagenome | biome: human-associated habitat; feature: feces | place: USA | collected 1985/1987 | reverse complement strand
CTGTGTACGCCGAGGTGCTGCCGGAGGACAAGGCCGCGTTTATCCGGAAGGAAAAGGAAAAGGGACACACCGTTATCATGGTGGGCGACGGCGTCAACGATTCTCCCGCCCTCTCCGAAGCGGACGCGGGCATCGCCATCTCCACCGGCGCGGCCATCGCCCGGGAGATTGCCGACATCACCGTTGCCTCGGAGGATCTGTTTGCGCTGGTAACACTGCGCAGGCTCAGTCAGGCACTGATGCAGCGTATCCATGGCAGCTACCGCTTCATCGTGGGCTTTAACCTGACGCTGATCGTACTGGGCGTGGCGGGGGTACTGCCGCCCACAACCTCGGCATTGCTGCACAATGGGTCTACGCTGAGCATCGGTCTCAAAAATATGACCGACCTGCTGGACGAAAATAAATCATAAAGAACCGGGGCAGGGAAACTGGGATCTGTATCCCTGCCCCACTCAAAAGTAAAATGGTTAGTCTACTCTAACTGATGGGAGAGTGAAACTCTTGAAAAAACGCTCCAACCTATCCCAGCTGCTGGACTACACCGGGAGCTACAAAATCCTGGCCTACCTTTCGTGGGGGGCTGTCCGCCGTCGGTGCACTGCTGGCGCTGGTACCGTTCTGGTACATCTGGTGCATCCTGAGGGAAGTAATTGAGACCGCACCGCATTATGAGAACGCTGTCCATGTGACGCACTACGGCTGGATGGCGACCATCGCGGGGCTCCTCACGCTGCTGTTGATCTTTGATTGGCGGCTGGGGCTTTTGAGTCTCGTTCCGGTTGCTCTCGCTTTTGCCGTGATGACCAGCATGACCGGTAAGGAAATGCAGGACAAGATGACGCAGTATCAGAACGCACTGGCGGATATGTCCAATGAGGCGGTGGAGTATGTCCGTGGTATTCCCGTGGTCAAGACCTTCGGACAAACGGTATTCTCTTTCAAAAAGTTTAAGGGCACCATCGACAACTACGAGCGTTGGGTCATTGCCTACACCAAGCAGCTGCGCTGGCCCATGGCATTTTACACGCTGGCTGTCAACAGCGTGTTCGTGTTCCTGATCGCAGGCGGTTTCCTGTTTTCACGCGGCGGAACAGACGGTGGTGTGCTGCTGAACCTGCTCTTTTACATCATTATCACGCCGGTCATCTCCGTGACAATGACCAAGCTGATGTTTATGAGCGAGAACGGAATGATCGTGCAGGACGCCATCACCCGTATTGACCGCGTGCTGCAAAGCCCGGCGCTTTCTCAGCCGGAAGTGCCGCAGCATCCAAAGGACAGTTCCGTGACACTGAACCACGTTACCTGAGCAGGGTTCGCCCGCGCAGCTGCTGCAAGCGGGCGGCATCTTCGCCCACATGGTGCAGCTCCAGACCGAGAGACAAAGCTGGACGCTCACGAAGGTGTAATTCTATTTGCAGATAAGATAAGAATACCCATTTTATCTGTGGAAGTTCCTGATCAACCGCGCCAATTCTTTTTCTGCGACCCGTCTGCCAACTTCATAGCAGGCCGTCAGCTTTGCAGGATCTTTTTCCGCTCGCTTGACCGAAAGGGGAAAATCAGGGCGAATGACGAGAAGCTCACCGCGCTGTTCCTGCTTTTCGATCAGCTCCAGCTCCGCGTTGTACATCAGGTGGCGATTTTCCAGCGCCTTTACGAGATTCGGGTATTTCCGGTATTTCATGCGGATCAGGGGCAGTACCCGGTTTTTCTCTTTCCGATAGCCTTGCGGCTGCGTCAGAATGACCACATTTTTTGTGTAGCCGATGCTTTCGAAATAGGCGACGGGAATGGAATCGGCTATGCCGCCGTCCAGCAGTTTTACGCCATCGATCTCCACGATCTGTGAAACCAGTGGAAGTGAAGCAGAGGCGCGGATCCAATCGAAGCCGTGATCGTTCCGCCCGGTGTATTCGTGATAGACCGGCTTTCCGCTTTCAATATCCGTGCAGGTAACATAGAATGCCGTCGGATCTTTCTCGTAAGTGTCAAAGTCGAAAGCATCAAGCTTCAGCGGCACTTCACCGTAGCAAAATTCTGTATTGAAAAGATTCCCCGTTTTTAAGAGAGAACCCACTCCGCAATAGCGCTTGTCGCGGCAGTATTTCGCATTGTAACGGATCGCCCGCCCGATCTGCCCAGATTTGTAATTGACGCCGAATGCCGCCCCCGCGGAAACGCCGATGATGCCGTCAAAGCGAATTCCGTTTTCCATCATGACATCCATCACGCCTGCGCTGAACATTCCGCGCATGGCGCCGCCTTCCAGGATCAAACCAGTTTTCATTTCTTTTTCGCGTTCCTTTCCCTCTGCTTGCGCAGTCGGAAGCATAATTTCTTCCGGCAGTTCGGCAGATATGATGCTCGCTTAAACGACCAGAAAAGATAGGTCAGATCCTGGCTTTCCCTTGTCATTCGCATAAGCGATCCACTTCGCCGGCATTGTATAACAACATTTGTCGTATGGCAAGTTCCTGCTTGCGTTCTTGTGTGTGAGGCAACTGATTCGGATCCGGCAGTCTCCGGCAGAAATCGCCGGAATCGCACGATTTCGGTGATTTTCTTCTGTGAGCGGCAACTTCTTGATGATTTGCTTTTTTGACATTTTTAATTGGGGGAAATCGCTGGAATACCTTGACTTTATGCGGATGATATGCTAATATTTTCCCGATTTTTAGGTGACTGTCTGCGGGTGGTTCGCCGGGAAATCCATTAGAATCTGACAGATCGGAGATACATGTTATGGAAAGAATCAAGACTCTTGAGACTCGCAGCCTGTGCGACAGCGCCAAGAACGGCGGCTGCGGTGAGTGCCAGACTTCCTGCCAGTCTGCCTGCAAGACCAGCTGCGGCGTGGCAAACCAGAAGTGCGAGAACAACAAGTAATCGATCGCAATTTTCAAAAAGCTGCCGCCTGTTCAGGCGGCGCTTTTTCTGTATAAGGAGAACAGAAGATGGTACATCAGTATCAACTGAACGGCTACAACATCGTGCTGGACACCTGCTCCGGCGCCATTCATGTAGTGGATGAGGTGGCCTATGACATCATTGCGCTTTACCCGGACCGCACGGCAGATGAGATCGTATCGGCGATGATGGAAAAATACGGCGAGCGCGAAGATGTGACGGAGCAGAATCTGCGGGACTGCATTGCCGACGTGGAGGCGCTGAAGAAGGCCGGGAAGCTTTACACGCCGGATACCTTCGCAGATATGGCCGGTACATTCAAGGAGCGCTCCGGCGATGTGGTGAAGGCACTGTGTCTGCATGTGGCGCACACCTGCAACCTGAACTGCTCTTATTGCTTTGCCAGCCAGGGGAAGTACCATGGGGAACGTGCGCTGATGAGCTTTGAGGTTGGCAAGCAGGCGCTGGACTTCCTGATGGATCACTCCGGCAGCCGCACCAATCTGGAGGTGGACTTCTTCGGCGGTGAGCCGCTGATGAACTGGAACGTGGTGAAGCAGCTGGTGGAATATGCCCGCAGTGTGGAAAAGGAGCGGGGCAAAAATTTCCGCTTTACGCTGACCACAAACGGTATGCTCATCGACGATGACGTGATCGACTTCGCCAACCGGGAGATGAGCAATGTGGTGCTGTCACTGGACGGCCGCAAGGAAATTCATGATCGGCTGCGGGTGGACTATGCGGGCAACGGCAGCTATGAGCGCATCGTGCCTAAGTTCCAGAAGTTGGTAAAGGCCAGAGACAACAAGAACTATTACATGCGCGGTACCTTTACCCATGCCAATCCGGACTTTACGAAGGATCTGTTCCACATGGCGGATCTGGGCTTCACCGAGCTGAGCATGGAGCCGGTGGTGTGCGCGCCGGAGGACCCCGCCGCGCTGACGGCGGAGGATCTGGAGATCGTGAAGGATCAGTACGAGCTGCTGGCCAGGGATATGCTGCGTCGGGAAAAGGAAGGCAAGCCTATCACCTTCTACCACTATATGCTGGATCTGACGGGCGGCCCCTGCATTTATAAGCGGATCTCCGGCTGCGGCTCCGGCACGGAGTATATGGCCGTAACGCCTTGGGGCGACCTGTATCCCTGCCATCAGTTCGTGGGTGAGGAAGCCTACAAGCTGGGCGACATCTGGAACGGCGTGACCAATACGGCCCTGCGGGAGGAATTCCGCTCCTGCAATGCCTACGCCCGGCCTGAGTGCAATGACTGCTGGGCGAGATTCTACTGCTCCGGCGGCTGTGCGGCCAACGCCTTCCACGCCACGGGCTCGATCCGCGGCGTCTACGAGGCAGGCTGCGAATTGTTCCGTAAGCGTATAGAATGTGCCATCATGATGAAGGTGGCGGAGGATTCCTCCACGGCCAACAGCTGATGGAAACGCCCATTGCTGATTTTGTCCGGCGGTACGCGGATTCCGGAATGGTTCGGGCGCATATGCCAGGCCACAAGGGGAAGCCCTTTCTGGGCTGTGAGGCGCTGGATATCACCGAGATTCGTGGGGCGGACAGCCTGTATGAAGCAGACGGCATGATCTTGTATAGCGAGTCCCATGCCGGGGAGCTGTTCGGCTCCGGCCGGACGGTGTACTCCACAGAAGGATCCAGCCAGTGCATTCGGGCGATGCTGTATCTGGCACTGACCTGCGGAAACGGATCCCGGACGGTGGTGGCCGCTCGGAACGTACACCGCTCGTTCGTATACGCGGCGGCTCTGCTGGATTTTGAAATCGTCTGGCTGTGGCCGGAGTGCAGTACATCGCTCTGCGGCTGTCCGGTATCGGCGGAAACATTGGAGCGGACGTTGGCTACCCTGCCCGCGCCGCCTGCGGCGGTCTATCTCACCAGTCCGGACTATCTGGGCGGCATGGCGGACATTTCCGCTCTGGCGGAGGTGTGCCGAAAGTATGGCACGCTACTGGCGGTGGATAACGCCCACGGCGCCTATCTGCGCTTTCTGGAGCCATCTTGCCACCCGCTGGATTTGGGCGCAGACCTGTGCTGTGATTCGGCGCATAAGACGCTGCCGGCGCTGACCGGCGGTGCGTACCTGCACATCAGCCGTGCAGCACCGGTATCTCTCCGGGAAAACGCAAAAACAGCGATGGCCATGTTTGGCTCTACCAGTCCGTCCTACCTGACGCTGGCGTCGCTGGATCTGTGCAACCGCTATCTGGCGGACGGATACCGGGAGCGCCTGCGGGAGATGTGCGGGCATCTGAATGAAGCACGGAAGACACTGGCTGCTACCGGGTGGCAGATAGAGCCGTCGGACCCGCTTCGCTTGACCGTCAAGGCACCATCTGGTATGACCGGCGGGCAGCTTGCTGACCGTCTGCGGGAGAACGGCGTGGAATGCGAATACGCCGATCCGGACTTTCTGGTGCTGATGCTGACGCCGGAGAATCGTGCCTCGGATATTGAACGGATCCTCCATGCTTTCGGAACAAACGATGCCGTTTATGTGCCGCAGCCGACGCTTCCGCCGGCCCGTGGGGAACGGGTATGCTCCGTGCGGGAGGCACTGCTTGCCCCGCGGAAAACCATACCGGCGGCGCAGTCGCTGGGACGGGTCTGCGGTGCGCCTACCGTCGGATGTCCGCCTGCGATCCCCATTGCGGTGTCCGGTGAGCGAATTGGCCGGGAGGCTCTGGCGCTATTCCGCCGGTATGGCGTGGAGCAGGTGGAGGTCCTGTGCTGAAAACGTTTTTTGAAAGAAATCAAGACCACAAATCTGAACACAGACAAACCGCAGACCCGGCAATTCTGTCGGATCTGCGGTTTTCCTTGATAGCGGGCCGCGCAGTAAAGAGGACGCTGACTTTTTGCAGCCTTACCCTCTTGAGCTTTCACGAACCTCGTCGTATTTTGCATTGTTCAGGGCCGTTATGTATGCATCGTAGGCATCTTCCAGCGTGAGATACTCCGTGCCGGCATCCAAAACCTTCTTATACTGGTCGGTGTACTGATTCACGAAGAGACTTTTTGAGATCGCAACATAACCGACCCCTTTTTTATCTGTTCGCTGACCCGTCGTGGTTTCGGAAACATAGTATTTTCCGTCACCAGTTTGAATGAGTACAGGGATCTGCTTTCCGGCGCCGACCTTGTTTGTGTTGAAAGAAGTCCAGAAAAGGTAACGCTTTGCATTCTGCCCCTCGCGCCCATCTCCCAAAAAGGCCCAGGTGCAGTCTCCCTGCTGCAGAAGGCTGTTATTCATCTTTGCAAGCTCAGCTTCAATGCCCGGGATATAGGCTGAGTTCGGGCAGCGGGAGTCCAGTTCAAAGTTCTTATTTTCGGCAAGCATGTCCGATTTCCAAAAATCGGTCGCATACAGTAACGGCGAAAAATAATCCCTTATGCTGGTATCAAATGGGTAATCCGGCTTGGACGGTCCTGCCGTGCCGCTCCATGTGAGCACCACGCCGCAGCTCTCATCATACGAAACGACACAGCTTCCTCCCGGCGTGGCCACGCCTATCCAGTTGTCCGTGTCGCCCTGCCCTCTGGAGTGAACGATGCCGCCGATGTTTATAGGGTCTACCGACTGCCAGTCGGCCTTTTTTTGCTTCAACTTGACTGTGACCGCGGTATCGGTGTCTCCCAACATAGCCTCTGTGGAGACCTGCGCATACGCGGCGCGCACATTGGCGAGGTCTGTCACTTCCCGGCCCTTTTCCAGTTGAGAGGAAAACATCGGGATCGCGATGGCGACCAGTACGGAAATGATCGCGATCACGATCAATAACTCCATCAAGGTAAATCCCTTGTCATTTTGCTTCATAGTACTCTTTGCCTTTCCCCAACGCGTTGTACGGTATCCGATGCCGGCAAGGCGGGACGCCATGCCGGAGCAGCAGCCTGCGCTTTTATTCCGCGCACAGCTCCTTCTTTTTCTCCGGCTTTTCCCGCAAATGCGCCGCCGTTCCGTTTTATAAATCTATAAACAACGATCCGTCCCGCCATTATAGTCGCTTTATCCGCAAATTTCAACGCATTTTCGAAATAGCTCGGACCCTTTTTCGCCGAATCGGAGAAATTCCGCCGCGATGGCCACAGCAATATCGCGTAAATGGCACACCGAATATTGCTATTTGCCGGAATCAATGTATAATAACTTATGCAAATGATCGAAGGCGGAAATTGAGGGAATCGTACTGATGAAACACACCAAAACACTTATTTTACTTATTCTGTCCGTTCTGCTTGTGACCGGAGCGCTCTGCGGCTGCGCGGCGCAGACAGCAGGGCAGCCGGATGCATCGTCGCTGCCGCAGATCACCATCGGCAGCGACACCTATCCGCCCTTCGTCTATCTGGACAATAACGGCGATCCAACCGGTATCGATGTGGAGATCGCATCCGAGGCGTTCCGGCGGATGGGCTATCAGGCGGTGTTTACGACCATTGACTGGGAGCAGAAAAAAACGCTGCTGGATAGCGGGGAGATCGACTGCATTTGGGGCTGCTTCTCCATGGACGGGCGTGAGCAGGATTACCAATGGGCCGGCCCCTACATGGTCAGCCGGCAGGTCATCGCCGTCAATGCAGCAAGCGACATTTACGCCATGAGCGACTTGAATGGCAAGACCATTGCCGTACAATCCACCGGCAAGCCGGAGGAGATCTTTTTGGAAAGCGGAGAGCCGGATATCCCTCAATTCGAGGATATTATCAGTCTGGAAGATCGGAGCGTACAGTATGCGACGCTGGACTGTGGCTATGTGGATGCCATTGCCGCCCACGAAACAACCATTTTGCAGTATATGGCGGATTACGGCGCGGACTTCCGTATTCTGGAGGAGCCGCTGCTGATCACCGGAATCGGCGCGGCCTTTTCCGTCAACGATAACCGCGGTCTTGCGCAGCAGCTGACGGACACCTTTGCGCAGATGCGTCAGGATGGGACCATGCAGGAGATCGTCGGCAGATATCTGGAGCATCCCGAGACCTATCTGGAGGTGGAATGCCTTGAACAGTAATCATTTGCAGACTATTTTCGGCAAAAAATTCTGGCTCGTCTGCATTGCTGTGGGGATCTCCCTCTTTGGAGTCGTTTTCGCGCTTTCCAGGCGGGCGGATATGCAGAATTGCGAGCAGCGGCTGACGGGAGTAATGGAATTTATCAAGGCGCAGTCCGCCGACTATACGAAGTACAACGATACTGCCGTTGCGAAAAGCCTTGTGCGTGAGGCTGCCGCCATCAGCGCGCTGGAGGATCTCTCCCTCGACTGCGATGAGGCGGCGCTGTCGGAGTACGCCAGAATGCTGTGGCTTACGGGCATTTCTGTGCTGGACGCGCAGGGCGATCTGGTATGCGAGTACACGGAGAATGGCACCGGCTACGCGCAGCTTCAGTCCGGCATCAAATTGGAGCCGCTCCTCAGCGTCATCGACTACCCGCAGAAGACCTATGTCAAGCGTGTGGAGCTGGGCGGGGACAATTTTGTCAATGTTGCTGTCCACAGCTGCGCTGACGGCACGGGTGTGGTGCTGGCCTATCGCTATATCCCGGCAGAGTTTTCAGAAAAATCCGTTCTGTCCATTCAGGACCTGTTAGATGGCTATGAGGTCAGCTCCACAGGGACTCTTCTGGTAGCGGAGGATAACCGGGCAGCGGCCTCCAACGATCCCACTCTGATCGGTATGAACATCTTTGAAAATGAACGGCTCATGTCGATCCGGAGAAGCGGCCATGCGGATAAGCTGATCCGCGTATACGCGCCGAAGGGCATCGAGCAATGCTATGGAATGTATAGCCACGGACAGGACTATTACCTCTATGCCTATGTTCCCGCCCGTCAGGTCTATACCCTCACCGTGATGAATCTAGTGATCACGCTGGTCATGTATATCCTGATCCTGGCGCTTGTGCAGGTCTTCCGCTGGAACTCCGCAAGGGATTTCTTTATACAGCAGGAGCACTCTGAGCAAGAATACAGGAAGTCTCTCGAACAGAAAAACATCGCACTCCAGCTTGCCGTTCAGCGTGAAACCAAGGCCAATCTCGCCAAGCGGGAGTTCCTGTTTAATATGTCCCACGACATCCGAACGCCCATGAATGCCATCATCGGCTTCACCGCGCTGGCGCAGACGCACATCGACGACCGCGGTCAGGTAGAGGACTATCTGAAAAAGATATCCGTTTCCAGCCAGCATCTTCTGTCCCTTATCAACGATGTGCTGGATATGAGCCGCATTGAGAGCGGAAAGGTCACGCTGGAAGCAAAGCCGGTGCATCTGCCGGAGCTGGTGCATGAGCTCAGGGATATCGTACAGGCCGTTGTTTCCAAAAAGGATCTCTCCCTTACCCTCGATACCGTTGGCGTGGAAAATGAGGATGTCATTGCCGATCCGCTGCGGCTTGAACAGATCCTGATCAATGTTCTGGCAAACGCCGTGAAGTTCACGCCGGACGGCGGGCAGATCGGCCTGTGGATCGTGCAGAAGGATACGGCTCCGGCGGGCTATGCCGATTTTGAATTCCACATCAAGGATAACGGCATCGGCATGAGCCAGGAGTTTGCCCAAAAGATCTTTGAACCCTTCGAGCGGGAGCGCACCTCCACGGTAAGCCGCATCCAGGGCACCGGCCTTGGCATGGCCATCACCAAAAACATCGTGGATATGATGGGTGGCACCATCGAGGTGCAGACAGCGCAGGGCAAGGGCACCGAGTTTACCGTCTGCGTGCCCATGCGCGCACAGACCGAGCAGCGCCCGGTGGAAAAGATCACCGAGCTGGAGGGCCTGAAGGCACTGGTGGTGGACGACGATTTCAACACCTGCGACAGCGTGACAAAGATGCTGGTCAAGGTGGGCATGCGCGCCGAGTGGACCCTTTCCGGCAAGGAAGCGGTGCTGCGTGCGCGGCAGTCTATCGAGATGAGCGATGTCTACCACGCCTATATCATCGACTGGCGCTTGCCGGATATGAACGGCATTGAGGTCACCCGCCAGATCCGCAGCCTGCACGATGATACGCCTATTATCATCCTGACCGCCTACGACTGGTCGGATATTGAGATGGAGGCAAAGGCTGCCGGTGTGACCGCCTTCTGCGCCAAGCCCATGTTCATATCTGATCTGCGCGAGACCTTGATGAGCGCACTCGGCCAGAAGCCGATGGATGCGGCGCAGGGGCTTTTGCCGGAAAAGAACGCCGACTTCAAGGGCAAGCACATCCTGCTGGTGGAGGACAACGAGCTGAACCGCGAGATCGCGCAGGAGATCCTGCGGGAGTACGGCTTCCTTGTCGATTCGGCAGAAAACGGCGCCGTAGCGGTGGAAAAGGTAAGCACCGCCGCGCCGGGCAGCTATGATCTGTTGCTGATGGATGTGCAGATGCCGATCATGGACGGCTATACCGCCACCCGGAAGATCCGCGCACTGGACGACCCTGCGCGGGCAAAGCTGCCGATCCTTGCCATGACCGCCAACGCCTTTGACGAGGACCGCCGCAACGCCTTGGAAAGCGGCATGAACGGCTTTTTGTCCAAGCCCATCGTGATCGACGACCTTGTGCAGGAACTGCACAAAATTTTGTAAATGAAACGCAGGTCAGGTGAATAAAAAAGAATGCACCCGCAGCATTTGCGCCCGGAGGCCAAAACCTCTGAAAAGCTTGCTGCGGCATCATGGAGCCGGTGGCGGTCTGGGTGCGCAAGGGCGGCGAATGGGCCATCATCCACCGCTGCAAACGCTGCGGAAAGCTCAGTTCCAACCGTGTGGCGGCAGACGACAACCCCATGAAGCTCATGAGCATTGCCATGAAGCCCCTGTGCTCTCCGCCGTTCCCGTTGGACTATATTGAGGAAATGACCGCCTTGATGGGCGGTGATGGACGGATGCGGTAAGCCGCAGGAGGAACTACAGGATGGAGTATATCCGAATCACAAAAGAAAACATCGACAAGGAACACATCTGTTGTGCCATGTCCGATCAACAGAGCCTTGCCAAGAAGGAATGGCTCAAGCAGCGCTTTGAGGAGGGGCTTGTTTTTTACCGCAGTGCGGAGCGCGGCAAATGCTTTATCGAGTACATCCCGGCGGAAAACGCATGGGTGCCCATTGATGCCGATGGCTATCTGTACATCAACTGCCTGTGGGTCTCCGGCTCCCTGAAAGGGCACGGCTATTCCAGCGAACTGCTGGAAGAATGCCTTCGGGATGCCAAGGCGCAGGGCAAAAACGGCGTTTGTATTCTGTGTGCAGAAGGGCGCAAACGGGAGTTTCTCGCTGATCCCAAGTTTTTGACCCATAAGGGCTTCAAGGTTTCGGACACCTCCGATTGCGGCATCAACCTCATGTGCCTGCCCCTTGCAGAGAGTGCCCAGCCGCCAAAATTCAAGGCCTGCGCCAAGCATCCCAAGGTGGAGGAAAACGGCTTTGTCCTCTATTATACCGACCAGTGCCCCTACACCTATTATTGGGTGCCAAAGGTGCAGGAGGCCGCAAAGGAACATGGGATTCCGTTCAAAGCCATCCACGTCACAGAGAAAGAGACGGCACAGAATGTGCCCGCACCGGTCACAACATACGCATTGTTCCGGGATGGGAAATTCGTGACACAGGGCATCCAGTCGGATAAGAAATTTTTGAAATTAGCAGGCGCAACGGATTGAGAGATTCAGGAGGAAAAATGCAATACGATCAAACGATTATCACTCTAAAAGGACTGGCAGTCCACATCCGAAACGGTGTGGCATCCGATGGAAGCGCTGTGCTTGAAAACTTTGATTTGACACACGCAGAAACAGATTATCTGCTGAGTTATCCCGATGAAAATCACTTTGATGCGGAACAGGAAAGCCGCTACTTAGAGAAAAAAGAAACCAGTCCGAATGAGATCGAACTGATCGCCTTTGTGGACGGTAAAGTGGCAGGAACTGCCGGGATCGATGCAATCGGAGCGCAGTATAAAGTGACGCATCGTGCCGAATTTGGCATCAGCATCCTAAAAGAGTATTGGGGTCTGGGAATCGGGCGAGCCTTGATGGAAGCCTGTATCCATTGCGCTAAAACCGCCGGATACGCTCAGTTGGAGCTGGAGGTAGTGGCGGAGAACGCAAGAGCAATCTCCATGTACCAGACGGCAGGATTTGTGGAATATGGCAGAAACCCAAAGGGTTTTCGCTCTCGAAACGCTGGATATCAGGAACTGATCTCCATGCGGCTGGAATTGTAAAGCTTATCGACTAAAACAGCCCTCCTGACCATGACGGCCGGGAGGGCTGTTTTTGGTAGGGTGGTTGACCAGTATGAGGACGATACCCGGACTACCGCAAGGCGCGGAACGAGATGCAGGAACTGGTTCGGGCACAGAAAAATGTAGAACGTTTTTTTGCAGAGGAAAACACCACCGAGAAAACACAGACACGTTAAAAAAAGTCGCCGAGGAGCTTTCCCAGTTGGGAGGCATCCTCGGCGGATTTTTTAGTTTATATAGCAGCTTTGCGGAGCAATGCGCCTGTTACCCGTATATTTTCCCCACGATCTTTCCGCGTGCTGCGGCAGGCAGGAGCTTGCACAAAAGGCTCAGGAATTTATACTGTGCACCGGCAACATAAACGACCGCCGGCTTCTTTTTCTCCACAATACCGGCGATGTACCGTCCAATGCGTGCCGGGTCCATGCCGTTTTGCTCGTCGTGCTCCATCTGACTGACGCTCCGGGAGATACGTCCACCGTATTCGTCATCGCCGAGAATGCTTTTCTGACGTGCTTTTGTAAAACCGGTACAGATGTCACCCAATTCTACGACGGTGACATGGATGCCGTAGGGCTTGACTTCGTTTGCCAGAGCGTAAGAGTAAGAAGAAACGGCAGCCTTGCTTGCAGAGTAGAAGGTCTGGAACGGAATGTGCGCTACGGCAGCAACAGAGCTGATGTTCACAATATGCCCCTTCCCTTGATGGCGCAGGAAGGGGAGAACCGCTTTATTTACAGTGACCGTTCCGAAGAAGTTCACATCAAACTGTGCTTTGGCTTGCTCCATGGACGTAAACTCCACCGCACCGGAAATGCCAAAACCTGCACAGTTGATCACCGCATCAATTTTGGTCTCTTTTTGGAGGACCTGCTGCACGGCGGCGGTGACAGCGTCTTCATCGGTCACATCGACGGACAGATGGGTGACGCCCTCCATAGGGATATTTCTGCGGCTGAACTCATAGACGATGCAGCCGTTCTCCTTCAGAGCAGATGCCGTGCACCGTCCGATGCCGGAGCTTCCTCCGGTAACAATGACCACCTTGTTGTTTTCTCCTGCCATGATTTTCCTCCTGAAAATGTTGATCTGGTTCGAGTATACCGCATCGCAGGGCGGCTGTCTATACGGATAGCCGGATCGTGGAAAAGTACAGGGATCAACTTGCGTAAATTTTCACGCAGATTGGCCTCTCTTTTTTACACAGCCAATGCCAATTAGCGCTTGAAAACGAAACGCTGCGCAAGTATACTATACTAGTTATACTGTACAAGCTTAATCACAAATCGGTATGCCAGTTGACCATAAAAGACATACCAGAATTGAAGCGTGCGGCGGGATTAAAACCCTACGAGGATGAAAATGAAATTCGATAGAAGACTTACAGATGAAATCTACACTTCCGATACGGTAAGGCTGGGAAAAAATGCATTTCAGGCCATGCAGGAGACGATCTATCATAATGGCGGTGTCGGAACCATTACCGGGTACTATGATGCCGAATTGTCGATCCTGTCGGTCAGTGATCTGTTGCTGCATAATCTGAACCACAGCTATGCATCCCTGATGGAGCAGACAAAGGGTTCGCTGAAGAATCTTTTCTATAAGAAAGATGCCGCATTCCTCGACAATGCGCGCTTTCGTCAGATTCAGGGCGAAGGGGAAGGCCGGATCCTCACGGCAGATGGCTCTCCCGTCTATGTGCGTCTCTACAAAAAAGATGCAGTCGATACGGATGGAACACCGATCTGGATCATGTCAGTACAGATGAACTGGGCGTATGAGAACCTTGCGCTGGTTAATGAGTCCATCCATTCTGCACTATGGTATTTTGAGTGTAATGAAAACGGTGAGATCGTTCATGTGAACTGGAGCCATGCGTTCCGGCAGATCCTTGGATATCATGACATTCTGGATTTTCCGAACAAACTGGATTCGTGGTCGAACCTTCTGCACCCGGAGGACTATGACCGGGTAATGCAGCTGCTTTTGGAAACGATTGCGGACAAAGCCAATACTACAAAGTATAATGTTGAGTACCGACTGAAAATGCAGGATGGCCAATACCACTGGTTCCGGGCATCGGCGGAGGTGATACGCCGTCTGGATGGCTCGGCCAATCGAATTGCCGGAATCATCAGCAACATTGACGCGGAAAAAAGAAGCCGGATGCAGGCGCAGCGGGCAGCGGCATTTCACCGTGCATTTACCAGCGCAAACCTCTGCGAATACTATGTAAATCTGGAAGAGAACACCTTTGATCCTTTCAAAGTGGAGCCTTCTTTGATGACGGCCTTTGAGCAGAACCACACATGGGATGGACTGGTCCGATTCTTTGTGGATAACTATGTGGTTGAAGAGGACAAAAAGTCTGTAACGAATTTCTACAATCGCGCCTACATCACGGAAAAACTAAAGGGGCTTGAGACGGAGCTGCGTCAGGAGTGCCGCATCGTTCTGGATGGGGAGGAACGATGGGTCAGCAACGTGGTCATGCGCGGCGAGATCGAAGATTCCGAATATGCGATGATTTTTCTGCGGGACATCACAGAGTCCAAAGCAGAGACGGCACGGCGGATGCAGATGGCCTCAGATAACGCATCGATGGATCTTTTGATCAAGAGTATGGTGCGTCTGCTGGACCGCTTTGTCGTCTGCGATCTGGAGAATGACCGGTATCGGTTCTATAATCTGCAAGGTGAAATGATATACGCGCCGATCGGAACCTACCATGATTTTGTGGAGCAGGTGGTTGCAAAGTATAAGACACTGGAACCGCTGGACGCATTGGCTGCGTTGATTTCGCCGGAAAATATCCGCAAGAATTTGCAGGATGAGAACGACATCTACAAATTTGAATACTGCTCCATAGATGAGAACACCTATAAGATCGCTTCCTTCATTCCGCTGGAGTGGGATGGCACAAAGCTGGTCAAAGCACTGTTGGCGTCTATGGATGTGTCACAGGAGAAAAAGGCCGAGATCGAATCCCATAAGGCACTGAAGGATGCGTACCGGGCGGCGGAAAACGCAAGCCGCGCCAAGACAGAATTTCTCTCCAATATGTCCCATGATATCCGTACACCAATGAATGCAATCGTTGGTTTGACCGCCATTGCGGGTGCGAATATCGAGAGTCAGGACAGGGTGGTCGAGTGCCTTGGCAAGATCACAAAGTCGAGTCGTCATCTGTTGGGACTGATCAATGAAGTGCTGGATATGGCCAGAATCGAGAACGGGCGAATGAGCCTTGCCGAGGAGGATTTCAGCCTGCCGGAGCTGGTCGATAACCTGCTCACCCTCACAAAACCGGCAATCGACGAGCACAAACATCAGCTCGAAGTCCATGTTGAGCACATCGAGCACGAAGCTGTCTGCGGCGACAGCCTGCGCATCCAGCAGGTCTTTGTGAACCTGATGAGCAACGCCGTCAAGTACACCCCGGATGGAGGAAACATCACCCTTACGATCAAGGAAAAACCGAACGGCTTCTCGGAGCTTGGCTGCTACGAGTTTTCCATCGAGGACAACGGCATCGGTATGACGCCGGAATTCCAGAAGATCATGTTCGAGCCGTTCAGCCGGGCAGACGATCACCGGACGACCAAGGTGCAGGGCACCGGTCTTGGCATGGCCATTGCAAGAAACATCGTCAACCTGATGAATGGTGACATTCAGGTCGAAAGCGCTCCCAACAAGGGAACGAAGATCACGGTCACGGTCTATCTGAAGCTTCAGGAGAACGAGAAGGAACAGGAAAAAGAACTGCTCGATCTGCCGGTACTGGTCGTGGACGATGACAAGACCTGCTGCGAAAGCACCGTTGCAACCCTTCAGGAGATCGGCATAGCGGGCGAATGGGTCCTGACCGGTAAGGAAGCTGTGGAGCGCTGCTATGCGCGTCATGAGACCAACAGTGACTATTTTGCGGTGATCCTGGACTGGAAGATGCCGGAGATGGACGGCATCACAACGGCCAGAAGGATTCGGGAATGCGTTGGGGAGGACGTCACGATCATCATCCTGACTTCCTTTGATTTCAGCGAGATCGAAGAAGAAGCCAGAGCAGTGGGCGTGAATGCGTTTATGGCAAAACCGCTGTTCCGTTCCCGTCTGACGGCAACTCTGCGGCAGTTTACATCCGGGAAGAAGGAGAAAAACGCCCGGAACTATCTGGAAGACTTTGCGAAGGAAAACTATGCGGGTAAGCGGATCCTTCTTGTGGAAGACAATGCGCTGAACCGTGAGATCGCAACCGAGATCATAGGCATGACGGGCGTGACCATCGACAGCGCCGAAAACGGAAAAATTGCAGTCGAAAAGGTGATGGAAGCGCCAGAAAAGTGGTACGATCTCATTTTGATGGACATCCAGATGCCCATCATGAATGGTTACGAAGCCACTGCTGCGATCCGTGCCCTTGCCGGCAGCCGGGGCAAAGTGCCCATCATTGCCATGACGGCAAATGCCTTTGCCGAGGACGTGCAGCTGGCAAAGAACACCGGCATGAACGAGCATATCGCCAAACCGCTTGATTTGAATAAGCTGAACGATGTGCTGAAACAGTGGCTGTGATCTGTGCATTGCCGTAAGGCGCGTGATACTGTTGACCGGGCAATCAAAAAGCATGAAATGAAGAACGCCGAGGAATCCCTTCCCACATGGGAGGAACCCTCGGCGTTCTTTAGTTTATATAGCAGCGGTCCTGTTTTATAAGCCAATCTTCACACAGCCGCTGGGCTTCGTCCTTTGTGCAGCAGGTGCAGTTGAAAAGTTTGCCACGGATGGAACAGTAAGTGTAGTGTACAATGATGTTTCTTTTTGAGTCGGCTTATCTGTCTGTTTGTTAAAATTCATGTTGTGGTTATGCATTCATGAGTGTGGTGGTAAAGATTTATGGCAGTAGCACATTGCTTTTATACAAATAAAAGTGTACAATAATAACAACTTTGCAAGCAATCCCCTTCAAGGAATCAACTGGAACATGGGTGGAGACTGTACCTGTTAAGCGGAATTGTTTGAATGAATTCAATTCAACATAAAAGACAGTTGCTCATTTGTGAGTAGGAGGAATATATGATGTTTGATTGTGGTTTACAGAATATTTTCCGGCTGAAAAACGGACAGTCCCGTTCCATCAACTGGGAAAACCGGAACGGAGAAAAAGGAAAAGGCGGCATGGCATCCAGCGATCTTGGTCCGTCCAGAAAAGGTTCTCCGTGTATCCCGAAAATAGAAGCAGGAGAGACCGTAACACTTGGTGAGATCCAGGGAGAAGGCATGATTCAGCACATCTGGATCACCGTTACAGACCGTACCAGTGAACGTAACCGTTATGTTCTGCGGGATCTTGTTCTGCGCATGTACTGGGACGATGAAGAATTCCCATCCGTTGAATGCCCGCTTGGCGATTTCTTCTGCTGCGGCTTCGGCGTTTCCTACCAGGTAAACTCAGTCCCGATTGCTGTCAATCCGACCCGTGGTTTCAACAGCTATTTCCCGATGCCGTTCCGTAAAAACGCCCGTATTACCATTGAAAATCAGTGTGATGAGCCGATTCCGGCCTTCTTTTATCAGATTGACTATTGCCTGACAACGGTTCCGGAGGATGCTGCCTATTTCCATGCCCAGTGGCGTCGTCAGCGCATAACGGAAAAGGCAAAAGACTACGTTGTCCTCGACAACATCAAAGGGAAAGGCCAGTACGTTGGAACTTATCTTGCGCTTACCAGCCTCGAACGCTACTGGTACGGAGAAGGTGAGATGAAATTCTACATCGATGGAGACAAGGATTATCCAACCATTTGCGGAACCGGAACAGAAGATTACTTCGGCGGTGCCTGGAGCTTTGCAACACAGCAAAATGGCCAAACCGTTGAAAATCAGTACTGTACTCCGTATCTTGGCTATCCTTACTACTCTAGCCACGATACCTTCCTTCATAATGATTACCACAATGATGATCAGATGCCACAACGCAGCTTCTACCGCTGGCACCTTCTTGATCCTATCCTTTTTGAGAAGGACCTTAAGGTAACTCTGCAACAGATTGGTGCCAGTCACGGAGGTCTTTTTGAACGTCAGGATGATGTCGCTACCACAGCGTACTGGTACCAGACGCATCCTCATGTACCATTCGCGCCACTTATGTCCAGAAAAGAGCGTTGGCCAAGATGATTTTTGACGCTTTTCCTATTTTATATGTTTCATGACTTTGCATATCGGCCACAAGAGTCCGTTCCGAACAAATCTGCTTCCAACAAATTTGTCCGGAAACGGGCTCTTTCTTTTTTTATATAATAAGAGTACGCAGGGCTGTTTAGAGCGTTCCTGCTGGCAGCCGAAGCATGAGGAAGAAGTCTGGTATGCCTGCTACGGCTCCAACCTGTCCGAGGAACGGTTCTGCTGCTATGTGCAGGGCGGCGTAGCGCCAAACGGAAAGCGCTACTATCCGGGTGACTGCGATGGGCAGTCCGGCTATGGTGTTTCTAAGCTGGATTCCATTGTGGAAGAAGTTGTCCGGCAGATCTTCGCACAGTTCCGGGAGGTTTCCCGGAAGAAGCTGCTGGAATCGGTCAAGACCAACGATGCCGCCCGCATCCAGAAGAAAATCCAGAAAATCCAGAAAGACTTGGAAGCCAAGCAGAAAGAGCTGGACGACCTGAAAGCCGAAACCATTCTGGTCATTCGGGGCGTGAGTGCCTTGGACAAAGAACTGCTCGGCACACTGGTGGCCGAAGCAAAAGATGCACTGGAAACCCTGGAAAAGCAGCTTGTTCAGGCGCAGGAAGAATACGAAGAAGCCACCAAAACGGCAAAGCGTAGCAACTACATCTGCAACGAGCTGTTTACATGGGCGGATGTGTACGACACCGCCAACCACGATGAACGCCGCGCCATTTTGCAGCAGTTCATTAAGGAGATTCGCGTCCGAAAAGACTATGAGATCTCGATTACGCTGAACGCCAGCTTCAACCAAGTGGAGCAGCTCAAGGCTGTATCAACCTACGATGGCGCGGAAATTTTTGAAGAAATTTCCGAAAAGGGGGCATAAAAGCGATGCGCTTGCCCGCAGCACTCTGCAAAATGCAAAGAAAGAGACGTGAAATCGATGGATTTTCAAAAAGTACATGGATGACCCCGCCCGGTTCGCATCCGACTTCAGGGTTCGGAGCCCGGCACGGTCTGCCAAAGTTTTTTAGGCATAAAAAACGCCGCATCGTACAAAACGATGCGGCAAATTGGTGGACCTAGAGGGATTCGAACCCTTGACCTCTCGGATGCGAACCGAACGCTCTCCCATGCGGACCTTAAAGAAGCCCCCAAAGGACAAAACATTTCTTTTGAAAAATGGCAAAAAACATAGGCGTAATGCGGGTTTTCGGACGAGCATTGCTTTCGAGAAAAAATTGCCATTCTTGCTTCAATGTAAAAAAGTTACACTTCAGGAGAAATGCGCTTCAGATGCGATTTGAACGGGCGACCATCTGAATACTTCTTGCGGATCATGCACCGTATGGGGATGATTCGGATTATATCCCCTGTGCGATGAAATTGACGAGAAACAGTTGGATTTTTTCTGGCTGTTTCTTTTTTATTGCACAAATCCGGCGAAAACAGTGCCGATGGATACGCACCCAACGAAGATGCAAATGCCCAAAAAAGCCATCAAATATTGCCTTACTTTATACAAAATATAGCAAGCGGTATACGCACCATAAAGCATATACGGTATAACGTCAATTTTTTGTACATATCTCAACTGAATGACTGGAGGTGAGTTTTCAAAATGCCTGTTATTTATGTTGCAAAAACATCTTCCTACGCACGAAGAATCACGTTCGTTTTAGGACAGACGGTTGAAAAACAGCATGATCCTTGATTATTTCTACGGGCAAGCCGGAGAGCTGTTTTCGTTCTACCGCATTCCAAAGGCTCTGTTTCAGGAGCCACGGTTCCAGAGCCTGTCAACCGATGCCAAGACCCTGTACGGTATCCTGCTGGACCGCATGAGCCTGTCCGTGAAAAACGGCTGGCTGGACGAGCAGAACCGGGTGTTCATCCTCTTCACGATACCAGACCATGCCCATCGCAGAATAAAAGCTCCACAACGCATACCTGTTGGTATAAAATACTCGGCCATCCCAATGGCTTTTGATGGAATAAGGATGGCACCCAACCGCTGATCTTAAAAATGCCCAGATAACACAAAGCCGGGCTGCTGCACAGAAACTGTGGAGCAGCCCGGCTTTTCTACAACGCAGTCACACCGCTGCAGTTCTGATCCAGAGGAACAGAGTGGGTGCGCTTAGCCTAGGGTGAGGGTGTTGGTGACGGAGACCACGCAGGCGAGAATGCCCATGATGATGCCGCCGATGTAGGGGTTTTTGGACTTCTTGTAGATCTTGCTGCACACAAAGACGGCAAGGGGCAGCATGAAAACGATGGGGTAGAGCCAGATGCCGGTAATGGAGCCGCCAAGGTGAGTAAGCTCGGACCACAGGAAACCCTTGTTGTAGAAGGTGATGTACTGAACGCCGATCATGATCTCGGGTCCGATAAAGACGAAGAACATCTGCACCAGAGTGCTGAGCCAATTGGACTTACCCAGCTGTACAAAGTTGAAGCCGTTGGTGGCAACAGACAGGGCAATGTAGTACACCAGCCAGAACACCAGATACTTTGCAATGGTGGCAAAATGCATGGGTGCAAATGCACGGATGGTGATGAAGCACCACAGGCGGAAGTCGGTGAGGAACAGGTAGTCGGAGATGAACACCAGCGCATAGGCGGCGACCACCACGATAAGGGACAGAACGATGGTCTTCCAGAGCTTGCGGCCGCTGATCTTCACGCCGCGCTCTGCCAGGTCCAGGCCGTTCTTCTTGCTATAGCAGTTATAGGCCACCACCATAAACAGGATGGTAAACACGCCACAGAGGAAGGTCCACATACCGATGTACCAGGTGGCTTCCTGATTCCAGAATGCCGGACGGTTCTTACTGCACCATGCATAGATGGTGGGGTAGAGGATCACGCCCATGATGGCACCAAATGCAAGACCGCCCCAGTACCAGCCCTTGCCCTTGCCCTTGGGAGCAGGGAGCGGCTGTGCGTCTGCAGCAGGCTTGAGCTCTGCAAAGTAGCGAGCGTCTAGAAGGGCGATGGCGGCGTAGATGACGAACATAAAGAAGCCAGCGATGCCCACCGTATTGAAGAATGCCTTCCACTGCCATGTCTGGTTGTTGGCATCCAGCTTGATGGGAGCATCCAGTGCCTTGTCAAAGAAGGTGACGCTGTCAGCAACAACATTCTTGGAGAAGTGTGCCCAAGGGTGGGTGATGGCCGGGTTGAAGATGACACGGATGGATTCCTTGCCGTCGATCTGCTCGGTGTAGTAGGTATCGGCACTGCGCTTGTCCAGACCGGTGGGGTCTACGCCAAAGTGCAGGAAGGACTGTGCAGTATTCTGGTCGATGTAATCCCGGGGAGCACTCTTGGTGCCGTCTTCCTGCTTTACCCGGTGGAAGAACTCGTCGTACTGGCAAGCAACGATACCAGCATCACGGCTGCCAAAGATGTTGACCCACTGATCGTCCTTCTTGTAAACGGCATCGTTGGACACCAGCAGTGCGGCGGCAATCAGCCCTTCCTCGTCCTGCATCACAGCCACACGGCTGGCAAGTGCGCCGTTGGAGTGACCGGTAACGCCGATGCGGCTTGCATCAACATAGGGCAGGCGAGCAATGTACTTTACGGCATCGTAAAGACCGTTGGCGTTGTTCTCGGCGTTAAACCATGTGCCGTCCGGGATGATCTCAGAGTCGCCGTGACCGTACATACTGATGGAGATGACCACATAGCCTCTGCGAGCGTACTCAACATAGTTGAGGTCCTGCATCTCACGGTTGTTGTACCAGCCATGGCTGGTGACGATCGCCGGAGCGGGGGTCTCTCTGGTGGCGTTTTTCGGCACCAACAGAAGGGCGTCCAGTTCGTGACCGCTGTCGGTGACCATAGTGATGTCGTGGTACTTGATCGCACCGCCGCCTGTCTGCACCATGGATGCGCCCAAAGAGCTTATAAGGCATAGGATCAGAGCGATCGCGACCCAGAAGCTCGCGCTCTTTTGCTTTTTCATTTTGTTTCCTCCTTGTTGTGATTTTTTTTCTTTTTGTTGAGTGTAACACTTCACACTCAACTGCCTAATGAGAATTTATCAAAGATGCACAAAAAATGCAATAAATAAGTTTGCTGCTCTTTTTATGGATTTTGTTGCTGTTTTTTGTCATTTGTTTGCTTTTTGTCTTTTCCGTTTGTATACAAAATAACTTCCACAAATTAAAGCTGCTGTAATTGTGAGAACTGAACAAAGGGGCTGCAGCACGTGATTTTGTGCTGCAGCCCCGATCCGGTGCTTTTTTGGAAAGCAGTGCCCGCTATTATGAAAATTTTTTTCGTTTTTTCGACGACCGGTAGACGGAAGGGGGGATTCCTTCCGTGCGTTTGAACACCGCTGTAAAGTGGCTGATGTTGTCATAGCCTACCTCTTCAGCGATCTGGGAGATGCTTTTGCCAGTCTCCAGCAGCAGCTCCTTTGCCAGTTGGATCCGGCGGCTGCTGATGTAGTTCACAAAGCTCTCTCCCGTTTCCTTATTAAAGGTCCGGGAAAAATAGCTGGGGCTGAGGTGGCACAGGTCTGCCATCTCCTTCATGGTGATCTCCTGCTGCAGATGATCCCGGATGTAGACCACCGCCGGGTAGACCACGCTGCTGGGGTTTACCGGCAGCACCCCGGTCTGCTGCGGTCTGTGCTCCTCCTGCGGCAGGAGCTCCTGGATCTGGATCTCCTCGCTGGACTGTTCGGCGTTGGCACTCATCAGCCACTTGTAGGTCTCATCCCGGGTGTGGCTCTTTACGGCACGGTCAACAATATAATGCACCATATCGTTGATATATTCTGCGACCTGAACGATCCGGTCGTAATCCATTTCTGGCAGAAGCTCGTATTTCCGCAGGATCTCCTGCTGTGCAGCGTCCTCTTGCGGAAGGATGGAACTGATCTCGTTTACCAGACGCTCCGCCTTTTCCTGGTCCTTGTGCCGCAGACGCACCTGCCCGAACATCACGGCACCAAGGTAGATATCCCCCACCATGACGGGGACCGCTACGTCCACGATGCCGCAGTGGCACAGGTAGATGTAGGGGCGGCCCCGGCGCACTGCCTCAACTCCTGCCAGCGCATCGCAGCGGAAGCAACGCTTGCGAGAAACGGGATTCTCTCGCACGATGCTGCAGAACGCGGTACGGCCACTGTGTTTCGTGACAGGCTTCCCCTTGATGTCGATGCAGACGATGGCGGTACCGGTCAGCTCCGCCAACCGGTCCTGCATTTTTTCCCAGAGAGGGATATCCAAAACGTTTTCTATGGTGTATTCAAACCTGCTCATACCTTCGATTTTCCTTCTCCTTGCCGGACATTCGAACACTGCCATCATAAATGACCCGGCATGGAAAAGCAAGGTCCTCGGAGCAAAATCATGGTAATGTACAAATTTTCTACATTGAATAGGGTATATTGACGAGGGATTCCGTGGACAGATCTGCCCAAACCGAATGCAGCAGGCCTTCATCAGCCCTGCGTCGAGCGGAACGACCATCCTCAGGCTCACAAAAAAGCAAAACGCCTGTTGGGACACGGCATTAGCGGCAGCATCCCCAGTAGACATTCCTACTGGTTGGGAACCGCGCACTAAGCAACAGCAATGGGTTGCGTTTGCTGATTTTCCGCAGTGTAGTGTAGTGTTTGCACCGAAATATCGGAGAATGGTGATATATGGCCAAATCAAAAAAGATATTGGTCAGATACTTCGCAAACTATGCGAGCAAAAGGATATTGAAATAATTGAAGCAGAAGCCTGCCCGGACCATATCCATATGCTGATAAGTTTTTCGCCGAAGTACAGCATTTCTTACGTTATGGGATATCTCAAGGGAAAGAGCAGCCTCATGATTTTCGACAGACACGCGAATTTAAAGTACAAGTATGGAAATCGGCATTTCTGGGCCAGAGGATATTTTGTGGATACTGTTGGAAAAAACAAGCAGAGAATCCAGGAGTATATCAAGAGACAGCTGGAACAAGACCAGATTGCAGACCAGTTAAGCCTTAAGGAATTCACGGACCCGTTTACGGGTAGCAAGGGAACCAAGGCGTAAATAAAAGGCCCCTTGAGGGGCCTGCCACGAGACAGGAATGCAGTTGGCAGAC
>OHEG01000293.1_pt1 | contig 24661 bp, 16 predicted proteins | sample 1567181 | NCBI WGS metagenome assembly OHEG01 (sample SAMEA3879534, study PRJEB24766) | human gut metagenome | biome: human-associated habitat; feature: feces | place: USA | collected 1985/1987 | reverse complement strand
GAGCTCCGGTTGTATCTCATCTCCATTGGGGCGGTGACGCTGATAATTACCGGGGCCTTATACTGGCATAATAATTATGGGTTGGAGGAAGCTTTCCGGAAATCGCTTTTCCAGGTGGCGTCTATCCATACTTCGTGTGGTTTTGCTACGGACGATTATAATATGTGGCCTCCTTTCACTTGGTTGCTGCTCATTTATACAATGATTGCAGGAGGTTGTGCCGGTTCTACGGCGGGTGGGATTAAGAATGTGCGTCTGCTGATTTTGTTGCGCAACGTGAAGAATGAGTTCCACCGGCTGATGCACCCCAGGGCTGTACTTCCGGTAAAGGTGAACCGGATGGCGGTTTCACAGCGTACCATTGCTACGGTGATGACGTTCGTAGTATTTTATTTTGTCTGCATCTTCTTATGCTGGCTGGCATTGATGTGTATGGGCATTGGATTGGAAGAGGCATTCGGACTGTCTGTATCGAGTATAGGAAACGTGGGACCGGGGCTAGGGGCATTCGGTCCAGCCTTTTCGTGGAGTGCGCTTCCCGACCTGGCAAAATGGCTGTTGTCATTCATGATGCTGATAGGGCGTCTGGAGTTGTTCGGGGTACTTCTGCTGCTGACTCCCAGTTTCTGGGATAGACGATAAGAAAAAATAAGAGCCACTACATTGAAGTCGTGGCTCTTATTTTTATAATAATAGAGAAGTTGCTTATTAATCGATAAACCGGCGTGTGAGCTGTTCGAACTCATCGATGCGGCGGTCGCGCAGGAAGGGCCACCAGCGGCGGACGTTTTCACTGCGGTTCATGTCAATTTCTACTACCATGTTTTCTTCTTTCAGGTTGCTGGCCTGGGCGATGATTTCGCCTTGTGGACCGGCTACAAAGCTGTTGCCCCAGAACTGGATGCCGTTGGTCTGGCCGGAAGGGTCGGGTTCAAGACCTACACGGTTTACGGCAATGACCGGCAGACCGTTGGCTACGGCGTGACCGCGCTGTACAGTTACCCAGGCACCGAGCTGGCGCATCTTTTCTTCCTGTGTATCGGTGCTTTCCCAGCCGATGGCAGTAGGGTAAATCAACAGTTCAGCACCTTTCAGGGCCATGATGCGGGCACCTTCCGGATACCACTGATCCCAGCATACTTGTACACCGAGTTTACCGATAGAGGTCTGGATAGGTTCGAATCCTAAGTCGCCGGGAGTGAAATAGAATTTCTCGTAGTAGGCAGGGTCATCGGGAATGTGCATCTTGCGATACTTGCCGGCAATGCTTCCGTCGGTGTCGAATACCACGGCGGTGTTGTGATACAGTCCGGCAGCACGGCGTTCGAACAGCGAAGTGACCAGTACCACATGGTAGGCAGCGGCTATCTCACTGTAGAAACCGGTGGAAGGGCCGGGAATGGGTTCGGCCAGGTCGAACAGGTTGGTATCTTCTGTCTGGCAGAAATAAGGGGTGTTATGGAGTTCCTGAAGAACTACTAACTGCGCACCGGCTTGTGCCACGGAGGCAATATTGCGGTGCAGCTTTTCAAGATTTAGTTTGAGGTCGTTCGTACAAGCCTGCTGTACGATGCCGACACGGATAGTTCGTTTCATTGTGCTATTTGGTTTTTTACTGATTCAGGATATTGCATGGTGACGCAGTGGAGAGAACCGTGCTGCTTGATAAGGGCACGGCAGTCCACGCCTACGATTTCACGTCCGGGGAAAGCCTCAGCCAGTACCTGAGCGGCACGGGCGTCGTTTTCAGGCTGGGCGTAAGTGGGATAGAGTACTGCCTCGTTCATAATCAGGAAGTTGGCGTAAGTGGCCGGAAGGCGTTCGCCGTCTTCGTCATAGATGGCTTCGGGCATGGGGAGCGGAAGCAGGCGGTAAGGATCTCCGTCGAGGGTACGGAAGGTCTTGAGCTGGTCTTCCATGGAGCGGAGGGCACCGTAGTGCTCGTCATCCTTGTCCACGCACTGCACGTAAGTAATGGTGTGGTCGGGGCAGAGACGGGCCAGGGTGTCTACGTGGCTGTCGGTGTCGTCACCAGCCAGATAGCCGTAGTCCAGCCAGAGCACCTGACGCAGGTTGAAGCGTTCCATCAGGTAGGCTTCGATGTCTTTGCGTGAGAGTGTGTCATTGCGGTTGGGAGCCAACAGGCAGGGCGAAGTGGTGAGCAGCGTGCCTTGTCCGTCGCTTTCAATGGAACCTCCTTCGAGTACGAAATTGCGGCAGTTGATGTAATCGCCGTTAAGTACGCCGGTCTTGAACAGATGACTGTTGATGAGGTTATCCTTATGAGCAGCAAACTTCATCCCCCAGCCGTTGAAGCAGAAGTCGAGCAACTGTGGGTCAGAGTGTTTCTCCAATAAAGTGATGAAAGCATGGTCGCGGGCCCAGGTGTCATTCGTAGGACATTTCACAAAAGTAATCTGGTCGCGATAGGAGAAGTCGGCCAGGGCTGCCGGAAATTCGGGAGCCACGAGCAGCAGGGGTTGGCGGCTGGCTATTTCGGTAGCGAGGCGGACAAAGCAGGCTTCTACTTCATCGAGCATATAGGCCCAGTCGGTATCGGCATGAGGCCAGGTAAGCTGTATGTAGCTTTGTTTGTGCCATTCGGCGGGCAGGTAATAGGTTTTTTCCATATTCTTGTATAATTATTTTTCGTTTGATTCTCTTTTTTCTCTTGCGGCAGGAAGGGCTTCCTGTGGAAGGTATTTCTGGTCTTCTTTTTCTTTCTGCTTGCTGCTGCGGTTTTTACGGCGGCGGAGGAACCAGTCAACGAGTTCTTGCCAGTTCATGAAGTCTTTTTTGTACATGATACCGATGCCCTGGGTGGTAAGGGTGGACTTCGTGAAGTAACGGTCGTTGGTCTGGTTGTATCCGCGCAGACGGAATTCCCCGTTCTTGGTGAGCAGCCAGATAGCTTCGAAGTCACCTACAAAGTTGGTATTACGCATGGTATTTTCACGGTAGCCGAAGTTACCGTTGATTATCAGTCGGTTGTTCAGCAGACGGCCGGACAGGATGGCTTCGGCTTCTACATCGCTCCAGCCTTTTTCTCCGGTAGTAAGGTTGGTACCTACGTTCCAGTTCTGGTTGTCGATGACTTGCGAAAGCATATTGTTCAACTGGCCCGACAGAGTGCTGAAAGCCAGCGAGCTGGTAGCATCGGTCTGACCGGTATTATTGGCATAGTCGTAGGTGTAGAATTTGCCGACTCCCAGCAAGTAAATAATCTGGGTGTTCATCTGTTCTTCGGTGCTGGTGAGACTACGTACCAATTCGCGGTCTTCTTCGCTTACGGTGGGGAGTTCAAGTCCAAACGTCAGGTTGGGTGAAGTGAGGCTGCCGCTCAAGTTCAACAAACAGTTTACGCGGACATTTCCACGTGAAGAGGAAGCGTCGGCTATCAGGTCGTTCAGTGAAGCAGAGTTTACCGTGTAGACTGCCTGTACGTTCAGGTTAGCAGCCTTTGGGTCGCCATTGAAGGATACCACACCTCCTGGTTGCAGGGTAAAGTCTTTTCGGATGACGTTTTGCATGCTCATCTTGTAGATACCTTCGCTGATGTTATAGTTACCGAACATCTGGAAGTTGCCCTGATTGAAGAAGTTGATACGCAGGTTTCCGGTGCCGTAAGCAGATATGTAATCTCCGGCCGAGGGATCCATGATGATTTTCATATTGGCACGTTCGGCTGGTTCTATCTGTAGATTAATGTGGATGGCGGTGGGTGTATCATCGTCTTCCTGTTTGTCGGGCTGGTTGAGCGGGTGGTATACTTCGGCCTTTACGGCTTCCTGCTTACGGCGGGGAGTACGGTCTACGAAGGTGATAAAGCCAGAGTTGGTGGCCTCAGCTGCCGTACCCAGTACGTAAACAAACTCTGTCTGGTTGTCGGCACGTACTTCTCCGTCAACGTTCAGCTGTCCGTCGCCTCCTCGAAGAAATACATTTCCGGTAGCATAGATGTGGCCATAGAAAGGAAATTCAGGAGTTTCTTTTTCTGAATGGAATACCAGCATGCGGTTTGTATTGAAGCGGAACTGATAGCTCAGATTCTTTAACTTGGTGTGCCGTAATTCTCCGTCGGCAAGTCCTGTGTGCCCTTCAGTATCTTGTAAACGTACATTCTGGAAACGGAACAAGCCGGAAGCGATGTGTACGGAATCGGCCGAGGCCCGGAAGGTGGTGTTCAGGATGTTGACCTTCATTTGCATCTGTGCTTTGACATTTCCTTCCAGATCAAGTTGAGAGAAAGGACCGAACAGACGCACGTCACCATGTACGTTCCCGTTGACATTGCTGAAGATGTTTTCTACAAAAGGTTGCAGGAAAGAGAGTGGAGTTCCTCCGGCTTGGATTTGAAGATCAAGTCCTTTCATCTTAGGAGAAACATAGCCGGTTACCCGAGTGGTGCAGGTGCTGTCGCGACGGATGTCGGCATCCAGGCGCACACCTCCCAGTTCTTTATCCCATGACCCAAGAATGTCGGCTCTTCCCAGCAAGGCATGGTTAAGAGAAAAATCTTTTACATCGAGACGCGTTTCCATCACCGGGTCTTGAAGCACATGGCGCAGGTGGACCTTTCCACTGATGCCTCCGTCAAAACGTACGGCATGGAACTGAATCATATCCATGATGTAGAGCAGGTTGATGTTTTTCAGGTCTACCAGGCAGGAGTCTGCTTCCGTTTTTCCCAGTCGCCCATTGATTTTCAGGTGCTGGTCGCGGTGTTCAAACAAGAAGTCGTGTATTTCGATGCTGTCTTTCGCGATGTGTACAGTAGCCGGATGTATGTTCCAGATAGTATCATTTAAGATGACTTGACTGGGCTGTATGTCTACACGGGTGTGCAACTCTCTTTTTGAACTATCCTGACGGAAAGAGGCGATGGCATCAATCTTGCCGCTATAGGTAAGCTGGGTGTTGTTGCCCCAGTAAATGGTACTGTGCAGCTTGTCGTCTTTGGCCCTCGTGATGAGGGAGAAATTGAACATGGCTCCTTTTTTCATTAAGGTGCCGGCACGTAACTGGCACTGCAGTTCGTCGGAACGGCTTTCACACAACAGGGTGCCCGATTCGTAGTATTTCCCTTTATACGTGAATTGAGGAATCGAACCGTTGATGCGCATCTGTGAGAGGCTGTCGTTAAGTTGTCCTGAGAACGTGGCCGGCATCTGCAACTCGAACGGAATGTTCAAAACCTTTGAAAGAAATTCACTGTTTTCCATGCGAAACTGGAACCGGAACTGGTTGTTCAGCTCTGCGGGTTTCTTTCTTCCTTTTTTCGGCTTCTCCTCAGGGAACAGGGATGGAAGATGCTTCCGGATCACTTTCTCCATGCTCTTCAGCAGGGTGTGGTAGGCATATTGTCCTTGTATGGTTCCGGTCAGGAACGGGGAGTCAATGCGTATTTCCTTCTGCTTGGCCTCTGAGACAAGCTGTGTTGCATCAATCTGCAGGCGGGGAAGGAAGTAGTTCCCTTCTTCGTCGGGCGTGCGAACTGAAAGACTGTCGAGGCTGATTTTTCCCTGGACATCGTCAATGGAATGTCCTGAAAAGTCTGCCGTCAGGTTCAATGATACGTCGGTATCTTCGTATTTTTTCGTCAGCTGAAGTTTATGGGGACGAAAATCACGTACTTTTACCCGCAGGTTGAAGTCGGGTACGGCCTGTTGGGTCACGAAATTCCCGTCTACGCTGATTTTACCATTTTCATCGTCGAGTGACAGATGGCCGTTGAAACCGCCCGGCTTGAAATTTCCGTTCAGTGCGATGTGCTGGTATTGGTAGTCATTGTACTCTAAAGAAGAGATTTCTCCTTTGATATGCGATTCTGGCTGATGGTTTCGGTATTGCAGCCCGTTCAGTTCCAGGTCAAAAGAGGTTTTACCCAGTTCTTTTTTCGCCAGCAGTTTGCCAAGCTCAAAATTATGGGTGGAAACTTTTCCGGAATAACTTTTTTGCTGGGTCAGGGTGTCGGTGTGCATGGTCAGATTGGCATTAATCTGTCCCGGTTGGCTTTGCAGGGTACCGTGTGCAGTGATACGGGAAGGGTATCCCGATACATCACCCTGAAATTTAAGAAAGCCCAGACGCTGCAGGATGTCGGGTACAGGTGCAGCGGTACCTTTCAAATTATGTATGAGCCAGGAAATGGCGGTTTCGTCGGCATCAGCCTGTGTGATTTGACCAAAAAAATAAGGCGGTTGTGAAGGATTACTGTGGTCGAGCATTCCTTCTGCATGTATTTCCAGTGCTTTGTGCGGGCTGGAGAGATAGAAATTGGTACATCGAGCCTGTTTTCCTCTTCCATGAAAGGCCAGGTCGATATGCACGGAGTCCTGAAAATGCTGGAGTGCAGGGACAAAGCAGGCGATGTCGGCCGGAGTGACCGAGGCATTCAGGCGACCCATGTAGGTGGTTTGCGTATCTGAAATAAAGTCGGGTGCGGTAAGTTCTCCTGCTACAGTAAATGTGTCGATGTTTACTGTCGTGGCCGGAAGGCTCAGGTTCAGGTCATGCAAATGGATACCTTTGGGGGTAGCTGTGGCCTTCAGCGCAAATTTCTTCAGTTGAAATCCGCTTTGCTCATTGAAACTCATACGGCGGATTTGTGCGTTGAGCGAATCGGTCTGCAAGGCCTTCAAGGAGATGGTTGCCGAAAGTTCGCTGATGCCGATGTGATGAGGATTGAACCGGCGGGGTGTATTGGATTCCGACAGCACATCGTAGTGGATTTGTCCGCGACGGATAAGTACGGAATTGATACGCAGGTCGATGGATTTTTCGTTCTTTGTCGTATCTTTTGAAGCAAAAGTGTCAATCAGGAACTGGCAATTCAGGGGAGCCTTGGGGTGGGCACGGTTCAGGCGGGCATCCAGTCCGAATAGCTGTACACTGCTGATACGGATTTTTCCACGGAAGAGAGAGGGAATGTCAATCTTGACGGAAAAGCGCGAAATGCCGAGCATGTCTTTCTTCTGCCGGTCTTTTATCTGCACGTTCTGGATGACGACGCGGTTCAGAAGCCCTAAGTCTACATTGCCAATGCTGACTTCGGCCTGGGTGAGACGGGTAAGTTCACGGGCAGCATACGTACTGATGCGGTGTTGGACAGCCGGAAGGTTCAGCAGAGCAATCAGACCGAAATAGAATACCAGTGTCGAAATGACCGTGATACGTATGGCTTGTTTTATGCGCGTGGCTTTACTCATTCTTTATTTATGCAAATTATAGACAAATGTACAAATAACCCTCGAAGAAAAGGGTCTTTGAGGGTGTTATTAGTAGTTTTTAAGTTTTGGGTGATGCCCTTTTACGGTTGGTATAAATGAATTGGAAATCTATTTTTATTCATTTCTGTAGCATAAAATGTAAATATATATGGATTTTGTATGGAAAATTGGAAAAATATTCGGAAATTTGCAGCCGTTATTAATTTAGTAATGAAATTAGACTTAAACGGATAAAAATGACGCAAAAAATGAAGATTCCTTCTCCGCTGGTGTCTTTGCTGCCTGTAGCGGTATTGGTGGTATTACTTTTCTTTACGATTCGTCTGTTGGGGGCTGACGCGCTGGGCGGAGGTAGCCAGATTTGTTTGTTGCTGACTACGGCTTTGTGTGCGGCTTTGGGTATGAGCCGGTATGGGGTGAGCTGGAAGGATATTGAACATGCCATTATCAACAACATTGCGGGGGTGAGTTCGGCTTTGATTATCCTGTTGATTATCGGAGCACTTTCGGCAGCCTGGATGTTAGGGGGAGTGGTACCTACGCTGATTTACTATGGGGTACAGATTATTCATCCGAAATTTTTCCTCGTGTCGTGCTGTGTGATTTGTGCAGTGGTATCGGTCATGACAGGCAGTTCGTGGACCACCATTGCGACCATCGGTATTGCCTTGATGGGTATCGGCAAGGCACAGGGTTTTGAAGAAGGCTGGATTGCCGGAGCGATTATCTCGGGTGCATATTTCGGCGACAAGGTTTCTCCGCTTTCGGATACGACCATCCTGGCTTCCTCAGTGACAGATACGCCGCTGTTTACGCATATCCGTTACATGATGTACACCACGGTGCCTTCGGTGGTCATTTCACTGGTTATTTTTACAATAGCCGGATTTTCGCATGAGGCATCAGACAGTTCGCAGATTGCCGTGTTTACTACCGGACTGGCAGAACGTTTTCATATTACTTTCTGGGTGTTGCTGGTGCCGGTGGTGACAGGAATATTAATTGCCCGTAAGGTGTCTTCTATTATTACCTTATTCATATCCACTGCTTTGGCTGTGGTGTGCATGCTGGTTTTCCAGACAGATGTACTCCGTGAAGTGGCCGGTGACGGAGTGAGCGGAGGGGAAGCTTTATATAAAGGAGTTTTGTTAGCTTTATCAGGAAGTACGTCGTTGCAGGCTTCTACTCCTGCATTGACCGAACTGATTGCCACCCGTGGAATGGGAGGTATGATGGATACGGTATGGCTGATTCTCTGTGCCATGTGTCTGGGTGGAGCCATGACGGCCTGTGGCATGTTGGGGAGCATTACGCGTATGTTCGTACGCTTTACGCATAAGCTGGCAAGTACGGTAGCAGCAACTGTAGCTTCCGGTTTGTTCCTGAATCTGGCTACTGCCGACCAGTATATTTCGATTATTCTGACCGGAAACATGTTCAAGGATATTTATAAGAAGAACGGATACGAATCGCGCTTGTTAAGCCGAACAACGGAAGATGCCGTCACGGTGACCAGTCCGCTGATTCCATGGAACACATGCGGAATGACGCAGGCCACGATACTGAATGTGCCTACACTGGTGTATTTACCGTATAGTTTCTTTAACTTGCTGAGTCCGTTGATGAGCATCTTCGTGGCGTGCATCGGCTTTAAGATTGTACGCTCGGTAAAAAAGAATTAAGACACAATTTTCATTAAAACCATAATAGAATGAACCAGAAACACGTAACATTGGCTGCTTGTCTGTTGGCTTTCGGACTGACGGTACAGGCTCAGGATGGAGGCATCTCTCCGGATATGTTGAAAAAAATTCAGAGTAGTTATCAGAATACGGCTGCCGACAAGGCATTGAGGAATGCCATGGGAGTTACCAGCATCAAGGAACTGGCATTGAACCAGGAAAATCAGAAGGCGCTGAATACGAATTTCTCCATTAAGGTGGAATCAAAAGGCATCACCGACCAGCAGTCGTCTGGCCGTTGCTGGCTGTTTACGGGACTGAACGTGATGCGTGCCAAGGCCATTGCACGCTATGACTTGCCAGGACTGGAGTTCTCGCAGGTATATTCTTTCTTCTGGGACCAGCTGGAAAAATCCAATCTGTTCTTGCAGGGAGTTATTGAAACGGCTGGTAAACCGATGAACGACCAGGCAGTGGAATGGTTGTTCAAGCATCCACTGAGCGACGGAGGTACCTTTACGGGAGTAGCCGACATCGTGTCGAAATACGGTCTCGTGCCTAAAGAAGCTATGCCGGAAACATACAGCAGTGAACACACCTCGTACATGTCTTCTTTGATTGGCTTGAAGCTGAAGGAATTCGGACTGGAACTGAGAGAAATGGCTGCTAAAGGAGAGAAGGCTGCAACGATTGAAGGCCGTAAGGAAGAGATGCTGAGCACGGTGTATCGTATGCTGGTGCTGACTTTGGGAGTGCCACCGACTGAGTTCGACTATGTACGTAAGGACAGCAACGGGAATGTGGTGGCTACAGAGCATCACACACCGATGTCGTTCCTGGAAAAATACGGTGATACGAACCTGCTGACTAATTATGTGATGGTGATGAACGATCCTTCACGTGAATATTACAAGTGTTACGAAATTGCATACGACCGTCACCGTTACGATGGAAAGAACTGGACGTATGTGAATCTGCCAGTAGAGGAAATCAAGGAAATGGCCATTGCGTCATTGAAGGACAGCACACGGATGTATTTCTCAAGCGACGTGACACAGCTGGACAGTAAGCGTGGGTTGCTGGATGTAAACAATTATGATTTCGGTTCGTTGATGGGTACGACTTTCGGAATGGATAAGAAAGAACGTATCCAGACGTTTGCCAGCATGTCGGCACATGCCATGACACTGATGGCAGTAGACCTGGACGCGAACGGAAAACCGAAGAAATGGATGGTGGAAAACAGTTGGGGAGCTGCATCGGGCTATCAGGGACACCTGATTATGACGGATGAATGGTTCAATGAGTATATGTTCCGTCTGGTGCTGGAAACGAAATATGTACCGAAGAAGGTGCTGGACATCTTCAAGCAGAAGCCGATACAGCTTCCGGCATGGGATCCGATGTTTGCGGAAGAAAAATGATGACCGGGCAGAAATAACATGGCTCAGGGCTTGCTTTATCGGTAGAAATATCTTTTCTTTGTGAAAAGAAGGAACTGATTATACGGGGCGTGGAGGTTTGGGTATCTTCACGCCCTTTTGACCTTAAATAAGTATGCTATGGATAAAATGCAGCCAATATCTCAGGCTTTGTACAGCTTGTTGTTCTTAGGGTGTATGGGAGCCGGATTCCCGCTTTATGTACAAGGACAGAATGTAGACGAATTGCCTCCCGATTCAATTTATAACATCGGGTATGCCCGTGGTAGTCTGAAGAATATTTCTGGTTCGGTGGAACAGATTACGGAAAAGCAGATGAACCGTGAGTTGATAACCAATCCGCTGGAAGCCATTCAGGGACGTGTGCCGGGACTTACCATCTTGAAGAGTAACAATGGAATGGCGGCGCTGGAGTCGGTCCGCCTGCGTGGTACGACTTCGCTGACCAGTGGAAATGACCCGCTGATTATCGTGGACGGGGTATTGGGTGATTTGACGATGCTGACCTCGGTATATCCCACCGATATAGAGTCTTTTACGATTTTGAAGGATGCGTCGGAAACGGCGCAGTATGGTTCACGTGGAGCGTCGGGAGTCATTAATATTGTCACCAAGAAAGGCCGGGCAGGGAAGACACGCGTGAACTACAACGGTAGTTTTGGTGTGTCGCATGCTTATCGCCGGTTGGATATGCTTTCGGGAGCAGAGTATCGCAAGCTGGCGGCTGAACGAGGATGGAGTATCCTGGATAAGGGATATGACACGGATTTCCAGAAAGCCATTGAACAGACGGGTTTGCAGCAGAATCATAACATTGCGTTTTATGGGGGTGGTGAGGCTTCCAATTACAGGGTGTCGTTAGGCTTTCAGAACCGTGAGGGAGTGATTCAGAATGAGGGCATGAAACTGTTTACGGCCAATATGAATATGTCGCAGAAGATGCTTGACGGACTGATTGACTGTGAATTGGGGTTATTTGGTTCGATGAAGCGAGACCGTACGCTGTTTGATTTACAGAAAACTTTTTATTCGGCAGCCGCTTTTAATCCTACTTTTCCTGATTTCCCGGATCCGGAAACCGGGAGCTGGGACCAGATTACGACGGCCAGTCAGATTACAAATCCATTGGCCTGGATGGATGTAGACAACCGCGAGGAGACTTCTTATTTCAGTTCGCACGCCCGCCTGACTTTTAATTTGCTGAAGGATTTGAAGATGGTGCTTTTTGGTTCTTATACCTATAGCACAACAGAAAATGCCCAGTTCCTGCCAACAACGGTATGGGCCAACGGACAGGCTTACCGGGGAAACCGGAAGTCGGAAGCCTTATTAGGAAACCTGATGCTGACGTATCAGAAGCAATTGGGGGCTCACTTTCTGGATGTGCTGGCTTTAGGGGAGGTGGAAAAGAATCGTTTTCACGGCTTTTACACGACCACGACTAATTTTTCTTCCAATGAGTTGGGGTATCACAGCTTGCAGGGCGGGGCATTGCGTCCTTGGGAAGGTACTGGTTCCTATTATGAAGAGCCGCATCTGGTGTCGTTCCTGGGACGTGTGAATTATACGTACGACGACCGTTACGTGCTGACGGTGAACTTGCGTACGGATGCATCTTCCAAATTTGGACGGAATCATAAATGGGGCGTATTCCCTTCTGTTTCTGCTGCGTGGAATATAACCCGTGAGAAGTTTATGAGACGTTTTCACCTGATTGATAACCTGAAGCTGCGATTGGGATACGGATTGGCAGGAAATCAGGGAGGGATTGATTCGTATACCACTATGGCACTGGTGCGTCCTAACGGGGTAACTCCCGTGGGAAATTCGCCTTTGGTGACGTATGAGAGCCTGAAAAACGTCAATCCGGATTTGAAATGGGAAGTCAAGTCGACTTTCAATGCGGGGGTGGACATGGGATTTTACGGGAACCGCTTGTTGCTGTCGGTGAACTATTATCTCTCCAAAACAAGGGATATGCTGTATATGTATGATGTCAGTGTACCTCCGTTTGCTTATAACAAACTTTTGGCTAATCTGGGATCCATGCGGAATAGTGGAACGGAACTCTCCATCGGTATCACACCCTTGCGAACCAAGGACATGGAGCTGAATATCAACGCAAACGTAACTTTCCAGCGGAACAAATTGCTGTCGCTGAGCGGTATGTATGAAGGAGAATATATCAGTGCGGCGCAATATACGGCTTTGGCCGGACTGAATGGTGCGGGACTGCACGGCGGATACAATAATATCGTGTATCAGATTGTAGGACAGCCGTTGGGCGTTTTCTATCTGCCGCATTGTGAAGGACTGGTTTCGGACGGGAACGGAGGATATACCTATAAGATTGCTGACTTGAATGGAGGAGGCGTGAACTTGGAGGAAGGAGAAGACCGTTATGTAGCCGGACAGGCTACTCCCAAGACCTTGTTAGGTTCCAACATCAGCTTCCGTTACAAGCGTTTTGATGTGTCGTTGCAGATAAACGGAGCATTCGGGCATAAAATTTATAATGGCACGGCACTGAGTTACATGAACATGAACAGCTTGCCGGATTACAATGTGTTGGCTGAGGCTCCGGCACGGAATATACATGACCTGACGGCAACGGATTACTGGTTGGAAAGTGGCAATTATGTGAACTTTGATTACCTGACTGTGGGCTGGAACGTGCCTATTAAAAAACAGCGTTTCTTGCACGGGGCACGCCTGGCACTGACCATTAACAACCTGGGCACAATCTCCGGTTATTCGGGGCTGACTCCACTGATTAATTCTACCTTGGTGGACAATACTTTCGGGGTGGACGACAAGCGTACTTATCCTCTTTCAAGAACTTATATGATTAGTTTAGGTCTTAACTTTTAATCTGCTTATTATGAAAAGAATATACTCAATACTTTTTGCGTCGTTTTCTCTTCTGTCATGGACTTCTTGCAGCAGTTACCTGGAAGAAAATCCGAAGGACCGTCTGGATGAAGAAACGGCTTATTCTACCTTGTCGGACGTGCAGAAAAATGGGGTGCTTTCGTTGTATAATTATGTGGGCGGTTATGTCGACAGTCAGGGCCTTCAGGGAACAGGCCGAGGTATCTATGATTTGAATACGTTTACTACTGATGAGGCTATCATGCCCACACGTGGAGGAGACTGGTATGACGGCGGATTCTGGCAGGGATTGTACTTGCATCGCTGGGGAGTGAACAATGAGGCGATTTATGCCACCTGGGAATACCTGTATCGTACGGTGATTTTGTGTAATGGATCTTTGGAAAGAATACAGGATTTTGCTGAAAAACATCCCAAGGAAAATGTGGCAGATTGTGTGGCTGAAGTCCGGGCATTGAGAGCCATGTTTTATTATTATATCATGGATTTGTTCGGGAGCGTTCCACTGATTGAAAAGAGTGATCCGGCAGTTGAAGATATTGTTCAGGAAAAGCGTTCTAAAGTGTTTAATTTCATCGTGAAAGAACTTGCGGAATCTTCTTCTCTTTTGAGCGAAGAACGGAGCAATCAGCCGGGAGTGTATTACGGGCGAATGACACAGCCAGTGGTGTGGTTTTTGCTCGCTAAGTTAGCCTTGAATGCGGAAGTTTATACCGATGATGACTGGACAGACGGAAGCCGTCCGGACGGGAAATCCATCTTTTTCGAAGTGGAGGGACAACGTCTGAATGCCTGGCAAACGGTGAACTATTATTGTGAGAAGATTACAGCAGCAGGATATACCCTGGAAAAGGATTATACAGCCAACTTTGCCGTGTTCAATGAGTCCTCGGAGGAAAATATTTTTGTCATTCCCATGAGCAAGACTTTATACACCAACCAGTTTATCTACTTGTTCCGTTCGCGGCATTACAACCATGCCAAGGCGTATGGGTTGAGTGGTGAAAATGGCTCGTCGGCCACGAAAGAGGTACTGGAGACCTTCGGCTATGATACGCCGCAGGTGGATGCCCGTTTTGATTACTGCTATTTTGCCGGGCCGGTAAAGGATTTGGAGGGAAATCAGATTCTGCTGGATGACGGGGTTACTCCACTGGTGTATGAGCCTTGGAACGTGGCGCTGGATGTGTCGGGGAAGCCGTACGAGAAAACAGCCGGAGCCCGAATGAAAAAATACGAAGTCGATAAGACGGGGCTTAAGGACGGAAAATTGCTGGATAATGACATCGTGTTGTTCCGCTACGCTGACGTGCTGCTCATGCAAAGTGAGGCTAAGGTGCGGAATGGGGAAGATGGCGATGCAGAGCTGAATTTAGTGAGAAGTCGGGTAGGTATGGCTCCGAGAACTGCTACATTGGAAAATTTGCTGGATGAGCGAATGATGGAGCTGGCCTGGGAGGGCTGGAGGCGGCAGGATATGATTCGTTTCGGCGTTTTTACCCGTTCGTACAGCTGTCGTCCGCAGCTTCCGGGGGAGGAAAACGGCTATACTACCGTCTTCCCGATTCCGGAAAAAGTGATTGACATGAACCCTCAGCTGCACCAGCACAAGGGATATTAAGTGTATTTTTGCTCTCTCTATATGGCAGAATAGCCATTTTGTCATAGTTATTTAATATTTGCCTTTCGATATAAAGAAATATTTCTCTAATTCGATGGGCAAATATTCTTTTTTCACCTCTTTTTTATTTAATTTTGCACGCAAAATACAAAACCATTTTTTATAACCTAACATGGCAAATTTAATTAAGTTGCGTAAAGGCTTGGACATAAACCTGAAAGGTAAGGCGGCTGCGGAAGTGGTGGCTGTGAAAGAGCCGGGATTCTATACTCTGTGTCCCGATGATTTTACAGGCGTGACTCCGAAAGTGGTCGTGAAGGAACAGGAATATGTGATGGCCGGAGGACCCTTGTTTGTAGACAAGAATCATCCAGAAGTGAAATTTGTTTCGCCGGTAAGCGGCGTAGTGACAAGCGTGGAACGTGGGGCAAGACGCAAGGTGATGAGCATCACCGTGCAGGCTGCTACGGAACAGGACTTTGAAGAATTCGGCAAGAAGAGCGTGGCTGCACTTGACGGTGCTGCTGTAAAGGAAATGCTGCTGAATGCCGGTTTGTTCGCGTTTATCCGTCAGCGTCCGTATGACGTAGTGGCTGATCCGACTGTAGCACCTCGTGCTATCTTCGTTTCTGCATTCGACACAAACCCGCTGGCTCCAGAATTCGAACTGGCGCTTTCAGGCGAAGAAGCAAACTTCCAGACTGGATTGGATGCATTGGCTAAGATGGCCAAGACATACCTGAGTATCAGTGTAAATCAGAAATCACCGGCTTTGACGCAGGCGAAGAACGTGGAAGTAACTGTATTTGACGGACCGCATCCTGCTGGTAACGTTGGTGTACAGATTAACCACATCGCTCCTGTAAACAAGGGTGAAACAGTATGGACTATCGATCCGCAGGCTGTTATCTTCATCGGCCGTCTGTTCAATACGGGTCATGTAGACTTTACCCGCACGGTAGCAGTGACAGGTTCTGAAGTTCTCAAACCTGCATACGTGAAATTGAAAGTAGGTGCACTGCTGACAGGTGTATTCGAAAACAACGTGACAAAAGACAAGGCTTTGCGCTACATCAGCGGTAACGTGCTGACCGGTAAGCAGATTTCTGCCAACGGTTATCTGGGAGCTTTCCACAGTCAGTTGACTGTAATTCCGGAAGGAAGCGACGTACACGAAATGCTGGGTTGGATTATGCCGCGTTTCAATGATTTCAGTACCAGCCGTTCTTATTTCAGCTGGATGATGGGTAAGAAGAAAGAATATGTGTTGGATGCACGTGTGAAGGGTGGTGAACGCCATATGATCATGTCGAATGAATACGACCATGTTCTTCCGATGGACATTCTGCCGGAATACCTGATTAAGGCAATCATCGCGGGCGATATTGACCGTATGGAAGCACTGGGTATTTATGAGGTAGCTCCAGAAGACTTTGCCTTGTGTGAATTTGTCTGCTCTTCAAAGATGGAATTGCAGCGTATTGTTCGTGACGGACTCGACATGCTCCGCCGTGAAATGTGTTAATGCTAACTAAAACGATTATTAATAAATGAACGCGTTAAGAAATTATCTCGATAAGATAAAGCCTAACTTTGAAGAGGGAGGCAAATTTCATGCTTTTCGTTCTGTGTTCGACGGGTTTGAAACATTCCTGTTTGTTCCGAACACTACTTCGAAGACAGGTACGCACATCCACGATGCGATAGATAGCAAACGTATCATGTCGTTCGTGGTGATCGCGCTGATACCGGCCCTGCTGTTCGGTATGTATAATGTGGGTTACCAGCATTTCCATGCTGCAAATGTAGAAGGCAGCTTCATTGAAATGTTCGGTTATGGTTTCCTGGCTGTACTGCCGAAAATCATTGTATCATACGTTGTGGGTCTGGGTATCGAATTTGTGGTAGCCCAGTGGAAGAAGGAAGAAATTCAGGAAGGTTTCCTGGTTTCCGGTATGTTGATTCCGATGATTGTGCCGGTTGAGTGTCCGTTGTGGATGCTGGCCGTGGCTACTGCTTTCTCTGTGGTGTTTGCAAAGGAAGTGTTCGGTGGTACAGGTATGAATATCTTTAACCCTGCATTGATTACTCGTGCATTCTTGTTCTTTGCTTATCCGACCAAAATGTCTGGTGATACTGTATGGGTATCCAGCGACAGCATCTTTGGCTTGGGAAGCAATGTAGACGGTCTGACTGCTGCTACAGCACTTGGACAGGCTTCTACTGCAACTGATGCGATGGCATATCCTGCTTTCTCTTGGGATATGGTAACTGGTCTGATTCCGGGTTCTATCGGTGAAACCAGCGTAATCGCCATTGCGATTGGTGCGGTTATCCTGTTGTGGTCAGGTGTGGCAAGCTGGAAGACAATGTTGTCAGTATTTGTAGGTGGTGCGGTAATGGGATGGATTTTCAATACCATCGGTCCGGACACTGCAATGGCTAAGATGCCTTGGTATGAACACTTGTGCTTGGGTGGTTTCTGCTTCGGTGCCGTATTTATGGCTACAGACCCTGTAACTTCTTCACGTACTGAAAACGGTAAGTTTGTATATGGCTTCCTGATTGGTGCCATGGCAATTATTATCCGTGTATTGAATCCGGGTTATCCTGAAGGTATGATGCTGGCTATCCTGCTGATGAATATCTTTGCACCGCTGATTGACTACGTTGTAGTTCAGAACAATATTTCTCGTCGTGCGAAACGTGCTATGTCTAACAAATAAAAACCGAATATACAATGAATACTAATAGTAACTCTTATACTATCATTTATGCTTCGGTAATGGTTGTTATCGTAGCATTCTTGCTGGCTTTCGTGAACTCTTCTTTGCGCGACTTGCAGGGAAAGAACGTAGAGCTGGATACAAAGAAGCAGATTCTTTCTTCACTGGGCATCAAAGGTGTGCAGGATGCAGAAGCTGAATTTGCTAAAGTGGTGAAATCGGATATGGTGGTAGCTGAAGACGGTACACTGACTCCGTATGAAGGCGCTTTCGTGACTTCTTACGAAAAAGATTTCAAGGAAAACGGTCGTGCTCACATCTTCGTATGTGAAATCGAAGGACAGACTAAATATGTAATTCCGGTATACGGTGCCGGTCTTTGGGGTGCTATCTGGGGATATGTTGCCTTGAACGAAGACAAGAACACAGTATACGGAACTTACTTCTCTCATGCGTCTGAAACTCCGGGTCTGGGAGCAGAAATTGCAGGAGATCATTTCCAGAGTGAATTTAAGGACAAGCATGTAATGGACGGTGAAGCCGTTGCACTGGGAGTTGTAAAGAACGGAAAAGTTGAAAATCCGGAATTCCAGGTAGACGGTATCTCTGGTGGTACAATCACTTCAGTTGGTGTAGATGCCATGTTGAAAGGATGTATGACACATTACGCTAAATTTTTAACATCTAAAGAATAAGGAGGAGAACGAAAATGGGAAGTTTATTTTCAGCTAAAAACAGAGAAGTATTTTCTACTCCTATAGGCATGAACAACCCGGTAACCGTACAGGTGTTGGGTATCTGTTCTGCACTGGCTGTAACCTCCAAACTGGAGCCGGCCATCGTGATGGGTCTTTCTGTAACCATTATTACTGCTTTTTCTAACGTAGTGATTTCTTTGTTGCGTAAGACAGTGCCTAACCGTATTCGTATCATCGTACAGCTGGTAGTTGTAGCTGCTTTGGTAACTATCGTAAGTGAGTTGCTGAAAGCTTTTGCCTACGACGTGAGCGTACAGTTGTCTGTATACGTAGGTTTGATCATTACCAACTGTATCCTGATGGGACGTCTGGAAGCATTTGCTATGTCAAACGGTCCGTGGGAATCATGCCTTGATGGTATTGGTAACGGTCTGGGTTATGCCAAGATTCTGGTAATCGTTGCATTCTTCCGTGAATTGCTGGGTTCAGGAACACTGTTGGGCTTCAACATCCTGAACTATGAGGCTGTAAAGAATGCCGGTTATGTAAACAACGGTTTGATGTTGATGCCGCCGATGGCTTTGATCATCGTAGCTTGCCTGATCTGGTATCAGCGTGCAAAACACAAAGAGTTGCAAGAAAAAGAATAATTATTAACCAACAACGGAAATTAAAAATCCAGAATTATGGAACATTTTTTTAGTTTATTGGTCCGCTCAATCTTTGTGGACAATATGATATTTGCGTTCTTCCTGGGTATGTGTTCATACCTGGCGGTATCGAAGAACGTGAAGACTGCCCTCGGTCTGGGTATCGCCGTAACTTTCGTGCTGGTGGTTACCTTGCCGGTGAACTACCTTCTGCAGACGAAGGTACTGGCTGCCGACGGCATTCTGGGAATTGACCTGAGCTTCCTGAGCTTCATTCTTTTCATTGCCGTAATTGCGGCTATCGTTCAGCTGGTAGAAATGATTGTAGAACGCTTCAGTCCTTCACTGTATGCGTCACTGGGTATCTTCCTGCCGTTGATTGCTGTAAACTGTGCCATCATGGGTGCTTCTCTGTTCATGCAGCAGCGTATCACTCTGAGCCCGTCTGATGCTAAATACATCGGCGATATCTGGGATTCTATCTCTTACGCACTGGGTTCAGGTATCGGCTGGTTGCTGGCTATCGTAGGTCTGGCTGCTATCCGTGAAAAAATGGCTTACTCTGACGTACCTGCTCCGTTGAAAGGTCTGGGTATCACATTCATCACTGTAGGTCTGATGGCAATGGCATTTATGTGTTTCTCTGGTTTGAACATCTAATAGGAAAGGAATAAACAATGGATATGAGTTTTATTTTAGCAAGCATTGGAGTATTCCTGGTGACTATTCTGGTGCTGGTAGTCATCCTGCTGGTTGCAAAGAATTTCCTCGTTGCTTCCGGTAATGTGAAACTGACTATCAACGGCGATAAGGATATGGAAGTAGAGTCTGGCTCTACATTGCTGAACACATTGGCCGTAAACGGAGTATTCTTGCCGTCAGCTTGTGGTGGTAAGGGTTCTTGCGGACAGTGTAAATGTCAGGTAGTAGAAGGTGGAGGCGAAATCCTGCCTTCTGAGGTGAGCCACTTCAGCCGTAAACAGCAGAAAGACCACTGGCGTCTGGGCTGTCAGGTGAAAGTGAAGGGAGATATGGCTATCAAGGTTCCTGAATCTGTAATGGGTGTAAAGGAATACGAATGTACAGTTATCTCCAACAAGAACGTGGCTACCTTTATCAAAGAGTTCAAAGTGCAGTTGCCTAAGGGTGCGCACATGGACTTTATCCCGGGTTCATACGCACAGATTAAGATTCCTAAATTCGAAATGGATTACAACAAGGATATCGACAAAGATCTTATCGGTGCTGAATACTTGCCTGCATGGGAAAAATTCGGTTTGTTTGGTCTGAAATGTAAGAACGAAGAAGAAACTATCCGTGCTTACTCTATGGCTAACTACCCTGCAGAAGGTGACGTGTTCATGTTGACAGTTCGTATCGCAACTCCTCCGTTCAAGCCAGACCGCAGCGGATTCATGGATGTAAATCCGGGTATCGCTTCTTCTTATATCTTTACCCTGAAACCGGGTGACAAGGTATTGATGAGTGGTCCTTACGGAGACTTCCATCCGATTTTCGATTCTAAGAAGGAAATGATCTGGGTAGGTGGTGGTGCCGGTATGGCTCCGCTGCGTGCACAGATTATGCATATGACTCGTACATTGAATACAAGAGATCGTGAGCTGCATTACTTCTATGGTGCTCGTGCATTGAATGAAGTATTCTATCTGCAAGACTTCCTGCAGTTGGAAAAAGATTTCCCGAACTTCCACTTCCATCTGGCTCTCGACCGTCCGGATCCGGCAGCCGATGCAGCGGGCGTGAAGTATACTCCGGGATTCGTTCATCAGGTTATGTACAATACTTACCTGAAAGATCACGAAGCTCCAGAAGACATCGAATACTACATGTGTGGTCCTGGTCCGATGTCAAAAGCTGTGGTTAACATGCTGGATAGCCTGGGCGTAGAAAGCTCTTCTATCATGTACGATAACTTCGGTGGATAATCTGTTGCTGAAGATAATATCAGTAAAACGAATAAAAGAAAAAGCTCCTGATTATTAGGGGCTTTTTCTTTTATTCGTTTTTTATATCTCTTCTCTTTCTTGTTATCTGGATTTCTATCGGGACGGGAAAAGAGTATAAGTTTCTTCAATTATATGTCTTACTTAAATAGACATCCATAGCATTTACAAAAACGAATAATCAACTATCTTTGTTCTGCATTATTCCTTTTAATTCTTATTCTAGATTCATTTGAAAAGCATGTGCGTATGAGAAAAATAATGTATAGTATGTTGACCTTCCTCTGTATAAGTTCCTCAATGTGGGCACAAGTCACCGAACGAGAAAGACCAGCCTCTTGGGACCAGCTGGTGGAAGGCGGACGTTTTGCCGACCGTTTCCTTCCTATGTCTGACGGTAAGTTGAGTTCCGATACTTGGGGAGCACAGCAAGTTATTCCCCGTTTTATTGACAATGGTATAGAAGATCAGGTCCGTTCTTATTTTTGTCTGTGGCTGGCGGGAAGACTCTCCCAAAGGACATTATGAGTGGCCCAATTCCATCGTTTACCACACGGTTTCTGATAATCGATTCGGACCGTACCACATCCAAGATACCATCGGCCCGGGCCATAATCCAGAAGCTTTTAAGACACGGTCTGGGAAATATGTTATATATGTAATTGACCATTATTACCTGGCAGACAACATAAACGGTCCCTGGACCAGACGGACTTTTGATTTTGATCCAAGAGATCGGAAAATCATTGAAGGCTTGTCCAACCTTACTTTTACTCAACGTGAAGACGGTTCCTATCTGATGATTTGCCGTGGAGGTGGAGTGTGGATCAGCCAAACCGGATTCAACCTACAATCAAATAAGCGACCAACGTATTTATCCTTCGGTTGAAGGTGAATTTGAAGATCCGGTTGTATAGAGAGATTCGGTACAATATAACGCAATTGTCAACGACTGGTTAGGTCGTGTTGCCTTTTATCTTCGTTCGAAGGATGGTGTCAAATGGGTAACAGATCCGGGTGAAGCCTATATGCCGGGAATTGCCGTCCATAAAGACGGAACCAAAGAAGATTGGTTCAAGTATGAACGAATTAAAATCTTTCAAGATGAACAGGGACGGGCAATTCAAGCGAATTTTGCCGTTATTGATACCTTAAAGAATGAAGACAAGCCCAACGACCGGCATAGCTCCAAGAACATCTGCCTTCCGTTGAATCCGGGAGTTCTGATGACATTACTGGACAAAAAGCCCATTACTCCCCAGACAAAGGAAATTCGCCTGCTGATCAAAGCGGAGCCGGAATTTGATCCACAAACAGATATAGAAATTTCTTCCCTGCGTTTCGGAGCTTCTACAGAAGTCAATTTTGGCAGAGGTTGTAAACCGATGTGGACAGAGAAATCGGGGAAAGACTTGATTGTCATCTTCGACGGGTATGGAAGCGGCATTACAGAAGATGAATTTGCTCCTAAACTTATCGGAAAGAAAAAGGATGGCAGCATGCTGTTCGGTTATACCCGCTTGCCTTGGGTGAAATACATCGAACCAATCCTGTCTGCTCACAAACAGTCAGTCGTATCTTCCGATGGAAAGTCCATGATAAAAGTGGTGGTCGAAAACTTTGGACAGATCGCTTCTACACCTACGGCCTTGTGCATTTATGGAAATATCGGAGGTAAAGAAAAGTTACTCGGACAAACGAAACTGGCTACCATAAAACCGTATCAAAAAGAAACTGTTGAAATCAAATCGAAACGTTCTTTGGATGCTGCTGCTGATTATTCATTGCGAGTAGTCTTCGGTAAGGACTGAAATATAGCAAATAATATCCTCTCATACATACAGGCCTGTATCTTGAATATCTCAAAAGAAAATACAGGCCTGTATTTATAGAACTCCAAATGCCGAAGTCATACAAAAGTAATCTTTAAATAAAACTTACTTTTTGTTTTGATTTTATTTGTATTATTGTTTCTTTTGCAACCTGAAATAATCAAATATTTGGCATATGAAAAAGTTGTTCTTGTATTGTTCTGTCTTTTTGTCATTGTTGGTGCAGCCTTTCTTTGCTCAAAAAGCCGTTGTTGATAAAATTATTGAAATTGGGCATCAGGATAATCAAGCCGCACACCAGCTGGATATACTGACCAACCGCTTTGGCGGACGTCCCATCGGATCGGATGCGTATGAGAATGCTGCCGAATGGATGGTACGCGAATACAAGAAGTGGGGACTGGATGTTCATCTGGAAGAAGCTGGCGAACTCTCTGTCGGTTTTAACCGTGGTCCTTGGTTTGGAAAGCTGTTGAGCCACGACCATGGAATGACTCTTCATTTCGCTACTCCTTCATATACTTCCGGGACGAAAGGGGTGCAGCGTGGTCATGTCTTGATGGAACCCCTTACCGACCAGGAGTTCGAGCGCATCAAACTCAAGTTGAAAGGAGCCTGGGTTTTGATCTCCGGTACAAACAACGGATGGCCAATTGACCGGACGGCGCAGGCTGATTCTATTCGTCAGGCTATCAAACAAGAAAATAAGGAAATCGAACAGAAGAATGCTGAGCTAAGAAAAAGAAACAGAGAGAAAGGAGAAAATAACGAGATGCTTCCTTATAAGGAATTTCCGGCTCTTTACTATCATGAAATGGTCGAAGCTGGTGCATTGGGATTCATTCAATCATCGGAAGTGCCTATCCGTGCACTCTATGACCGGAAGATGATTGACAGTATGACATTCGACAACCTGCCGGAGGTGCCTGACATCAAACTCGACCGGCATCAGTTCGACATCATCGCTCAGATGGTAAAAGAACGGCGGGAAGATTTTCTGCTGGAGTTTGATATCCGCAATCATTTCAAGCTCGGACCGATTAAATATCACAATGTGGTAGCATCAATACGGGGTAGCAAGTACCCGGATGAGCAAGTCATTGTCTGCGGACACTTGGATGCTTATGATACTGGTACAGGTGGCATCGACTGTGGTACAGGGGTTGCTCCAATGATGGAAGCAGCCCGTATGTTAGCGTTGTCGGGAGCCAAACCCAAGAGGACAATCCTTTTCATCGCTTTTGCCGGGGAAGAGTTTGGGTTGTTAGGGTCGAAAGCCTATTGTAAGAAACATCAGCAAGAATTGCCCAAGATAGTCAACGTATTTAACCGTGACGGCGGACCAGAACCGCCCGTTGGAATAGCTGTCTCACAGGCGATGTATGATGATTTCGTCAAGATAACCCAACCCATCCAAAAGGTTCGGACGGATATTCCGTTTGAAGTAACTGTGCGGCCGCCCCGCAAACAACCGAAGGTAGCAGGTGGTACCGATTCGGAAGTATTTGCTACGTATGGCGTCCCGACATACGGATTTACTACAAAGGATGTCAAAGGATATAATTTTAATTATGGGGAAATCTGGCATACCGAACGTGATCTTTACACAAAGAATATTCCCGAATACCAGGAGCATACGGCAGTTGTGACTGCAATAGTGGCACTCGGAGTTGCTAATCTGGACAAGCAATTATCCAGAGAAGGTATGTATAAGGAGTAGTATGCATACTTTTTAATGTTTTTCTCTCCGGAGCTATGTATCAAACGGTTACTTATACATATTGCTTCGGGGAGAATAATTATAATCTTTCACTTCTTTCTATCAAAATTGTTCTGTTTTTCCCCTTTTAATGGATATATGTCGTTTTAAAGTGTAAAAAATGTTAGTCGGGGAATAATGATTGAAGATAATTTCTACCTTTGCC
>OHEG01000274.1_pt1 | contig 25169 bp, 16 predicted proteins | sample 1567181 | NCBI WGS metagenome assembly OHEG01 (sample SAMEA3879534, study PRJEB24766) | human gut metagenome | biome: human-associated habitat; feature: feces | place: USA | collected 1985/1987 | reverse complement strand
CAAGCGGTCGCTTCCTCCGTCACCTGCACTCGTCTTATTGCACAACAACGAGACGAGTAGCCACCCAACGATCTAACTATGTGACACCTAGTCGTGTTAGCTGGCGACCACCCGTCTAGCACTTTGCTTACGTCGCTGATAGCGCTCACACTGCTGACAAGTGTCGTAGCCGAGTAGGGTGCCGAGGATAAAGTCTTCCTCAGGAGAGAGCGTGGTCAAGGATCGTCCTCTCACCATCTCAGAGATAATGGCGATACATAGCTCCTTACCAAAGAAAAGATTGACACGCGGTGACACACTAGAGATCTCCTCTAGATGGTAAGCTATGCCAGCACGCTCCAAGCGTCTCATCAGGAGAGGTGCTACCTCTCTGCTTACGGTACAGAGAAATAAAGGACGTATCCCTTTCTGAAACTCGTAAACCTTATCACTCAGCATCACCCACTCGGTCGACATACACACTTAACTAACAGAAAAAAGGTTTATGAAGTAAGCCTCGCAGATACGCGTTATGCCTTTTGGATAGCTTGTACCCACGTATCGAGACGATCGTCCGTCTCGTCGCTCTCGTTGTCTTCGTCCAGACAGCAGCCGACGAGCTGACCGTCCACCTCACAGCGTGTAGCTTCGTAGCTGTAACCCTCTGCGGGGATCTGCCCGATGAGGGTGGCGCCAGCAGCTGTAACTTGCTCTGCAATCTCTGCCATAGCATCACAGAATGTGTCTGGATAGCTACTTGAGTCACCACAGCCGAAGAGGGCAAACTGCTTGCCCGAGAGATCTAGCTTAGCAAGCTTGGGGAGGAACCCCTCCCAGTCGTCCTGCAGGTCGCCATAGCCCCAGGTGGAGGAGCCAAGGATGAGGAGGTCATACGCTAGAGCAGACTCTGGCGTAGCATCTGCTACGTTGTGCACGTCAGCTGCATCAATTCCTAGTAGCTGGGCAACTCGATCTGCGATGCCCTCGACATGGCCCGTAGAGGAGCCGAAGTATAGTCCGGTATTCTTCATTTGCTTTGAAACATTATGTTGGTATTTCTATCTGCAAAGGTAGACGCTATCTCTGCGCCTGTCAATACCTTAACCTAGGTAAAAAGAGTCTCTCACACGGCTCCCCTACTCCCCCACTTTAGCCACACGACACCTCAGAACCAGAGCGAAAGTGCGCTAGCAGAGTGCCGCACAGATGCGGTCACACCAGATAAGGCCTTCGTGGGTGAGTCGCAGATGATCATCGGCAGTGTACGTGAGGAGTCCCTGCTCGATCCACGGGGTGGCACGCTCCATAAGCGGGGCTTCTCGCAGCACGGGCTGGCGTAGGTCTATGCCACGACAAGTACGCAGTCCCAGCATAACGCACTCCTCGTATAGCTCGGTCGGTGAGAGCCACTCCTCATCAGCAATCGGGAGTGTGTCCTGCTGCAGTCGCTCTATGTATAGGTGTATGTCAGCGAGGTGCCACCAGCGATGCCCCGCCATATAGCTATGTGCGCTAGGCCCTAGACCTAGGTAGGGCGTACCGTCCCAGTAAGCGCTGTTGTGCTGAGAGGCAAAGCCAGGGAGCGCCCAGTTGGACAATTCGTAATGCGTAAAGCCTGCCTCCCGACAGGCTGCGACCAGCGCATAGTACTGCGCCACATAGGTCTCTTCGGTCGAGGGGGTCACCACTCCACGCTCCCGCATACGATCCAGCCGTGTGCCACGCTCGTAAGTCAAGCCATAGGCAGAGAGGTGAGTCACGGGGAGTGTCAACGCATATGCCAAGCTCTCACTCCAATGCTGCTCATAACCCTTAGGTAATGCGAAGATCAGATCGATGCTCACATTGCTAATGCCCGCATCTCGTATATAGCTGATCGCCAGCTCGGCTTGTGCAGCTGAGTGTCGACGATGTAAGAAGCGCAGCGTCTCATCGCTCCAGCTCTGCACGCCTAGGCTGATGCGGTTGAAGCCTAGCTGCGCCACTCCCCTAGCCCACTCGGGCGATACATCCTCGGGGTTTGCCTCGATGGTTATCTCGATCGCCTTATCGAGTGTCCAAAGCGAGCGGATATGCAGCATCAGTCGCTCTAGGAGCGGTAGCGGGAGGCTACTAGGTGTACCTCCGCCCAGATAGATGGTACGAGGAGCTGTAGCCCATTGCTCACGGTCGTGGTAGATCGTTAGTTCACGGCAGAGAGCCTCTACGAAGGCGCTCTGTAGCGACAAGTCGCTCTGCGAGTAGAAATCGCAATAGATGCACCGTGTAGGACAAAACGGGATATGCAGGTAGAGTCCCCACATACTACTTCTTCAACTCATGGGAGTTGTAGTAGAGTGCACCCGCAGAGAGCTGGCCTGTATGTCCGCTGAAGGCGGTCGGCTCGATAAAGAATTCGACCAAGACATCCTCGGGTAGGAAGTCTCGCGAGATGGTCGCCGAGCGTCCTGCGAGGCTTTGTCCTAGTAGTACGAGTGGACAGTCTAGATGCGATCCGTAGAGACGATAGTAGAGATTGAAAGTGTGTCCCGTAGGCTCCTGGAGGTCATAGCCCCACGAGATAGTCAGTCTCTCACCTTGATCTATGATCTCCTCAACCTTTGCCAGACCAAAGGGGATGCGAGGCTCGGCCCCGAAGGCGGGACGACGTGTCGGCAAGAGGAGCTGATCCTGACGCTCTGCTGGTAGCTGATCGTACATCTGCAAGAACTGCTCAGCTCGGTAGTAACTTACCCCTGGGAGACCATAATGCGCCACCGTGTCGAGCTGATTATAGATGTCTTGTAGCTTCCACCTCGAATTGTCATAAAGCCGATAAACACCTAGTCCAGCTATGATGGGTCCGTGGGGTGCGATGCGCTTAGCCCAGTCCGCTATGTAGTAGTTGAAGTGCCCATCCTTGTAATAAATCATCGGCACGATGAAGTCGACGATGCCTCGCTGAAACCATACGAGCGGATCTTGCGAGACGTCATTCTTGCAGAAGTAACCTCCAGGGGCAGGCTTCGGCAACTGCTCATACTTGCCGATGCATGCTGTAGAGAGTGCCACCTCGGGTGCTACCTCTTGCAGCGTGCGGTGCAGCGTGTCGATCATAGCTGTCACATTAGCCTCACGCCACTCCATACGTGGGAGTCGCTGGGGGTTCATACGCTGGTAGCTCTTGAGGTCGTCAAACTTGTTCGGCCCATCGGGATAGCGGATATAGTCTAAGTGTACGCCATCGACATCGTAGCGGGTGACTAGATCTCGTACCAGCTGAGCCATATGCGTACGTACAGCAGGCTGTGCGGGATCCATAAACCAAGCATTGCCCTGTCGGATACACATCTCAGGATGCGCTGCGTAGAAGCCCTTACCCTGCTTAGCCAGCGAGCGCACATGATCATTAGTACCTAGTGGATAGACTACCATCCAGGCATGTACGCTCATACCACGACTATGACACGCATCGATAGCGTACTGGAGGGGGTCGTAGCCACTGGGCAGCGCACCAGTCTTGCTGACCGTAGGAGAGAGTGACTCGAGACTGCTCGGATAGAGCAGATCACCACGCAGACGTACCTGTAGGAAGACCGTATTGATCCCTGCCTGCACAAAGGCATCTAGCATCTTGTCGAGCGACTCCTGCTGCCGCACCATACCTGGATAAGTATCTGCAGAGACCTTCGGCCAGTCTAGACCAAAGATCGTGGTGAGCCATACAGCACGCATCTCTGCTCCAGGTAGCTGAGGTACCGAGTAAGCGACATCACTGATGCTGCACTCGGGTAGCTCGATATGTGGTCGCCGTGGTGTAGCCTTACGTGAACCGCACTGGCTAAAGAAGAAAAGCATCAGCAACAGCACTGCTGACCGATAAAGGGTGGAGGTAAGTCTCTTAGGCATCGCGCATATAAATTGATAGATGCCACAAAGATACGAAATCGCTACGTGAAGATCGTACATCGGCTAGCCCGATGAGACCAGTAACCTGCCGTAGGAACGCACGGAACGCTCTAACGAGAGAGCGTTCATCCCCCGTGAAAATCACGATGCTGTAACCTTTGACACAATCGTCTCGCTTTGATACAACCATTGCATCGCTACTCGTATTGCTATATAACGCAGGAGCGTGATAAGGATCTCTCTCCTTACCACGCTCCTATCTATAGATGATGAGCTGTGCGCGCCTAGTCTGTTTGGGTGCGCTAGCCCCTTGATGAGACCATATCTCTTACGATGCTAAGGTCTCGTGAAGTGACTTTACTTGGTGATGTACTGTGTGAAGGTACCTGCTGCTGTCTGCATTACGACAACGTAGCGACCTGCAGGTAGTGTAGAGAGATCTACAACGCGTCCTGGCTGATCGATCTGCATCACGTTAGTACCATCGACAGTTAGCACGCGGAGCGTCAGCACCTCAGCACTGTTCTCTACGTATAGCTGTGCCGTAGCGTCGAGCTGCGTAGGATAAGCGACTGGCTCGAGACTACGCTCTACCTCACTGACACCTACAGGTGCATAAGCGCCACCATCTTCGTAAACGATCTCTACGGTGTAGCTGTCAGTCGTATTGCCCGTAGCATCTTGATACTCATTGGCGGTGATACCCTCAGCAATGACCTTACCATTCTTGAGGAGCTTGTAGCTCTTGACCTTGGGGAATGGTACGGGTACCTTACCCTTGGCAAAGCAGGTGAAGTCGCTGTGCTTCTCTACGTTCTCAGAGGGAGCGAAGACGAAGCGCATAGCGTGATACTCCTCAGGTACTGTGGAGCCCTTGTACTTGCTCTCGGGGTATGGTATAGCCCGTTGACCAGAGAGTAGGAAGGCATCTACGTAAGGACGTAAAGCGTCGTTGGTATTCTTGACACAGACGACACCTGCAGCGTTGTCATTGTTGGTGATACCATAGCCGATGAAGAGATCATTCATAGGATTGATCCTAAAGGGCTTGTCTAGGACTACCGTAACCCACTCACCGGGCTTCCAGTCTTGTGGCACGTTGAACATCTGCTCATACGTGATACCAGCGATGCCACCCACCTTGTCATTACGCTCAGTACCATTGCGCACGATGATCGTGTAGCGCTGAGCATCCTTAGTATCAGGGACATTGATCAGCGAGTCAGGTACGAGACGTACAGCATAGAGCGTAGGAGAAGGCTCACCGACAAAGCGATCACTAGCGATACGTACCGTCAGGTTGTAGCGGTTTGGCGTAGTGTAGCGACCTTTGAGCTCAGCCTTAGGGTGCTTGTAAGGGATAAACTCCATCTTGTCAGGATCGGGATAACCAAAGAGTGAGACCTCCTGTAGGTTAGCGGGATCGTGCCAAGTGACGAGGACACCATTGCTACTAGCCTTGGCGGTAGCAGGCATCGTGTGTACGGCATTGCCCCAGAAAGCGCCCTGCTCGATGAGATCAGACTCGCCTGAGGTATAGGCAGCACCCTCATTATGTCCATCATCGGGTAGCGTCTTGCCACCATAGTCGTAGCGTACCTGTACACCATAGACGACAGAACCCTCACGAGCCTTGTCTCCTAGAGCTACCTCACGTGACTCGGTATACTTATTGTCTGTAATCTCTGTGACAAAGGCTCCATTGCGATAGATGCGGTAGAAGACCTTCCACTCAGCAGGGATCGTGTTCTTGTCGATAGCTGCCCAAGAGAGATGAGCCTCCGCATTGGTCACCTGTATCTTGAAGTCGGACACAGGCTGTAGAGGCTTTAGACCGTTGCGCCACGTACCCTCTAGACGACGAGCTGTACCACCTTCCTTAGGATCGAGGTAGATGTCCATACAGTCGATCGTATCATTCTTCTTAAAGTGATCCCAGTGGAACTTGAGACGTCCGTAGAAGTCATCCCCCTCTGTACGACCACCCGTGAGCGTACCAACGACTAGGTGCTCGGCACTAAAGAGTGAAGAGCCAGAGGAGCCACCCTCGGTAGCGCCCTTTGTATACTGAAATACAAAGTGAGCCTTCTCAGCTCCAGCTTCGCCATCGCCTGTATCCCACTGACCTATTGTGATAGGACCATCTGCGATAGAGATCTTCTTAGCATCTCCCATCGGGTGATGTATGCCTACAGCTGGAGTCTTGGGCAGTACAGACCAGCGATCCCAACCATTGTAGTAGACGCGATAGTTCTCAGGGACCTGTGTGTTTGCCTCGAGGAGCAGACCATCACTCATACCCAGGAAGGGAAGGAACGTACGTACCTGACAGCCTACGACAGACTTGCCACGATTGAGCGCTATAGAACCATTGCTACAGGTAGGCTTCTCATAGTGGAAGACAAAGGTCCACTTGTCTAGATACTCCTGCCCTACCTCTTGCTCTGTGCTCAGAGAGATACAGTGTGCAGCAGAGAGAATAAGAGGCTTGAAGTCTAGATTGGTATTGTTCATCAAGTTGCCCGAGCAGAGTCCTATGCCCTCCTCATCATACATAATGAGCTGGCAGACACCAGCCTTCTCAGCTTGCCACTCAGCTCCCTCAGGGCAGTTGATACCGATCTGAGGGATCGGATCTCCACTCTCATCCTCGCCAGGGTAGAGCATACGGAGCTTGTTGGTTCCGTTGTCTACTCTAGCATCGTAGATGTATCCGACACCAGAGACGAGTAGCGTAGGCATGGCTCCCGTACGTCCTGGCTCATACTCCATAATGACTTCATCACCATTCAGTGGCTCATTAGCAAAGCCTCCATGCTTGGGGTGGGTCTCATGGGTGTAAGCACCGAGGAGTGCAGAGCGATCAGGCGTATAGATGTAGAGACGGCCACCATCGTTGGGGATAAAGAAGTCGTCATAGAGGAGCGTCATAGCCTGAGCTCCTGGCGAGGAGACGCGCAGGCGGTAGATCACCTTACCAGACTCTAGCTCGATAGCCTGAGCCTGACGAGAGAAGTCGATAGAGGTCTCTAAGACACGACCGATGGTAAGGCGCTTGAACTGTACCTGCCCCTTGTTCCACTGGTGTGCTGTCTTGAAGTCCTGTACGTTGAACTCGGGGAGGACACGGATGACAGGCGTAGCTCCAGCCGAGCGTAGCTCTGTCGTAGAGGCTGTGAAGCCAGCTGGTACGCCTCCAAAGGACTGCTGTGCTACGAGCCCTCCAACCCAAGAGAGGGCTACGATGCCCACAGCTAGTAGTTTGGATATAAATGAATGATTCATAAAGCGGTGTAAACTGTGCTTTGTTTGATTAGATATAACTATAGAGTCTAGTCACGACCCAAACATAAGATACAGTGTGGAGCTACAACATTACTGCGCGTCCACACTGTACCTTACATTATAGAGTCGTCTCTGTCATCAACGACGTATGATCAGCTTGCGAGGATCATTGCCGATGAGGACAATGTAAGTACCCTCGGGTAGATCAGCTACTGACAGCTCTGCATAACCCTCACGGCTGGTAGCGTAGCTACGAACGAGTGAGCCTGAGAGCGTGTAGATATTGACCGCCGTAGCAGGCTGTGCACCAGCGACGGTGACGAAGTCTGTAGCGGGGTTAGGATAGAGCTGAGCCTCCTCAGAGCTTGGTACGGTTGGCATGATGACACCGAGCCACTGCTCGCCATCCCATGTGACAGTATCTCCAGGCTCCTCACCGTTTTCATTTTGGAACTCGGCAAAGATCTCCATATCGTCTGTCAACGTAAAGCTCTTTGAGCTAAGGATGTTGGTTTTCTTACCAGTCTTGAGATTAGTTGCTCTAAGGTCTGACAGCTCCCAGTCTGAAGTCTCGCTGGTCTCAGCAACTAGCTCGATCTCCATGCCACGAGGTAGACCTCTCGTGTCGAGACCGTCACCCTTGAGCTTGAGGGTACCCTGACCAAGCTTCTTTAGGACCACCTTGCAGACGTCATCTGTAAAGGTAGCAACCACCTCTACATCTGCATCCGTAGCATAGAAGTAGCGATCCTTGAAGATGTCTATCGTGTCACCCTTGGAAACCTTCTTAAGAGTGTTTAGAGCGTATCCACTCTCGTGCTTGTCTGTGATCACAATCTTAGTGTCAGAGTAAACCTCGTCGAGCTGTGTCTTACCATTGATCATAATAGAGCCACCCTCACCTACAGTCTTGGTCGTAATCTTGCAGATCGCAGCTCCATCATAGTTGCTCCAGGTACGCTTGTCATAAACGCCCCAGCCTAGCTCGTGAGCAGCCGCTACGTGCTCCTTGAGGCAGATGTTCTGCTCCTTGTCACTACGTGTCTCGACTGCATAGATGCTACCAGAGAATGAACCTGTGAGGACTTCCTTCTTAGGTAGAGACTTCATAAGAGCCATCATAGCGTCTCCCTGGAGTTTGTTATTCTCCACGTAAACCTCTCCAAGAGAAGGTAGCTCAGGAAGCGTAAGAGCCGTGAAGTTGTTACCTCCGAGATTTAGGCTGTATAGACTGCTACATCCCTCTAGATTGACAGAGGTGAGCTGGTTATTCTCAGCGCTGAGCGTAGATAGATTAGCAAAGCCTGACATATCAAGAGTGGTGAGTTGGTTACCACCAACGTATACATCACTTAGATTTTCCTTACCACCCGTTAGGTCTGCCGATGTGAGGAGGTTGTCACTGACGACAACTGAGCTGAGACTAGGACAATTCTCTATGGAGAAGTTTGTAAGCTTATTATATCTCAAGTTGATGCTGGAGAGCTCCTCTAGTCCCTTGAGAGCCATCTCTGTGAACTCGTTGTTGTTTAGACTGAGATACTCTACCTTAGGACAGCCACTGAGGTCTATCGAAGAGAGCTTGTTGTTACTCAGATCTATGTCATAAAGCTCACTATTCTCTCCGAATGTAATCTTAGTCAGGCTACCAGCGTGTAGGTCTAGTGTCTCGAGAGCTGTTAGACCAGTGAGATTTATCTCGTTGAGCTTAGTCGTCTTAGCACTAAAATTAACTAGAGAAGTACAGCCAGTTAGGTTGATCGATGTGAGTGGGTTAGAAGATACGCTAAGCCACTCAAGATTTGAGGTCTTAGAGAGGTCTAGAGAAGTAAGGGCATTGCCAGAGAGACCTAGCGCTGTACAAGAGACACCATCTAGATCGATCTCCGTCAGTGAGTTTGTCGTCAGAGAGACAGTCTCTAGGTTAGGCGCCCCAGCAAGGTTGATGCTCTTGAGCTTATTGGCATCAGCCTTGATTGACGTCAGCTTATCATTACCACCGAGTATGATCGTGTTGATCTCAGCTGTAGCACAGTCTAGACTCTCTAGCGCAGGTAGTCCTGTCAGGTCTAGCTGCTTGAGCGCATTAGTACCACAGATCAGGCTAGCTAGGTGAATACAGTTATCAAACTCAAGCGTCGTAACGCGAGACATAGTGCACTCAAAAGAGTAAAGGTCTCCTGAGATAGACACTGGCTTTTGTGTGATCTCATAGGCGATCTTACCCTCCACCATAACAGGCTTGGCACCCTCGACTATGATATCTTTGCTCGTGCCATCGGGACCAGTGAACATGAGGTTCATTCTGTCACCGACATTGAGTTCGGTACCAATAGTAATCTTACCAATGGTGGGTTCCTGAGCGGAGGCTCGGAATGCGGTTAACCCCAACACGCTTACTAACGTGAGGAGAAGGAGTAGTTTTGACTTCATATCCTTATAATAAATAGTTGGTTGATTAGTGTCCAATAGTAGTAGCACTCTAGAGATGCTCTAAGTGAGGAGCGACTCTAGAGTGCTATGCGTTTAGTCGACGAGTACCTTTATGGTTTCTGACCCGTAGGTTACTAGGTAGAGACCTGAAGGAAGTGCTATATGCGTCTCTAAGGCAGTGGTCGTATAGACGACCTGACCATCGAGCGTGTATATTGCTATAGGAGCGACCTCAGGAGCTACGATAGAGAGGAGACCTCCTGCTACGCTGATCTGTAGTGGCGATGCTGTCTGGACGAGTTCATTGCCTACTGGATAGATCTTGCGGAATTTCTTCCAGTTTCTATCACTCTCGTAGGCTCCTCTAGCCTCTGCAGGCACCTCTAGGAGGACCTTCTTGTAGAAGTCTTTGCCCATGTCGTAGACTTTACCATCACCGTCCTTGCCCACGGCTGGAGGTGTGACAGCAAGTATCTGTAGCGTACCACCCTTTGTCTCCAGCAAGTCGTTGCCTGAGAATGCTTGATCCTCGACTAGTGTGACGCTCTTACCAAGAGTGATCTTCGAGAGCTTCTTGCAGTCACTGATGCTGTACTTAGGGATCACCCGAACCTTCTCGGGGATCTCGATCTCAGAGATTCTCATATCTGAAAAAGCGGTCTGTCCTATACTGTCGACAGATGAGGGGAGCTTAACGGCAGCGGTCCAGCGACAAGATAGGAAGGCATATGGTTCAATAATCTTGATCCCCTCTGGCACGGTAACATCTTTAGTCCCCTTGTAGAGGCAGGTAACAAGCGAGTTCTTGGTCTTATTGATCAGTAGCTTACCCTCATTGACGCCGTCGGACTTAGCCTCAAAGGTCTTATTGCCCTCTGCGACCTGGATCTTCTCACACTCTTGGAGCAGTGTGAGTGCCCTATAGCCGATCTCCTGTACGGAAGCAGGTATCGTCAGCTCTGTGAGCCATGAGCAGTTAAAAAGGGCTTCATCGCCTATCCGCTCCAAGCCCTCGTTAAGGACTAGCTCCTTAATATAGATACAGCTTAGGAAGGCATAGTCCTCTATTTCCTTCACCGTATTAGGTAGCACCACCTTAGCCGTTCTAAGCTCAGAAGGACAGAGATAGACCTTCGTCATATCCTTACTATATAGTATGTCGTCTTGTACAGCTAGGATTGTATTTTCGGGAGCGACCGTAATGGTCTTGAGGTTTTGGCAGTTCTTAAAGGGCGTTTCACCCATACTCTTAAGCCCCTTACCGATCTCTATTTTGGTAATGGCCTTACAATCTTGGAAGACATTGTCACCGATCTTCTCAATCTGATCAGGAATGACACCCTCCTTGAGCGTAGCGAGACGGAAGACTCTATCCTTAAGCTCCTTGCAGGTCGCAGGATACTGCACCGTATAGACCTCATTGAATGCAAAAGCGGCCTGCCCCAAAGCTACGACTGTGCAGGGAACTACATCGTTACCCTTCTTGACATTGAGGGTCTCAGGGATGACAACATTCTTGTAGTAAACACCCTCTTTAAGACGATCCTCCGCACTCTGTGCTGGTGCGATCTCGATGGTCTTGTCCTCTTCCTTGACAAAGCGAACGAAGAAGCCTTCCTGAGTCGCATAGATCGGACGGGTATCTGTCGCCTTGACATCTTGAGACTTTAGTTGATGACCAGTCTTGAGCTCGTAGCGAGAGCTGTAGGAGAGTTCTTTTACTCCCCCATCACCATGACTGGAGAGATTGACTGTTTGGGCTGATGCTTGTAGCGAGAGTCCACTCGTTGCTACAATTAGCCCTGCCGTAATTAGTAGTTTTTTGATCATATAGTGTTATTGCTTAGTACTATCTAAACTATATCTGCGTGATTTTCAAACTTGTACGAATTGTTCAAGATTGGGGGGAAAACGTAAGTTCTCAAAGGCAACGGCAAGTTACGAAAAAACAGTGACATAGCAAGACCGACAGCAACTGCCCTCTGTTTCGGAAGTCCCATTACAAGGTAGTTTTGCATAAATAGTGTAGGGACGCTTATATCGCTTTGATACAACGGACGCACTTGACGTGTAACCCGCTGTAGGGACGCACGGATAGTATCTAGTGGGAGGGCGTCCGTCCCCGTTAAAACCACAAATGCTGTAAACTTTGATACAACGCTTTGACACAACGGACGCTCAGATCGAGCGTCCCTACAGCGGGTTACTCGTATAGCTTTGACACAACACGCGTGAGAGTTGTGGAGTCTAGGTTGTATATAATATAGGAGGAGACTCTGTAGCGGGTGCTACAGAGTCTCCTCTTCTGTTAAGCTGTAAGGTTAGTTACTACTACCTTATAATAATAGTAGACAGCTAGCGACGGACGATGAGACGATGCGTCTCGCCACCTACTCGTAGTATGTAGGCACCCTCCTGTAGCTGTGTGAGGTCGATGCGTAGCGTATTGCTGGCACTTTCTACCTGATACATCAGCTCGCCCTCTAGCGTGTAGATCGCTACTATAGCTCCCGTTGGGATCCCCTCGAGGAGTACGTAGTCACGTGCTGGGTTAGGATAGAGACGTAGCTGATCTGCGACAGCGCTCTCGACGCTCGTATGGTCTACAAACTCAGCCTTGACCTCCGTATTAGCGATCACAGTAAAGCTCTTGGTAGCCATGATGTCCTTACCATTTGCAGTAAGTGACTTGAGCTCGCACTTGTCATTGTTGCCACGAGCCTCTATCGTTAGCTTCGTGCCGTAAGGTACTGCATTGACATCGACAGACTCTTTGAGAGTGATCGATCCATGCTCGTTGCTCGTTAGCTTGACCGTAAATACTCTCTCCTTTGTGAAGACAGCCTTTACCGTAGTAGCGGCAGTTACTGTAAAGCTCTTTGTAGCCAAGATATCCTTACCATTAGCCTCGAGCGTGGTCAGCTCGTAACCAGCAGCTGGCTTAGCCTCGACAGTTAGCTTAGTACCATCAGGTACAGCCGTAAGGTCTTCGTAGCCCTTGATGATCAGTTCACCTTCGCCCTCTACCTGCTTCGTGACAGGATAATCCTTCTGTGTTGAAGTCCCCTTCTTGCAGGTCACCTCTATGATAGGATCCTCTAAGATCGGCATACGATGCTTTCTATCATCATCCATCTCGAAGAAGCTCATCGTCAGCTGGAGCTTATTACCACCTACGACACCTAGTCTCTTCACTAGCTCGGGTAGCTTTGGTGTGAGGATCTGCTCCCCTTGTGGTGAGATAGAGATCGTCTCCAAGTCGGTCCACACCTGCTCGATACCATACGTAAGTATGTAGCGGCACTTCACCTCATGATCAGGAGCTATGGTACCGACGTTCTTAACACGGATCTGTGAGAACTCACCCGTACCCAGGTCTACCTCCATAGGCTCAGTCTTAGAGACCGGCTCGATGACGAAAGCCGTTCTGATAGCATCAGACGCCTCGATGGTCACATCAGGCAGCTCGAAGTACTGCATCTTACCCATATCCTCTGTTTGGTAGGAGACACGGAGCGAGACCGTACCCTCTGCGTAGGGGCAGCGCTCAGCATTGAAGGTCACCTCTTGCGTCTCTCCGACCTGTATGGCGGGTAGGATATCAGAGTAAGCACGCCACTCACCGTCCTCGGACTTGATCTCGAGGTAGAGTGGTCTGAAGAACTCCCCACGACCCGTGTTCTTGAGCTTGAGTGAGACCGTACTCTTCTCATAGGCCTTGAAGGTAGAGCTAGCACTACCCTCTACCATCTCAACCTGAGCAAAGGGGTGCGTGAGATCCTCCTTGACCTTCCAGCCGAGACCCTCCTTCTCAATGGTAAAGGTGTGACGCCCCTTGCCATTCTCATTATTGCCCTCGCGGACGTCCATAGCACAAGGTCTCCACTCCTTCGTACCATCAGGTAGCGTCACCTCATAAACTATGAAGATGTCCCACGTACCCTCCGAGAGGTACTTAGTCACATCTAGGTCAGCTTGGAACTCTGCCACAAGGTCATAGAGACCGACTAAGTACTTAGACTTCTTGTACTCGTCCATATAGACCGTATCGGTCGTACCAAGCTTGGCAGCGCCAAAGGTCGTGAAGCCGAAGTACTCATAGTCAGCCTTGCCATCCTCTTGAGTAGGCACATCGCTGAGCCAGACAGAGTAGTTGGCATCTAGGATTCTGATTATTGGGCCACCCGTGAGGTGTGTGGTAAACTTGCGTGTGGTGACAAGCGGCAACTCGGTATCCTTAGATGTACCATCACGATCGGGCGTGATGCCTACGACGATACCCTGCTCCATACTAAAGCCTCCACCGAAGCCTCCACCGATACCTAGGTCGTCGGGCTGTAGGAAGTTAAGGTTGAAGTATCCATTAGCGAGACCGCTCCAGCCCCAGTTGATGTGATAGAGTCCCTCGTCGTTGTAGCCATCGCATACGAAAGCGTGACCACCACCCGAGCCAGTACCACTATATACGACAGGACGCTGTGCAGCGAGCTCCGTGCGTATGATCTTGTTCCACTCAGGCTGGGTATAGTTGACACGTCTCTTGAAGGTCACCTGCTTGTTATAGCGGAAGTTGTTGCGCAGAGCACGTACGATCAGCGGCGCAAAGCTACCACTAGCGACTGGATCATAGTCCGTCTCGATAGCGACGCCCGCATGATAGCAAAGCAAGCCTAGTGCCTCCGTCTCCGCAGCCGTTGCCTTAGTAGGATCCTCATAAGAGGCTGGCATATTAGCCCAGTCGTAGGTCGTCGTACCAAAGTTCACCTTATGTCTTCGAGACTTGTATGGCTCTTTGTACTCTACCTTACCCTCACCCTTGACAGGCCACTGATAGTAGCGCATCACCTGAGCATAGGCGGTAGCGACGCAACCCACGGGCATATGCTTGCCATCACCATATTCTGGGGTCTTTGAGTTCCACGGAGCAGACTGATCCCACTCGATATCGCCTAGTAGTGGAGCCACCTCTACGGGCTCTCCAGCCTTTGGTAGTGTCGGCGCCAAGCGTGTCTGCCAGGTTACCTGACCCATGAGCTCATCGATACGCTGCTGACAAGCCTCTAGGAAGGCAGCGAGATTGTCTGGCATCGCCTCGACGGAAAAGGATCCCGTCGTAGCATAGCCTATATAAGGAGCTAGGCGGTCATCGCCAGAGACGATCACGAAGCCACGATTCTCACCTCTATTATATACATAGTAGTAGCGAGCAGGCTCACCAGCGGATTGTGGTGCATACCCATCGGCTGTGCATGCGGGTGCCGACACAAGGGTTAGCTCAGCAGAGCGCAGTTGCTGCATCTGCGTGTTCTTTTGGAAAAACTGCTCTGCGAGCAGCCTAGCCTCTTGCTCTCGTAGTGGGCGTGCATAGATCTGCACCACGCCACAGAGCAGTAAGCATAGTGTCATGGTCAGCATTCGTGACCGACCGAGTAGCGAGTAATTCATAAGCAAGTAGTTTTTGTTAGTCAATTGTATTCTGCAAAGATATAAAAAACAGAGACATTGCCAACTTTACGTTTGCAATGATAGATCCAACTAACAAAAATAACCCGTGTACCATCTCAGTAACACCTTCCCAACTGTGTACTTTTTTTCAGGAAGAGGACACGATAGTCACGTGGGAAATTCCAATCCCCCACGTGGCTAATTTTTATTCTCCACGTGGAGGCGAAACATTTCCTCCGAAGTTTCATTCGTTTCCTCCGAAGTTTTATTCCGTCTCCACGTGGAGAATTTTAAATGTCCACGTGGCGATTTGAGATTTCCCACGTAGGGATCTACTCCTTCTAAGGAAAGATCGTGTCGAAGCCTGAGAGATCCTTGTCTATCACGTCTCTGTGTTGACTTCTAGCACCTCAAAATGGACATTAGCCATAAGTGATGAACAAGAAAGTTGAGAGAAAGTTTTGTCAAGTCAGAATTTATTGCAACCTTTGCCTCAGAATAAAAACATAACGTTCTGTATCGTCAGACAAGCTATGAAGACTACAAAAGAAACTATACTGAGAGAAAGCTTTAAGCTGTTCTTAGCTAATGGTTATGATGGCACCAGTGTTCTGGACATCGAGCGTGCTGCAAAGATTACCCGTGGCGCCATATTCCATCACTTTGCTAATAAGGAGGATATATTCAAGCAGTCGGCGGACTATTTTTTCCTTGCCTTCTTTCAGGAGGCTGATTATGGTGAGGAATACTTGAGTTGCCCTACTCCTTTAAAGACCTTTATGGTGAGATGTTTGGAACTCATTGAAGCCAGGATGGAGATATATATACAAGAGAAAGACATTGAAATAACTCCCGCAAGCTTTATGAGTTTTACTCTTTACTTGACAGACCACTACGAAGGATGGCAAGAGAAAATACTTGAATACAAGAGACAAAAGATAGAGGCTTGGACAAAAGCCATCAATCTAGCTAAAGAGAGGAGTGAAATACGTTCTGACGTAGATACTGCGTTGCTTGCGGAGACTTTTCATAACCTCTATATGGGGTTGTCCTATGGAGGAGCCTTAGTGGATAAATTGTCCATCCCTAACTTACAGAGACTGTGGGATTATATCTACCAGCAACAAGCTATAAAACAGGGCTAATGAACTCAATAATGGGATTGTATATGGGGATATTTAGTACTGAAGAAAAATGGGGTGTAGCAGGGACAACTATCGTATTGGAAGGTATGGCTCATTGCTTTACAACCATCGCGGACTCTCTGCATTGGTTGCTTATAGAAAAAACAACTTTGGGATATAATAGGTCTCTAGTAGAGCTTTTCAAAATGTAGAACGCAAGCATCAATGCGTGGTAATATAATAAATAGCAGGTGTGATATGAACAGGAAGAGATACCTCATTTTATTTTCAATAATATCTGTGCTACTCGGTGCCTTCTCGTCACTCAACGCACAACAAGTTGTAGGAACCATTGTTGATTCCTATGGAGAACCCATTCCTTATGTGACGCTAACGACATTAGCTTCTTTAGAAAAAGATGCCGAAACGATCCAGATACACTACACCGACTCCCTTGGGTACGTCGCCTTCGACCTTTCGGAGAAAGAGACGGCTATTCGAGCAACGTTCCAAGGCAAAGTTCTCTTTGAGGAGCTATTGCCTGCCCCGATCAATGGGGTCATAGACCTGGGGAAACGCCAAGTCTCTATCTCAAATGAACTGGAGGAGGTAGCTGTCACAGCAGTAAGACGGGCGGTTCAGATGAAAGAGGGAATCCTCACGTTCGACATCAAGCATACCCCAATGTATCAACTCAAAGGGTACAATGCCATTGATTACCTCAGAAGAACCCCTAGGGTAAGCCAGTCGGGAGATAGCTTCTTAATTGACGGCAACCCAGCAGAAGTGCGTATCAATGGGCAGAAAACCAACCTATCAGGTGGCACCCTTTATGACCGTCTGCAAGCTCTTCGCTCAGATATGATCGAACGAATCGAAGTGCAACTAGGGCAGTCGGCTGATTTCGGAAGTGGCATTACGGGTGGGTATATTAATATTGTTCTGAAAGAGATCAACGGATATACGGGCTCTCTATCTGCCGACTTTGGTTATGCTGGCAACGCTATTAAAAATGGGAAAAAGCAACCCGCCCACGATGAGGGACTATATGCTCGCCTCGTATATGGCAACTCTCGTGTGCAAGGGTTTGCAAATGCCTCTGTGAGTTCGTCGAGATATCCCCATTACTTTGTGGAAAGAGAGTACTACTTCGACAACAAAGTCATCAAGGAAAATAACCATTACCTTAGCAATAAGTACCTAGCGTATAGTTTCAACCTTGGAGCTAGTGCTCAGCTCGGCGAGTTACACTCCATTAATGGCACGGCAAGTTATCGCAGAGCTCCTAACTCTCTGTATGAATCAGTTACAGCGTTAGAGCAGCCAACCACGCCCCTACTGTAAGACATACTGACTAACGGGGAAAGTAGCTCTACCTCTTTCACTGGGGAATTCAATCATTCATGGCACTCCAGAGACGATAAATACAACTGGCTGAACTCCCTCTTCTATTTGAATAATAAAGCACATGCCACAGATGTTTTACGCTACTCTACCGATGGGACCCCCATTAAGGAGGAGCAGAATATCAACGATGAAAGCAACCAACAATTCTACGCTGCGACTCAGTTATCTACACAACTAACCCCTATATGGGCTCTAGAGTCTGGCGCCTCATATACTATGACTAAAAGCAACACCAACTATAGCTTCCACGGACAAGGGCAATCTCTCGCAGACGCTCACTCTTTGTACGAAGAGCATTTGGCCATTATTTTTGCCCAGCTACAGATGAGTAAAGGAGAATGGAGCTTAACAGGAGGATTGAAATACGAGCATACTTATGCCTACTCCCGAACAGCCAATAAAAAGCTTAATGTGGGGCAATTACTGCCTTCTATAAGAATTGGGTATAATGCAGGAGCATACGGCAATATCAGCCTGAGATACTCCAAATGGCTCTTCCGTCCGCCATTTGAACTGACCAATAGCTATCGCACAAAAAGAAACGACTATCTCTACTCCGTTGGCAATCCTGAACTACGCCCCGCCTCCACCCATTCATTTGGATTAGACTATTACTGGAAGTCATTTGGTTTAGGTCTCAGCTACTCTATCACCAATGATTACCTGCAAAATAGTTACTTCTACGAAGCACCAATCGTCATTGTCACCAATAGAAACATGCCTACCCAACATAAGTGGACTGGCAGCATTTCATACTCAGGAAATATTACCCCCTGGTGGTATACTTCCGCGGAAGTAGGAGTGTCCTTTCAATATCACCCAAAAGCAATTTGGTTGAAACGACATACACAGCCTTACGTTGGCTTTAATAACACTTTTACCCTTGCTTCGGGTCTACAACTTAACGCTGGGATATCCTATGCACACAGCTGGATGATGCAAGATGTGTTGGTAGGGAAAAGACTAACGAGCAAGATAGATATGAGGTACCAACCAAGCAGGAGTGATTGGGATTTTTCACTCGCCATTAGCAACCCGATTCGGATATCTCGTACAGAGAACGAATTCAAACAAGACCCTAACCTCAAAGTACTCTATTTTGAAGATACCGCCTTCCCGTCAGTAAGCTTCTCTATCTCCTACTACTTTGGAAAGATGAAGGCGCACTCGAAACCCAACATCCTTAATATGGATCAATATAGACTATGATACAAATAGCGGAGGATGCCGAAAATCCAATCAAGAGAGTAGGCAAAAAGAATTTATTGCAATCTCTGCATCAGAACGAAAGGAACTACGCTCTGTATTAGCTGACAAGATATGAAGACTACAAAAGTAACTTCCACCATAGCTATAATACTGTGTTGCCTTGGCCTATCTCTCCAAGCCATAACCGCACAGGAAGTAATGGGTCGAGTCCTCGCAAAGGAGCGTACTCCGCTGGAGAATGTGCATGTGTTGCTATATAGTAACCAAGACTCCACATTGCTCACGATGGCGGTGACGGATAGTTTAGGGAGGTATGCGATGAAACTCCCCGAGAAGGCGTTCAGCGTGACCTATTCACTCATTGGAGCTAAGCAAGTCACTATCCCATACGATGCTACACTAGCAGCTTACCGAGAGGTGATCATGGAGGATGATGACACTGCACTCGGAGAGGTGGTCGTCTTAGCGCATCAAGTGCGTACTAAGCCAGTCGTAGGTGGCATAGAGTGTCGTATCCTTAATCAAGACTTGATCAGCAATCGTACTGCCGTAGACCTTCTTGCCTATGTGCCGATGATCTCAAAGAAGGGATTGGACAGCTATTCCGTGGTGGGTACGGACGATGTTGTGTTCTTTATCAATGGTCGTCGCTCTCTCATGTCCATGTCGGCCTTAATGAGCTATCTAAAGACGCTGTCAGCAAGCCAGATCAAATCGATGAAAGTCCTTTATCAGCCCTCACCAGAGTATGGCGTCGGTGAACGTACGGCTGTCATCGACCTTGTCATCGAGGACAACAATGTGGGGTTCCAAGGGAGTCTGCGTGGAGAGCTGATCCGCACTAAAAGGTGGAAGGAGACGCTCAGCACGACACTCGTCTATCAAGCGCCTAGATGGCAAGTGCAGCTCTACGCTGGGGCTCGTAACTTGAGAGACTATGAGCGGTCTGAGGGAGAGACTCACTACTTGCAGTCGGGCGTGATCAATACCTCTGAGCAGCTCCGAGACACCCGTCGTCGTCAATATGACCTGAACTTGACGGGAGAATACAAAATTGCAGAGGGACATACGGTGGGAGCCTCAATAGATCTCTATCGCTATGGAGGCAAGCCGTATACTACTATAACCGACCGGTATAGCTCCATCGGCATAGACTCGACCTTCACGGGACAGATCAACAGAGACTATGTGGATAGTTACCTAGGGAGTATCATCTACTACCAAGGCAAGCTCCCCCGTGGTATCTACTTGACGGCAGAAGTTAGCGGTCTATGGAGTGACTACCGCCAGACGATGAGCCAACGCTATAATAGGAGTGACCTGCCGAGTCTTCCACCCTACTTGGACTACCAGTCCAACCTCCCGATGGCAACGAGTAGCTACTCCTCTAAGACGCAACTATCGATCCCGCTCTCTGAGAAACTATACCTCTATTTAGGCAACAATAGTTCGCTGAGCCAGGCTCGCTACAGTGAGACCTACGACATCCGTGTGATCCCAGGCAGCTTTCGTCCAGCTGATCGTACATTGCATTACAGCGAGATGCTGCATCTTCCTTATCTCTTGGCATACTATCAGCTTCCGTATAATATCTCTCTGTATGGTGGGCTGTATGGACAGTATCATAGTACGTCGGGGGCTTATGATGATGGTGCGAGGCAACACTATTCAGGGCGATGGTACCTGCTCCCCTATGCTAGTGTGTCTTGGAGGCAAGGTGCATTGAGTCTCTCGTATGGCTTCTCCATGAGTAATAACTACTCCTCCTTTGCATCGTACTCTCCTTTTGTCAAGTGGACCGCAATGAATGCCTACACGCAGGGCAACCCAGAGTTGAGACCAGCTCGATCTATGTTTCACTCCTTGACGGCTCGCTACCGCAACTTTTATGCACAAGCTTATTACGGAGAGACGCGAGACAACATCGGTAGCTTTGCTATACTGACTCCTGATCGGGTAATTGCGACTAAGAGCTACAACTACGGCGTCGGTCGGTCGCTGAGCCTTTCTATGGGATATGGAGGTAACATCACCTCGTGGTGGTATGCCAATGCTAATGTGTCGGGACGCTACACTCGTAATGAGGTGACCATAGAAGGGCTCCCTCAGTATGGGTACAACTACCGCACCTGGATGGCGGACGGCTCCCTCAACAATGCTTTCACGCTTTCAGACCGCTACGACTGGACAGCTGATATCAACTTCAGCTATTCATCTCCTTACCACTATCTCTACACCACACAGGATGGGATGATGCAATGCAACATCATGATGAGCAAAGGCATTGGTTCCCGTGTGATGCTGACTTTATGGGCATACAAGTCTTGGAGGCAAAGCCTCGGACACGGCATCCACTCGTGGGGCTTATCAGAGAGTCACACGTCCGACTTCGATCGGTGGACGAAGTCGTGGGGTGAGGATATGGGTGTCTCGCTATCCATCGCCTACTACTTCGGCAAGTCATCGCTCAATCAGAAGATCCAAGCGAAGCGATCTGATGCCTCACGCATTATTTCCAATGACGATAAATAGGACACTATTGTGTCGAAATAAATGGCTACCTTCGCAAACGAACAGGATAAATCAACTAACGAAAATCACAGACCATAATGAGGCGTATTAAACTTGCACTTACAATCGTCGCTTGTCTCTTGACAGCGTGTGCTCCTATTGCGACCAATTCAAATCCTCAGAGAAAGCTTGACTCAGAGATCACACGATTGGATAGTATTGCGATAACACTAGCTGAAATTAGAGCACTAGATCAAGGTATTAGAGACAACTCCAGTCTTTTCTTCGCAAACAGTCGGGCTTTTAATCTTCACACGGATAGCCTCTGCTTCTCAAAAGCAATTTGGGTCATCGAGCATTATGGGTACATCAAAGACTTAGGAAAGTACAACGACTCTTTCAGATACCTATTAGAAGCCCTGCCCGCAGTGTTACTACATAATCCTCAAAGGCTGATAGAGCCACATACTTATGACCTCTTGAAGCGAGAGGTGGAAGCTGGTAGACTACCTGCCGAATTTGTAGCCACCCTGCTTGATAAGTATTATGTGATGAAAGAGAAACGCACATTATACTTTTCGGGGTTTCGACAGTGGCTACAACAGCCCTATCCTCAAAAGAGAGATCAGGCACTATCTGACAGTCTCAGACAAGATTTAGGACTACCAGTGCTTCCGGACAGCCTATTTGTATATTAGTGCTGTACTTCCATCTGTACAGGATTCTAACCTATTGCTGTCCGATAAAAGGCTGAAAGGGCACATCAAGGGGGGGCAACCGTAGAATTGAAGCGGTTGAAGCGATTGAACTCCCTATTTTTGCCCCCCTCAAAAAGCTTTTACCAGACAGCAATAAAGCAAAAGCGAACTATCGGCAATGCCTCAGCATATTGCCAATAATTCGCTATCACTTGTCTCTAGGAGTCACTGCAAAACTGAAGCTTTACAATGAATAGCCTCATTCTGACGGATTCTTTGCAGACTCCTTCGGTGGAGTCACTTCAGAGTCTTTGCTAGCGGAGAGAGAGGGATTCAAACCCCCGAAGCGGACAAGCCGCTTTCCGGATTTCGAGTCCGGCCCATTCGGTCACTCTGGCATCTCTCCTAAAGAGAAAACTCCCGTTCTCAATTACAGAGTACAAAGGTAGTAACTATAATCCAGATGAGCAATAGTTCACTTTTTCAATGCCATTAGATCGGCTTCAAAAAAGGCTCAGATTGTAACTATGAACTGAAAAATATTTGCTATATTTGCAGTGGCGGACGATAGGTGTCCGTCTGGTAAAACTTAAATCAAAGCAATATGAAGATCAACGAAAAGATGACCGCTATGGTCAACGCTCAAGTCAACGAAGAGTTTCACGCAGCATACCTTTACCTCGCTATGTCTTTCCAGATGGAAGAAGAGGGTTACAATGGATTCGCTCACTGGTTCCTCCAGCAGTACCACGAGGAGATAGAGCATGCTCTAGAGATAGCACACTACCTACAGACACGCTCGGGACAGCCACATATCACAGGCATAGCTGAGATGCCTCAGCACTTTGGGACTCCTATCGAGCTCTTTGAGGCAGCCTACAAGCATGAGTGTCACGTTACAGAGCTGATACACAACATATACAAGGAGGCTCTAGAGACGAGCGACTACGCTACTAGCTCATTCTTCAAGCGTTACATCGATGAGCAGGTCGAGGAGGAGAATACCGTACTCGGCATCATCGATCAGCTACGTATGGCTGGCGAGAAGGGTATCTACCTCGTCAACGCACATCTCTCTAAGAGACAATAAGATAGAGCAAAACAATGCGATGAGACGTAGCCCTCAAGGGAGGTGAAGCTCTCTATGCGATTTTCTATCAGCGCTACGTCTCATTGCATTTTCTATGTCTTTAAATCACTAGATAGTTGCAAAGACAAAAGTTTTTTGTACCTTTGCACTCACGAAGGCGCTGACAGAGCAATCTGGACGACCTAGAGGGCAGTTACCAGAGTGGCCAAATGGGGCTGACTGTAACTCAGCTGGCGCAAGCCTACGGTGGTTCGAATCCATCACTGCCCACGATGAGGTCTACGTCTTCAAGCGACTAATGTCTACAAGCCATAAATAGGTAAAGTCGCATAGTATGCGGAAGTAGCTCAGTTGATAGAGCATCAGCCTTCCAAGCTGAGGGTCGCGAGTTTGAGCCTCGTCTTCCGCTCAAAAAACCTCGAAAGTCCTTTTCGAGGTTTTTTTGTATCCGTACGTTTCCGCGCCGAAAGTTGAACGCCCAACCGCTACCCGAAATCAAATAAAAATTGTAGATTTGTATCCGGAAAAAAGAAAACCACATAATGTCACCGGATATAAAGCTAAGCCCTACAAAAAAAATCATCGTAGGCGTGCAATTTCTGTTTGTTGCGTTCGGAGCAACAGTTTTGGTTCCCCTGCTGGTAGGCATGGACCCGTCGACAGCCCTTTTCGTTGCCGGTATCGGAACATTGATATTCCATCTCGTCACCAAAGGCATCGTCCCCATTTTTCTGGGCAGCAGCTTTGCCTTCATTGCTCCCATCATCAGCGCCACGCAACTTTACGGCCTATCCGGCACGCTTTCCGGACTTATCGGGGTGGCTTTGGTCTATTTCATCACAAGTGCCCTGGTAAAATGGCAGGACATTAAAATCATAGAAAAGCTGTTTCCTCCCGTAGTCGTAGGGCCTGTCATCATCCTTATCGGCCTTTCACTGGCAAAAACCGGGGTATCAATGGCCGAATCCAACTGGATAATAGCCCTTGTATCCCTTGTCATAGCCGTTTTCGTTTCCATCAAGGCGAAAGGACTCCTACGCCTCATTCCCATATTCTGCGGAATCATTGCCGGCTACATCACAGCCCTGCTGTTCTTCGAAGTCGACCTCCAGCCGGTGCGCGATGCCGCCTGGTTCAGCCTTCCGCAATTCACATTTCCCGAAATATCCTGGGAACCTATCCTGTTTATGATTCCCGTAGCCATAGCTCCCGTCATCGAGCACATCGGCGACGTCTATGTCGTCAATTCCGTAACCGGCAAGAACTTCATCAAATCGCCGGGCCTGCACCGCACCCTGTTCGGCGACGGACTTGCCTGCCTTTTTGCCGGAATAGTCGGAGGCCCTCCCGTAACCACCTATTCGGAAGTGACCGGAGCCATGTCCATCACCAAGATAACCGACCCGCAGGTAATCCGTATAGCGGCCGTGACGGCCATTCTGTTCTCCGTCATAGGGAAAATAAGTGCACTGCTTAAATCCATTCCCGAAGCCGTATTGGGCGGCATCATGCTGCTCCTTTTCGGAACCATAGCCTGCGCCGGCATCAACAACATGATTCAGAACCGGCTCGATCTGAGCAACACGCGCAACATCGTCATCATTTCGCTGACGCTCACTGTCGGTATCGGAGGAGTGACGCTCTCACTCGGCAACTTTTCACTGACCGGAATCGGACTTGCCGCCATTGTCGGTGTAGTCCTCAACCTCATACTTCCCAAAACGGAGAAAAAATAAAACATGTCACTATGAAACCAATTTTTCTTATCGGCTATATGGGTTCGGGAAAAACCACACTCGGAAGAGTGTTGTCCCGACAATTGGACTATGACTTCATTGACCTCGACCTTTTCATCGAAAACCGCTACCACAAAAGCATAAAGGAACTGTTTGCCGAACACGGCGACAACGGATTCCGCGAAATCGAACGGCGTATTCTGAGAGAAGTATGCGACTTTGAAAACACCATCATTGCCTGCGGCGGGGGAACACCGTGCTTTTTCGACAATATGGAACTGATGAACGCCCACGGGCTGACCGTTTATCTGCATATCCCCATCGAGCGCCTTTTCAAACGCCTCACCAAACCCAGCGCAAAGGC
>OHEG01000268.1_pt1 | contig 25462 bp, 23 predicted proteins | sample 1567181 | NCBI WGS metagenome assembly OHEG01 (sample SAMEA3879534, study PRJEB24766) | human gut metagenome | biome: human-associated habitat; feature: feces | place: USA | collected 1985/1987 | reverse complement strand
CAACTCGGTCATTCTGGTGGACCACGACACCCAGATCCTGAAAGAGGCCGACTGGGTGATCGAGATGGGGCCGGAAGCGGGAGCTAAGGGTGGACATGTCATTGCCGAAGGAACGATAACTGATTTGGAGGCAAAGCCGGAGTCCCAGATCGGGCCGTTCCTCTCCGGAAAAGCTGAGACAAAGCTGCGCCGGTGTGCCGGGACAGGGGAGATGTTCGCAGAGGGGGCTATCCATCTCTCCACCGGCAGCATCCACACGGTCAAGCCTTTGGAGCTGGACATTCCCAAGGGGCGGCTCACCGTGGTAACGGGCGTGTCCGGCTCCGGCAAATCCTCGCTGGCGCTGGGCGTGCTGTATGCGGAAGGGTCGCGCCGGTATCTCGAAGCGCTCTCCACCTATACCCGCCGCAGAATGACGCAGGCGTCCAAAGCCAGCGTGGACGAGGTGCTGTATGTCCCCGCCGCACTGGCGCTGCATCAGCGTCCCGGCGTGCCGGGTATCCGCAGCACGTTCGGCACGGGAACAGAGCTGCTCAACAGCCTGCGTCTGATGTATTCCCGCCTTGCAAGCCACCGCTGCCCGAACGGAGACTATTTGGAGCCGTCTTTGCTTGTCGCAGCCGGAAAGGAACTGGTCTGCCCGGAATGCGGCGCGCATTTTTACGCGCCGTCCGCCGAGGAGCTGGCGTTCAATTCGCAGGGCGCGTGCGCCAAGTGCGGCGGAACGGGAATGGTACATACCGTGGACATGGCGTCGCTGGTTCCCGATGACACGCTGACTATCGACGAGGGCGCTGTCGCGCCGTGGAACAGCCTGATGTGGTCGCTGATGACGGACATCTGCCGCGAAATGGGCGTGCGGACAAATATCCCGTTCCGGGATTTGACCGAGCAGGAAAAGGACATCGTATTCCACGGTCCGGCGGAGAAAAAGCACATTTTCTATCACAATCAAAATACCGGTCAGGCCGGAGATCTGGATTTTACCTATTTTAACGCCGTTTACACCGTCGAAAACGCGCTTTCCAAAGTCAAGGATGAGAAGGGCATGAAGCGCGTGGAAAAATTTCTGAAAGAGGATATCTGCCCGGATTGCCACGGTACGCGGCTGTCCAGCGCTGCCCGTGCGCCGAAGCTGCGAGGGATTTCGCTGGATGAAGCCTGCACGATGACACTGTCACAGCTGGTAGAGTGGGTACGGGGTGTTCCCGGCAGTCTGCCGGAGGAAATGCGCCCGATGGCCGAAAGCATCTGCGAGGCATTCCAGAGCCCCGCCAAACGGCTGATGGATCTGGGACTGGGCTACCTGACGCTTGACCGCTCCGCGTCCACGCTCTCCACCGGCGAGCGCCAGCGGATGCAGCTGGCCCGCGCTGTCCGCAATCGGACAACCGGCGTTCTGTATGTGCTGGACGAGCCGTCCATCGGTCTGCACCCGTCCAATATTGTAGGCCTGACCGGGGTAATGCACGATTTAGTTGCAGACGGCAATTCCGTGATTCTGGTTGACCACGACACGCAGATTTTGAAGGAAGCCGACTGGATTATCGAAATGGGGCCGGAGGCGGGCGCAAAGGGCGGGCATGTGATTGCCGAGGGGACAATTCCCACCATAGAAGAAACCCCGGCCTCGCAGATCGGGCCGTTTCTTTCCGGCAAAGCCGAAACGAGGCTGCGCACCTGTGCCGCAAAGGACGCGCTGTTTGCAGGCGGCACGATTCATCTGTCCACCTCCCAAATTCACACGGTCAAACCGCTTGAGGTCAATATTCCGAAAGGACGGCTGACGGTCGTAACAGGCGTATCGGGTTCTGGCAAGACCACGATGATATTGGAAAGCCTCGTTCCCGCACTGGACGCTAATATCAACGGCAGTTCCCTGCCCGCACATATCCGTGCAATCAAAGCTGATGGTATCGCGCACGTCAAACTCATTGACGCAACACCCATTGGTATCAACGTCCGCTCAACGGTCGCCACCTACGCGGGTGTGCATGATGAACTGCGCAAACTCTATGCAAAATCCACTGACGCAAAAGAAAAGCGTTATAAGGCAAGCGATTTTTCCTACAATACCGGCTCACTCCGCTGCCCCGGCTGCGACGGAACGGGCGTAGTAAGCCTCGACGTGCAGTTCCTGCCGGACGTTGACATTCCCTGCCCGGACTGCCGTGGCTCGCGCTATACAAGGGCCGCCTATGATATAAGGCTCACAAACAAGGCAGGCGTATCCGCGTCTCTGCCGGAGTTGATGGATATGGATGTGAATTCTGCCATCGATTTCTGTAAGGACATGAAAACCGTCAGCCAAAGGCTGAACATTCTCAGGCAGCTTGGCCTTGGCTATCTCACGCTCGGCGAGGAAACACCGAGCCTGTCCGGCGGCGAAGCGCAGCGGCTCAAGCTGGCAAGCGAGATCGGCAAAACGCAGACCGATTCTGTTTTCGTCTTCGACGAACCCTCCATCGGGCTGCACCCGCTGGACGTGCGGGTTCTGCTCGGCGTCTTTCAGGCGCTTCTGGACAATGGCGCGACGGTCATTGTCATTGAACATGATCTGGATGTAATCCGAAACGCCGACTATGTGATCGACATGGGGCCGGGCGGCGGCGACGCGGGCGGGCAGATCGTCGCCAGCGGCACGCCGCAGGAGATCCGGGAAAACAAAAACAGTATCACCGGCAGATATCTATGACGACGCAAACCGGCGGAGAAGGAAGTCCTTCTCCGCCGGTTGTTATTTCTTTGCGAGATAGAATATCACATGGGCTTCTTCATCCGCCAGCGGGATATTGACCCGCTCCGGATAGCCGTCCTGAAGATTTCCATAATCCGTGCTAAAGCACGGCAGCGAGGAAGCCCGAACCAGTTCGTCAAACACAGCATTATCTGTCTGCACCAAAAACTTGGATGCTGGCATTTTTTCGCGGCAGAGGGCATCCCAGAAGCCAAGCTCCGTGCGCAGCAGAAAATTGAAGCCGTTGATGTCTGCAAATGTCAGGGATTTGTGCGTCGCAAGTTCATGATCTTTCGGGACGCAGACGAACAGGTTTTCCTGCATAAAAGGGCTTCCACCGTCAATCGGAAACGGCAGAACGGCAATGTCGCACGAGCCGTCCTGCCATGCGCGCAGGACCTCGTCATTCTGGCAGATGGCGGAAGCAACCATTTTTTCCGGCTGTGCGGCGTTGAGTGCTTTCAAAAGTTCCCAAAGCGGCGCAGGCGCGCAGGATTTCACAAGGATCGTCCGCTGCCGCTGATCGAAGGCGCGTACCTGCGCAACGGCCTGCTCCGCTTCAGCGAGGAGTTTTCGGGCATACTCCACCGCCGTGTTTCCCGTGTCATTCAGTTCAATTCTATTTTTCCCTCTGATAAACAGCGGCACGCCAAAAGCATCCTCCAGATGCTGCATGGAGCGCGTTACAGACGGTGTAGAAATGTGAAATTCTTCGGCGACCTTGCTCAATGTACCGAGATCAGCAAAGGCTGTAAGCTGCCGCAGTTCATACAGGTCAATCATCGTGTTACCTCTTGTATTTCATATTCTGAAACGTTCTTTGCAATATCGATAGTGTACAACATCTGAATTTCGGTGTAAAGTATCTAATCAGAAGGAAATCAGCTTTTCAGAAAAATGGAGGTATGATCATGGAATATGTAACTTTGAATAATGGAATCAAGATGCCCAAACTGGGCTATGGCGTGTATCAGACCCCGGCGGAGGATACCAGACGCTGCGTGCTGGACGCCATCGACGTGGGCTATCGCAGCATTGATACGGCGCAGGCGTATTACAACGAGGAGGGTGTTGGCGAAGCGCTGGCAGAGTCCGGTCTGCCCCGCGAGGAATTTTTCCTGACCACCAAGGTCTGGATCACAAACGCAGGCTATGAAAAAGCGAAGGCTTCCATTGAGGAATCCATGCGCAAGCTGCGCACCGATTATCTCGATCTGCTGCTCATCCACCAGCCGTTCGGTGATTATTACGGTACCTATCGCGCAATGGAAGAATTGTACAAGGCTGGCAGGCTCCGCGCGATCGGCGTTTCCAACTTTGGCCCTGACCGGTATCTGGACATCCAGCACTTCGCGGAGGTAAAGCCGGCCGTCAACCAGATCGAAACACATGTGTTTCAGCAGCAGAAGACGGCCAAAGAATATCTCAAGAAATACGGCTGCCAGAGCGAATCCTGGGGCCCGTTTGCGGAAGGCCGCAAGGATATGTTCACCAACCCCGTTCTGACCCAGATCGGCGAGAAGTACGGCAAAACCGCCGCACAGACCACCCTGCGCTTCCTGCTCCAGAGTGATGTTGTCGTGATCCCCAAGTCCACGCACAAGGACCGGATGCAGCAGAACTTTGACCTCTTTGACTTCACACTGACGGCAGAGGATATGGCGGCGATCGAAGCCCTCGATGGCGGCGAGAGCCTGTTCTTCTCCCACTATGATCCGAAAACCGTGGAGTGGTTCATGTCTATCCTGTAACGCATAGAGTGGCAGAACTGTCATAAAAACAGTTCTACCGCTTCTTCTATCAGTTTTCCTTATCCGAAAGGCGCAAAAGCGAAATTGATTACAGAAGGCGAACCGGCTACAATAAGCCCATAACATGAAGTGAAAAGGAGTTTTGACATGGCAGCATTGATCGCATACTATTCCCGTGCGGGAGAAAATTACTTTGGCGGTGCGTACCGCCGCATTGCCGTCGGCAATACAGAAAAAGCAGCCAACATGCTGGCAGAACTGACCGGCGGCGAACTTTATAAAATCGAACAGGAGCAGCCCTATTCCGAGGACTACAAGACCTGCATTGCAGAGGCAAAGGCCGACCTGCAGAAGAAAGCCCGCCCGGAGGTTTTAAATCTGCCCGATGATCTGGATGCCTACGATGAGATTTATCTGGGTTACCCCAACTATTGGGGAACAATGCCGATGGCGGTCTACACCTTCCTCGAGCACTATGATTTCACCGGCAAGACGATTCACCCCTTCTGCACGCACGAAGGAAGCGGCCTTTCCCATACCGTACAGGACATTCAGAACGCCGCGCCGCAAGCCCGCGTCACCAAGGGTCTTGCCATTCATGGAAGCAGCGTGGACGGAGCGAAAGCAGCGCTTGAAAACTGGATTCAGGAGGTTCACTGAATGGAATGTGAAGAAATTCGGGTCGATCTGCGTACCATCCCGCACAGCGCCGACCGGCAGCGTTCGGCGCAGCTGCTGTTCCGGCTGAACCACACGCTGCCGTTTTCGGAGGAATACAACGCCCTGCTCCGCGAGCTGCTGGGCAATAATCTCGGCGAGGGCAGCACCATTGCACCGCCGCTCAGCGGCGCGGCGCTGGATATGCTGAAGATCGGCAGGGGCGTTTTTGTCAACTCCAATCTGCTGGCGATGGCGCGGGGCGGCATCACCATTGGCGATCATGCCCGCATTGCCGCCAACGTCCAGCTGCTTTCCAACAACCACGATCCCTATGATCTGGACGTTCTGACCTGCAAGCCGGTGGAGATCGGGGACTATGTGTGGATCGGCGCAGGCGCGACGGTGCTGCCCGGTGTGCGCGTGGGGCGGCACGCCGTCATAGGCGCGGCCTCCGTGGTCACGAAGGATGTGCCGGACTATGCCGTAGCGGTCGGGAACCCCGCGCGGGTTATCAAAATGCTGGACAAAGAAAAAATCGAGGACTGAGATAACCGCAGCCGCCCACACTTTGGGCGGCTGCATTATGTTTTGGACGCGGATTTGTTACCACGTCAGTAAAAACTCCACCAACTCCGGCGTTTCCGGCTTGCCGATCAGCGGTTCTTTTCTGTCCAACGCAGAAAGCTGCGCCATTTCGTCAGGCGTCAGTGTAAAATCGAACAGGGCAAACTTCTCCCGGATATGCTCCGGTTTGGTGCTTCTGGGAATGACGGCGATACCTTTTTGCGTCAGGAAGCGGAGCAGGATTTGCGCCGGAGTTTTGCCGTACTTCTCAGCGAGGGCACGCACAGCGGGGCCACCGAACATTTCATTCCGGTTGCCCTGACCAAGCGGTGCATACGCCATGTGCGCCACGCTCTTTTTGTCCATCCAGCTACGCTCTAGTCTGCGCTGGCAGTAGAGATTCGTTTCAATCTGATTCACTGCCGGGACGACCTTAAAGCAGGCCATTTCAAAGATGACTGCTGAGGATCAAGGAGCGAGCAGCGGATCTTGAAGGCGAAGAGATGTATTTGACCTTTGGAGAGACCATGTACGATACTCCCCGACATGGATCGACGGCAAAAAGCACGCGCGGAATGTGTATGCGCACACGCGCGAGGAATGTGAGGAGAAGCTGAAGGTGCTGATCGCAGAGATGAAAGCGGAGCTGGCGGAGTTGAAACGGCAGAAAGGCAACAGGCATTGATCGAACGAACGGAGCACAGCCGTCCGACTTTGGATGGCTGCGCTTGCGCTTTGGCAGATCGTTTGCTATAATGAAACAAATCAGAATTTACGGAGGTGTTTATATGATATTCCTAAAGGCATTGGCCGTAGTGCTGGGACTGGCGTTTCTACTGTTTGGATACTTCATTTATTTCAAAAAGAAATATAATCTCATCAACGGTTTTGAGGCAGACTTTCAAGATGGTCGGAAGAATGAAGCATATGCAAAGAGAGTCGGACTGGTAGAGTTTGTTGTTGGTATTGCTCTGCTAATCGCAGGCGTTGCACTTATTTTATTTGCCTGACAAATTCTGGATCATCGAACCCGCGGCGCAAATCCTGCGCCGCAAGAAGCAAAGAATAGCTTTTTGAAAAAATCGAATAATTTACATAGAAAACCCGCTGAAATCTTATGATTTCAGCGGGTTTTCTGGTCCGAGTGACTGGTTTCGAACCAGCGGCCTCGTGGTCCCAAAGGCGTTCGAACCTGGTGTTACATGTGCATGAACTACATTTGGCCCTTTCCACTCCGGGAAGCTTACTCTCCGGCGCTCTTTTCTCCACTGTCTCCACGTCCTCCGGAGGCGGTTGTGGTCAGTTATGTGGTCGTATGGAAATGCTCCCATGGATTGCGGCAGATTCGCCGTCCCCCGGGAGCGTTTGGATTGTAGCGCTCTTCTGCCAGATAGTCAAGGCCGTTTTGGATATTTCTACGCTCACTTTCTGCGTCGCAGTAGACAAAGAAATACGGAATCACGGAACACAGCCTTCGTTTTCTCAAAGTTCTGTTTTTGCTGCTATCACAAGAATGAATTTCGGCAATTTTTACTTTGGAATAAAAATCTGCCGAAATTCTGTTGACTTTGAGATCGCAATAGGGTATAATATCCATTGGGCAGGTTTGAATCCTTTTGCAGATCACCCCTGCTGATTTTTTGAAATTTTGCACTCGCTTTGGAAAAAGAACCAGCAGCATTAAGCCATGGTAACCATCTTACAATCGATTGAGTAGAAACTGATAACAAAAAAGAAGGAGTCAAGAATATGAAGTGGGAATCATACTCTCATCCGATTTCTGATATCCGAGATTGGGATAACAACAATCGACTTGAATTGAAACCTGACTTTCAGAGAAACGAAGTTTGGAGTCGTGCGGCTCAGATAATGCTGATTGACACGATTATTAAAGGAATCCCCATTCCCAAAATCTATATTAAATCAGTGATGCATAATGGAAATACGTATCGTGTCGTAATTGACGGACAGCAACGCTTAACCGCAATTCTTAAGTTTGTAAAGAACAAATTAAGACTGTCTAAGCCGTATTCTGGAGAATATGAAGGGAGCCTTTTCTCCGACCTTCCGGATGAGGTGCAAAACGAAATACTCAGATATAAAATTGATATCAATGAAATTTTCAATCCTTCTGAAGAAGAGATTCGAGATCTTTATTCAAGAGTAAATAAGTATACTGTTCAGCTTAATAAGCAAGAGCTTCGCAGAGCAGACTTCCCTGGCAGGTTTATTAAGCTCGCAGAGGAACTGTCAGAGGCGCAGTTTTTTGAGGACGCAAAAATCTTTTCGACTAAACAACGCAGGAGAATGCTAGACGTTGAGTATGTTGAAGAGCTGCTTACAATATTGACAGATGGCGTTCAAGACAAGAAAGAATACCTTGATGATGTTTGTGAGAAGTATATGGAGATGGATAATGCAGACGAAATAGCAGAGAAATTTACTAGTATCATAACTGATATTCAGACCATATTTAATCCAAGCATTATGCCAATAGGAGAGACAAGATTTAGGCAGAAATCCGACTTTTACTCGTTGTTTGCTTGTATTGCTGATTTGCAGCAGTGCGGCACAATAAAAACAGATCGTTTGCAGACGGTAAGACTATCTCTGCAAGAAATGAATGAACAAATTGGTCCACAGAGTGAAGATGACGATTATAGAGAGTATGCAACACGCTGTTTAAGCGATGCAAATTCAATAGCCAACAGACAATGGAGGATCAATTTCCTGAAAACAAGGCTGGAAGACTGTTATAAAGAAGAGGCATAAAATGATCGATTTATTTCTTAATAATCCGCAACGGTCTTATAGAATAGACGAGAGGATAATTTCGAAAACCGGCGATGATTATGAAGTGTTAGATCGAATTGGATGTGGAGGAAATGGAGTAGTATACGAATGCATTGATCGAGCAGGCTCTGTTTATGCAGTAAAGTTTCTCCTCTCGTTATCACAAAAAAGCAAAACACGCTTTTCTCAAGAAGTACTCCTGATGCAAAAAGCAAACCACCCTCATCTCATAAGATACATTGCTGATGGTACGGTAGAGGCAGTAGAAAACAATAAGAATATCGTGGAAATTGACTTTGTCATAATGGAGAAGGCAGATCGAAATTTACTGGATTACATGAAAAGCAATGAGAAACCAGAGTATGAGGAATATGCCCCTCAATTTAGGGGCTTATGCGAAGCACTAGCAGTATTACATCAATTTGCTATCCATCGAGATATCAAGCCAGAGAATATTCTGATAAAGGGCGAAACGTGGGTGCTAAGTGACTTTGGTTTGTGTTCTTTTTTGTCACCAGAAGATCATCAGGATATCACAAAACTCAATGAGAAAGTCGGGCCAATGTTTTGGATGAGTCCAGAAGCGATTGACTGCTATTATTTTGGTGGTAAAGAGATTGGGAAATACTCTGACGTGTTTCAGATCTGTTTGGTTTTTGTTTTCGTATTAACCCATAAGTATCCTGGAGGAATTTTCTCAGCAGAAAATATTGATACTACTCCTTTGATTAAAGAACTGATACTTGAAGCTATTTCGAACGATTATCATAAACGGCCGCAAGATGGGCTTGAACTAGTCGAAAAGTTTAATAACGCTACATATTACCAATAAGTGTAGATCCCTCGAACCATTGGTACCTTATTTGGAGTCTGTTTCAAGAACTATGCTGTATCCAGTGTCTACACTGAAATCATGCGATGTTTCTTTTGAGGAGCAAGCTCATATAACGCTTTAGGTGGTGCATTATGAAATACATCAGCCGACATATGGAAAATCGTATCTTAGAGTTGAGCAAGTCATACTCTGCGATATTGCTAACGGGACCCCGGCAAGCGGGAAAAACAACCATGCTGCGTGAACTGGCAGAGAAGGAGAATATCGGCCGTCGTTATGTAACGCTAGACAATCTCTCTGAACGAGATTTAGCGAAGAATGACCCCGCGCTGTTCCTGCAGCTTCACAAACCCCCGGTGCTGATCGACGAGGTGCAGTACGCCCCGGAGCTGTTCACCTACATCAAAATCCACATCGACGAGCATCACAAACCCGGCGACTTCTGGATGACTGGCTCGCAAATCTTCCGACTTATGCGGGGTGTGCAGGAATCTTTGGCAGGACGTGTGGCGTTGCTGCACATGTCTCCCATGTCGCAGCGTGAGATCGTCGGGTCACCCTGTGTTCCGTTTACCACGGATATGGAACGGCTGCTCGACGAGCGAGATCAGATTGCTCCGGTCACCACGCCAGAGCTGTTCGAGCGCCTGTGGCGCGGCTCCATGCCAGGACTTATCAGCGGTCAGACACCAGATCGGAATGTCTTCTATTCGTCCTACCTCTCCACCTACGTAGAGAGGGACGTTCGAGTCCTCTCCGGCAGCGTGGATGCACTGAAATTCAACCGTTTCGTTACCGCTGTTGCTGCCCGCTGCTCGCAGCTTCTGAACTACAATGCGCTAGCAGAGGACGCTGACATTGACATCCAAACCTCCAAGGCATGGATCAACATCCTCGAAACGCTGGGGATCATCTTTCTGCTGCACCCGTATTCCAACAACGTTCTCAAGCGCACCATTAAGACGCCTAAGGTCTATTTCTATGATACCGGCCTCGTCTGTTATCTCACACGATGGTCTTCGCCGGAGGTGGCTGAGAGCGGCGCCATGAGCGGCGCTCTGCTGGAAAACTACACCGTGTCGGAGATCATGAAGAGTTATCAGAACGCGGGACTTGAGCCGTATCTCTACTTCTACCGTGACCGTGACGCCAAGGAAATCGACGTCATTTTGGAGGGCGATGGCAAGCTCTGCCCGCTGGAGATCAAGAAAACCGCCACGCCGGACAAGCGTTTAACCCGCGTTTTCAAAGTAATTGATAAATCCCCGCTCCAGATTGGGACTGGTGCTGTCCTTTGTATGGCAGATGTATTCAGTGTCTTTGACAGCAATAATCTGATTGTTCCTATATGGATGATATAAGTCCGTTTTATAGGACAATGCTTTTGCTACAGTAACAGTAAATAATAGTGGCATAGTAAGAACCAAAAACAATGTTGAAGGAGGTGACGATCGTGTGGTGCAAGAATTGTAATATTGAAACTAACGAAAAAGTATGTCCGGTCTGTGGCACTGGAACAGTCGAGGACGTCCCTGTAGAGATTTACTGGTGCAAGGAGTGCGCTACACCGATTATTCATTTATCTTCGGCAGCAGACAAAGGCATATGCCCGATTTGTGGCCAAAAAACTCGATACTTATCCTCTGATCTCAGACCTGTCTTTCCTGAGGAACGGTTACTTCTGGCAATTCTGCTTGATAAAGAGCCGACTTGTTATATGAATTGCTCGGTTTGGGCAGCAAACAGTAGATATTACATCGATGGAAAAGCACTCTCGATTTCCTTGAAAACGTATGCGGAGGCTGATACTGATCGAATTGCGGAACGAGTTACCTCCTTATCGGACTCAATCGACTATAACTTCTTTAACGAGAATGTTGCTTGCTTTGTCAAAGCAAATGAACACAGATTATCGTACCTAAAGGATGAAGCGTATTCCTTTGTGAGGCAAGCAACAGCAAAATATAAGGAAGAGAACATAGTTATTTCCTTTTCCGGCGGCAAAGACTCAACTGTTACAGCCGATGTTGTCACAAAGGCGTTGAGCAATCCGAGCTTAGTTCATATTTTTGGAAATACGACGCTTGAATTCCCTACGACGCTTGAATATGCCAACCGATATCGCGATTCCCATCCGCTAGCAATCTTCCAGATTGCCAAAAATGATGAACAAGTTTTTTATGATGTTTGCGAGGACATTGGCCCTCCAGCGAGAATGATGCGCTGGTGTTGCTCCATGTTCAAAACTGGCCCTATTACTAGGGTAATCAATAGCATGTACCGGAGCCAGCAAATCCTGACCTTTTATGGTATCCGAAAGTCCGAGTCTGTCAGCAGAAGTAAATATAATCGGATTGAAGATGACGCCGAGTCTGTCAAAATCCAGCAACAGACAGTTGCATCGCCGATCTTCTTTTGGAAAGACATCGACATTTGGCTCTATATGTTAGCCGAAGATGTGGATTTCAACTCCGCATATAGACTGGGATATGATCGCGTCGGTTGCTGGTGTTGCCCGAATAACAACCAGCGTGCACAGTTTCTTTCCAGGATCTATATGCCAGACGAGTCCAAAAAATGGCGAGAGTTTCTCATTGGCTTTGCAAAAAAGATCGGCAAACCCGATCCGGAGATTTATGTAGACGACGGGAAATGGAAAGCTCGTCAGGGCGGTAACGGTCTTGCCTCGGCAGGAGATGTAAAGATTCGCTTCACAAACTGCACCACCGAGGATCATGCCAAGATTTATCGCTTGGTGCGTCCATTCGATGACGAACTAGTCGGAATGTTCGTCCCGTTTGGAAAAATTGCCCCAGAGCTTGGTAAGAAGCTCCTTCGGGAAACCATTGTCCTTGAGACTCGGTCTAATGTGCCTATACTGTCAATCCAACCTTTTAATCAAGATGGCTACGATTACGCGGTAAAGGTCAGAACGATGAATGTAGCGGACCATGATGATCTTCAACGGATGGTTGGATACCAAATAAGAAAGTTTAATGCCTGTAGAAAATGTCTCAAATGCGAATCGATCTGTAGACAAGGTGCTATCTCTATTATTGGAGATAACTATTATATTGACCCAGATAAGTGCGTCCACTGTAAAATGTGCATGACTGCTAAGTATCTCGATGGCGGCTGCATGATGGAAAAATATCTGCGGACAAAGTAAAGTTTGGAGGACACGGCAATGCCAATGAAATTTAGGGCTCATGATACATTCTTCATAAGAAAGGGTTGGCTCAGCAAAGGAATGCGCTGTGTCTTCAACAATCCAGTTGTTTTTATTTCCCGTGATGAAAATCCGATGGATGTACTAGGCCTCGGTGCGAACATGGTAAAGGCACTTCGATATTGGCTTCAAGCAGTTGGCCTTACAGAGGAACCGCCTAGAGGGAGAAGGATGCAGCAATTCACCAGGCTTGGTGAAATAATCTATCAGCATGACACCTATATTGAAGAGCTCGGTACGCTTTGCCTTTTGCAGTATTGTCTTGCCTCACAAGAAGATGAGGCCACTGCATGGTATTTCTTCTTCAATGAGTTTTCTATGTCAGAGTTTTCTCGGGAAGATTTCGTTTCTGCATTACAAAAGTACATAAAAATGCGCGACAACGAAACCGACTATGCAATCCGCTCGTTGAATGAAGATTTCCAATGCATAATAAATACATATCTTCCGCGCTATAAATCGAATCCAACTAAGGTATCCCCAGAGAACAATATCGATTGTCCATTTGGTGAGCTTGGATTGGTCGATATTCTCAACAGGAGAAAAAAAACCTATAAAAAGAGCGTTCCTGCTAGTGATATGCTCAATCCCTACGTTATTCTTGCGGTTATCGTAAAAAATGCCGATGGGCGAAGAGAAATCAGCTTGAATGAACTTTTAACAGCACCGAAAAACATCGGGAAAGTATATAATCTCGACTCAATTACAATGCTGGATGTGCTTTACCGTATAGAGAAGCTGGGCTTAATCAAAATCAATCGCACGGCTGGTTTGGATGTGATTACCATACAGGAAGAGCTTGATTTTTATGACTGCGTGGAACGGTTTTATGCATCAATCGATGAGCAGGGTCAGGAGAACGAAAGATGAGAGACATGATTTCTGTCGCATCAGGATTCCAATACTCCGTTAATATAGGGTACGATCTTGGAAGCGACAATAAACTCAAAAGCTTCATACCGACAAAATCTGCGCTTAGTCTGTTGGAGGACATTCTCCTGAGCGTCAATCCGACCTCATCGGATCGCGCAAGGGTTTTGATTGGTGCATATGGCAAGGGCAAGTCTCATATCGTGCTGACAATCCTCTCTATTTTGATGAAGAGGGACTTGACTTTGTTCGAAAAACTGATGCCGAAGATTGAAGAGAATCCGAGGCTTTATCAGCTTATTCAGAATTACTATGAAAGTGAAAACAAGATTCTTCCACTGGTAATCAGCGGAAGCAATACTAGCCTTACCCAAGCGTTCCTGCTATCTTTGCAGAGGACCCTTTCTGAGCATGACCTTTTGAGCGCCATGCCAGAGACCAACTATAAAGCTGCAATCAGCGTAATCAAACGTTGGCAAAAGGATTTCCCGGAAACCTTTGAAAAATTTCTGAACGGGATCGACGATCCGGTGGAAGTATTTATAGATCGGTTGGGAAACTATGATGTCGCCGCCTATGGAGCTTTTGAACAGGTTTACCCGTCACTTACGGCCGGAAGTGCTTTCAATCCATTTCTTGGATTTGACGTGGTTGAGCTCTATGAGAGCGTGGCAAAAAGCCTCAAGTCCAAGGGCTATACCGGTCTCTATGTTGTCTACGACGAGTTTAGCAAATTCCTTGAGGCCAATATCGTCGATGCCTCGGTCAGTGACACAAAAATGCTTCAGGATTTTGCGGAGAAATGTTGCCGGAGCGGGTCGCTTCAGCTTCACCTGATGCTGATTTCCCATAAGGAAATTTCAAATTATATTGATAAGCTCCCGAAAGAGAAAACTGATGGATGGCGTGGCGTATCAGAACGCTTTAAGCACATCCATATGAACAATAATTTCTCTCAGACCTATGAGATCATATCCTCTGTCATCCAGCATAAGGAGCCGATCTGGGGGACTTTCTGCGATGAACATGCTCGCGATTTTGAGGCGCTGTTTTCACGCTATCAAAAGCATCAGATGTTTATGGATGCGCAGGGCGAGATTGAGACGGCGATTAGAGGATGCTTCCCCCTCCATCCAGTGTCTACCTTTATCCTGCCCCGGCTTTCCGAACGAGTTGCGCAAAATGAGCGTACGCTTTTCACGTTTCTGTCAGCGGAAGGAACGGCCACTCTCGCGGTGTTTTTGGATGAATACGAGGACAACTTTACTCTCGTAACGCCAGATCTCATCTATGACTATTTTGAGCCATTACTAAAAAAAGAAGTATATGCGGGCGATATCCACGACACCTTTGTTCTCACAAGTACGATTCTTAATCAGATTCCCGAGGATACACTTGGTAGTAAGATTATTAAGACGATCTCCTTGATCTATATCCTCGGACAGTTTGAACGTTTGAATCCGACTAAAGAACAAATCATTGGTATCTACTCGGGAACTTATGAATTGAGTGAGATAGAACAGGCTATCTCTGACCTGATTGAAAAGGAGTTCGTAATCTATATTAAGCGGAGCAATGACTATCTCCGTCTTAAGCAGACATCCGGCGTTGATATCCAGCAGAAGATTCACGATCAAATAGAATCCCAATCCGGAAAGATCACCACAAAAGATGTTCTTAATGGCTCGAACTTTGATAACTACATGTATCCAACTCGTTACAATGACGACCATGAGATGACGAGGTTCTTTGCGTTTCAGTTCATTTCTAGCGCGGAGGTCACCGTTGACGTCGATTGGAATCTCAAAAGCGAGTCGATTGATGCTGACGGAATTATCTATGGAATCATCCCGGAAAATGAGACTCAGCTTAAAAAAATCACAAAAATTATAAAAGATACCAGCTTGGGTTACGAAAGATATATATTTGTGCTTCCCAAGCATTATAAGGATGTCGAAGCAGTGGCTCAAGAATATGCTGCCATTGCAAAGTTAAGAGATCACGCTGTTGATGACCCGGTATTGTTTGATGAGTATGAAGTCGTATTTGAGGATTTACAAGAAATCATCAAAGGTTTCATCGGAATGTACACGCATCCGGAGAACTATCGTTCGGTATATATCCATAACGGGAACGAGCTTCCTGTATATCGGAAGTCTGGACTGACCGAGGTCATGTCCCAAATCTGCGACGCCGTATATAACATGACTCCGGTCATCAACAATGAGTCTGTCAATAAAAATGACATTACAAGCGTTGCACAGAACAGCCGTAACAAGATCGTAAGTGCCTTGCTTCGAAGCGAGCTCGAGCCGAATCTCGGCCTCTCCGGTACAGGTCAGGAAGTTTCTATTATGCGCAGCACACTTCTGCGTACCGGAATCTGGAGTGAAGACGGAGGTGTTCCTCAGATAAATCTCCATCCCGAAAATGTGAACATGCGCCATATGCTCGAAACAATCGAGGACTTCATTCTTGAAACGCGGCAGAACGGGAAAACCAGCTTTGCAGAGCTTTACGAACGCTTAACTTCGCCGGAATACCATATTGGACTCCGCTATGGTCTGATTCCCATTTATGTAGCTGCAGTTATGCACAACTATCGCCAGCAGATTGTGATCAATGATCGTTTCGGGCCAATCCAAACAAGCGCAGATGCACTGATCCAGATTAATAGCGATCCGAGTAGCTTTACATTGGAGTATTTAGATTGGAATCCAGAAAAAGAAAACTACATTGCTCGGTTGTCTGATGCGTTTAGAGACTACGTTGTAGATGCTGAAAGGTCCGGCAACTCCTACGACTATGTGGCAAATGCGATGAGACGCTGGTACATGGCGCTTCCGAAGTATTCCAAAGAAAGCACGAAGCGTCCCACAGGGGAAAAACTCGTTCGGCGGCAGCTTGAGATAATGAAGCTCCTCCGCCAGAACACTAGCAGTTCTGATTTGCTGTTCAAAAAGCTACCGGAGGCAGTTGACTACCATGGAGACTATGCTGATGCCGCCACGGACATTATTGATGCGAAAGGCTTTTTCGACGGCCTGTTGACCGAACTTAAGCAAGAGCTGATTAGCAAAACAAAAGCCGCTTTTCTCCCGGAAAACGACAAGAAAGCTAGCAAGAAAACAACACTCACAGATGCAGCGAAAGATTGGTGTAATAGGCTTGATCCGAAGAGCTTCGAGCAGCTTTTCTCAGATGGGACAGATCGTTTTCTTCAGCATCTGAGAAGCATGACGAATGACGAGGATCTTTTCATCACGCGCCTCGCTAAACTGGCAACTGGTCTTCGTCTTGAAGATTGGGATAATAAAACCGTCAAACAGTATATCGATGCGCTTGCTCGTTTTATGAAAACGGCCAAAGACTTTCACAGTAGCGTTGTCGCCGAAACGATTAACGACACCTCTAGTTATCAGGTGACCTTTGCCGATGAGGAAGGCACCAGTACAACGCGGCGCTTCGACAAGGTTGAGGTATCGGCGCGTGGAAAGCTCTTGTTCAATCAGATTACTGCTTCGCTGGAAGCGATGGGCCACTCGATCTCGGAACAGGAAAAAAGACAAATTCTTATGGAAGTGCTAAAGAAGCTCTGCTGAGGGAGGATATGATATACAATGTCTTACTTTGATAATGCAGCAACTACATATCCAAAGCCCGATGCGGTTTATTCTTTCATGGACAGCTTCTATCGCAATCACGGGGGGAGCGTGGGTCGAGGAGGCTACGCCCTGGCCACCACTGCAAAAGGTCTTGTTGATGAGACTAGAAAACTGATTCAAGAGCTAATGCATTGCCACGCAAAACAGGTGATCTTCACTCCGACGGCAACAATTGCTCTCAACATGATTATCCAAGGAGCGATTGTCAGCGGTGCCAGAAGCGTTTACATTAGCCCGTTCGAACACAACGCCGTGACCCGCGTCTTACACCACTTTGAACAGCTTGGCCAGATTACGGTGACCGAACTTACCGTGTCCGAATCGCTCGAATATGACATGGTACGTATACGCTATCAGTTCGACGCCATTCGGCCTGATTTGGTAATCGTGAGTCACGCTAGCAATGTTATTGGGCTTGTTGCTCCTGTCGAGGATATCTTTGCGTTGTCAAAAGAGTATGGCGCTGTAACGCTGGTTGATATGGCACAAACAGCAGGGCTTGTTGATTTGAATGTCGGACTTGAAACTGTTGATTACGCTGTTTTTGCCGGACACAAAACGCTCCTCGGGCCAACCGGAATATCTGGTTTTTTGATGAGTCCTACGGTGAATCTCCCGCCGATACTATATGGCGGGACGGGATTCGACTCTGCCAATCAGAATATGCCAGATAGCCTCCCCGAAAAGTATGAGATGGGTACCTTGAATATTGCTGGAGTGGCCGGCCTGAACGCCTCTCTCAAGTGGATCAAGGGACAGACAATTGAACGGCTATATCAAGAAGAAACAATAAAACGCCAACGCTTACTGGAATTACTGTCGGACTATGATTTCCTCAAAGTAGTGGGAAATGTCGATGGGCGAAAGTATGTTGGCATCGTCTCCTGTTTAATTGATGGACTCAGTAGCGATAGTGCAGGCAGCATTTTCGCGGAGCGAGGTATTTCTGTTCGCACAGGATTACAATGTGCGCCTAAAGCTCACAAGTTTCTTGGAACTTATCCAGCTGGAACAGTTCGGTTGAGCGTGAGTGCCCTAACAGGCGATAAGGACTTTGATGAATTGAAGGACGCGCTTGATGATATTGAAGCAGAGATGTAAAGGTGGGGTAGAATGAGTTTTCGAGATATTGAGTTAAAGCCGGAGTATAGATCGCGGCTTGATAACGTTATCCGTGACTTTTATAACCCGGTTCTGAAACAAGCGGTTACATACAAACGAGCAGTGGGATTCTTCTCGTCTTCGGCACTTCTTTCACTCACAGCGGGCATCTGCGGTCTGGTCGAGAATGGCGGCTCGATCCAAATGATTGCCTCGCCCAGACTATTGCCCGAAGATATTGAGGCTATCAACGACGGGATTCGCCGCCGGGATGAAGTAATCAAAGAAGCGTTATTACGTGAGTTAAGAGAACCGAAAGGCAAGTTTGAAGGGGCACGGCTAAACTTGCTCAGTAATTTGATTGCAGCAGGGCGGTTGGACATAAAAATCGCTTTTCTGGAGGACGACAATACCGTAGGTATGTTCCATGAAAAGCTGGGGTTGATGTACGACAGCAATGGCAATATCATCGCATTCTCGGGTTCTATGAATGAGAGCGCCAATGCCTTCACCAGCAATTATGAAGCAATCGACGTCTTCGCTTCATGGACACAGGATGCGGATCGAGTATATAACAAACAGTCTGCATTCAACGCGATGTGGGAGGATTATGAGCCGAGCATCAAGGTGATGGACTTCCCTGATGTAAAGGAAGAGATTCTTCATCGATATAGAGTAAATGATCGCATTGACACTCACCTCGATAATGAGTCCTCCGCGGAGGACATCTTGCCTGCTGAAGAATCAAATACTCCTATCGGTCCAATGGTTCCGGCGTATGTTCATATGCGCCCATATCAGATAGATGCGATTGAAGAATGGGCAAACCGAAATTATGTCGGGATATTCGATATGGCAACCGGTACGGGCAAAACATACACGGCACTAGCCGCTGTATCAAGGCTCTTTGCAGACAAGCATCAGAATCTTGCCGTGATTATTATCTGCCCGTATCAGCATTTGGTTGAGCAGTGGAAAGAAGACATCTTAGCTTTCGGTATGAAACCGATTGTATGCTACTCGGCTTCTACGCAACGCAATTGGAGGGAAAGACTGAAGACCGCAGTGAACAGCTTCAACCTTGGCGTTCAAAATCATTTCTGCATGGTATCAACTAACGCCACATTCTCGGTTGATTATGTGCAAGATCTGATAGCAAGGTTGAGTGGTAATGTTGTCTTGGTCGTGGACGAAGCACACAACTTTGGAGCTGAGAATCTCAGTCAGACGCTGTTGCCGCATATCCCATATCGTTTGGCACTTTCGGCGACGATTGACCGACACGGAGACCCCGAGGGAACTCAAAAGCTATATGATTACTTCGGCGAGAAATGCATTGAATACACCTTAAAAGATGCAATCGACAACGATATGCTTACCCCGTACTATTACCATCCGGTTTCCGTATCTTTGAATGAAGAAGAACTCGGCAATTATCTTGACCTTACTAATAAGATCAGAAAAAACGTTCACGCAGATAAAGACGGAAAAGTCAAACTCAGTGAATACGCCAAAATGCTTCTGATTAAGCGGGCTCGCATTGTGGCCGGAGCCACGGAAAAGATTGCTACACTTCGGCATTTGATGGAGGACTACAGAGACGACAATCAGATTCTCGTTTACTGCGGTGCCACCACAATGCACGATGTTGACTACCAAGAAGGTAAGCCGCCAATCGATGAAGCTCGACAGATTGACATTGTGGCCGGGATGCTCGGAAATGATCTTGGTATGCGCGTCACCAAATTCACGTCAGAAGAAAATGCAGAGGAACGCGAACGGATCAAGGCAGACTTCGCCGAAGGAACACATCTTCAGGCGTTAGTCGCAATCCGTTGTTTGGATGAAGGCGTTAATATCCCAAGCATCCGAACTGCCTTTATCATGGCCAGTAGCACAAATCCGAAAGAATATGTACAGCGCCGAGGCAGAGTGCTAAGAAAGTTTCCCGGCAAACGTCATGCAGTAATCTTTGATTTCATCACATTGCCGGTGCCACTGAAGGATGTGGGAGATTACGATTCGGATGTAATAGATAGCGTGAAGTCTTTAGCTAAACGTGAAATAATCCGTATGAAAGACTTTGCCGCGATTGCAGAGAATCCGTTCGACTCAGATTCTCTGATTGCATCCATTCAAAGAAGTTACGACATTGAAAGCGATATTATTACGGAGGAGGTCGAGGAGTATGTCTAATGAGCAGGACGTTCAAGAAAAGCGCCTCAACGCTATGAAGTACAAGATACTCAAAACAGAGCAGGAAAACCTCAAAACGCGAGAAAAGACCACAGATCAAATGGTGGAGACAATTCGGCGCATCATCATGGATGAAGCGAAAAAGAATTATTGAGGTGACTGGATATGCTGATTAAGACATTAAGGATGGAGAACTTCCGTCAGTTTCGAGGAACCACAAAAGTGGATTTTTCCTGTGATCCCAATAAGAATGTCACCATCATCCTCGGTGATAATACGTTCGGTAAAACCACACTTCTTCAGGCGTTCAACTGGTGCTTTTATGGCAAGGTGAATTTTGACCAGCGCCCGGATTTTCTCCTCAATTATGAGCTTTCTGAGGAGATGCGTAATGGGGAGCAGCAGATTGTACTGTCCTGCATGATGGCACTGAATATATCATCACCCGCACCCAAAGGTATAACTGTACAAACGGGAATGTTCGCGGCGAAAGTGTCCCAACCATCAAGGTTTCCTATAAGCAGGAAGATGGTCAGACCGAGTCGGTTAAGGCGACTCAGGTTGATAATGTCATCAATAACATTTTGCCCGAGGATTTGTCCACATACTTCTTCTTCGATACAGAGCGCGTCAGTAGCATTAGTAGTAGAAGAGATGTCGCCGAAGCTGTTAAGGGGTTGCTGGGCTTATCAATCATGGATAGTGCAATTAAGCACCTCGGTGATCGCGCCAAGAAAACCACAGTTATTGGCAAGCTGTATGGAAGCATGGACTTAGATGGCGACGCCAAAGCGCAGGAAGCTCTGAATCGTATTCAGACAGCAGAGGCAAAACGCTCTGCCATCGCGGAGCAACTAGAGGATTGTGATTCTCAGATCAATCAGTATGATGCCCGCAAAGAGCAACTTGACGCCATTTTGCGGGATAACCAGACTACGACAACCCTCCAGAAAAAGAAGGAAGAACTGGAACGCAGGATTGCTACTGAACGCAAAGCGCTTGCCGATGCAACTGCGGCGTATTTCCGTGAATTCAGCGCCGGATCGCTCTCCTTCTTTGCACAGCCGCTCCTTAGTACGGCGAGCGCATTTCTTAAAGAGGTCAAGGTAGATGATAAGGGTATCCGCGATCTAACGAAGCCCACCATTATGGAGCTCATCAAGCGTGGCCGCTGCATCTGTGGCCAGGAGCTCCATGAGGGCAACGAAGCCTATCAACACCTGATGGCAGAGTTGGCCTATGTGCCGCCTGAATCTATCGGAAATACCGTGCGGCACTACCGGGAAAAGCTCAGTAGTTTCTCTCGTCCAGCAGAGCGTACATATGACAGCTTGGACGAGCGTTACAAGGCAATTCTTCGTTCAAAAGGTCGCATTCAGGATTGGGAGGACGAACTCCAGTCTATAAGCGATCAGATCTCCGGAAAAGAAAACATGCGTCAGTATGAATCTGAGCTTGCCGACATCAGAGTCCGTCTCCGCGATCTCCATGCAAAAAAAGATCGCCTGAATCGGGACGACGGTGCGCAGAAGAGCGACATCGAACGTTATAAGAAAATATACGACTCACTTACTGCTGTCTCTGGAAAGAACCGTCAGGCGATGGAGCTTATTGCTTATGCCGAGGCGATCCGGGAATGGCTCGCGGAGACATACAAAGAGAAAGAACTCACTATCCGCGAAGATTTGGAAACGAAGGTCAACAAAATCTTCGAGCGGATGTATCACGGGCATCGCCGCGTCGCCATCGATGCAAAGTATCATGTAGAACTCTTGACCACCATTTCCGATAGAGAGATTGCCGCTGGCGAGTCTGAGGGCTCTAACCGTGTTAAGAACTTCGCTTTTATCGCTGGATTGGTTGCATTGGCTAAAGGCAAAATCGTTACGGATAATTCCGAGAATGGCATCAACCTTTCCTCTGAGCCGTATCCGTTGGTAATGGACGCTCCGTTCTCTAACGCAGACGAAACCCACACGGCGAACATCTCCAAGGTTTTGCCGGAGATTGCTGAACAGGTCATCATGTTTGTAATGCAGAAGGACTGGAACTATGCGGAGCCGGTAATGAACGATCGGGTTGGACAGAGGTATCACTTGGATAAGATTAGTGAAACCCTTACCCGTCTTAACTAGGAGGTAGCGTCATGTTTGAAAATGACTACACGATTAATGGCAAGCATGCCACATATCTCAAATTCTTGGCGAAGAAAAATGCTCGGGACGATCAAAGCCCGGACAATCCCACAGCAGCAAGGTTATTTGAACGCTACATTGATGTTTATATGAACGCTGCTGTGTTTGGGCTGCTTTATAATCGCACTGCAAAGCGTGATAACTCCTCAGACGACCGCGCCCGAGTATATGCCGATGCTTTTGCCAATGAGCGGGAAAACTGCATTTTTCTCTACCGCATGGTTATGCTCCTTGACAAGACAATAGAACTATCCCCCGAAGAGCGCGTAGACCGGGCTTTCCGGTACGACACGCTACCCGAGAAAGCTGAAGAGTTTCGCAAGAATCTGGAGCTTTTCCATGACTATGTGCGCGGTGGAATTGAGGTTATGTATGAGCAATTCACCGATGGGTGTCAGACTCAGGACGATTATCTCAGCAAGACTTACGAGGTAATGACAACGTTCAAGAAAGAGCTCGAGGGAGTATCTTATGCTGATGAGATTGCCCATCTGATCAAGTAATAAAGCAGTCAATTCGTGTAGACAGGAGGTGGCGGCGTGTCGACGCAGGATATAGTTGGAGAAAAACTCTATACATATGCAATGGAGCTTTTCTTTAAAACTGGACATGTCGCCACCTTGAAGCCTGAGTTCATCAATCATTCTCCAGAACAGTTTGCTTATTTCGATAACAGGACTGATGTGTCCTTAACTCGTGAACAGCGAAGTCTATTTAAGGCTTTCAATAACGTGTCTCGTCTATTCTCAGTAAACAGGTGCGTTTTCTTTTCGATTAACCTCCTAACCTCAAAGGTGAACCGTAGTCAGGCAGCTCATGATATCCACACCATGATCCATCCTGTTGTCGAAGCCGACGGCACGATTTGTCTGTTCTGCCATGATGATGAAGTCATGCTTTCTTTTTTAGGGTTCGGGTTGCGGTGCATCCTTTCCGATTGGTATCCGATGGCCGATGAAAATGAGACGCTTCTTGAAAAACTTGATATTGCAAACTTCTCCATTGTGCGAGGCACTGACTATTTCAGCGATATGATATACTTGCTGGCGAGAAATTATTATCAGTCTGGCCAGCCGTCTACCTATGAGCTCATCCCAATTGATTTCATTTCTAGGGCCGGCGTTGATGAAATAGACCGTGAAGCGTTAAATCAGTATGTTCAAGATCAACTCAATGCTCCTTTGTATGAATATGGCGACGATTACGTGGAGTATGATGAGTCCGCTCAGATTCAGAATACCGATATTGGCGCCGATCTAGATCTTATGCTTCTCGAGATGGATGACGAGGATGATAATCCCTTTGGGGAAGATATAGAGCCTGAGGACGATCTTGACGATGACGACGAGTTCTTTGATGAAGATGCGGAATCCGAGAACAAGGATGAGTATGAGTTTGATGATATTGATCCAGAGATATTTAGGGATCCGTTACTAATGGTGAAGTGGCTAAATCGTCATACTCAGAATCAAAGCTAAAGTGTTATTGTTTTTTCGCTGGACTTTCGTCCTCCTTTGTGGTATGTGTTTGTGCTGCAAAGGAGGTGCGGAAATGGCACGGATAAACATTGAGGAACTGTACCGCGGCGAGGGCGGCGGTGCGAAGTACGGCGTCGGCGGGATCATGGGGCCGTTATGCAGGAAATCATGATCCACGGCGTACCGAAGGAATACGACGATCGGACGTATATCGAGCTGCTGATCATCAAGCACACGCTGAAGGTGGCGGAGCAAATGAAAACCGAGGGCGACTTTGTGTCGGGAATGACCGACGCGGAGCCGCCCTCTTGCTATGCGGAGGTATAAGATGAAGATTCTGGAAGAACTGTGGTATGGGAACGTGACGCCCGGTGAGCGGGCGTGGAGAAGGACGGCCGCCTGTGGAACCTGGGCAGGCTGATCCTGCAGAACGAAGAGGAGCTGGCGCCGCTGCTCTCGGAGAAAGCGAAGGAGGTGCTGGAAAAGCTGCGGGACAATCAGTCAGAGCTGAACGATCTGGGCGAGTGCGAGGTGTTCGTCTGCGGATTCCGCCTTGGAGCCATGATCATGCTGGAAGTGCTGGACGGCAGCGACAAGTGGGGCGAATTTGAAGAATAAGCAGTGTCCCAAGAGTTCGACTCCGTACCAATCCGCCATTAAAGCAAACCTATCGACCGACAGAAAAGAGGTTTGCCCCAAAATGTACGACGAGAAGGGCGCTCCCATCACGAAAAGTGTCACCGCCGTGTCCAAGGCCGTCTGTCAGGAAAAGCTGGAAGAACTCAAAGTAAAATGCGGTGTCGTCACCGGCAGGGCGAAGTCGGACATGCCCTTCGGCGAGTGGATCGACCTGTGGTATCAGACCTGGTCCAAGCCCGGCCTGCGGATCACGACGCAGCAGTGCTATGAGGATCGGATCTACAATCACATCATTCCGCACGTCGATAAAATCCCTCTGAACAAGCTGACGCAGAGCGACCTCCAGCAGTTCTACGCGGAGCTGAAACGGAACGGGCGGCGCATCCGCCGCGATCTCTACGGCCCCGGCCTGTCGGATCGCATGGTACGCTCCTGTCACACCACCTGCCGGATCGCGCTGGAGAAGGCGAAGACCGAGGGGCTGATCCGCGTGAATCCCGCCATCGGCTGCAAGCTGCCGCCGAAGAAGGCGCGGGAGATGCAGGTGCTGACACGGGAGGAGCTGCAGCGATTCCTCATTCAGGCGAAGTTTGAGGGCTACTACGAAGTGTTCCTTCTGGACTTAGCCACCGGCCTGCGCCGGGGCGAGCTGATGGCGCTGCAATGGGATGACCTGAACTTCAAAACCGGCATACTGAATGTGAACAAGCAGGTCTACGATGTGCGGGGCCAGCTTCAAATCAGCACGC
>OHEG01000267.1_pt1 | contig 25481 bp, 25 predicted proteins | sample 1567181 | NCBI WGS metagenome assembly OHEG01 (sample SAMEA3879534, study PRJEB24766) | human gut metagenome | biome: human-associated habitat; feature: feces | place: USA | collected 1985/1987 | reverse complement strand
CAGCAGAAGCGCCGTCAGCAACAGCGCAAGTTTCTGTTTCATGCCGTGGGAGTAAGAGGAAATCAAGTTATTCAAATGCGGCCCCACCTGAAAAGCCGAGGCCAATTTCTCGAAGTTTTGTTTCCGCATCTTGGACGGTACTTCGTAAATATCACAGATAAAGTTGATATACTGCAATCCTGTCATATACTCGTCAAGCTGGGGATTATCTGGCACATACGCCATCTTCCGCTTACAAGCCATCGGTTTTTTGAGGACAGAAGTTCCATCCAAAAGGATTTCTCCCTCGTCAATGCCGATGATACCTAAACAGGCTTTCAATGTTGTGGTTTTGCCAGCTCCATTCTTTCCGATGAAGCCCATTATGTCGCCATCTTCCACGACTAAACTAAGATTGCATACGGCCTTTTTTGTACCGTAGTTTTTGGATAAGTTCTTAATTTGTAACATAGCATTTCTCGCCTATATTTAGAAATTTTTCAAAATGAAAATCAAAAAAATCTTCTAAGCGGAATGAGAATCAGGCTGCGTTTTAGGCTTTTCTTGCCGTGCAAGAAAAGCGCAAGCATCGCGTTTTGGTACCAAAACGCAGCTTGCAGGGAAAGCCCTGACCCCAATGCCGCCTGCAGGTGGAGGACTAACGGTTGAACTATGGCACAAGTCGGAAACGCACATCGGCGCAGCCGTTTGCTCCGCGGCGTGGGGCGCGTTGTGCCGATGTGTGCGGTTTTATGGGCCGACCGCGCATCCGTGCAGGTCTGCGCCACACAAACGCCACGTCCGCCCACCGTGGCGGCGTGAAGAAAATAGAATAAAAAACTTTGATTGGACAATTCTTCTCGGCCATTCAAAAACAAATTTTGATTCCCTGAATGGGAGAAAGGAAGCCATATGAACCAGAAACAGTATCACTCGCTGGAAGAATTGCCCCTGATGATGAATATGGCAGACGTTGCAGCCGTCCTTGGCATTTCCAGAGCCGGAGCATACAAGCTCGCCCACAGTGCAGATTTCCCGGCGTTTCAGATCGGCAGGCGCATCGTAGTCTCGCGGGAAAACTTCCTCGGCTGGCTGAACCGGCAGTCCACAGAACAAAAATGTGCCTGAGCGCAAAAAGTACTCGCTATTTCACTGTGCTTGTGGTAGTTGTGTGAGCTACCGGAAAAGGAGGAATTTACATGAGCAAAAAGCGAGCCAACGGCGAAGGCAGCATCCGCAAACGGAAGGACGGACGCTGGGAGGGCCGATATACTGCCGGGTATGACAAGGACGGAAAGGTCATCACGAAAAATGTTCTCGGGAAAACGCAGGCAGAAGTCAAAGAAAAGCTGAAAACAGTGATCGAAGAAAGCCAGAAGCTTGACCCGACCCGCACGGGGCAGTACACCGTTCAGACATGGGTGACGTTGTGGTACGAGGTGTTTATCAAGCCGCAGATCCGCCCGAATACGAAGCAGTTCTACCGCAACTGCATGGAAAACCATCTCTTTCCCGCGCTGGGTGACTGCCCGCTGGAAAAGCTGAGCACCATTCAAATTCAGCGCGCGATCAACGAGATGAGCGAGCACGGCAGAAATCACTACTACAGCCACATTCCGCTGAAAGAAACGACGCTCAGCCCACGCATTGCGCAAGGCATCCTCGGGATCCTGCGGAAAAGTCTCGATCAGGCCGTCGCAGAAAGGCTCATTCTGAGCAATCCGGCAGCAAACTGCAAAGCTCCAAAAACGGTACGGAAAGAGATGAAAGTGCTGCCGGAAGAACTGATTGGGCCATATCTGCACGAAGCGAAGCAGCGCGGTGTGTTTGCACCGCTCTATCTGGAGCTGACCAGCGGGCTGCGCCGGGGAGAACTGCTGGCCCTGCTCTGGAAAGATCTGAACGTGAAGGACCGAACACTTTCCGTTACCAAAAGCGTCTGCCGCATCGACCATCAGCTTGTTGTCAGCCAGCCAAAAACGAAAAACTCGCTGCGGCTGCTGACGCTCCCGGAGAGCACCGTGCAAATTCTGGTGGAAGAACACGAAAAGCACCCGGATAATCCCTATATGTTCCCGTCCCCGAAAACCGGAGAAATGCTCGACCCGGCATCCTTCCGCGCCATGCATGACCGGATTCTGGATGCCATCGGCGCAGAACATGTGAGATTTCATGACATGAGACACACATTCGCGACCTTGGCACTCAAAAATGGTGTGGACGTGCGGACACTCTCCGAAATGCTCGGACATTACAGCGCGGGGTTCACGCTCAGCACCTACGTCCACTCCACGCCCAGCATGCGCGTGCAGGCTGCGGACACCATCGGTCAAATGATCGGCCGGGAAGTGGTGTGACATAAAGCACAAAAGGGCGTGCTGCCGTTTAGGTGGGTTCAGCTAAACCATTCTAAGGTGAAAGAGAAACGGCATAGCTTCGGCTATGCCATTTCTTTCATTTTTGCCTGCTATCAAATACTTTGGACATTTCTAAAAGTCCGATACCTTTGTAGTAGATGTTATCCTCATATAGTCGTTTGAAATCATATCCAGTTCCGTGATATGTTTCTCGCTTTCGGGCAGTAACTTGAATTTTTTAGGGAATCCTTTATTGTGTTCTTTTATGCTGCCATGCGTCGGAATGTGGAGGATTTTCTAAAAAGGTCGATAGAACGGACTCAAATGAAGCAATGCGAATTGGAGCAAAAAGCATTGTTTGGGTAGGGTAGAAAAACCCATAAATTTAAGTATAATATGTTTATACCAATGATTGGAGGCGTGACATGAATCGACACACAGTGATTTTAGGAGCCGGCGCAACAATAGCAGCAATTCCTAATGGAGATAAAAATGGTAGAAAATCCTCTGTTATGAATGGTTTGATTGAGAATCTGAACTTACAAGAAGTTTTGGATGGAATAGAACTAAGAACCCAAAGCAACAATCTTGAGGATATTTATTCAGAGTTACATTCAAGACCGGAATGTAGATATGCAACTGAGGAATTGGAAAAACGCTTATACCAGCACTTTGAATCTTTGGAACTTACTGACGAACCTACAATTTATGATCTTCTCATTCTCAGTTTGACCGAGAAAGATGTTATCGCAACTTTTAATTGGGACCCTTTATTATTGCAGGCCTATATCCGTTGCTACAGCATAACTGATAATCTTCCTCATATTCTTTGCTTACACGGAAATGTTGCAATGGGATATTGTGAGGAACATGGAGAATTTGGGATAAAAACCGCAAATTGTCCTATCTGCAAGAGAAAGCTTTCCCCGACAAAACTGCTTTATCCTGTTGCTCAAAAAGACTACGAGAGTGATGCTTATATACATAACTGCTGGGAGGCTGTTCAACAGGCAATTGATGAATCTTTTATGATTACTATATTCGGATACAGTGCTCCATCCAGCGATAGAAGTGCAGTCAATCTTCTTAAACAAGCATGGGGTGATCCTCAAAAGCGACAGTTAGAAGAAATTTCTGTTATTGATATTATCGATGAAGAAGAAATCCCAATCAAATGGAAAGACTTTATTCATACACATCACTATCAATACACAAAAGACTTTTATTCATCATACTTGGGGCTATTTCCTCGCCGTAGTTGTGAAATGGTATTCGCCATGTTTTGCTTAAATGTTTGGGCTGATAATACGAAAGGCTTTCATAAAGATATGTCCTGGTCAGACTTAGAGGACCAGATATATAATCTGGTTTGTGAAGAACAAAACACACCGAAAGGCAAGAACTATCCTATTCACTATGCTGCAAGCGATTTTTAAGCACTAAAAAAGAAGCGGGAGCGTCACCCTCGGTCTAAGCCGAAGGCGGCGCTCTCGCACTTACTTAGTAGCTGCTCGTTGTTTTATACGGATTTTCTTGTTGTGCCTGCGAATCTGTCTTTTTTGATTTGATGCAGATTGAACATCTGGTACCTTGATTTGGTTCGTTAACCGTCCAATTTCAGGAAACTTTCCTTCTTCGATATTGCGGGCTGCCTGTATTTGGCCTTTTAGCGAAAGAATTTGTTTTGCATCTTCTTCAGAACAGGTTTCAGGACCAACAAGGGGCTTCAGCGTCTGAAACGCATTATATATGGCATTTTGAAGTCCATTAGGTACAGCAAGGGACTGTTCAGGCGTGACTACCGTTCCTGTAATTGGTTTGTAGTCAGACGGACCATAATACTTTACTTTGGGATATTTAGGCTTGTGACCATATTTTCTCAGCACACAATCAATCATTTGCCTCAACTGATTGGGAGAAAAAGGCTTTGTACTAGAGAAGGTCATATCATCCACATACAAAGTGAATTTGCAACTGCATTGTTTCGCCAAATCAGCGATTTCTGAAAACATATCAGAATAAGCATAGAAAGCCATAATCTGACTTGTTGGACACCCGGTTGGGATGCCACCATTGTATGTTATGATGTCAGTTAGTTTTTTGGCCACATCAGGGGAAGTTTTCAATTTCTGCACAAAAAACTGGTACACAGGTTCTCGTGTGCAGTTATCATAGAACTTTTTAATATCAATAGTCAGAACATATTTTCCGTCGAGATGTGCCTTTCCGTTGTCTATATAACATTTTTGCTTTTCTCCAGAGATAAGCCATTCGGGCCGGATGACCCGGTGAAGCAGGTAAAGGATTCTGCGCTGGATAGCTTTAAGTATCTTATCCGGAGCAGTTATCTCTCTTCTTTCATTAGAATGCTTTTTATCGATTTCAAATTTGTGATACCCGATGATGCTATCAATTATTTTGAGACCACCGGGTTCAAGACACAGAAGATGTTCAAGACGCTTTTTCGTCCGACATTTATAAAGAGCACATTGCGTGATGTCATATTTTCTAATCGGCGCTTTATTCTTCATCTGGATCACCTGCTGCCGCAGACATACTTTGTATCAAGTGTGCCATCATGTTTCTGACAAAGGCAGTTCCTTTGCCAGACTTTTCTGCTTCATCCATGTTTTCAGAAAGCAATATCAAAGAAGATAATCGGATGCCGTAAATATCCGCATATTTTTGAAGTAATTCCAAAGATGGTTGCTTTTTGTTGTTTTCAATTTCCGAAAGGTAACTCGCAGAGATGCCAAGTTCTGAACTCATTTCGCTGGCCTTATATCCATAAATGATACGCGTACGCTTCAATACATCTCCAATCATTCTTGCCACCTCCCAGCTATTAAGGTTCGATCTATAATATCAAAGCCACTTGGCCTAATAAACAAAAATTAGATGGGCTTCCCGTTTGCTGCACCACCTCGTCTTACTTCTTGAACATCTCACAAAAGCACTGGATGATTTGTAAAACCACCAGCAGCACTTCAAGCGCCTTAAACGCTAACCGGAATACGGTCTTGCGCCATTTACGCTTGAACTTGGAACGGTGAGAAGTCCGGGGAACCGACGAGTTGCCGAGACTGTCCTGCATGAACAGCGATTTCTTATGCTTTTGCATAACATACCTCTTTCGAGAACCACGAAGTATAGTTGGTGTGGCTCCCTCCCGGGAAAGAGTTGGTGCATACAGGACAACCCATCTAATTCCTTTGGGCATGGTCCAAGCTCCCGGCTTGGGCCATGCCGGGCGACGGCGCATCGAGGGTCAAGCCGTGTGCCGCCCCCGTGGGGTAGAACACCGTTAAGATGTTCCGCGAGTGCTGACGCACTCCAATTTGGGGGAGAAGACCAGCAGAGCACCTGCTCTACTTTTCGCTGCAATACTATAATAGCAAATTACAAGCCACAAGTCAAGATATAATTTCGCTATTTGCGAATTTATATCAGATAACGTAGTGAAAGCAACACCTTCGTCTCAATTCAAAAGGCGTTACTCTCGCTTTGTTATAAAGAAGTTTCGAAATTGCTCTCTTTGCTCCTTGTGTCGATAGGGTAGCCATGCGTCTCCAGATCTCGGACACTGCTGCTGATGCTGCCAATGCCGTCCTCGCAGATACGTGCAAGACCTTTCATGGTATAGTCCCAATTCTCCAGCAGGGATGGTATGAGGGATAAAAAAACCTTCGCTTTCAGTGCCGGCGACATATCCCGCAGATGATAGTTGGACACAACCGTGTAATCTCTTGTTTTTTAATACGGAATACAGTCATTTTCGCACCTCCCTTCCTCTGGTTTTGGAAAAGTGTTGATTTCGATGGGAAAAGCCTCTGCGAATGTAAAAAATGCCATAGGGGCAGATACATATGGCGTAGAAATAGGAAAAGGACGCTTCTATTTGCATATCAACGCCATGCGAGCCTGTCAGTATTCAATTGTTTTGCCCTCACACCGCGTTTGCAGCATGAAAAGCATTAATTTTGCTGGATTTTTTCAATGTTTACTTATTTAGTACTACCATTTGGCAGCGCGCCCCTTTTCTCGTGAAAAAAATGCCGATTTTATGTACGTCTTATGCGCTGCGGAATGGTCTTTTCGTGCTATTGCGTACCGTTTCGTACACCGACGTACATCGCGGTTTGGGTCACGGTTTGGGTCAAAACGGATTTTCAAAAATATGGTCAAACTTTTTGACTGCAAAATGCAAGAAAAAGCTCCGAAATCAAGCGATTTCGGAGCTTTTTATGGTGGACAGTACAGGACTCGAACCTGTGACCCCATGCACGTCAAGCAGGACAGGCCATTCTCAGGTCGTAGCTGCTGCAAGACTTTCCCGTATTTTCAGTATGTTTGGGCATTTCGGAACCCTCACTTAGATAGCACTTAGTTTCAGTTCACTGTCGTATTTTTGTCGTACAAATCGGGCGTCTCTGCGGTCGCAGGGGCGTTGCTTTTTTAGCTGATCGATACGGCATCCTGCATAAGATTTCCGGTGACGGAATCAATGACAACAAAGTGCAGGCCGTCAAAAAGCTCCAACTGCAAAATGATGTGATCGTCAACAAACTGGATGCCGTCGATCTGTGTGATATCCTGCGGCAGACTTGTCTTCCAGAGCAGATTGCCATCCAGATCGGTTTTGATCACAGCGTCCGCCTTTGCTTTGCCGACGCTCAGAACACCGTCGTTCATTTTACGAATTTCCTGCTTCTCTCCGATGAAAGCCGGGGAAAAGGTATCCTCGCCTGTCTCCATGTTGATGATATACAGGGAATTGTTCGCTGCCAGATAGATGTTATTCTTCGTGTAATCATAATGGGCTGATGTGGTCTGATCGAATTCCCTCTGCCAGAGCTTCGTGAAGCTCTTATCATAATAGTCCAGCGTCAGCTTTTCCATGTCCTGATCGAATGTGAACAGCAGGAAGTGCTCAAAATCCGCCGAGAATTCCAGATAGCGCTCAATAGTTGGATCTGCACCGATCAACCACCAGTCCGTGCCTGTTTTCGTATCTTCGATGAATCCCCGTTTTGTATAGAACCGATATGATGTAAATTTTGAGTTTGACTGATTTTCCGGTTCTACAACGTAAAATGGGTTGTCTTCAAAGCCTCCACATTGGACACCCTGCATATCTTCCTGATAGACAGCCTCGCGCACTTCGACGTTATCCCCGAAAACAGCCTTTGCAACCTCGGTGATATCGTTTACGTCGTATCGCTCGCAATCATCGTAATCATATTCAGTCCAGAAATACACATGACTGGCCTCGATTCGCGGCATGGTATAGGAGGTTCCGTCAATTTCTGTTGATTTTATTTCGGCATAGCGTCCGTAAATCTCAACGTGGTCGCCCTCGACAAACCATGTATCACCAAGATCACCCGTGACTGTGATGTACGCGCCCTGCATCTGCTCCCGATATGGATCGTATTCCTCCGGGAAATTCCACATATAATAGTCAGCTTGATCCAAAGGATATTTGTGGACAAAATATTCTGTGAAGCTGTCTACCAGCCAGAGAACGATTTCAAACCGCTTGCCATCCTCGGAAATGATCTTCTTTACTTCTCCGTCCAGATGGATATTCGCGCCCATGTACACAGTCGGATACCGCTGCAGAAACTCATAATCCGGTACATTCAGATAGTCATTATCGAAGTAGTTGAGGATCGCTTTCTGCTGATCTGTCAACTCAGCCTGTGCGGTATCGATCTTGATGTTCCGCAGACCGATATCCGTGTCATGTGCCGGATTACTGGCCGCGAACGCCTCCTTTGCGCTGGCGTCGGCCTCTTCTTGTGCCTCCTGCCCGCTCTGTTCTGATGCGGTTTGAGTTTCCTCTGTGTTTGTGTCCAGTTTATCACCGCTTGCGCAGGCAGTCAACAACAGGATCGCGCAAAGCAGCAAAGCGCATAGAATCTTTTTCATTTTTCCTATCCTCCCTATGTCCCTATATCTCTACTTTGTCATATACATATCTAATTCTCTACATTTTCCATGGACATCAAGCCTGTCATGATCTTCATACCATTCATAGTTATCACCCTGATATGTCGTGACATACAAATAATCTTCATTTTTCCAAACTCTATCAGACGGTGAAAGTTCCTCTTTATGTTCATGAACAATTCCAGTTTCATCAACATAGAATTTATGTCCAATATAAAGATACTCCTCTGTATGTCTATTATAGATTTTGACTTGGTAGTTCGTAACAAAGCATTCCCTAGGCGACAGATACCCATATATTGGGAATACGCCGTCCTGCACTAAAAACCGTTTTTTTACCTCTGATGTCCCAAAAATTGTTTTCTTCGTCACGACTTTTTCGCATTCCTTATACGTATAAACATATTCGCCACGACCTACAACAATTCCATAGCTTTTGATGTTGTTCAGTCTAATGCGCGTTCCTCTGAAAATCATGAACTGCGGTCGGCTTAAAATCTCCTTTGAAATTTGAACATTTTTTGCAACTAACCCTTTCTCTGCTTGAGCAGGGATAAATGTAACCGGGCAGCCCCTTTTGAACTGCTCTGTGCCTCCTGATGATAAAATACGGAAGTAATAATCATTGCCGTCCTCGCCCGAAATGAAGCCAAAGGCCCGTTCCGAATTGAGCATTTTAATTCTGCCGTTCATAGCAAAGTCTTTCCTTTCACTTTTCTGGAACAAGTTCATATAACAATTATATTGTTTTCTCCTGTTAATGTCAATTCTATGGGCATTAAATATAATGCCTATAGAGATTTGATTCGCGTCTTAAACTCATATAGCATTAACAAAAAGATGCTTATAGGCGGTGATGAAGATCGACGAACAGAAGAAAAAGATTACAGAGGCCGTCGCTGCGCGAATCCGGCAATTACGGCTTGAAAAGGGATTCAGTCAGGAGGAGGTAAGCCTGACTGCCGGTATCAATCCTGCCTATTATGGACAGGTCGAACGCGGGCTGAAATGCCCGACGATCGACACGCTTTATAAAATCTCGCTTGCGCTGGACGTTTCCCTTTCGGAGTTGGTGCGCGTGGATATGAGCACGGTACAGAACAGCGAAATTGAGCGGATCAAGAACCTTCTAGCACTTGTTCCGCTGGAGAAACGGGAGCAGGTCTTTACCACGTTTGAAAGCATTGTAAAGCTGCTGGCATAAACAAACGGTGACACCATCCGCCGATGGATGGTGTCACTTTTTGTCTTATTTCAGTTTTGCAGATTCCACGACATATTCCTTCAAAGCCTCCTTGGGAATACGCCATGTCCGTCCGTTCTTATAGGCTTTCAGTTTTCCTTCGTTCAACAATCTGTAGATTGCATTTTCACGGATTCTGAGGGCATCTGCAGCTTCTTCCGCTGACAGGATATCGGAATATTCCTCGAACATTATCCCGCCTCCTTCTCGTCGCATTGCTGCCTCCGGGGGCATTTGCCGAGACTTGCCGTACATTTCTTGCACAGACAGCATTCACTATCGTCTTTCGGTTTTCCCGGTCTTCGCTTGCGGACGTATAGCCCCAGAGCAACGGCCTGCTGACAAATGGCAATCTCGGTTCGCTGCAAAATCAATGCGATCTCACTGAGATCTTCACCGTCATTGAACATCCTTTTGAGCTGCCGCCGTTCATCCTCAGTCCAATAATCTCTGTCACGATCCTGTACATACGGGATCTTTCTCATATTCTTTACCGCGACTTTTTTATTCTTTTCATTCACGATAGAAATCCTCCTTATTTGATTTACCATGATGTTCCGTCGTTTTTCGTGAAATACACGCAAAAACGTGGATTTTGAATTGCATATTATCCCTGTGAAGCTGTGCAAAGAAACTTTGCACGGCTATTTTGCTTTTTTAGAGGAGTTTTCTGACAATGCAAACAAAACATCATGGGGCGTTCAATGCCTGCGGGCTTGACGAAACAAACGGCTTTGGCCGTAAAAGAAAGGGAGGATTTTGAAAATGGAATGTAAATCTGTATGCAGCATCTGCGGTGAGCAGTTTCCGGTTGATGCGCTCATTTCATTTGCCGGTGAGCATTTCTGCGAACACTGCCTTAACGAAGAAACGATTGTCTGTGCCGACTGCGGAACCCGGCTCTGGAATGATTCCAATGCCGGGTCTGACGATCACCCGCTCTGCCAGCGGTGCTATGACGGCTCTTACACGACCTGTGAGCGCTGCGGGCGGCTGCTTCTGTATGATGATGCCTGTTATCTGAACAACGGCGATGAAGATTATCCGTATTGTGAGAGCTGCTACCAGCAGCTTCGGCGGGGTGGTATCCACAGCTATGATTACAAGCCGCTGCCGATTTTCTACGGCGTGGGACCGCGCTATTTCGGCGTGGAGCTGGAAATCGACGGAGCGGGGGAATATGACAGCAACGCGGACAAAATTCTTGCCATCGGCAATCTCGACGAACCACGTGTGTACTGCAAGCATGATGGCAGTCTGGATGAGGGCTTCGAGATCGTCAGCCACCCGGCCACGCTGGACAGCCATATGCACAGCTTCCCGTGGGAGCAGATGATGAACGCGGCAGTTTCGATGGGCTACCGCTCCCATCAGGCCACCACCTGCGGCCTGCACGTCCATATCAGCCGGGACGCCTTTGGCCGAACCGAACAGGCACAGGAGGCCGCGATTGCCCGCCTGCTGTTCTTCGTGGAAAAGCACTGGAACGAGCTGCTGAAATTCAGCCGCCGGACAAACCGCCAGTTGGAGCGCTGGGCGGCGAGATACGGCTACAAGGACACGCCGAAGGAAATGATGGATCATGCCAAGAGCTATCACTATGGCCGATATACCTGCGTGAACCTGACGAACGAAGACACCGTGGAGATCCGTATTTTCAGAGGTACGCTCAAATACAACACGCTTGCCGCGACGATCCAGTTGACGGATCACCTGTGCGATGTGGTGACATGCCTGAACGATGAGGAGCTTCGTGCGCTTTCGTGATCAGATTTTATTGCAGGCGTAACGGAACCGGAGTTGATCCAGTATCTGAAGGAGCGGCGACTGTATCTCAATGAGCCGGTAGAAAGCGAGGTGGAGCTGTAATGTGCTGCCTGTTTGGATTTTATGATTACGGCGGAACGCTTTCCGCAAAGCAGAAGAACAGGATCATTTCCGCCCTTGCCATTTCCAGTGAGATCCGTGGAACGGATGCGACCGGAATCGCATATCGAACCGGGACAAAGCTCTGTATTTATAAACGGCCATTTCCCGCCCGGTGGATGCGCTTTCGGCTTCCGGCAGAGGTAAAGGCGGTAATGGGGCACACCAGAATGACCACACAGGGCTCCGAAATGCAGAACTGCAACAATCATCCCTTTTATGGGGTCGCAGACGGCAGCGCATTTGCACTGGCACACAACGGCATTCTGAGCAATGACAAGCTGCTGCGCTTGGAAAAGAAGCTGCCTGCTTCAAGAATCGAGACAGACAGCTTTGCAATCGTACAGCTTCTGGAACAGGCAGGAGCAATCAATCTGGATACGCTGCGCATAACATCGGAGCTGCTGCGCGGTTCTTTTACTTATACAGTGCTGGACGACCATGAACGCCTTTATATCGTGCGCGGGAACAATCCGTTCTGCCTGTACCATTTCCCAAAGCAAAGGGTATATCTGTATGCTTCCACCAAGGAGATCTTAAACTACGCGCTGTCCAGCATCCGGAAAAGTCTGCATGGCCCGGTAGAAGAAATTGCGGTTCGGGAAGGGGACATTCTGTGCCTGCTGCCGGATGGCGGGCGCAGCAAAAGTACATTTTCCGTGCGGCATCTATACGACCTCAGCGCATATGACTGGCCGCTGTCCGGTACGCAGAGCGTCAGAGTCCAAAAGGTTTCCGGCGGCAGCTATGTCCGTGAACTGAAAAATCTGGCCTGTGCATTCGGATATACCCCGGAGGATGTGGATACATGGCTGGGCGAGGGATTGCAGCCGGAGGAAATTGAGGAGTGTTTCTATTATGGGGAGATATAGGTCAATAGGGTCGGGCGGCCAGCGGCATATATGTCAAAAGTGGAAAACCGACGCTATTGGGAGAGCATTTCTGTATCCCATATGGGTACGCCCTATTGACACAGGAGATTTCACATGAAGGTCGGCTATATCCGGGTCAGCACCCAAGAACAGAATACCATCCGGCAGGAGGTGCTGATGCAGGCGCTTGACGTGGAACAGGTTTTCATTGACCGCATGAGCGGTAAGAATCTGGCCCGCCCGGAGCTGCAAAAGCTGTTGGCATTTGTGCGGACCGGTGATTGCGTCATTGTGGAGTCGATCAGCCGGTTCGCGCGGAATACAAGAGATCTTCTGGAGCTGATTGAGCGGCTTCAAAGCAAGCAGGTACAGTTTGTTTCCAAAAAGGAAGCTATCGACACTACGACGCCGACGGGGAAATTCATGCTGACGGTGTTCGGCGCAGTAGCAGAGCTGGAACGGGAATACATTCTCCAGCGCCAGAGAGAGGGCATCGCCATTGCGAAAGAAAACGGCGTCTATAAAGGCCGAAAGCCGATTGTATGCGCAGGCTTTGACAGTGTACTCATGTTATGGCGCCGCAGGGAGATTACCGCAGTAGAGGCACAGAAACGGCTGGGACTGTCTCCGAGCACATTTTACCGCAAGGTCAGAGAATACGAGAAACAAATCGGAAAGGAGGAAGAAACATGATCTGGTATGTATTGGGTTTCCTGCTCACAGCAGCACTGCTGCTGATCGGCGGCATGGACTATGCTGTAAAATGATTACATGGGCAGCAGTCGCAAAAGCGATTGCTGCCTTTTCAAAAGGCGTGTTGTTAGCGCTGGCGCTGTTGGGATATGACAGCTCCAATTAACAGGCTGCGGGAGCGGCATAGGCCAACCCTCGCAGCTTCAATTCAATATGGGAGGCGTCTGCGCAATAACCATGATCTCTATTCCGGGATATCCTTTACCGGATAGACATAGGTGCCGAATAAAGCAGCAATGTCATTCAGATACCGGAGGAAATCATAGTAATCCTTCTTTTTTCCGGTATAGCGGGTTCCGTCCTGAAACGAGATCATGTTCATAACAAAATGAATATGAATGTTTTGGGCATCCTCATGGACGCTGTAGAGGATCTGATAGCGTTCGGCGTAAAACCAGCATGCCTGCTGTGCAAACTGATTGGCATGCCAAGCGTCCCGAATCTCATCCTTTTCAAAGCTGATGATCCAGTGCCGCAGGCGAATGCCATGATCCTGCCGGTAGGCATGCGATACGATCTGCATCTGCTCTGCCGCAAGCTGCGGCAGAACGCCGAAGCCGTCAATGAAATTGCCCGGCGTCTTCATGGGCCTGATACAGTAATGGATCAAATCTGCATAAGCGTCTTCGTCAGCATACTTCTGCGGAACAGAAATCACTTTAAACACTGCCATGCTTCTGCCTCCCAATTCAAAAAAGCGTTACGAGCATCTTTGTCATGAATCTCATGCACAATAAGATTGTGACGACAAAGCTGAGCGGAGATTTTCTGAATGCGTATCTTCAATAATTCAGCCTCCATATCTGCCCGAAGGGAGCGTTCACGAATCAATTCACTCAGAGAACAACCGGCAGCCTTTGCTTCAGCACGAAGCCGCTGAGCATCTTCTGTTATATATCTAATTGTAATTGCCTCTGATGTTTTTATTTGATTATCCATGTTACAATCTCCTATTTATGTTTTTTGCGTACCTTGTACGCTTCCGCCAGAGGAAGTGTTTTGTATGACACTTCCTCTGAGTCCTAATATTCTGTTCTGTCATGATTAAACTTTAATACGCATTTTTTCACATGATAGGAGATCATTATTTTTTACAAAGCATAGAACACCTTGATAATGCGCAGCCGAGCATGGTTCGCGTAAATTATCATAAGGGATGTGTCCGATATGTCTAAAACAAGAAAAGATAGAGAGGGAAATATTCGCCTGCGCGCCGACGGCAGATGGGAGGTCCGCGTTACGATCGGGATCGACTATGCAACCGGCGAGGAACGAAGAATTTCCCGCTATGCAAAAACGCAGGAGGAAGCAATCAAACTGCTTCACGAGCTTTCCTTTATTCGCGATCATACACCGAATAATTTTCAGTCTGTAACTGTGAGCGAATGGCTTCCGTTCTGTCTGGAAACTTATATGCGGCCGACGCTGAAGCAGTCGACCTACCTGAGCTATGAAAGCTACATCCGTGTCCATTTGAATCCTGCTTTGGGAAATATACAGTTGAAGGAGCTGACACCGAGAATTTTGCAGCAATATTATAATTACAAAGCAGAAACAGAAAAGCTGAGTCCAAAAACAATCGTAAACCTCAATCTGTTTCTGCATAAGGCATTGAGTTTCGCCGTTGCGGAGGGATATATCAACAGTAATCCCGCAGATGGCGTGAATCTTCCGAGAGGAAGTAAGCCGCAGATCGTAATATTGACAAGAGACGAACAAGCCCGCCTGATGCAGTACAGCTATCAGCACCGCTACGGCGTGTTTGTCCGTCTCGTTCTTTTTACCGGCCTGCGGCTTGGGGAATTGCTTGGCCTGCGCTGGGAGGATATTGATTTCCGCGCCGGTATTCTGCATGTCCGCTGGACGCTGAACCGGCTGAACAAGATGAAGCGGCCCCTGCAGCCCGGAGAGCCCACAACGGAAATCGTGATCCAGACCCCGAAAAGTCAGAATTCCATTCGTGCGATTCCGCTTCTGCCTGTCGTCCTTCAGGAGCTGCAGGGCTGGCAGTATGTTCAGCAGAAGGATGCGGAGCTTGCCGGAGATCAGTACAATGCAAGCGGCTATATTGTGACAAATCCGCTTGGTGGAATGATCGAACCGCGTACATTCAAGGATTATTACAATCAGATCCTGCAGGCGAGCGGGCTTCGTCACTTCACCTTCCATGCGCTTCGTCACACGTTCGCCTCCAGAGCAATGGAACAGGGCATGGACCCGAAAACATTGTCTGAAATCATGGGTCACTACTCCGTATCCTTCACGCTGGACACCTATGCACATGTACTGGATGGGCACAAACAGGAAGCTGTAGCCCTTCTCGGCGATCTTTTTACCGCGCAGCCGCAGAGCGCAGTGTATCCGTTGGTCGTTACAACGGAGGACAACGGCTTGCTCCTGTTTGACCTGATCGATTTCCCGGACATAGACGCAGAAGCGTCCAACATGGCCGAGGGAATTGCCAGCATCAAAGAGCAGGCGCAGGAAGCCATTCTGACGCTCCCGATCCCGCCGGTCCCTACACCTGTCGAGCATATTCAGTTGGCCGCAAATCAGTTTATCGTGCAAATCGACGTATAACAAACAACCCCTGCTGCAGAAATCCTGCAGCAGGGGCGCGTGATTGTAGTACAGTATTTTTTATGTTTTTGCCGGAAAGAGAGTGCTCTTGTATTTTTCAGGAAGAACAGTTATGAAGGTCTTGTGAATTTCAACGCCCAGCATACAACATGTCAGAATACGAAGGGAGATAAAGATGGATTTTTTGGATTATAGAGAAAATCTTGGCATATGGTTTTGCGATAACGAGAAGTATAAATTTTTTCTCGTGAAAATATTCAATATTCTTGGCGAAATCGCATTAGATACTCGCTTTTGCGGTATTAATGCGAATGAATACCGCGAATTTTGCAGGATTACGGGTACGGAAGTGGATTACAAACTTCTATCTGAGTTTATTGGGCCTGCTGGGTATAGACATTGGCTAAGTATACTAAGGAGAGTGTGCGAAGATCCTAGAGAGTTTTTTGCGTATTACATTTCACTTGTGAATATTGTGCCAGAAGACCGAGAGCCAGATGAAAGCGGACGCTTTTTTGAACGAAAAGGTCTGATTAAGTTGCTTAGCTGACCTTCAATGGATTCCTCGCGCTGGCTGTCTGAGGAATAGCGGGCGTAGATAACAGCGTTCATTCTTCATCACCCTCGTTGTCTTCGCCACTTTCCAAAGCAAGCTCTGTCAGTTCACGCAGCTTGTTTTGCAGAAGCGTCTTGTCGGGAAGACAGAGCCTATAATCTGCAACGAGTGTGGGCGACATACTGCGGCTTAAAGCATATTCAACAACCGCGTCATCCTTGCTGGCGCAAAGGATAACACCTACACTTGGATTTTCATTTGGCTTCTTCACATCGCGGTCAAGCGCTTCGAGATAAAAATTGATCTGCCCGATGTGTTCCGGCTTGAATTTTCCGATTTTCAGTTCAATCGGGACAAGGCAGGAAAGCGCACGGTTATAAAACAGCAAATCGATGAAGAAATCTGTATTGCCGACCTGAACACGGTACTCCTCACCGATAAAGGTAAAGTCCCGACCAAATTCAAGTATAAACTGCTTCAGATTTTCGATGATTGCTTTACGGAGATTCTTTTCGGAAAATTGCTCGGGCAAGTCCAGAAACTCAAGCACATAGGTATCGAGGATGCTTTCACGCACATCATGCGAAACGGATTCAGGCATCGGCTTCTTGGCAGAAATCATTGAACGCTCATAGTACGATGTGCCGATCTGACGCTCCAACTCACGTTTGGAATAATGTTCCTTCGCACAGAGCGCCATGTAAAAATGCCGTTCATCTGCCGTCTTGGAGCCAGACATAATAAGCAGATGGTTTGTCCAGCTGATTTGTGTCACCAGTGGTGTCACAAATTCATCGTCCTTGTAAGTCTCGTAGAATTGCTTCATACGATAGAGACCGCGACGATTGAAACCTTTGATGTTGGGGTTCTCTTGCGCAATGTATGCGGCAACTTCGTCAATGATCTTATCGCCAAAGCTTGATGCAGAACAAAGCTCTGACAAATACGCACCGACGCTCCAGTACATCTGAATAAGCTCTGCATTAACCGCTTTCATGGCGCGGCTGCGGGCGTTGTCGATGATATGGATGACTTCATCGAACCGTCCCGGATTATGGGTTAATTCATTGCTCATGTCTTCGCCTCCCCAAGCATTTTCAGCATTGCCTCTTTCAGCTTTTCGTTCATCGGTGATTCCGGATCGAAGCACATCTCAACGAACTTCCTCAGTTCAGGATTGTTCGCGTCAACCGGAGGTTTTGCCTCATACAGCTTGCCGTGCGGGTCATCGCAGCGGGCAAAGATATAGTCCATTGAAACGTCAAAGTAGTCCGCATACTTGCGCAGAAGATCGACAGTCGGCGTTGCCTGACCGTTTTCATAGCGGTTGATGCTGGACTGCGTAGAGCCGATCACGTCGGCAAATTTTGATTGGGATAAGCCAATTCCTTCCCGCAATGCGCGAAGACGCATACCCAGTTGTTTCATGCTGTTCAACCTCCAATTCGGGTTAAATATAGTATAATCAAAATCCGAGCAGATGTCAACCCGGATTTTGAAACTTTTGCGTAAACGATAACCTCGAAATTACCTATCGATAATCTTTATGTAGCAGTATCCACCTGAATATCAGGAAATAGGGCTGCCAAGTTTTGCCTCAAGATCGAGTGTTTAGGTACCTCTCGGATACCATAGCCCATAATACTTCCCATTGCACTATGCCGCAATTTCCTGTAAATGTAGTCATTATACATGTCTGTCGCAAAGGCGTAATTGTCCGGTGCAATGAAGGATCGTCGCAGGTAACCGTACATAGCTCCAACAGCATAATCCGCAAGTTGAATACCTGCGCTCTGGTTGCTGCTCTCAGTTAAAATGCTGTGATATACATTTCCGTAGTTTCGGATGAAGTCACCATTTACAGTAAATTCATGGCAAACAGCTTTGATCTGTTTTATAGTTTCCGTATTTAACTCATCCATAATGAATACAGCGAACTCATTGCGTGGACGCAAGTCCATCTGTACGCGCTGAAAAGCTTCCTGTAAATGAAATTTGTATATATGCCGTTCGTCCAAAAGGCAGTACTGTTCATAGACGTTGGTGATGGTAAATATGTATTGAAGGGAATCTTTCTGCGACGCACACTCGAAAACTTTCCTGTAATATCCTTTTAGACGGTCTTCAGTTATAGCAGCAATTGCAGGAGTGCGGGGGCGGTTGCGCAGTTTTTCCCAAAGGTCACTCCATTTTATTTCTTCACCAACCGGTATTTCATACATACCATTGAGTGTCTGCATTTCCTTTTGGAACTCCATGTAGTCATCCATAGAGATTATCACATTGGAACGTACGTAGAAAGGATGCCGCCTGCGGAACTCAGGCGTTGTTTGAGCCTTGTAAGCACCGGCTTCATCTGTAAATATCAAGTAATGCAAATATATCCTCTCGCTCTTCTTCGCATCGATCTAATACCAGTGTGGTGAGCAAAGTGACAACACCTCCAGCCGCTGCGCTCACGATCGCAATAATTATTTCGTCTGTCATCTTTGCACTTTGCTTGTTGAAATATCAAAAAATAATCTCTTTTTCTGTTTCGCTTATTTCTTTAACCAGTGCAGCGATTGACGATACACCGATTATACAGATTGCAGCAGCACGTTTGGTCGCGTTTCTGTCGTGCGTTAACTGATTGCACATGTCCACCGCTGACTTGGCATATTTTACAATCTTCTCGGATTCATCCTTGAGTTCGTGCGAGAGATATGCATCCAACATTCGTTTTGTATCAGTAGACCCGATGTCTGTTCCGTCGATTGAAGGGTGCTCATCCTTTCTAAAAACCTGCTGTGCAATAGAAATAAGTGCTTCTCTGCCCAACATACCGATTGCTTGATACTTTTCCTCTGTGTCAGCAGTTTTATATCGTGCCTTCATTTCTTCGATAGAGCGATCAACCCGGTGCCATCCAGTCGGTTCCGAATTTTGATCAAATACAGGTGAAATAGAAAATGCAGAATGCCTTTCAAAAAGGCGCTTTTTAAGTTCAGCAACTGCAGAATTGTTTTCGAACGACGGTAGCTCACACAACTCTTTTATAATTACAAATTGTTGTTGACCGTTAAACACTGACAGATTGCGATAAAGTGCTGTACGTTTGTTTGGCACAAGGCTTCCGAATCTTCCAAAATCTGATGACGTAATGGGAATGTCTACCCCAAAATCAACTGCATAAGAATTGCAATACTTTACAATCTGTGCTCCTGTCAGCCCGCTATTCGTTTCTGCCAGCGTATCAGCAGCGTATGAAACAAATACATCTGGCAATTTTTTCGTGTTCATTCCTTATTACCTCATGCTATTGCAATGGATATGTTATTCGTCGCCAGAAACAAAACCAATTTTTCGTTTCGGACGGTCAGGTTCCTTTTCAACAGAGGTCAGCATGAAGTTAAGCTGATTAATATGTTGAATCAAGGTCGCTTCCCGGCCGTTGACAAAACCCTTGAAGACCATCAAAACCGGATCTTCGTACGACACCTGCGTCACATACATCAGAACGGATTGTCCAAAGTTTGTCATCATGATTCCTACTTCGTGTTCTGGATCCAAAGATTTTTCGAACGCCTGAATATACTTCTTCAGGATCTCGAACTGTTCATCAGCCCACATATGCTGTGCCGGTGTATCTATGTTGATTTCAGGAATATCCGGCACCTGAATGTTAAAGGCTGGGATACTGGGTAAATTAAAATCTGACATAATAAGCTCCTTTCATTTCAAAGCATCGCACATGGCAAGCAGTTCCTCCACACAAGCTACAATGCGTTTCTGCTCAGCCAAGGGAGGTAGCGGAAAGACAAATCTTTTTAGCTTTTCAGCGTTTATATTTGACTGTCCGATAGCGTCTGTCTTGACAGCCAAACAATACTTTTTGAAAAAGCGGCTCTGCATAACATAATTCAAATAATCGCTGTCAATCATGATCGGTGTAACTCGAATTAAGTAACCTGCATAGATCGCAGGAATTTCCGCCTTGTAGATTGCTGTTTTCCCAACAAGTTCCTTGCTGTTTGTACGATTAAACAAGAGATCGTTATATTCCAAGTGGCAACGTTCAATGTCATAGTCATTGGATGTGTATACCAAATTAGAATAGTCAATTTTGCCGCCCTGAAGATTTCCCATTCTTAGTACAGCCACCTTGCCAGACGGCGCTGATTTTTCGGAAGTTCCATACTGAATATTTGTACAAGTATCTGCAATAGTAGTCCAAGTCCATGTGTCTGGAATATCGAAAAGCTGATCTTCTTCTGAAATAACAGGAATTATCTTTTCTTTTTTGATCTTACCTTCTGCAATGAGTTTAGCTTTTTCTGCCCGGATGCGATCCAATAGTTCGATTGCAGGCTCATCCGAAGGATCACGTTCCGTAAGTTTCCCCTGTACTGCTTGCTGCAAAATGGATTTACGGAGTTTATCAGGGAATTCAGTATTCAGTGCAGAAATCCGTTTTTCTACCCCGTCGTATTCACTCACGAGCGGCAATAGTTCCTCGATTTTGGCAACAATACGCTCCTGCTCTGCAAGGGGAGGGACAGGAATCATCAAATTACTCATTGATATAGCATTCAACGTCTTTCCCTTAATTGCATTTTTGGAATTACCTGTCGCCGCAACAAGAGGAAGAATCTTGAACAACCATTTCTGCAATATGCGACTATCGCCAACAGGTGCCGTAGGATATATGCTAATAATTGCTTCATTGTGGACAGCATCCATTCCAAGGATGCTCACCTTTCCGATCGTCAGTTTGAAGCTCATTATCATTGTTCCAGCAGGAGCAATTTTTCCCGAAAAACAATCCTCGAAGGCCGCTTCACTGATCTGTTCCTTTGTAGTGGTTGTAAGTGAATCTGCTTGCATATCTGCAATGGAAACCCAAGGATATTCTACATTGCTCCAGTAGGCAGTGTTTTGTCTCTGAGGTGTCTTTCCTGAGCTGAATGTAACAATATCCGCAAAACGGGTCCATTTCCAGTTTTCAGGAAGATCATAAAGAATATCGTCTGCGGTGATTGGAGATGCTGTATGCTTCTTATCCACCACAAGCGTTCCTTCGGCCATTCTACGGGTACGCTCATCAGCAATACGCTTTAATAATTCGGAAGCAGGTTCATCAGATGGATTTTGAGGCACCAATTTTCCCTGAACAGCAAGCTGGAGTATGGAGTTTTTCAAGCCCTGTGCGGTCATGATTCTTTTACCTCCAGCATTGCGGAAATCTCCGTCAAAATGCGGTCAATGTTAGCGTTCAGTTCGGTGCGCTCGGACTGATAGCGGGCAATGAGTTCGGCTGGTTCCAGAATTTCTTCTTCCTCATGGGGGAAAGGACAGCATTTGTCAAAATCGTAATTTAGAGCCACCAATTCACCTACAGTGAAGAATCTCGCCTTATCTTTCCCTTCTACCACAATTGGCTGTTTATCAGCCCACCACTCACGAACCGGATCGAAATGCTTGTCCAACATAGGCCTGGTCTTTGTAAAGCTCTTGACTCCTTCCGGATAATCCAGCCGGTAGAACCAGACGCCTCGGCTGGGAACCCCCTTCCGGAAGAACAACAAATTCGTATTAATGCTGGCATAGGGCTTGAAAACCTGCGGCAAGCGGATAATGGTGTGCAAACCGAACTCATCCAGCATTCTTTTTTTGATAGCAGCCTTTACGCCATCACCGAACATGAAGCCATCGGGAAGAACTACACCGCAGCGTCCTTTGTCCTTCAACAGATACATCATTAGCACAAGGAACAGATCGGCAGTTTCGCTTGTGCGGAATTCTGCTGGGAAATTCTGCTTCACAGCATCATCTTCCGCGCCGCCAAAGGGAGGATTTGCAACAATAACATCAACCCTGTCCTTGGCAGAATAATCCGTTACCGGTCTGTTCAGGGAGTTGATATGACGAATCTGCGGAGTTTCAATATCGTGCAGAATCAGGTTGGTCATGGCCAACAGATACGGAAGAGGCTTTTTCTCCCAACCGAAAATAGTAGTTTGCAGAGTATTAAGCTGCTCAGTCGTTGTAATACTTCCCATGTGCGCAATAGTGCTGGTTAAGAAACCACCGGTGCCGCAAGCTGGATCAAGAACGGTCTCGCCCAATTTGGGATCAATTTTCTCAACAATAAAGTTGGTTACCGGACGAGGCGTGTAAAACTCGCCTGCACGACCTGCACTTTGCAAATCTTTGAGCATACCCTCATACAGTTCGTTAAATGTATGCTTCTGCGTAGCGTCGATGAAATCAACCTTTTCGTTGATACGGTTAATGAGCTGGCGAAGATAGATACCGGATTTCATATAGTTATTGATGTCCGTAAACACATTACGAATCACAAACTTTTTGAGATCGCCATCAGATACGTCCAGTTTCTTCAATTTGTCGAACAGTTCGTCCACAAATTTAATCAGGGCATCGCCAGTAATACCTTCTTTATCATCCGCCCAATCACGCCATCGGAAGCCCTCTGGGATGGTACTGCCACGGTACTCGGGTCGGAATTCCCACTCCATTTCCTTGGCATCAAAAGCTTTTAGAAACAGAAGCCAGGTGATCTGTTCGATATATTGCGCATCACCGTTCAAACCAGCGTCTTTGCGCATGATGTCTTCCAGTGACTTAATCAAAGCGGACATTGCCATAGTAATTATTCTCCTTTATGCGGCGTAGATGGCAGCCTCCAAATCCTTAATCGCCTGTCGGAATTTCGCAATACCACCGAAAATCGTGTTGACGATATATACCTGAGTTCCATATTGCTTGATAGGATCGACTTTCAGTACATCTACATTCTCTAAGTCAGACAAGCCGGAGTCGGCATATTTGGTAAGCAGTGCGTCCAGAATTTCAGCAGCTTTTTCTCCGTATTTGGTGAAATAGTTGCGCTTCCGAACATTATTGACTCGTTCACGTCTGGTAAGCGGCGGCTGGTCAAATACAATATGACAAATCAGATCAAACGGGTCGAGATCCTGATTGATTTGCTCACAGAGTTCAGAGAACAGAATGCCGTGTTCCTCCATCTCCTTGATAATGGCTTCCTTGCGCTCGGCAGCTCCCCAAGCAGACAGGAAATCATCCAGCGTCGCATACTGATTAAGAACATTTTTCTTGGTATAGTCAATCAGACTTTCTGTAATGAGCTTGCCATCCCGATCCATGTACTGTACCATCTTTTTGAGAATGGTAACCGGCTCTCCGCTGACCATATATTTTTTCTGCGGGTTAACCGGCTTCGGGAGCTTGGGTGGAGGATCACCATTGTACCCCTTTGCCGGATCGAAATCCTCATCCTGTTCGCACGGGCCATCGAAATCAGGATCATAGAACAAGCGGGTAACATCACGGAAGTCGAAAATTGTGAAGTAAAGTTTGCCAAGATCCTCACGCACACGAGTACCACGACCGATAATCTGCTTGAACTCAGTCATGGAACGGATATTAGAATCCAAAACGATGAATTTAATCGTCTGAACATCGACACCGGTAGATAGTAACTTGGATGTTGTAACAAGCACAGGATACTGACTCTCTACATTACGGAAATTATCAAGCTGATCGACACCTGCTTCATCATTGGACGTAATTCTCATAACATAGCGTTCATCAACTGCCATCATGTCGGAGTTTTCATTCACCAACGCCCGGCGCATTCTGTCCGCGTGTTCCTGATCGACGCAGAAGAATATGGTTTTGTCCATGCGGCAATTATGCTTTTTCAGGTAATCGGACACTGTCTTTGCAACCAACTTGGTACGCTGTTCAAGAACGATCTTTCTATCAAAATCCAGTGCATTGTAAATCCGGTCATCAATCACTTCGCCGTTGTCATCTGTCTGGCCGGTGTAAGGAACGAATCCTTCTACATCCTTGTCAAAGAACACACGGATAACACGATACGGAGCGAGGTAGCCATCGTTGATACCTTGTTTCAGGGTGTAGGTGTAGACAGGATCTCCAAAGTAGTCAATATTTGAAACTTCCTTGGTTTCTTTTGGCGTTGCCGTAAGACCAATCTGCGTTGCAGCAGAGAAGTATTCCAAAACCTCGCGCCACTGACTATCGGCTTTTGCACTGCCACGATGACACTCATCCACCACAATCAAATCGAAGAACGAGGGGCTGAACTGCTTAAACAAGCTGTTGGCGTCTTCGTCTTCACCGGTTAATCCCTGATACAATCCAAGATAAATTTCGTGGGCCGTATCAAAGTTCTGCTTTGTTACCCAGGTCATTTTATCCTTAAAGGGTGCAAAATCATTTGTAAAGGTTTGCGAAATCAAAGCAGTACGGTCTGCAAGAAACAAGATTCTTTTCTTAATTCCCGCATTCCACAAACGCCAGATAATTTGAAATGCTGTATACGTTTTACCTGTACCGGTAGCCATTACCAACAGGACTCGATCCTGACCAGTTGCAATTGCCTCTACAGTCCTGTTGATCGCATTGATCTGATAATACCGAGGTTGCTTATTCGGATTATCTACATAATATGGCTCATCTATAATTTTGCTCTGCGCAGGGCCAATGCAGTTCTGTTCTACATACATTTCCCAAAGAGTTTCAGGTGATGGAAACCCATCGAGAGGAAGAACTGTTTCCCGTTCGCCCTCTTGTACGTAGCGATTATGGAAAACAAATCCATCTCCATTCGACGAAAAAACAAAAGGTACATTCATCATCTGCGCGTAGTTCAATGCCTGCTGCATACCGTCAGACATAGAATGGTTGTTATCCTTTGCTTCAACAATGGCAATTGGTTTATTGGGCTTGTAAAAAAGAACATAGTCTGCCTTTAACGGCTTTTCCCGTTTGCAAACCTGCCCACGAGCAATGATGCGCCCGGCGGTAATGGAATACTCCTCTCGCATTTGAGACATTTTATCCCAACCGGACTGTTCGATTGCAGGAGTAATATATTTAGTTCGGATGTCGGCCTCTGATAATGTTTTTTTGTCTATTGCCATATACTCATCCTCCTAAAACCTTATAATCTAATCGAAAAATTTATATTCTTGCCTGTTTACGTCATTGTCTGTCGAATCGACGATTTAGGTAGATTCGTGACGAAAGATTTACGAGCCCATTCGCACCCGCGAGGGGTAAAGCGTGTCCTATTTTCGAGTTAGAGTTGCTGATATGATCTGCGGCTCATTTTTCATTTTCGGCGGGCTTCTTGATATATTTCCCGTTCTTGATTCTTGCGTCCGCTGGCTTCTCTGCGTCCTCTGGAATCCCCCAGACCGAGCCAATGCGGA
>OHEG01000263.1_pt1 | contig 25525 bp, 22 predicted proteins | sample 1567181 | NCBI WGS metagenome assembly OHEG01 (sample SAMEA3879534, study PRJEB24766) | human gut metagenome | biome: human-associated habitat; feature: feces | place: USA | collected 1985/1987 | reverse complement strand
GGGGCTCACATAGTAGGAGCCGTCCAGCGCATACTTAGAGCCCTCGCTGTCGTCCACGGTCCGCTGGATGCCATCCAGGAACACGCCGTCGCCGGTGGTGTAGAACGCGCCGTCGCCGACGAAGACGGGGTTTTCCTTGCCCTTAAACTGGATCCCCAGGATGACCAGCAGGACAATGAAAACACCCAGCGCTACGAAATACGCTATTTTGGTGCTTTTCTTTTCCATGTGTGTGATTTACCTCCTCACAAATTGGTGGTGAATACCATCAGCCGGCGAAACAGCGTATCTGCCCCGCCAACCTCCTGTATCATACCGTCACGCCAAGATATTGTCAAGTTCTTAACGTCATATTCCATTATTTTAACAAATTGTGAACTCCGTTTTCGTCGTTTTTACAAGAGAAACCGGGCGGCAAACACAGCATCGTGCGCTTTTTACGGCAGACGGCACAAGTCTTTCCGGGTCCGCGGACGCAAAAAGAGACGCCGGTGCGGCGGCACCGGCATCCCCTCTGTTAAGTAAGAGTTTGTTTATTAACAATTCGTCAAGAGACTTTACAGGAAGAATTCCTTTATCTGACCGTACAGGATGAGGACCATGATCAGCGGCGTGATGAACTTGACGCAGACCTTGAAGAAGCCGTAGCTGCCCATGACATGACCGGACTGCTCCGTCTCTTCCTTGACGAACTCGGGGCCGATCTCCCAGCCGATCATCAGAGACATCAGCAGCGCGCCCAGCGGCATCATAACGCCCTCGGACAGCGCATCCCAGAAGTCCAGCCAGTCGGCAGCCCAGGTCTTGGGATTTGCAATGTTCAGCAATTCCGCAGGCGAGAAGCTGCTGGCACCCAGACGGTCAGCGCAGACCAGGATGCAGCCCAGGCCCACACAGGCGGCGGCGATGAGGGTATAGCTCTTGCGCTTGTCGCCCTTGCCCTCGTCGCGGGCCTTATCCACAAAGTGAGCCACGATGACCTCCAGCAGGGAGATAGAGGAGGAGATGGCGGCAAAGACCACCAGCAGATAGAACAGGATGCCGAAGATGGGGCCGAGGCCGCCCATGCGGCTAAACACGTTCTGCATGGTGACGAACAGCAGGGACGGGCCACCCACTGCGCCGGAGGGATCCAGAGCGAAGCGACCGGGCAGCACGCACAGGCCGGCCATCAGAGCCACCATCGTATCCATGACCACGATCAGCAGCGCGTTCTTCTGGATGTTCTCCTTCTTCTGCAGATAGGAGCCGTAGGTGATCATGGCGCCCATACCCAGGGACAGGGAGAAGAACATCTGGCCGCCGGCGGTAGCCAGCACAGTCAGGACGTCGGGTGTCTCCTGCTTGAAGGTCACGATGCGCTGCATGACGCCGTTGATCTCCACCGCGGACATTTTCACGCCATCAATGACGGCGGAGGCGGGAACATAGTATCCATTTTCAGTAGCCCAGCCGGGGGCAAACATGTACTTCAGGCCATCCAGGGCGCTGCCGTGGATCACGTGCTCCACCAGGGAGCCGTCCGCCTGAAGCACCTGCACGGTGGTGTCCACACCGTCCAGTGTGCAGGCGCGGATGATGCAGATCAGCAGAGCCACAAACAGGGCGGGCATACCCACGGAGCAGACCTTCTCGATGCCGCCGCCGACGCCGCCGAGAACGATAAGCATAGTCAGCACCACGAAGATCAAGCCATAGATAATGGCCTCGGTGGTGCTGGACATGAAAGCGCCGAACACCGCGTCGCCCAGAGAGGCGCTGGCCGCGTCCGCCGACGCGGCGGCGATGGCACTGGCGCCAAAGCCCGCGCCGAACAGGTCGCCTACATTGAGCACCACATACTTAATGCAGTAGCCGCCCAGAGCGCAGTAGAAGAACAGGATGAAGAACGCGGACAGGATGCCCATCCAGCCCATCCAGCTGAACTTCTTGCTAAGGGCCTTATATGCCGCCACAGCGCCCTTGCCTGTCTTACGACCAATGGCCAGCTCGCCCACCATGACGATGAAGCCGCAGCAAACAGCCAAAATGAGGTAAATGATGAGGAACGTGAAGCCGCCGCAGGCGCCCATCTTATTGGGGAAGCCCCAGATGTTGCCCAGGCCGACCGCCGAGCCGACCGCGGCCATCAGGAATCCGAAATTGGATCCAAAGCCTTTTCTTTCTTCCATATCTTCTCTCCTTACGATTTCCCCCGCCTTCCCAGCGGGCGTATTTGTATCTTACCGCGAGAAAAAAGTCTTGTAAATAAGAGTAAACGTTTCTTAACGTCCGCTTCCCGAAAGTCATATTTTCCTTTATTTACAACATATAAAAGCCCTGTGAAGTGTCGATTTTCGTCGCCGTCTTTTTTCTTGTAGAGAAACTCACAAATTGGAAAGAAGCACCCCTCCTCGAGGGGTGCTTCCGGTTTGATCCGGTTGTTATGCGGCGCTCAGTCGCCCTCCCGCATGCGGTAGCCCACGCCCACCTCCGTGAAGATGTACTGAGGGTTGCCGGGGGTAGGTTCGATCTTGCGGCGGATGTTGGCCATGTTCACCCGCAGGATCTGGTTGTCGGTCTTGGCCTTGGGGCCCCACAGCTCGCGGATGATGAAGTCGTAGGTCAGGACCTTGCCGGCGTACTTGCCCAGCAGGGCCACGATCTTGTACTCATTAACGGTCAATCCGGCGTTCTCGCCGTTCATCAGCACCTGGTGCTTATCATAGTCGATGGTCAGATCGCCGGTGACGAACTTGCCGGACTGGGCGATCTGGGTGTTGGAAAGGGTGGTGCGGGTGTGGCGGATGGCGGTGCGGATGCGGGCCAGCAGTTCGGAGGTGCCGAAGGGCTTGACCAGATAGTCGTCGGCACCGTAATCCAGGGCCTCCACCTTGTCGTGCTCGTGGTTGCGGGCAGAAACCACTACCACCGGCAGATTGGACCACTTGCGGACAGATTTCAGCACCTCCATGCCGTCCATATCGGGCAGGCCCAGGTCCAGGACGATCATGTCCGGGCAATGGGAGGCGATCATGGTCAGGGCCTCCTCGCCGGTGCGGACAATGATGGTGTCGAAGCCGTTGGCGGTGAGGATCATGGAGATAAAGTTGCTGATGGACTGCTCATCCTCCACGATCAGGACTTTGTCTTTAATCTTCATCGTTTTCTCCTTTCATGGGCAGGGTCACGGTGAAGACCGCGCCGCCCTCCTGTCTGTTGTCTCCCCGTATCACACCGCCGTGGGCCAGCACAATGGTGCGGCACACGGACAGACCAATTCCCATGCTGCGCTTGCCGTCACTGCTGCGGTCGCTGCGGGCGGAGCCGTCGAACAGCCGGGGCAGCAGGTGCTGGGGAATGCCGCGGCCATCGTCCGCCACGGTGAAAACCGCGCAGTTGCCCTCGCTGGACAGGGTCACGTCGATATTGTGGGTCTCGCCGTGGATGACGGCGTTCTCCATCAGGTTCACCAGTACCTGCTCCATCAGCAGGGGATCCATGGGCACCATCATCAGCTCAGCCGGCAGATGGACACGGATATCCACCTCCGGGTAGTGCTTGTGGGTCTTGGCCACGGCGGACTCGATGACCTCCTCCGCCGGCTCCGGCTCTTTCTTGACCTTAGCCTCCTCAGAGCTTATGCGTGTGATGGACAGCAAATTCTCTACAATGCGGATGAGCCACTGGGCGTCCTCGTTGGTGGATCGCAGCAGCTGCTGGCGCTGCTCCTGCGTCAGTCCGCCGTCCTGCTCCAGCAGAACGTTGGTGGCGCCCACGATACCGGTCAGCGGCGTGCGGATGTCGTGAGACACGGCGCGCAGCAGGTCGGCATACATCTTTTCGCGGTCGGCCTCCCGGCGCACCTGCTCGGTCTGCTTGGCCCGGCTAGTAACGGTAGCGGTCAGGATGGAGATGGTCATCATCACCAGGAACGTCAGCGGAAAGCCCGTCAGCGTAAAGCTGATATGCCAGAAGGGGTAGGTAAAGATGATGTCCACGCTGAACATCCCCACCACCGCCATGATGATGCCCAGCAGATAGCCGTCCGTCCAGTAGGCGGTAAGGAACACATCCAGCAGAAAGATCATGGCAACGTAGCTGGTGTCGTTGTGCATATCGAAGCTGCGAAGCAGCAGACAGCACATAACGGCTACCAGGTAGAGTCCCAGTGCTTTCAGCACATCCATGCCGGAAAAGCGCAGGCCAATGGTCCGCAGCAGCTGTCTCCGGCGGGCTTGTTTACCGGTCATAGCCGCCCTCCCCTCCTTTTGATGACGCTATTATAACATACATTGTCGCTAAGGTAACGCTAAAATATCGTTAAGGTATCACGAATATCTCATTAAGACCAACCGAAAATAACAAATAAGAGACGGCGTTGGCCGTCTCTTTTCATCTTTGCTGCGCGGGGATCAGGCTTTGCGATCTATGTGCAGGAGGCGTTTTCTGTCGAAAAACACCCATAAAAAAGCAAATCACCACGCTTTCGCGTGGTTTCCTCATCGGTATGCCTTACCGCTGGCTCACTTCCCAGTCGCTGTCGGCAAAGATCATGTCATCCAGGTCACCCCAGATCCAAGTTGTCGTCATGGTGATATCACGCTCCTTTCTTCCGTTTTACAGTGTTATTATATGCCGCGGCAGCCCGGATAACAAGCGCAAAATTGGATATTATGTATAAAGCTTTTGTAAACTTTTATTGCACATTGCACAATACATATGGGTTATTTCTGTGTAACACTCTTGCGCTGTTGTGTGCTGTATAGTATAATAAAGTGTTCAAGCAGTCTTATGTGGTGAGGTGAGCACCTGATGAGAGAGTTTCACGGCGGCGACTATGATGTGGCCGTCATCGGCGCGGGGCACGCGGGCATCGAGGCCGCCCTGGCGGCGGCCCGGATGGGCATGAAGACCGTCTGCCTGACGGTGAGCCTGGACGTGGTGGGGAATATGCCCTGCAACCCGGCCATCGGCGGCACCGGCAAGGGTCACCTGGTCCGGGAGCTGGACGCACTGGGGGGCGAGATGGCCCGGGCGGCGGACAGGGCCTGCATCCAGTATCGGATGCTGAACCGGGGCAAGGGTCCCGCCGTATGGTCCCTGCGGGCCCAGGCGGATCGGCGGAAATACCAGCAGGTGATGAAGCACACGCTGGAATTGCAGCCGGGGCTGACGCTGCGGCAGGCGGAGGTAACGGAGATACGCTGCGACGGGAACGGCCATGCCGCCGCCGTGGTGCTCCGCACCGGCGCGGTGCTGGGCGCCCGGGCGGTCATTCTGTGCACGGGCACCTACCTGACCGGGCAGACCATCGTGGGCGAGTGCATCGAGGCCTCCGGGCCGGACGGCCTGCACCCGGCCAACGCCCTGACGGACAGCCTGCGGGCACTGGGGCTGCCCCTGCGGCGGTTCAAAACCGGCACGCCGCCGCGGATACACCGGGGCAGCGTGGACTTCAGCAAAATGGAGCTGCAGGAGGGCGACCCGGATCCGCTGCCTTTCAGCTTTGAGACAAAGGACGTACCGGAAAACCGGGCGGTGTGCTACCTGACCTACACCAACGAGGAGACGCACCGGATCATACGGGAAAATCTGGACCGCAGCCCCATTTACTCCGGCGTTATCGAGGGCATCGGCCCCCGGTACTGCCCGTCCATCGAGACGAAGGTGGTGCGCTTTGCGGACAAGCCCCGGCACCAGCTGTTTATCGAGCCTATGGGGCTGGACACCGAGGAGCTGTATGTGCAGGGCTTTTCGTCCTCCATGCCGGAGGAGGTGCAGCTGGAGATGCTGCACACGGTGCCGGGGCTGGAGCACGCAGTGATGATGCGGCCGGCCTACGCCATTGAGTACGACTGCATCGACCCGCTGGCGCTGCTGCCCACGCTGGAGGTAAAGGCGGTGCCCGGCCTGTACGGCGCGGGGCAGTTCAACGGCTCCTCCGGCTACGAGGAGGCGGCGGTGCAGGGCTTTGTGGCCGGCGTGAACGCGGCGCTGAAATTGCAGGGCCGGGAGCCGCTGGTGCTCAAGCGGAGCGAGAGCTATATCGGCACGCTGATCGACGACCTGGTGACCAAGGGCACCGAGGAGCCGTACCGCATGATGACCAGCCGGTCGGAATACCGGCTGCTGCTGCGGCAGGACAACGCCGATGCGCGGCTGTGCCCTATCGGGCACGAGCTGGGGCTGGTCAGCGATGAACGGCTGGCGGCGGTGGAGGCCAAGTACGAAGCCGTGGCAAAGGAGATACGGCGGCTGGAGCACACGGGCATACCCGGCACGCCGGAGCTGAACGCCCTGCTAACAGAACGGGGCACCGCCGCCGTGGACAGCGGCTGCCGCCTGATCGATCTGCTGCGGCGGCCCCAGCTGACCTACGCGGACCTGACAGAATTCGACGCAAATCGACCCGACCTGCCCGCGGAGGTGCGGGAGCAGGTGGAGATCACCGTGAAGTACGAGGGCTATATCCAGCGCCAGCAACGGCAGGTGGCGGAGTTTGAGAAGCTGGAGCGCCGGAAGCTGCCGCCGGATATGGACTACGACCACATTCAGGGTCTGCGGCTGGAGGCGCGGGAGAAGCTCAGCGCGCTGCGGCCTTTGAACGTAGGGCAGGCCGGGCGGGTGTCCGGCGTGTCACCGGCGGACGTGGCGGCGCTGCTGATCTGGCTGCAGACACACGACAAGGAGGCGGACGCATGACGGCACATGAGCTGACCCACACCATACGGAACGATATGCCGGTGTATCCCGGCACGGAGCAGCCCCGGCTGACCACCGCCTGCACGATCGACCAGTGCGGCTACCGGGAGACGCTGCTGCATATGTTCTCCCATACCGGCACCCACATGGACGCCCCGGCCCATATGCTCCGTGACGGCACGGCGCTGGACTGCTATGACGCGGCGAAGTTCGCCGGCCCCGCCGTGGTGGTGGACTGCCGGGGGCAGCGCGCCATTACCCTGCCGCTGCTGCAGAGCTATGACCTGAACGGCGCGGACTTCGTGCTGTTCTGCACCGGCTGGGACAAGAAGTGGGGCACGCCGGACTACTACGAGGGCTTTCCCTGTCTGACGGCGGAGGCGGCGGCATATCTGGCCGGTCTGCCGCTGAAGGGCGTGGGCGAGGACACCATCTCGCTGGACCCCTGCGACAGCGTAGATTTTCCCAACCACATGACGCTGCTGGGCGCGGACTTTGTGAACACCGAGAACCTCAAGGGGCTGGACAAGCTGCTGGGCAGGCGCTTCACATTCGTTACGCTGCCCCTGAAATTTGAGAATGCCGATGGCTGCTCCTGCCGCGCCATCGCTCTGGAGGAATGACAATGGGTAAACTGCGGTTCCTGTTTGCGCTGTGGATGGCAAAGCTGTCCATCCCGGCGCTGAAGATCACCCGCCACAACGGCACGGACTTTCCCGGCAGTCTGGCGGTGAAGCTGTGTCCGGACTTTTTGAAGTATATCGGCAAGCCGGAGCACATCATAGCCGTCACCGGCACCAACGGCAAGACCACCGTGGCCAATATGCTGAACGACGTGCTCACCGCCGAGGGCAAGACCGTACTCAGCAACCGGGCGGGCAGCAACATCATCTCCGGCGTCAGCACGGCGCTGCTGAAGGGCTGCGGCCTGCTGGGCCGGATCAGGCCAGAGTACGACCTGGCGATCCTGGAGATCGACGAGCGCTCCGCGCCCAGGATCTATCCCTATGTGAAGCCGGAGCACATCGTCATTACCAACCTGTTCCGGGACTCCATCATGCGGAACGCCCATCCGGGCTACATCGCGGACATCCTGACCCGGTCCCTGCCTAAGGAGAGCAGGCTGATCCTCAACGCCGACGACCTGATCTCCTGCACGGTGGCGCCGGAGAACCAGCGGGTATATTTCGGCATCGACCGGCTGCCCACCGACGTGACGGAATGCGAGAACCTGCTGAACGATATGCGTATCTGCCCCCGATGCGCCGGGAAGCTGCGGTATGAATACCGCCGCTACCACCACATCGGCCGGGCCGTGTGCGAGAGCTGCGGCTTCCACTCCCCCGACTGCGACTATCTGGCCACAAAGGTGGACACCGCCGCCCACACCATGTGCATACGGGAGGCGGGGCAGGAATACCCGTACACCCTCATCACCGACAGCCTGCACAACATCTACAACACGGTGACGGTCATCGCCGCCCTGCGGCAGCTGGGCTATGACCACGGCACCATCGCCCGCCGCATGGCGGAGGTGAAGATCCCCGCCAGCCGGCTGTCCGAGGAGGAGATCGGCGGCGTGAAGGTCATTATGCAGATGTCCAAGGACAAGAACGCTCTGGCCTGCTCCCGCAACTTCGACTATATCCGGTCCAAGCCGGGGAAGAAGGAGCTGCTGCTGATGATGAACTGCCTGGGCGTGGCCAAAAGCTGGTCGGAAAACCCCAGCTGGATGTACGACACGGATTTTGAATTCCTGAACAGTGACGATGTGACGTGCCTGGTCTGCGCCGGGCCGCGGGCCTATGACTACCAGCTGCGGCTGCTGCTGGCGGGCATCCCCCGGCAGAAGATACGGCTGGCCGAGGACGAGTTCGCCGCCTTGGAGCTGCTGCCGCTGACCCCCGGCGACGACGTGTATCTGCTCTACGGCGTGGACGGCACGCCCCTGGCCTTCCGGGTTAGGGAAAAGCTGAAGGAAAAGCTGCTGGCAAAGGAGGGCGCGCAATGAAGGCGGAAATTCTGTTTCCGGAGGTCTGCAACCTGTACGGCGATCTGCAGAACATCTACTATCTGAAGCGCTGCTGCCCGGCGCTGGAGATCATAGAGACGGACCTGCACAGCAAACCCCGGTTCCTCACGGAGGATGTGGCGCTGGTCTATATGGGCAGTACCACAGAACAAGGGCTGCGTCTGGCGGCGGACGCCCTGCGGCCCTATGCCGCGGACATCGCCGCAAGGGCGGACGCGGGACAGCTGATCCTGCTGACCGGCAACGCGCCGGACGTGTTTTCCGCCGCCATAGAAAGCGACAGCGCCGACACCATAGAGGGGCTGGGCATTCTGCCCGGACGGGTGCGGTACACCATGATGAAGCGGCACAACAGCTTCTTCCTGGGCACCTTTGACGGTATGGAGGTCGTCGGCTTTAAGAGCCTGTTCGGCTTCCACTACGACGCAGCGGAGGCGGAGGGCTGGTTTGACACCGTGCGGGGCGTGGGCCGCACGCCGGAGTCGAAGCCGGAGGGCTTTTGCCGGGGCGGGCTGTACGCCACGGCGCTGATCGGCCCGCTGCTGATTCTAAATCCTCCGCTGTGCAAGTGGCTGCTGCGGCAGATGGGCGCCGAGGACACCCTGGCCTTCGAGGACGCGGCCTTCGCCAGCTTTAACAAACGTGTGGCGGAGTTCAAGGAGCCGGGCAGAGGTTTCCAATACTCGTAAGCAAAAAACATCCCCCGGTCGGGGGATGTTTTTTTATCAGAGCTTTTCGGACAGTGTTTCGTCCAGGCCCACGCCGTAGAGGTTCTTGGCCGAGCAGCCGGCGCGCCCGCCGCCGGCACAGGCACAGGCGCACGCACAGGCGCAGCTGCTGGCGCAGGCACAGTGGCTGCCGCCGCCAAAGCCGCCGCCACGGCTGCCCCCGCCGAAGCCGCCGCCACCGCTTCTGGGCGGTCTGGGCTTTGTTTTGGTGCCCACGCTGCCGGGGCGGGGCCTGCCGTCCGGCCCGGCGGGATACCACAGGTGGTTGACGAACACATACCGGGTGCCGAAGCCGCCGGCGTAGCCGTCGCCCCGGCGGGCGGCGGAGATCAGCACGAGGATGAAAATCACCACGAAGATCATCACCATCATGCCGACGATGGCGTCACCGGTGTCGTCCTCAAAATGCTCGCATGGCACATACACACAGTGGTCGTAGTCGGAGGGGAGATTGTCGGCGCTGTATTCCTCCGACAGCTGGGTGGGCCAGTCGGTGTAGCGCACCTGTATGTTCATTTTGTAGCCGTAGTCCAGATCGGAGGCGGTGATGGTCATGCCGTTCTGCACCGTCACGCTGTCAGCGCCGCTGACCGTGCCCTCGGTGAAATCGCCGGTCAGCCCGGCGGGGTCGTTCCAGATGAGGGTCATCTGGCCGATCCTGGCCTCGTCGAACCACCCGGCGGTGTAGTCGTAGGTCACATAGTCGTAGCGAACATTGTCATAGTCCTCAATAACGCCGTTGGTGCTGAGCTGATACATATACTCCTGCACCCACGAGTAGGCGAAGGAAAACGTCTCGTTCGCCTCGTAGGCGCGGTCAAGATAGACATACATATAGCTGTTGTCGAAGTCCAACCGCTCGATGTTGTCCGTCTGCGCCGCCACGTCCCGGATGGAGCCGTTGGGCACGCCGATCTTCAACTCCTGACCGTAGGGCAGCTCCTCCAGCGGCGTCCACTCCAGCTTCACGGTGATAAGCAGGCTGCCATCCTCCGTGTTGGGCGTCACCATAACGCCGTACTGCTCGATGTAGTCGTAATCTGCCCATGCGGTGGCGGTAAAGCAAACCGCCGCCAGTAAGACAAGCAGCAGAACGTGCAGTTTCTTCAGCATAGGGCGCCCTCCTCCCGGTTGCTTTCACGCAGTTGGCACAGCTGCTCCATTTTGGCGCTCCTGGCCCGGATGGCCGCGCAGCGCTCACTCTGCCAGATCTTGTCCCAGTCGTCGGCGAGGATATTACCCAAGGGTTGGCTGCTGAGCCAGCTCTGGCAGGGGATCACGCCGCCGTCCGGGGCGATGGCCATGTTGCTGAGGCAGGCGCCGCAGCTGGGCACCAGGGTCAGGCCCAGGGCGCGCAGCGTCTCCTCCTTCAGCCAGCCGGGGCTGGTGAAGTCCAGTTCCATTTCCAGCTCCTCCGTCACCGCCACGGCCTTTGTCAGTACGTCGGTGAGCTGCTGCTCCGTCAGCGCCGTGGCCCGGCTCTCGTCGCCCACCGCGCCGCCGGAGGGGATCAGCCCGGAGCAGGTCACATAGCGGACGCCCAGACCGTGGACGAAGCGCAGCATCTCGTCATAGGCGGTATTCAGGCTGCACAGGGGCGTATTCACGGACACGGACAGCCCCGCCGCCACAGCGGCACGGATGCCCGCCACGGTGTCATCAAAGCCGTCGGCACCCACCAGGGCGTTGTGAATGTCCTTATCATGGCTGTAGAGCGTCACCTGCACACTGTCCAGGCTGGCGTCATACAGCTTTTGGCACAGCATGGGCGTCAGCAGGCGGCCGTTGGTGTTCAGCCGGGTGACGAACCACTGGGCGGCATCCACCAGCTCCATCAGATCGGCGCGCAGGGTGGGCTCGCCGCCGGTGAACGTCACCTGGGGGATATTGGCCGCGCGCAGTTTCGTCAAAATCTCTTTCCACTGGGCGGTGGTCAGCTCCGGTGTGTCGGACAGGGGCTGTCCCGCCGCATAGCAGTGCAGACACTTCTGGTTGCAGTGCCACGCGCCGTCACGGGTCATGGCGCTGACCATCAGGTCCATACGGTGGGGCGCGGTCATCTCGGGGGCGTATTCCCCCAGCGTCAGCGGCGCGACCTCCGCCTCCGGCTCCTGCCCCCGGGCGATGGCCACCAGGGACTCTATCATGATCTGCAGGTCCTCCGCCAGACGCTCCTTGGGCGTGAAGGGGTAGACCTTATGGGTCCGGGCCACCGCACCGGCGGCCATGGCGCTCCAGTCGCTCTCGGTGATCTCCAGCCCGGCGAAGGGCTCCAGCCGGTCCATGAAGCAGGAGAGCAGGATGGCCCAGCTCAGGTTCAGGGGCACCAGCTTGCTGCCGTTGAGCAGCAGCAGAAAGGGCGCGTTTTCCGCGTCCTCACGGGGTGGGATCATGTGGATACGCACCACGCCCCGGCCCTTGGGGTCCAGGGTGATGTGCCGCACACAGTTCAGGTGCTGCCGCCGGTAGCGGCGCTCCAACATAGTAGACACAGGCAGTCCTCCTTTATGAAGGCGATGTGGGGATAGCTATGTGCAGTATACCACAGCGCGGGGCAAAGCGCAACAGGACGCACAGTGAGGCAGCGCGTTGGCAGGGCGCAGCAAAAATAAAGCCACCCCTGCGGGTGGTTTATTTTTGGTGGACCTGAAGGGATTTCCCCCGCAAGGGGGGATAAACTTCGACTCCCGCAGGCCCACGGCAAAAATAAATCCACCCTTGCGGGTGGTTTATTTTTGGTGGACCTGAAGGGATTCGAACCCTCGACCTCTCGGATGCGAACCGAACGCTCTCCCAGCTGAGCTACAAGCCCATATTCACTTGCGTACCCTGTTATTATACACATTTCCCGCAAAAAAGCAAGAGGAATTTCTGCGCCAGCCGCATCATTAGCTAATCAAAATGCAGATATCAATTTTATGTATTTTACTTATGTTTATTTTGTGATATACTATTTTCTGTTGCGCGTTTGCGCTGCCTTTGACGATTTCAACACAACACCTTAATTATATCAGGAGGGTTTCCGCTATGAGCAGAACTTTGGGTACCGTGGTCCGGGGCGTGCGCGCCCCCATCTTCCGCGAGGGCGACAGCGTGGTGGACATCACCGTCAGCACCGTGCTGAATGCGCTGGCTGAAAACAACATCACCGCCCGCGACGGCGACGTGGTGGCCGTGACCGAGTCCGTCGTGGCCCGCTGCCAGGGCAACTACGCTACCTGTGAGCAGATCGCCGAGGACGTGCGCGCCAGGACCGGCGGCAAGACCGTGGGCGTGGCATTCCCCATCCTCAGCCGCAACCGCTTCTCCCTGCTGCTGCGTGGCATCGCCATGGGCGCCGAGAAGGTCGTGCTGCTACTGAGCTATCCCTCCGACGAGGTGGGCAACCACCTGGTGAGTCTGGACCAGCTGGACGAGGCCGGCATCGACCCGTGGCACGATGTGCTGTCGCTGGAGCAGTTCCGCGCGGCTTTCGGTGAGGTGGTGCATCCCTTCACCGGCGTGGACTATGTGGCCTATTACAAGTCCATCATCGAAGAGGCCGGTGCCCAGGCGGAGATCGTGTTCGCCAACCGCGTCACCGCTATCCTGCCCTACACCGACACGGTGATCACCTGCGACATCCACAGCCGCCAGCGCAGCAAGCGTCTGCTGACCGCCGCCGGCGCAAAGGTGGTGCTGGGTCTGGACGACCTGCTGACCGCGCCCGTGGACGGCAGCGGCTACAACGCCCAGTACGGCCTGCTGGGCAGCAACAAGGCGGACGACGACCGCGTGAAGCTGTTTCCCCGCGACGCCAAGGCGGTGGCGGAGGACATCGGCAAGGCGATGAGCGATGCCACCGGCAAGCGGGTGGAGGCCATGGTCTACGGCGATGGCGCGTTTAAGGACCCCGCCGGGAAGATCTGGGAGCTGGCTGACCCCGTGGTGGCTCCCGGCTATACCAGCGGTCTGGTTGGTACGCCCAACGAGCTGAAGCTGAAGTATCTGGCGGACAAGGAGTTCGCCGACCTCAGCGGCGAGGAGCTGAAGAACGCCATCTCCGAGAAGATCAAGGCCAAGGACGCCAAGAAGTCTCTGGTGGGCAACATGGTGTCCGAGGGCACCACGCCCCGGAACCTCACCGACCTGATCGGCTCTCTGTGCGACCTGACCAGCGGCTCCGGTGACAAGGGCACCCCCATCGTCTACATTCAGGGCTATTTCGACAACTACACCAACGAGTAAACAGCAGCAGTCCCCCGGCAAGGCCGGGGGACTGCTTTCACGTATACCGCCAGCCCCCGGCAGAGCCGGGGGCTGGCGTATCAGCTCAGTTGTACAATATCTCGTCCACGGCCACGGTGGAGCTATCATAGGTGCCGTCCACCGGCTCCTCGAACTCCAGTGCATCGAGGAAGGCCTTTGTCTCCACGGCGAAGTCGGGGACGTTGAGGCTGAAGGAGACGTTGCCCTTGTCGGTGTTGAGCCGAATCTCAATGTCAAGGTTGGTGCTGCTGTACATATCGTCGCGCAGGGGGTCGATGGGTGCGCGGCTGTTGGCGGCGTCCGCCAGCGCATGGGACACCAGATCCTGCGCCTGCTGGCGGGTCAGATCCGCAAACGCGCCGGTCTCGTACTGGGTGACGTAGCCGCCCGCCACGTTGCTCACGCCGCCATATTTCCGCAGGACATCCAGACCCATAAGGGATTCCCGGCAGTCGGTGCGGCTCACCAGCTGGGTCAGCAGCCGGTGGATATCGGAGCCGTTGACGATCGATACCCTCCACTCACGACACAGACTCGTGCCGTTCCGCAGCTGGTAGTCCACACGCACATAGCGGGTGATCGGGCCGCCCTCCGTGTCCAGATAGGTTTGGTTCTCCAGCCTTTCGCCTGTCTCATCGTACTGCTCCAGAATGGCGCGGTGGAGGGAGATCACGCTCTCCACCGCTGCGGGATCATCGGCGGTGAAATCCGCATAGCTGGCGCTGAAGCGGACGGAGGTCACGTCCTCCGCGTCCGGGACGCGGTGCTGATAGCCGGTGATGTCCAGCTTCACGCACACCGTCACCGCCGCCAGCACCAGCACCATGGCCGCCGTCTCCAGCCACCAGCGCTTGTTGAAGATGCGGAACTTCTTTTGCAGCAGCATCTGGGCGGCGAAGAAGCAGATCACGCCCATGACCAGCTGGCAGATCAGCAGGCAGGCGAAGCCGCCATCGATAAAGGCGGTATAGCGCAGGAACAGACCCAGCCCCAGACCGCCGCACAGACCGATACTCCACCGGGCGATGGGGCGCAGCCACCGGAAGGACATAGCGTCGCCGGCCGTCTCGCTGGGGCGCTTTTTATACAGCCACCACACCAGCGCCAGCAGTGCGATGCCCACCGCGGCGTAGATGATACAGGTGGAGAAGGCGGAGGCCGGCAGCTGGATGCGTTGATAGCTTTGGGTGCCGATGGGCTCGCGGAACTGCACGTCGACGGGCTGGGCGCCGCCGTTGGCCACGGCATCCCAGATCCGACCCACCGGCGTCAGCCAGGTGATGAACTCCGGAATGTCGCTGTTGCTGTAGCCGAAGTAAAACATCTGCGTCATCGTGCTTATCACCGCGTACAGAAGGAGGGCGATGACGTTCATCGCGCCGTAGAGCACCGGCACCGCCAGCAGCCATCCCGTGACCATGGCGCACAGGGAGCCGAGCGCGAAGAAGAACAGCGCCATCAGCTCCGTCAGCAGCAGCCACGTGCCCAGCGCCGCCCAGTCCACGTAGGAGAAGCCGGCGCTGCACAGAGCGGTCAGCAGGAAGATCAGTACGTTCCCCGCCGTCAGCGCTCCCAGCGCGGAGAGGACGTGGGAGAAAAATGCCTGTGTCCGTGTCACCGGCAGGGCGTGCATCAGTCCCACGGTGCGGCCGGACATCAGGTACGACCACACCGCCATGGCCGCAAAGCAGCCGAACAGCAGCGACATGACCACGGAGGCGGGTATGGACTGGATGATGACGTTGTGCTGCCGCAGCTGCAGCACGGTCATGATGCCCTCCGCCACGCCGTCGCACTCCCGGCTCGCCGACAGTATCTGCATGGGCAGGATCACCACCCACACGGCCACATACAAAAACAGCAGCGGCCAGTAGCGCTTTATATCGCTGCGCAGCAGCGCGGCGTTACAGAAGGATGTCTTTCGCGGCATAATCCACACCTCCCAGCTCGTAAATGAATATCTCCTCCAGCGTCAGCGGGATGGATTCCAGCAGCACCGGCTCGGTGATCTGCATCCGGCGCATGATCTCCTGACTGCTGCCCCGGACGATATAGGTGTACACCCGCCCCACATGGCTGCGGTGCAGGATGTTCAGCTCCGCCGGCAGCGGCGGCTCGGTAACGCCCTGATAGGCCACCTGCAGCTTTACCGTGTTGTCCTGCAGGTCGCTGAGACTGCGCTCCAGCAGCACCTTACCATGGTTCAGGATGCCCACATGGTCGCACACGTCCTCCAGCTCCCGCAGGTTGTGGCTGGAGACCAGCACCGTCGTGCCGCGCTCCGCCACGTCGCCCAGAAGCAGGGACCACACCTGCCGCCGCATCACCGGGTCAAGGCCATCCACCGGCTCGTCCAGAATGAGGTACTCCGGCATACAGCACACCATCAGCCAAAAGGCCGCCTGCTTCTGCATACCCTTGCTCATCCGCCGCAGCATCATTTTCTCATCCAGCGGGAAGACCTGCTTCAGCTTCTCGTACCGCTCCCAGCTGAAATCGGGGTAGATACCGGCGAGGAATTTCGCCATCTCCCGGATGCCCGACTGCGGAAAGTAGTACCAGTCGTCGCCGATAACGGCCATACGACTCTTCACGGCGGTGTTCTCATATACCGGCTGTCCGTCCACCAGCACGTCGCCGCTGTCCTGCCGGTAGATGCCCGCCAAATGGCGGATGATGGTGGACTTCCCCGCGCCGTTGGGACCTACCAGGCCGTACACCGCGCCGTGGGGCACCGTCATGGTCAGGTCGTCCAGCGCCCGGAAGCCGTCAAAGGTCTTGACGACGTTTTTTACCTCGATCATTTACCCTCTCCTCCTTCCCAAAGTACCAGCAGCTGTTCCCGGGTATAGCCCAGGCTCTTCAGCTCCTCCAGTAGCGGGACCAGCCGCCCCGTCAGCTCAGCGATGCGCCGCAGATGCTCGCCGTCCCCGGCGGAGACAAAGCTCCCTCTGCCCGCCACAGAGTAGATGTACCCCTCCGTCTCCAGCTCCGCGTAAGCCCGCTGGATGGTGTTGGGGTTGATGGCCAGCTGCGTAGCCAGAGAGCGCACGGAGGGCAGCTTTTCGTCCGGCTCCAGCAGCCCTGTCAGCATCATGCGCCGCAGGCTGTCCTTCACCTGCTGGTACAGGGGACGGCTGTCCCGGTAATCCAGCACGATCATATCGCACACGCTCCTTTCCGTATCAAGTGTATTATGCGTGTTAGTACAGTTAGCATATCACGATGTTCTCCCTCCTGTCAAGGGAAAATTTTTCTTTTCATCCCCGTGGTTTCGTAGTATAATGGCTCCAAATTCTTTTCCCGAAGGGGGCATTTCTATGCGTATCACGGTAAAAGTCGGCACCTCTACTCTGGCCCACGCCACAGGACGGCTGAATATCCAGCGGATGGAGGGCCTGTGCAAGGTCCTGAGCGACCTGAAAAACGCCGGGCACGAGATCATTCTCGTTTCCTCCGGCGCCATCGGCATGGGCGTGGGCAAGCTGAACCTGCCGGGACGACCTAAGGATATGCCCACGAAGCAGGCGGCCGCCGCCGTGGGCCAGTGCGAGCTGATGTACACCTATGACAAGCTGTTCAACGAGTACAATCACACAGTGGCACAGGTGCTGCTCACCGGCGAGGATGTAAAGAACGAGCAGCGCAGCCGTAATATGCGGAACACCATTTTTCGCCTGTTGGAGCTGGGCGCGCTGCCTGTCATCAACGAAAACGACACCGTGGCCACCGACGAGGTGGGCGTGGAGAACACCATCGGCGAGAACGACACGCTTTCCGCCATCGTGGCGGCGGCGGTGCAAGCCGACCTGCTGATATTGCTCAGTGATATCGACGGCCTATATGACGGCGATCCCCACAGGGATCCCACCGCGAAGCTTATCCCCGTGGTGCCGTCCATCGACGCGCACATTCTCGCTCTGGGCGGCGGCAGCGGCAGCGGCCTGGGCACAGGCGGCATGGCCACCAAGCTGAAGGCTGCGCAAATCGTCACCGAGGTCGGCTGCCAGATGGTCATCGCCAATGGCAGCAAGCCCGCCCTGCTGTACGACATCGTGGGCGGAAAGCCTGTGGGCACCCGATTTCTGGCAAAGGAGAAGTGAGCCATGACCACTATCGATATTCTGAAAAAGACCCGCGCCGCCCGGGGCGGACTGGCCGTCCTGGACGAGGCAGGCAAAAACGCCCTGCTGCTGTCCATGGCCGACAGTCTTCTGTCCCATGAGGGCGCTATTCTGGCGGAAAATGAAGCCGACATGAGCGATGCCCGGGGGCATATCTCCGATGTGATGCTGGACCGGCTGCGGCTGGACCATGACCGACTGGCGGGCATGGCCGACGGCGTGCGGGCCATTGCCGCCCTGCCGGACCACACCGGCCGTGTGCTGTCCGAGGTACGCCGCCCCAACGGTCTGGTCATCCAGAAGGTACAGGTCCCTCTGGGGCTGGTGTCCATTATCTATGAGAGCCGCCCCAACGTTACCTCAGATGCGGCGGCCCTGGCGCTGAAATCCGGCAATGTCTGCGTACTCCGCAGCGGCAGGGAGGCCTACCGTACCGCCCGCGCCATCGTGCAGGCGCTGAAGGCCGGCATCGCCGCCGAGGGCGGCGACCCGGACATTCTGAACATCGTGGACGACACCACCCACCAGTCTGCCGCGGACATCATGACCGCCAAGGGTCTGGTGGACCTGCTGATCCCCCGGGGCGGCGCGGGACTGATCCGGGCCTGCGTGGCCGGCGCCACCGTGCCCTGCATTGAGACGGGTACCGGTATCTGCCATGTGTATGTAGACGAGAGCGCCGATTTGAGCAAGGCCCTGAACATTGTGGAAAACGCCAAGGCCAGCCGTCCCTCCGTGTGCAACGCCGAAGAGGTGCTGCTGGTACACAGCGCGGTGGCGGCGGTATTCCTGCCCCGGCTGAAAAAGCGTTTGGTGGATGACCGAGCCGCCGCAGGCAAGGTCCCCGTGGAGCTGCGGCTGGACGAGCGCGCCGCGGCGGTCATTCCCGGTACCCCCGCCGGCGAACGGGACTTCGACACCGAATTTCTGGACTATATCCTGGCCGTGAAGCTCGTGGACAGCGTGGACGAGGCCATCGCCCACATCGCCGCCCACTCCACCGGCCACAGCGAGGCTATCGTCACCGAAGACCCCGCCCACGCCGAGGCCTTTGTCAACGGGGTGGACAGCGCCGCCGTGTATGTCAATGCCTCCACCCGCTTTACCGACGGCGGCGAGTTCGGTCTGGGCTGCGAGATGGGCATCTCCACCCAGAAGCTCCACGCCCGGGGACCCATGGGGCTGGACGAGCTGACCACGTATAAATATGTCATCCGCGGCAACGGGCAGATCAGATAAAGCAAAAAGAGACGGCATCCGCCGTCTCTTTTCATATTTCCGCGATCTCTGCGCCCAGGGCCGCGGCGTCCGCCCGGTCGTGGGTGACGCACAGCACCGCCGCGCCGTTCCGGTGCCACAGAAGGTACTGCGCCGTCCGGTCCCGGGCCTCACCGTCCAAACCTTTGAAGGGCTCATCCAGCAGCAGCAGCTCCGGCCCATAACATACTGCCCGGGCAATGGACACCCGCCGCCGCTGTCCGCCGGACAGTTCCGCCGCCCGCTGGTCCAGGCAGTCCGCCAATCCCAGCTCCCGCAGGTGCGCCTCGATATCCGGCCGGGACATGGCCCGGCCCGTGACCAGACGCACGTTCTCCACGGCGTCCAGCTGCGGGCACAGACGGTCCTCCTGAAACACGAAACCCAATCGCTCCGGCACGCCGGTGACGGTGCCGCTGTCCGGCATCTCCAACCCGGCGATACAGCGCAGGAGCGTGGTCTTCCCGCGGCCGGAGGGGGCCATCAGACACACCACCGCCCCGTCCGGGACGGTCAGGCTCACGTCCTCCAGCACGACCTTATCGCCGAAGCGCTTGTACAGATGTGCCGCGTTCATGCGCCGCACCCCCTTTCCAGCCGACGGAAGCCCCGCCGCAGCAGGGCCAGCACCAATCTCTCAAACAGGGCGCTCAGCGCCACGATCACTGCGGTCCAGGCCAGCAGGTCGGCGGTCTGGAGGTAGATCTTCGCGTCGTACAGTCTCTCGCCCAGGGAGCCGGCCACCACACCGATGACCTCGGCCGCTACACCGGCCTTCCAGCTCATGCCCAGGGCCGCGGCGCAGCCCGCCAGCAGGAACGGCTCCACCGCCGGCAGCAGGATGCTGTGCAGCTGCCGCCGCCAGGGCACCCGGAAGGCCCGGGCCATTTCCAGAAGCTGGCCATCCGCACTGCGGAGGCCCGCCAGCACGTTGGTGTACAGAATGGGGAAGACCATCAGGAATGAGATGAACAGCGGCAGCGCCGATGTCCGCATCCAGATCAGTGCCAGGATGATGAACGACGCCACCGGCACCGCCTTGATGGCCAGCACATAGGGCCGCAGCAGCACCTCCACCACCGGCCAGCGTCCCGCCGCCAGCGCCAGCACAAAGGCCAGCACCAGTGCCAGGGCAAAGCCGCCGGCGATACGGCAAAAGCTGAACGCCACCGCCCGCCGGAAGGTCGCTGTCACCGCCAGGGCGCAAAGCCGCCCCAGCACCGTTACCGGTCCCGGCAGCAGCAGTGCCGAGCCCACGGCCCAGGAGGCCGCCTGCCAGACCGACAGGGCCAGCACCACCGCGCCGGCACGCTGCCAGGTCTTTATTTTTTTGTCCGCAGGTGTGCTCATGCGCCCATCCAGTAGAAGCCGTCACCGGGCATGGCGCCGCCCACGGCCTCCGTCTTCAGGTCATACAGCGTTTGCAGATAGCCGCCCACGGCGACCTTCATATCCACGCCGGTAATACATACCAAGTTACACTGGGGCAACGCCTTCTCCGCCACGGCGGCCTTGACGATGCCATATTTCTCCACCAGCACAGCGGCCTCGGCCGGGTGCTCATTGGCGTAGTCCGTGCTGGCGGCGTAGTCCTCCAAAAAGGCCGCCAGCGCCGCCGGGTGTTCATCGGCAAATGCCTTACGGGCCACCAGCACCGAGGTAACGAGGCGGCTGCCGTTGTCCAGCGCATCCCATTCGGCGCTCAGATCCAGCGCCACGCGCAGGCCCTCCACCTGGCTCTGCGCCACGGTGACAAAGGGCTGGGGCAGCATGGCCACGGCGTTGTCCTGTTCCGCCATCAGGGCCACGATCTCCGTGGGTTCGCTCTTCCACTCCACCTGTACGTCCTCACCCAGAGTCAGCCCGTGCTGCGAGAGCAGATAGGTCAACGCGTACTCCGGGGTAGCGCCCTTGCCGGTGGCGTAGATGGTCTTTCCGTTCAGCGAGGCAATGTCCGTCACCGTCTCGCCGCCCTTTTCCACAATATACAGCACACCCAGTGTGCCGGCGGCCAGCAGCACCACGCCGCCCTCCGTCTGGTTGTACAGGATGGCCGCCACGTTGGCCGGCACCGCCAGTACATCCAGCTCGCCCTGCACCAGCTGGGGCGTCAGCTCATTGGCGCTGGCCGCGATGGTGTACGTATACGCGTTCTGGCCCAGGCCGTTGTCCGCATCGTCAAACAGCTTTACCATGCCCATGGAGGTAGGGCCCTTCAGCCCGCCCAACCGCACAGTGACCGGCTGGGCGGCGGATTTGTCGCCATCCTCAATGGGCATAGGCGTTTTCGGCGTTACGCAGGCGCACAGCGTCAATGCCAGCGCCAGCGCCAGCAGCAGGGATATCATTTTTTTCATGTTGTTTTCTCCTTTCCGTGATACGGTCTCTTATACAAAGCTGTCGTGCAGCATGCCTATCTGTCTTCTATCGGTGTGATCACGTTGGAGTACAGCGTCTTGGCGCTGACACCCTCCAGCCGCCCGATCTTCCCGCTGAGGGCGGAGATCGCGTCCTGTGGCGCATCCAGCACCACGGAGATGATGTTCACGCCCCGGGCGCGGTAGGGCACGCCCATTCGCCCGATGATATACATACCGTACTGGTGCAGCAGCGCGTTCAGCTCCGTCACCGCATCCTCATTTTCTACAATGACCGCAATGACCGCCACCCGTGTTTCCATAGCAAAACCTCCCGTCGTAAGATCCGCGGCCAAATAAAAAAGCCGCGCCGCCACCGCGACACGACCACAGCGCCCGCTTCGCGGGCGCAGAACCTATGGCGCATCTTCCGTCTCAAGCGTACTTTCGACGTCAGCAGCGTGTTTATTGTACGGCAAACGCCTGCTCTTGTCAAGCCGATCCCGCCGGCGGACTGTTTCAGACAGGTGCCGGTACATAATATAGGAGAGAAGGGCGGGACCGTGGGGTAAGAACGGCCCCGCCCGGGGGAAGTGCTTTAATGCTTTTCGCTGGCGCGGCGGGCGGGCTTCTCCGCACAGCGGACGCCGGGCAGCAGCGTCAGCAGCTGGGCGGCAAGGCCAAACACGGCGGCGGGCAGCAGCCAGCTCAGGCCAAGATCATACAGCGGCAGGGCCTCCACCAGCGGCAGCTTCACACCGCAGGTGTGCAGGGTGCACAGCACGCTGGTCAGCAGTGCGCCCAGCGCGGCGCCCCGGCTGACAAAGTCGTGGACCTTGGGTATGATGAGGGAGACGCAAATAAGCACCAGCGTGGGGGGATATACTATATCCAGCACCGGCGCGGCCACGGCCACGATACGGTCCAGGCCCAGGTTGGACACCACGGCGCTGAACACGCAGATGACCGTCACGAACACCTTGTAGCTGATCTTCCCGCGACACAGCTCCGTGAAATACGCCGCGGCGGAGCTGGTCAGGGCGATGGCCGTGGTGACGCAGGCCAGGCCCACCACCACGCCGAAGATCACCATGCCGGTCTTGCCCATCAACGCCTCTATGATGGCCATGATGAGGGCCGCGCGGCCGATGGAGGACGTGTACTGTGCGGACACGGTGGCGCCCAGATAGGCCAGACCCATATACACCGCCAGCAGCAGCACGCCCGCCAGCAGCGCGGCGCCGCCCACCACGCGAAGCTGGCTCTGGCCCCGCTGATAGCCCTTGGCGGTGACGCTTTGCAGCACGATGATGCCGAAGGGCAGGGCCGCCAGCGCGTCCATGGTCTGGTAGCCGGCCTTGATGCCGGTGACGGCCACGTTGTCGATCTGCGCCAGGGGCGCGATGTCGCCCAGCGGCGTGATCACGCCCTTGATAATAATGGCGAACAGGCCCACCAGCAGCAGCGGCGTGAGCACCTTGCCTACAATGTCCACCACGGCGGACTCCTTGATGCACAGGGCCAGGATCACCGCGAAGAACACCACGGAGAACACCACCGGCGATACGCCGGACAGGTTGGGCGCGATGGCCATCTCATAGGTGCTGGCGCTGGTGCGGGGGATGGCCACCATGGGGCCGATACACAGAATGATGGCGCACATGAGGATCTCGGCGGGGACTCTGCCCGCCCGTTCCAGTACCTTCTCGCTGCTGCCCACGCGGAGCAGGGCAAACATACCCATCATCGCCAGACCGATATCCGCGATGAAATAGGCGGAAAAGCCCGTCAGCCACTGGCTGCCGGCCTCCATGCCCAAAAAGGGCGGGAAGATCACGTTGCCCGCGCCGAAAAACATGGAAAACAGCGCAAAGCCCACGACAACGATATCTGCCGCGGTGTTTTTCTTCTGTCCGATCATTCTGATTTCTCCATTTCTCTTCTCTTGTTCCCACGCCGCCGACTGCGGCGCGCCGGTGCGGTCTCGCGCTTTAAAGCGCGTTGCATCCTGTGCATATAGCGTATCATGCTTTTCATCATTACGGAAATGACGCTTATCGAACGGCACATGAAAAATTTTGATGGCGTATAAAAACGTTTACCGCATTTTCCAAATCGTTGGTGGAAAGTTTACGTTTATGGCATTGAACGGCGACAGCTCTTGTGATATAGTTAAAAATAATCGTTGCAATTTTGTCCAATTTGTACAGAAAGCGAGGCCCCTATGGATGACAAACGACTGCGGGCGCTGCTGACGGCAGTGCAGTGCGGCAGCTTTGGAAAGGCGACGGCGCAGCTGGGCTACACCCAGTCCGCCATGACGCACATGGTGAACAAACTGGAGGCCGAGCTGGGCTGTACCCTGCTCACCCGCAGCAGCCACGGCGTCCGGCTCTCGGAGGAGGGTGAGCACCTGCTGCCCTATATACAGGACTATCTGCGCGCCAGTGAGGCCCTGCGGCGGGAGGCGGCGGCCCAGGGCGAGGCCCACAACCGCGTGCTGCGGATCGGCTGCTTTGCCAGCATTGCCCGGGCACGGCTGCCGGCGCTGCTGCAGAAGTTCCGCAAACTGCACCCGGAGATCAAGATCGACGTGCTGGTGGGCGGCTATGAGCTGGCCGCGGCGCTGGAGGAGGAACGGGTGCAGCTGGCCCTGGTGGAGGAGACTTGCGGCAAGGGCTTTTACTGGACGCCGCTGACGGACGCGCCGCTGGTGGCGGTGGTGCCGCCGGACTTCCCCTGGACGGAGGACGTCATCCCCCTGGAGCGCCTGCTGCAGGAGACGTTTCTCTCCTGCCCGGAGCAGTATGTGGCGCGGCTGCTGCCGCCGGAGGCACCACGGCTGGAGGTCACGGCGTCGGACGACGCGGCCATACTGTCTATGGTGGCGGCGGGGCTGGGCGTGTCGGTGCTGTCCGCCTTCTCTCTGGCGGGCTATGAGGGCCAGGTGCGGGTGCTCCCGCTGGCGGAGCCGCTGTCACGCCGGCTGGGCGCGGCGGTGAAGACACCGCCGCCGGCCAACAGCGCCGTCCGGCATTTTCTCTCCTTCCTGAAGCGGCAGTACCCCGCCGAGCCGGCGGATAACGAATAAAAGGAGGTCCCGGCCCATGTGCACTGCGGCCACATACAAGACAAAATGCTTCTATTTCGGGCGCAATCTGGACTATGAGCGCGGCTTCGGCGAGCAGGTGGTCATCACACCCCAGCTCTTTCCCCTGCCCATGCGGCATCTGCCGGACCTGACGCGGCACTACGCCATGATCGGCATAGCCTCCGTACAGGACGGCTACCCCCTGTACTATGACGCGGTGAACGAGAAGGGCCTGTGCATGGCGGGGCTGAACTTCGTCCGCAGCGCCGTATACGGCCCCTGCGCGCCGGGAAAGGCCAACGTGGCACAGTTCGAGCTGATCCCCTGGCTGCTGGGCCGCTGCGCCACGGCGGCGGAGGCCCGGGACCTGCTGGCGGAGAGCCGCATCACCGACGACGCCTTTCTGCCGGGGCTGCCCCCAGCCCGGCTGCACTGGCTGCTGGCGGACCGGGAGCAGTGTTTCGCGGTGGAGCAGACGGCGGAGGGCCTGCGGGTCTATGAGGACCCGGCGGGCGTGCTGACCAACGAGCCGCCCTTCCCCATGCAGCTGTTCCGGCTGAACGACTACGCCCAGCTGTCCCCGCAGCCGCCGGAAAACCGCTTCTCCCCCGCCCTGCCGCTGGAGACATACAGTCGGGGCATGGGCGCCATGGGTCTGCCCGGCGACCTGTCCTCCCCCTCCCGCTTTGTACGGACGGCCTTTACCCGGCTGAACAGCCGTTCCGGCGACGGCGAGGCCGAGAGCGTCAGCCAGCTCCTGCACATTCTGGGCGCGGCGGCACAGCAGCGGGGCTGCTGCGTGCTGGAGGACGGCGCGTGCGAGCTGACGCTGTATACCAGCTGCTGCAATGCCGACACCGGGGTGTATTACTACACCACCTACGACGCCGCCCAGCTGTGCGCCGTGGATATGCACCGCGCCGACCTGGACGGCACGGCGCTCGCCTGCCAGCCGCTGGACACGGCGTGGCGGGTACACTATCAGAATTAACGCAGAAAAGCGC
>OHEG01000259.1_pt1 | contig 25648 bp, 27 predicted proteins | sample 1567181 | NCBI WGS metagenome assembly OHEG01 (sample SAMEA3879534, study PRJEB24766) | human gut metagenome | biome: human-associated habitat; feature: feces | place: USA | collected 1985/1987 | reverse complement strand
CTGGAGCATCGCTCCCGCACAGGTGGTCTTCGCGCATCCTCCGCATCGCTGTTCCTTTTCAGGCTCATCCGCTTGATGTCATTTAAGTCGCTGGATATGTACTTTTCAAGCTGCACGAGGCGGACTGAAAATGTCCCCTCAATGCATAGGCCACGGGAACGGCTTTTTTATAAGGTCGTTTGAAAAATTTTTTTAATTTTTTTCATACGGATAGCAACTGCTGCCTGGGTACACCCCCATCTTCGCGCAAGCTCTTCTTGACCATGTCCCTCAAGTGTGACATAGGTAAGCAATTCCAAGTCCTTTTTGTTTAATTTCATAATGGCGCGAAGTAATCGCGCATCCTCCAATGTGTCAATCCATGCATAACGGCCTGGAAATGCACTTTCATCAAAAGAAGCTGAAAGCGCCTTGTTTTTCCGAAACAGCGCAGACCGGCGTTCATCGTCTGGACTGTCAATTTCCAGTGGCGGCATTTGTGTCGCCCTGCGCTCATAAGCGCGGTTACGACAGAAGCAGTACCAGTCGTATTCATAAATCTTCTGTATTGCCGCTTCACTCATACCGGCATCTGTATATTCTTTTCGAAGGCGCAGCCATTCACGGTCAAATTTTGCTTTTTCCTGTGCGCAGTTGAATCCCATTACGGATTCCTCCAATCTTTTGAAATTTTGAGAAAGCCAAAATTTCAAAAGCGGAGGCGCGCGGGGATGGATACAAAAAACAGCTATCGGTGTACATCTGCCTTTTCCAGCAGATATGTACTGATAGCTGTTAATTCTTACATCTGATAGTGTATATCTCGCGTATGCGAGGTTCTTGTCACATCCTGCAGCAGTTTTTGCGGCTGAAAGCCCCGCTACAGTATGCTGGTTGGCTGGTCACCGCAAGAAACGGCATCGCCGCTTCCATGCCACCGTTTGACGCATAAGACACTCCATTCCCAGCGGAAATGGAGTGTCTATGTTCACACAGGTAGACTCCCAATTCCGCCGTTTTTTTATATGGCGGAAACGGGAGTATTCTCTATATGTGCTATTAGTGTATGTATTTCACCACCATTGGAGCATTTTCTGATGAGGCTATTTCATGTAGAATATCGTCGACGGAGGTGATCTATCGGTGGTAGAACTACATGAGCCGGTTTCCGAGCGGATCGGCAAGATCCTGCGGGAAAACCGCGAAGCGCAGGGACTGACACGGCAGCAGCTTTCTGAAAAAAGTACAGTCAGTGACCGACAGATCTCCGCGATCGAGCTGGGCGAAAAGGGGCCGAGCATGAACTCGCTGGAGCTGCTCTTGCGCAGCCTCGGCCTTTCCGCCGACCAGATATTTTATCCGGAGCTGACCGAAGCTGATCCGACGTTGGTGCAGCTTACGCATCTAGCCGCGTCCTGCACAGAGCAGCAAAAGAGGATGGTCGTTAGATTCATCCGTATGCTTCAGGACGAAAACTACGGGGATTAAAAATAGCGGTGTTCGCCGGAACACCGCTATTTTTCTGCTTCTCTGATATATCGTTTTACAACTTGTAACAATTCTTGTGCAAGAAGCTGTTCGGAAGTGTCGTTCAGCAAGGTTTGCACCATTTCATATTCCACAACGCCCTCCAGCAGCGTATCTACCGATACATGGAACGCATTTGCTAGTCTAAGGCAAAGCGTCAAGTTCGGACGAGCCTCACCGCGTTCAATTCTGGATACTCGTTTTTGATCGGCCCCAATACGCGCTGCCAATTCATCCTGCGTAAGGTGGCACCGCTTTCGTAGCTTCCGGACATTCTCTCCAAGCTGAACATATAACAAATGATCTGAGTGTACGTATTCTTCTTTGTATTTCGTCATCTGTTACCATTAGTTTGTCATATTTCTCCCTTTTTGTAAACATCAGCAGTGACGTATTTTTACGTCAAAATCGCCGTATTTTACTTCATAATATTGAGTTTGCAGTGACATTTCTTCCAAGGACATTTGCAATGGTATAATCGCATACTCTGACACGGTCAAATTTTCGATTGGGTTCTCAATGCCTAAATGCTGCATTGCTGCCCTTCTTGCGGCATTTTGGCTGCCGCCGCCTCGTCGCAGATGAGGGTGACGTCGGAATGGAACTGTAAAATAGAGCCCGGAACCTCCGGGGTGACCGGCCCGAAGAAGACCTTGTAGAGGATATCGGCCTTGTCTGCGCCGGTGATGACCATAACGATCTTCCGCGCGGCCATGACGGTGCCGACACCCATGGTGATGGCGGCGGTCGGAACCTCGTCGATGGAGTTGAAGAAGCGCTTGTTGGCCTCGCGGGTCATGTCCGTCAGCTGCACCTCATGCGTCATGACGGGGAAATGATCGCACGGCTCGTTGAAGCCGATGTGGCCGTCGTGGCCGATGCCGAGCAGTTGGATATCCACGCCGCCCCAGTCCTCGATCTTCCGCTCGTACGCCTCGCACATGGCGGGGATATCGGCGGCAAGACCGTCGGGAACAATGGTGTTCTCGGGCTTGATGGAAATATGGTCAAACAGATTTTCCTGCATGAACCGGCGGTAGCTCTGCGGGTGGTCGGGCGCAAGGCCCTTGTATTCGTCGAGGTTTGCGGAGCGGACGCGCGAAAAGTCGAGCTTGCCAGCCTGTTCCCGCGCGATCAGCTCGCGGTAGAGCGGCAGCGGCGTCGAGCCGGTGGCAAGTCCCATCACACAGGCGGGCTTGCGGCAAATGACCGCCTCAAATTCGTCGGCAGCCGCCTTTCCCATTTCTTCGGGTGTTTTGACTTTGATGATATTCAGGTGCAGCATTTTGATCGCTCCTTATTGCTCATATCCGTTTGGATTTTGTTTCTGCCAGTTCCACGTGTCGCGGCACATATCGACGAGATTTTTTTCCGCCTTCCAGCCGAGCACTTCCAGACTTTTTGCGGGATCTGCATAGCAGGTCGCAAGGTCCCCGGGGCGGCGCGCGGTGATCTCATACGGTACCTTGACGCCGTTTGCCTCCTCAAAGGCGTGCACCATGTCGAGCACGCTGTAGCCATGACCAGTGCCGAGATTGAACACGCCCTCGCCGGTGTGGGTCATCAAATACTGGATCGCGGCAACATGACCCTTTGCCAGATCAACAACATGAATGTAGTCGCGCACGCCTGTTCCATCGGGTGTGGGATAGTCGTTGCCGAACACGTTCAGATGGTCGCGCTTGCCGATGGCGGTCTGCGAAATATACGGCATGAGGTTATTCGGAATGCCGTTCGGATGCTCGCCGATCTTTCCGCTTGCATGTGCGCCGACCGGGTTGAAGTAGCGCAGGTTCACCACCGACCATTCCGGGTCTGCCTTGGCGATATCCCGCAGGATCTGTTCGCCCATGTACTTCGTCCAGCCGTAAGGGTTGGTGCAATTGCCGGTTTTGGAGGTCTCGCGCAGCGGCATCTCGTTGTCGCCGGAGTAGACCGTCGCGGACGAGGAAAAGATGATGCGCTTGACATTGTGCTTTACCATGACCTTGCAGAGCGTCAGCGTCGCATCGAGATTGTTCTGATAGTATTCCATTGGCTTGGCAACGGATTCGCCGACGGCCTTGAGGCCCGCGAAGTGGATGGCGCAGGAAATCTCATGCTCTGCAAAGATTTTTTCCAGCAGCGCCTCGTCACGCACGTCGCCCTCGATGAACTCCACCGTCTTGCCGGTAATTTCGGCTACGCGGTGCAGGCTTTCAGGGTTGGAATTGCTGAGATTGTCAATTACAATCGGCGTATGACCCGCCTCGATCAGCTCCACACAGGTGTGGCTGCCAATATAGCCCGCGCCGCCGGTCACAAGAACATTCATTTCGCTTCCTCCTCCACGATCTTCCGCATTTCGTCCCATTTTTTCTCCATGTCCGCCACGAGCTTGAACTGGGTGCGGGCGCGGTCGAGGTTCTGCCCGTCGCGGTGGACAGCGAAATAGTGGTCGCCATCCAGATAATCCGTCAGGAACCGGACGCCGCACTCCATCGTCATGGTCTTTGCGCCCATTGGCAGCAGCTCCAGCTCCTTTGCCGTCAGGCCGGGGCAGGCGCGGACATAGCCGCGCGTAAAGACGCGGAAGCGGTCAAGGCTCATCTCCATTTTGGAGAGATCTTTTTCATCCTCTGCGGCAGTTGCCGCGCCAAAGCGGATGGAATCGCCGAAGTCATAAAGACTCGATCCAGGCATGACCGTGTCGAGATCGATGACGCACAGCGCTTTGCGTGTTTTTGCGTCCAGAAGGACGTTATTGAGCTTGGTATCATTGTGTGTCACGCGCAGCGGCAGCTCGCCCGCAGTCAGCGCGTTCTGAATGGCCGACATTTCTGCCTGCCGGGCCAGCGCAAATTCAATTTCTGGCTGAACCTGCGCTGCCCGGTGCATGGGGTCGCGCTCCAATGTCTCCAGAAGCGCGCGGTAACGGTCCGGTGTGTTGTGGAAATTCGGGATGGTCTCGTGCAGCTTCGCCGCCGGGAAATCCGTCAGAAGCTGCTGGAAGGTGCCGAAGCCCACGGCGCTCTGATAAAAGTCCTCGTCCGTCTCGGGAAGCTGGAGGCAAATCGAATCTTCCACAAAATCATACACGCGCCAATAGGCATCCTGCGCATGCAGATAGCTTGCGCCGTCATGCGTTTTTACAAGCGTCAGGACGCCGCGCGGGTCGTCTGTTTTTGTCCGCAGGAACTCCGTGACGGCAGTGATATTTTCCATCAGCCCTGCCACGTCGCGGAACGTGTTGTTGTTGATTTTTTGCAGGATATAGCGCAGGCCGCTTTCCGTCACGGCAAGATAGGTCACATTGATGTGCCCGCAGCCATACGGCTCACAGGAAACAGGCTTCGCGTCCAGCCGGAAGGCGCGCAGTACTTCAAACAGGTTTTCGTTCATTTCCAAAGCTCCTCCGTATAAATGCCTTTCGCCTTCATCTTTGCCACAGCCTCCTTGACCGAAGCCAGATCTTCGCGGTAGGTCACGCCGTACCATGTTTCCTCGCACGGCAGCACCTGCACGCTTGCGGACTTGTCTGCAAGCTGCTCATTTACCACAAACGGCAGGAAGTATTCACACTTGAGCGGATTTGTCTTCATTGCTTCTGTCAGGAACGCGCCCATGCGGTTCCAGAGTTCGTCCAGCACGCGCGCCGAGAAGCCCCAGAGATTCATCGACACGATAGTATCGCCCGCCAGCGGGAAGAAGTGCTCCCCATCCTCGGTGTATTCGGCGTCCGTGCCCTTTTTGAAGATCTTCGTGCGTTCTGTCACGCCGGTCAGCATCCCGGCTTCGATCTCGCACACGCCGCGCGCCACGGAGCCGAACTCCGTCACCGTATTTTTCAGGCGATAGCCGACCATCGCATACTTGCTCTCATCGGTCTGTGCCGCAAGGAAATCATAGATTTCCGAGAACGCCGTGCGGCCATAGAAATCATCCGCGTTGATAACGGCAAACGGACCGTTTACCACGCCCTTGCAGCAGGCCAGCGCATGGCCGGTGCCCCACGGCTTTGTGCGTCCCTCCGGAACCTCTATGCCCTCCGGCAGGCGGTCAAGATCCTGATAGACGTAGGACACATGGAAATACTGCTCCATGCGGTCGCCGATGCATTCGCGGAACTCTGCTTCCATCTCGCGCTTGATGATGAACACCACATCGCGGAAACCAGCGCGCCATGCGTCAAACAGGGAAAAGTCGATGATGATATGTCCTTCCGGTTCAATCTGCTTGAGGCCGCCAAAGCGGCTGCCCATGCCGGCAGCCATGATGACTAGCGTTATTTTTCTCATGCTGACCTCTCTTTACAAAATGTACGCGCCGGATTTTGTAATCCGGCGCGTGTGTGTTTGACTTTATCACTCCAACGCAGCGCAAATTTGACTGTACCGGCCCTCTGTGTAACCGATTCCCCACGACGCATCGGATTTTTTCTTTCCGCCGTACCAGACGCGCAGCAGGTCGGCTTTGTGATCCAGAAGAAATGCCGTGCGGTACAGGCAGAAATCATCCCAGCTGCCGTCCTTGCCCTGCTCCATCAGAGGCTTTTGGAACGTTTTCCATGGCTGACCCGCCTGCTTGACTGCATAAAACAGCTTGCAGTAGTCGCAGTTTGTGTCGTTCGGGTACGCAGGATAGATCGCGTGCAGCGCGTCGGTTTCGGGGTCGTGCCAGACGGTCAGGTGCCAGATCTGGTAGCCGGGCTGCGACAGGTCTTCACAGGTTTCCTCTGCGCTCCAGTGAAGGCCATCTTCCGATGTGCGGGTGCGAACCTTGTTGCTTTGATTCTGATACCCTGTATTTCCAGTATCGACGTACCACATCCGCCACGTTCCATCCTGCATTCTTTGCACGCAGGGCGACAGAATGCTGTATTTCTGCACAGGATCATGCAGAACGATCTCGGGCTTTGTCCAGTGTACACCGTCCTTTGAGCGCATTAGCTTGACCCAGGACTGCACAATATCGTCCGCCTCCACATAATAAAGCCACAGCTCGTTGCAGTCCCTGTTGTAAACAAGCTCCACGTCGCAGTTATGGCCGGGCTTCGGCGCGGGTGTCAGCGGATTGGTCAGGCCGTCCGGAGCGACCCATGTTTTTGTGTCATTGGAGGCCAGAACAGAGGGATCCTCCAACCCGTCATAGTTAAACGGATACGGGGTCATTGCCATCCAGAACCGATAGCCGTTCCACGGCGTGTCAAACTGCAGTACGGACGGATGCGTCGACTGGTTTGACCCATCATAGGTCGGAATCAATTCCGGCTGCGGCGCGTTTTTCAAAATACTCATACCGTTGTCCTCCATTCCTTCATATGGATCGCTGTCCCGTTTTGCAGACGGCTTTCTTCCGCTGCCAGCGCGATCAGGTGGCTTTCTACGGACGCATCCGCGCTTGTTTTGCTGCCGCGTCCGGAACGCAGCGTCTGCAAAAATTCGCGCATCATGGCCGCGTCGCTGCCACTGTGTCCGCCGGATGGCGTGTGGACATGCAGCGTTGTATGGTTTCCGGTCGCAAAATCACTGATTTCCAGCGTGGACGATTCCATATTCCCACGAATTTGTCCGCGGCTGCCCATCACATTGATGATCCGCTCGCAATGCTCTGTAAAGGCGCACATCGTCATGCTGACGCTGACGCCGTTCTCATAGAGCAGGTTCACGACCTGATTGTCCACGACATCATTATCGCACTGATAAACACACCGACCATACGGGCCGCGCTGCAGCGCATGCAAAACCGCTTCATGGGAAGGATCGAGACTCACTACGGAAACAAATCCATCGGAAATGGCTTTCGGATGCTCCAGATAGAAACGCGGCGCGTAATAGGGACAGGTGTCCCTGTGCATACAGCCATCCAGACAGTATTGCGGTGCGCCGTCCGGCTTGTGCGCGGAATTAAAGTGCGCAAGCGAGCCGAAGCTGCTGACTTCCCTGCACGGGCTTCCGACCAGCCATGTCAGAATGTCCGTATCGTGGCAGCATTTTGCCAGGATCATTGGGCAGCTATCCTCGCTGCGGCTCCAGTTTCCGCGCACAAAGCTGTGCGCCATATGCCAGTAGCCGACGCTCTCAATATGCTGAATCGAGACAAGCTGCCCGATCGTGCCGCTGTCGATCAGCTCCTTGAGCTTCACAAAGAACGGAGAATAGCGCAGCACATGGCAGATGGAAAGCACGTGCCCGGTCTGCCGGGCTTTTTCGCCCATTGCGATCAGCTCCGCGCGGTCATAGCTCATCGGCTTTTCGCAGAGCACATCGTAGCCCTTTTCCAATGCCTGTGTGACCGGTGCAAAGTGCATCCGATCCTGCGTGCAGACAAAGACGCAGTCGGCAAACTGATCTTGTGCCAGCGCAGCTTCCCAGCTTGCAAAGCATTTGTCGGCTGCGATGTGATGCGCTTTCGCAAACGCTGCACGCCGATCCTCCCGCGGCTCTGCTACGCCGACGATTTTCAATTCATTCGGGAAATTCAGCGCGTAGCCGCCGTAGACATTCGCGCCGCGCTGACCGGCGCCCAGAATGATCGCGGTTATGGGTTTCATTGCGGATCCTCCTTGTATTCGATTGCAAGCACGGTATCGGTCGTGTCCGGCAGCAGATAGGTAAAATGCGGGATCGTGCCAAGTGTGACAAATGCAAGGTTTTCGTAAGCATTCGTGATCCAGCTTTCGCCGCGCAGCACCTCGCTGCCGTCCGCCAGCCGCCGCACCGCGCCGACGCGCTTTGCGTCAAGCCCCGTCAGCGCCAGCGGCCCAATGGGGTTTTCCAGAATATGCGCATAGATGCGGTCATCCTTCTTTGTGTACCAGCCCCAGTCCGGTTTCGGCACATCGGCGCTGCCGCAGCCATAGATGCTCTCGCTGTTGACCGACATCCACGCGCCGATCTCGTCCAGCAAGCGGCAGCTTTCAGCATTGAACCGGCCGTTCGCATCCGGACCAACATTCAGGATCATGTTGCCGCCCTTGCTGACGCATTCGACCAGCTTGCGGATCAGCATGGACGCAGGCTTGTAGTCTGTATCATAGGGGTTGTAGCCCCAGTTGTTGTTCATCGTCGTACACAGCTCCCACGGTACGCGCTCGCCGCGCACATTGCGGATGCCCTCCGGCGGCAGGATCTGTTCGGGGCTGACAAAGTCGCCGCTATAATATGCGGGCTGCTCGGTGACAAGACTGCCGAAGCCCTCGCCGCTGGTCTCCAGACGATTATCGATGATAACGTCCGGCTGATGGCGGCGCACCATCCGGATCAGCTCTGTTGCCTTCCACGCCTCGCCGCGCAGCTCGTCATAGGCATAATCGAACCAGAGAATATCGATCTTGCCGTAATTCGTGACCAGCTCCTCAATCTGACCGTGCATATAGGCAAGGTAGCGGTCAAAGTCGATCTTCTCATCTTGATAGGCGGGATCGCCGCGCATGGGATGATTGCAGTCGTTGTATTTTGGGAAATCCGGGTGATGCCAGTCGATCAGGGAGTAGTACAGACCCACGCGCAGCCCTTCGGCTCGCACTGCGTCCACGAATTCCCGCACAAGATCGCGCCCGCAGGGGGCATTTGTACTCTTATAATCCGTCAGCTTGGAATCAAACAGGCAGAAACCGTCATGGTGCTTGGCGGTCAGCACAACATACTGCATGCCCGCCCGCTTCGCGCGCCGAGCCCAGTCGCGGGAATCATAAGCCTTCGCGGTGAACTCCTGCATATACTGCTCATATTGCTCTGCGGGGATCTTTGCCTCGCTCATGTACCATTCGCCGCGTCCGGGAATCGCATAGAGCCCCCAGTGCAGGAACATCCCAAAGCGCGCGTTCTGGAACCACTGTACCCGTTTTTCGCGTTCTGTCATATGGATTATCCTTTCACAGCGCCCGCAGTCAGCGATTTGACAAACGTTTCGGACAGCAGGCAGAAGATGATGATCGTCGGCAGCACAATCACAATGATTGCCGAGAACATGCCGTTCAGATTCTTGGAATACGCCGTCGTAAACTGACCGAGCAGCGCCGGGAGCGTCATATGCTCCTTGGATTTCAGCAGAATGGAAGCAAAGTAATATTCGTTCCAGTTGTTGAGGAAGGCCATGATCGCGGCTGTTGCAAGGCCCGGCTTCGCAATCGGCACGATGATCCTGAAATACGTGCCGGTATAGCCGCAGCCGTCCATCATCGCCGCCTCCTCCATTTCCTTTGGAATGGAGAGAAAATAGCTGCGAAGGATGAAGAACGTGACCGCGATGCCGAGACTGGCATAGACAAAGATCACACCGGTCAGCGTATCCTTGAGTCCGAGGTCGGAGAGCAGCCGGTAGATTGGGAAGCTGATGGAGATCGACGGGATGAACAGCGTTGATGCGAACATCAGCGTCACAAGATTTTTTCCTCTGAACTCGATCCGGGCGGATACATACGCTGCAAGCGAAACCACAAATACGCTGAAGACCGTGGAAATGACGGTCACGATCAGGCTGTTTGCGAAGTAGCGTCCGATGTTGAGCTTTGTGAAGATCGTAATATATCCGTCGAACACCCATTTTTCCGGGAAGCCCAGGCCGCCGGGCGTCTGCTTGAAGGAATTGATCAAAACCCATGCGATGGGGTACAGAGAGATGAGCAGCACGAACGCCATCAGAAGATACCGGAGCAGCTTTACCGGCAGTGAGGCCGCATTGTTCAGTTTCATGATCCATTCCTCCTTTAATCCGATGTATCAGAGCGGAATGCGCGATTGATCAGGCAGACGATCACGATGCCGAGGATAAACTGAATGACGCCTGCTGTATTGCCGCGCGCAAAATTCAGCTTTGTGCTGCCGAGGGAGGTTTTATAAATATAGTAGCTCAGCGAATACGTGGCGTTATCCGGGCCGCCGGACGTGATGAGCGCAATTTCATTGTAAAGGAGCAGGCCGTAATTCGCCGCCATGACGGAGATCGTCCCGATCATCGGACGCAGCAGCGGCAGCGTAATGTACCAGTCGATCTGCCGGTCAGACGCGCCCGCAATGTGCGCCGCTTCATAGATGCCGGGATCGATGGAGAAGATTTGCGTTAAAAGCAGCAGACAGTTGGAACCGCCAAACAGAATGAAGGTAAATGTCACGCCCCAGAAGGCGTATTTGGAGTTCGACAGCACGCTGATATCGGAGCCGGGCCAGATCCGGTTGCAGAGCTCGGTCACAATGCCGCGCGCAGGACTGTAGAGGTTCAGAAAGATCAATCCGATCGCGGCCGTCGAAATGATATTGGGGATCAGGAACATATTGCGGGTAAATTTCCAGCCGCGCATTTTCTTGGACAGCGTCAGCGCGACCAGAATGGTGAATGGCACCTGGATCAGCAGCGTCAGCGCGACCCACTTGAGCGAGTTGACCAGCGCCATTTTGAAGTTTGCGTCATACCGGAACAGCTTGATATAATTGTCAAACAGGTTTGACCAGCCTAAAAACTCCGGTGCGGTGAAATTCTCGTAATTCCATTTACAGAACGAGGTCAGGAAAATCGTGACCAGCGGGTATGCGTAGACAATCAGAAACAGAATCGTGCAAGGGGCAAGGAAGGCCAGAAGAAACCCTCGTTTCCGGTACTTTCCCATTGCACGGGCAGCTTTTTTCTCAGCTGTTCCAGCCTTCATGATGCGTCATCCTTTCTTTGCGATATAGCGAAGGGGGCGTTCCGCCCCCTTCGCCAGTTTGCATGGAAATCAGTTTGCGGCGATCACTGCATCAAGTTCGCTGACAACATCGTCAACTGTCTTGCTGCCGTCCTTCAGACCGGCGTATTTAGCCTGAATTTCGCCCTCAAAGTCGCCGAATTCGTTGCCGAGGCCGAGCGCCTGATAGTCTGCCGCCATGCAGAGCTGGCAGGCGGAAACCAGAAGTTTTGCTTCGGGTGCGTCAACGCTGTCCATCAGCGTGGCGTAGTCCACGTTGGTGTTCGGCGCCATGCCGATGCCGAACGCGATGATCTTGTTGGCGATCTCCTCGCTCGTCATATACTTGATGAACTCGATGCAGGCTGCGGTCTGTGCGTCGGTCAGGCTGTTCGATACCACAAAGCCCGTGCCGCCGGACATCAGGGAAGCGCGCTTGCCGGATTCGTTCGTCGGGAAGTTGGCAGGCTTGATGTTCTCCGCGCCCGCCGCACAGTCCACGCTTCCGCCGGCATCCCAGACGCCGTTGAAGAGCATAGCGGTCTTGCCGTCAAAGAAGTCATTGCGGTACTGCTCGTCGTCGTCACCGCCAGGTCCAAAGTTCGCGGAGTCGATCTTCTGCAGAACCTTCTCCTGCATGAACGTCATGACCTCACGGAACGCGGGATCGTCAAACGATGCGACCTCTGCGCCCTGCGCATAGAATGCGCGGGTCGCTTCGTCCGCCTGGAAACGGCCAGCCGTCAGAATGTTGGTGGGCCAGCCTGCGTTCAGGCCGAACGGGGTAATACCTGCGTCAACAAGCTTGTCGACTGCTTCCTCAAAGTCCGCCCATGTGCTCCAGTCGGCGGGGACCTTCGCGCCAGCCTGCGCGAACAGCGCTTCGTTGTACCAGAAGCCAACAGCCTCGATCTGCTCACGAACAGAGTAGATCTTTCCATCCGCAGTCAGGTTCTGATCGTAGCAGACGCCTGCGCCTGCCTTGAAGTCTGCATCCTCATCCAGATACGGCTTCAGGTCAAGGATAAGACCGGCCGCGCTTGCGACGGGAACGATGTTCCAGCCGCCAAAGTCGGCGATGTCATAGAACTTGCCGCCGCTGATGTCGTTGAGCGCTGTGTTGTAGATGCCCTCCGCGCCAGACTCGTCGGCGACGGCGACGAAGTTGAATTCGTCCTTGTGCAGATCAGCGAAATCCTGATAGATCTGACGCATCTGCGCAGCTGCCGCCCATTCGGACTCATCATGGTAGTAACCGTGGACAAAGGTGATCGTGGGGAGCTCGGTGTTCTCCGGCTGCTCCGAAGGCTGCTCGGCAGGCTGCTCTGCCGGGGCCGGTTCGGTTGTCGTGGTCTGCTCCTGCTGGACAGGCGCAGTCTCCTGCTTGGCACATCCGGCAAACAGGCCGATGAGCAAAAGCGATGCCAGAAGAAGTGCAAGAATCTTTTTCATAGTACCCTCCATTTAGTTTTAAATTTGTCAGCCATGGCTTTTGCAGGCTGAATCGATATATTCAGTCTATCCGGACGGTGAAAAAAACACCATAAAGCATTTTGCCTGATCGTTGCGTTTTTTTGATCTCCGGTGAAAAAGAAAGCGCCTCTGGATTGTGTAATTTCAACAATTCAGAGGCGCAGTGCGCTTCTTTTGATGCAATATTTTAATATGTTTGCGTTATTTTTACCTGTTTCCGCTCTATTGCTGCAAATCTGTTATGATGGAAACAATAGACCGCTGCACATCCTTTCCCCGCAGCAGCTCCTCCAGCAGCTGGTCCAGCTGGGCGCTTGATTTGGCGGGAAGGACGGAATAAAGCGTCAGGATCTGCAGGTCTGCCTGCTTGCAGACCTGCACGGCATCTGCCAGAACCGGCACCTGCTCGTGGATCCATGCATCCGAGATATTGGGATTGCTCGGTGCCTGATGTGTTTTGGTGACGATCTGCTCCTGCACCTTCTCACTGAGCATATATTTCAGGAACCGCACGCAGGCGTCGATCTGCCTTGCGGAGCCGTCGCTGCTGATGACATAGCCGGTTGCGGGATTGGCATACGCGGTCATTTCGCCGGAGGGGCCGGGAAACGCGGCATAGCGGATCTCCTGCTTTGTCGTCGTCTGGTCAAACTCTGTGTTGGCCCACACGCCGTCAATACAGATTGCGCTTTTGCCGTCAAAGAAATTCTGCCGGATATCCGGTGTGCTTCCGCGCTGCGTGTCATAGGACAGCGCGCGCAGGAGCTCCGATACCGCAAGCTCTGCGTCCTCCCGGCGGCATACAGACGCTTCCTTCTGCATAAAGGCAAGCGCCTGCTCTGACGCGCCAGCCAGTCTCGCGCCTAAAAAGAAGCCCATCTGGCTGACCTGCATCTGCAGCGGCACAGCGCCGGTCTGCGGCGCGATCTGCGCCAGTGCGTCACACGCAGCCCAGAATTCCTCCCACGTTCTCGGTGGCACGACTGTTCCTTCCGGCGTTCCGGTGTCGGTAATTCCCGCCTGCCGGAACAGCGACGCATTATACCAGTAGCCAATGTATTCTACCGCATCCGGGAGCGTATAGACCGCGCCGTCCGACTCCTGCAGCGCCTGCAGGATCTGTGGACTGACATCCGAGGCAAACGTCGCGTCTTCCTTCAAATATGGCGTCAGATCCAGCGCCACGCCTTTCTTTTTGGCATTTGAAACATACTGTACGTTGCCGTTGGTGCTGATGATGCTCGGCGCTTTGTCGACCGCGAGCAGGTCTGCCGCCTTTTCCATGACGATCTCAAGATCCGGCGAGGTATCATAGACGATGTGAATATCCGGGTTTTCTTCCTCGAACGCGGCAAACAGCTCACGCATGCCGACATGGTCCGCCCCGCTTCCGCCCCAGCCGTGCATGAAGCTGATGGACACCGGCTCCGTTTCCGCTGCTGTAGAGCAGGCCGTCAGGAGAATGCACAGAAGCAGCGCACACAGAAGCAGTCTTTTTTTCATCATCACGATTCATCCCCTGTTCAGCTTTTTGTTCTTTTATGCTATCATAGCAGGAAGAACAGCAGAAAGGCAAGGATATTTTTATGCGGGAACGATGCAGAAACTGGATACGCACCCCATCGCTTCGCGGACAGCTGATCTGGCTGAGCGTCAGCTCGGTGCTGGTCACGCTGCTGATCAGCCTGCTGATCCTGGTGCTTCTGATCAGCAATGTCATGGGCCCATTCGTCAACCGTGAGGCCGAATTTGCCATGCAGACCGTCAGCCAGAGCCTCTCCACAAAGACGCAGCTGCTGGAGGATATCCTGCTGCGCGTCTGTAAAAGCCCGCAGATGGCCGCCGAAGCATCCGATACCAGAAGCGAACAGTTCCGGAGCCTTGTCGATATTTATTCAGACAAGAACATTGTTGCGCCAGGTCTGCCGTTTGTGGAGATGGCATACTTTGTGGATATGCAGGAAGCATTCGATGTGGTCAGCTATCATGAAAATCTTTCAAACGAGCAGCTCCGGCTGGATGAAGACAATCTGGCACGCTATCAGGCATTTCGGGAAAGCGGCGCGGACGTACAGTGTACCGCGGGCGCGCCGTATTTGTACATCATCTTTACCGCCTATGACCGGTGGGCAGACCCGTTTGGCACGGTGATCTTCGTTGTCAACCAGTCCGCGGTCACGTCGATCATGGGAAAGCTTGCCGACTATCGGGGTGCGTTCTGGTACCTGTTTGACAAGGATGGAGCTGTGATCCTGTCGGAAAGCGCACTGCATCTGAACACGGAGGAGCAGCGTGAGCTGGCAGATACCGGTCACGACGCCTGCTACACGCGAAAGCTGGGAGGAAGCCGGTATCTCCTGTTCAGCGAAGCCTCCGGCATGGGCCTGCGGTGCGCCGTCGGCGTTCCGTCGGTACAGATCCTGCGGCTTCTGTATCAGGTCGCTGCGCCGTATGTGATCGCCTGCGTCATGCTTCTGCTTGCAGTCGCGGCCGTCGTGTTCTTCGCCGTTGTCCGCCGTCTGCGGCCGCTTCAGGAGATGACGCTTCAGCTCCGGCAGGTCGCGCAGCAGAATTTCAGCGTCAAGCTCCCACAGTACGATTGTCAGGAGTTTTCTACCATGAGTCAGGCCTTCAACGCCATGACGGATACCATTGATCATCTAATCAACGATGTCTACGAGAAAAAGCTTGTCACCCAAGAAAGCGAGCTTCGCTTTTTACAGAGCCAAATCAACCCACATTTTATGTACAATGTTTTGTGTAGCATCGCACTTATGGCGCAGATGGACGGAAACGCCGATATTCAGAAGATGGCAAGCAATTTTGCTGGATTGACGCAGGCTCGGCTCTCTGGAGGCGGTGATGTCAAAATCCCTTTGGCGCAAGAACTGCAATATGCAAAGTTTTATATTGAGTTGCAGCAAATGCGGTTCGGCGAGAAAATATCCTATCAGGTATCCGTTTCGGACGAAGAACTTCTAACCTGCCTTGTTCCGAAGCTTATTATCGAAATGCTGGTAGAAAACGCGGTCGGACATGGCATCGAGCCTAAGGATGGTTCAGGAACTGTCCATGTGTCTGCTGGTTATGCTGAAAATGGGGCGATAGAGCTTGTGGTCGCGGATGATGGCGTTGGCTTCGAGGGACAAAATGGTGAGATTCCGCTACCGCTTGATCTGCCCGTGTCCGGGAACCGCCATAACCGGGTCGCACTGAATACTGTTTATAAAATAATGCAGCATTTATATGGTCCCGCATACGGGATACACATCATAAGTTACGAACAGATTGGAACTACCGTAACGATTCATCTGCCACGGGAGGAAAGCACATATGACCAAAGTCCTGATTGTCGATGACGAGATGCTAATGCGAAAGGGCCTATGCACACTCATAGATTGGGCCGCATTAGACTGTGAAGTAATTGGAACTGCTGAAAATGGCCTTCGTGCGAAGCAAGTAATAACATCCATACAGCCGAATATCGTGATTTCCGACATAAAGATGCCCGTTGTTGACGGACTTGCACTTGCAAAATGGGTGGATGAAACATATCCGGATATCCAGATGATCCTGTTAACTGCATTTGCTGATTTTTCGTATGCGCGGCAAGCAATTCAGTATGGTGTAACAGACTATGTCACGAAAAATGGGGATATGAGCGAAATCGTATCCGCAGTCAAGCGCTGCAAAAAGCAGTTGAAGCAACAGGCAATGTTCCAAGAAGGACTCAAAGCGCAATCATTCTATCTTCTAAAGACAATTTTGAATGGAAATTTCCATTCTGCACAGGATATTACAAAACAGAGCGGTTATGAAAATCTGCAGGCTAAAACATATCAAGTTGCGCTCGTAAATGCGGGGAAAGATCATAAGAAACAGCAACAAGCGGAGAATTTGTTACGCAGTTTTATGTCAGAAAATAATCTGTATTTGCTGCCGAGTGGTCCACACGACTTCGTACTCGTTTTTATGGATGTTCCAGAAAAACAGGTGTTAAGCATATGCGCAAACAGCACGGCAATGTTTCAAAAACTGGGCTCGCAAACCCTCTATTGGGGAATCAGCAATGTCATTCACCAACTCTTTGATCTGCAAGAGGCACTTGCGCAGGCCCAGCAAGCCATCTCAAATCGTTTTTACGATAAACGTGAAATTCATGTCTATCAGCCGAGCAAGCCTGCAAAAATACCAACTTATGCAGCACAATTTGCTGCTCTAAATCGTTGCCTTCGAAGCGGTGACCAAACTGCTGGCTGTGAAATTCTTTCTGAGATTGCTTCACTGCAAAAACAGAAAGCGCAACCAGAGGCGCAGGTAAAGGAAACTGCGCGAATGATCCTGCATCTGTGCCGCAGTACTCTAGAAAATTATGGAACAGATTTGGATGCACTGGATATTGACGAAGCACAGTGGACTCAAGAACTAGAGTGCGCGCAGTTTCACCATGAGTGTATGCAGCTTCAAACAGCGCTTTTCCGCTCCGCTTGTCAATATGTTTCTCAGGTTCTTTCGGAAGGAAACCATCTGCTTGCAAGCGTGCAAAAGTACATCGATCGTCATTTTTGTGAGGCGCTCACACTAAAGGACATTGCTGCGGCTGTTCATGTCAGTCCAGGCTATCTCAGCCGTTTTTTTAGGCAAAAGACCGGAAAAACAATCATGGACACGATTACTAGTAAAAAAATAGAATATGCGAAGCATCTGCTGGAGGAACAGAATCTTAAAATCTTCGAGGTTGCACAGCGTACCGGATTTGAAGATACTACCTACTTCAGCCATGTGTTTAAAAAGTATTCTGGGGTATCAGCGAAAGCATATCAAGAGCAGGTACAGCGCAGAAGAGAAGGAATGAGCGAAAATAGCTAAGACGATGCGGTAACAGCACTTTTGCGAAAAGGGCTTCATCAAAAAGTCAGAAATAGCGAAAGTCATAGGGAATTATGGTCCTGCTGCCAGAAAATCAATTTGAAATCCAGATAAATTGCTTTTTCCCACCTTGCTTTTTTGCTAGTTTTTTGTCGTATCTCATGCGAAAACTGTCTGTGCTATACAAAAGAGGTCAAAATACGCATACACAAGTTAAAATACTCCATGTGATTTTGGCAACATGAGTTGTAAAATCGAAATGTAAGCAACTTGCCAACGGACGAAATTATAGGAGGATAATGTATGCGATCATTGAAGGAATTAACTCAAAAAAGATTGCTTCCTGCTTTTTTGGCAATTTGTATTCTGTTTGGAGTAATACCAATTGCTGCGGTATCTGCTTCTGCGAGCGATGCCGCTCTCCAAAAATTAACGACTACAGCAACGGCAATCACCTATAAAGGGAATGTCGGAACGGGACGCTCTGCATCATTGCTCGTAGACGGCAATAAGGCATCTGGCGGTTCTGACTATTTCGTTGTTGGCAACGATCAGATGCAACAAAGTAACAGTTCAAACCCGGCAAATCCAGCCTATTGGTTACAGATGGATTTAGGGAAAGAGTATAGCATTTCCCAAATCAACCTATGGGTATATTATGGTCGTGCGCTGAAGAACTTGGTTATACTTGCTTCCAACAACTCCAATTTTGCACCTGGTAGCTATTATGTTATCTGGAATGCAGATCAAACCGAACCGAATGGTTTTTTCGGCCTTGGCAAAGGAACTGACCCACAGTTTGAAAATGCGACAGCAGCGGGTGACACGATAACTCTAACCGAAGCAGTAAACGCTCGTTATTTGCGTTTCTTCAATAATGGGCATACTGATGGCGCTGGGCAAGGTGCGCACTGGTTGGAAATCGAAGTATATGGCGAAGACACAACAACTCCCGCTCTCTACAACGTTGCACTTAAGAAACCCGTTGCAGTCAATCATGGTGGCAGTGTTGATTCCGCTCGTCCAGCATCGCTCATCACAGACGGACTTTATAATGATAATAACTCCGGATATACAGAGGTCAACCGAGATGGTTCCCAAACCGGTCAAAATCCGAGCTATGCACAGATTGACCTGCAGGATGAATATCCCATTTGTAGGCTCAATTTCTGGAATTACTGGGAACGTACCGTAAACGGTTTGGTTATTATGCTCTCTACTGATCCCACGTTCCCTGAGGGTAACCGTACGTTTGCATTCAACTCTGACAAGAATAATTATTTTGGGTTCGGGTCTGAAAATGCGAAAAACAACGACCCGGTATTTACAGATGCCGGCATTGAGATCCCGTTAGATTCTCCTATAACAGCCAGATATATTCGTATCATGAACGTTGGCCACAGCGGCACTGAAAGTGGTGGACACTATATCGAACTTCAAGCGTGGAGTACGCAGGCACCGACCTATACTCTTCGCGACGCACTCGATATTCCAACCTATGAACATGAAGTCCAATCCGGTGAACGTGCAAAGCAAGACTTAAGTGTCACGCATCCCGACGTAATTGACTTTGGGAACGGAAGCTCTTGGGGTGGGTTTCGCTATTGGATGGCACTTACTCCGAATCAAGAGGGGTATTCGCAATATGAAAATCCGTGCCTTGCCGCGTCAACAGACGGTCTAACGTGGACTGTTCCTGATGGGTTAACGAATCCGCTGACAGGTGTCGAGCATGAACCCGCAAATACACATAACTGTGATACTGATCTTGTTTACAATGAAACCAGCGATGAACTGTGGATCTATTACATCTGGGAGAAAGACTCTCCGCGTGGAACACCGTCGGAGCTTCGCAGAATTAAAGTCGGATATAATGCCGCATCCAGTACATATTCTGTTGGGGACTATGAACTTTGTATTCAGAGTGATTATCAATATGATATGCAGTCTCCTGCCATCGTTCGCCGCTCGGATGGCAATTGGCTGATGTGGTCCAATAATTCGGACCAGAATGATGGTATTGCTGTCCTTTCCATCCAGATTTTCCAGTTCTTTCGGATCACAGGCACCGTGGACGGTCAGATAGTGGCGTTTGCCGACCAGCTCCAAATCGCTGAAATCCGAAATAACCGTTACCTCTCTGGCGCAGAAGGAAAGATCGATCAGCTCGTCCGCTGCGGATAATCCGAATCGCTCCACCGCTGCATTAAATTGCAGCAGTTCATATCGGTCGAAGCTCTCCAACTGCTTTCCGAGCCAATCCAGTTCATCCACGTTTGCCATTGTGCCGGTCATTCTGTTCAGGGCAGGGCAGTTTGGTGCGTGAACATTGTCAATCAGGCAGTCCTGCACTCTGGCATCGCCGATCTGGCTTTTTTCCAGCGCCAGAATTGCCTGTTCATATTGATCTTCCGGAATTGGGAACGTGATCGTGACCGGCGCAAAATGTGCGCTACTTCTGTTTTTGAGCGTTGCTTCAAACACGTTTTTCACCTCGGTTTTCAATTTTCTGCATATCCGTGAAGGTACACTCGCCGTTGCTGCGCCAGCAAATCAGAGCCAACCGCATATACGGACACTGACCCTCGTGCGGATACCAGCTGCACTGTATCGTTGGCGGCGGATCTGGGTGCGACCGCAGCGGCGGCGCGTGGAAACGCGGCCGCCAATATTCTTCTTGACTGTGTTTCATAAAGTTCCTCCTTGAACGCAAAAAAGCCGAGACTTCCAAACGAAATCTCGGCTCTTTGCAAATATTACATTGTCTGTTCCATTGTTGGGCGCTGCTCCTGCGTCTGCTGCGGCAAAAGAAGTTCGATTTGCTCCTGCACACTTTGGAGCTGCTTTTCTTCGGCATACGAGAGCGTCGCGTCATCCTCCAGCGCAAACGCACACGCATTCCGGATCACAGCAAGCTGCTCGTCTGAAAAGAGGCGCTGTCTCTCCACCAGACCGGCGCGGACAGCGAAGTCCTGCTTTGCCGCTTCGTAGTTTTCCATGAAATAATGCCCAGCGTGGACGCCCTGCCGGTCAAAGTCCCATTCCCACGTCACGAACCGAGCGCCCTTTTTGCCGAGCTGCCCAGCCAGCACCGCGTCACCAAAATCCGCAAGTACCTTGTAGGTATCCTCAAGGCCAACAGCTTTCAGCGCAGGCGCACGTTCAAAGATCCGCATATACTCTTTGACATGCCCGGCAGTCTGTATCACCGTTCGAAGCTGTCGGTCTACTTCCGGTCCTGTGATATCTGCCGGTCTAAAGCGGACGATACCGTCTCTGTCAACTGAGCAGAGCGGCTTCTCGTTCCATCTGACGTGGATCAGACCGTTTTCCAGTAGCCTTGCATCCAGATCCCTGCGCAGGAGCTTCTGTTCTACTTCTTGCAGAAATTTTTCCTTCTGCGGTGTGATTTCTTTGTTCATGCAAATCCTCCTCGTTACAAAAGCAGGCTGATGCGCTTTCACGCTTCAGCCTGCTCCCCTGTCATTTCTACATATTAAATTACAAAGGATATCCCTTACGCTTTTTAGAATTCTTCACTCGTTTCTGTCAGTAGCACCACGAACTCTGCCGGTTCATACACAGGAATTGGCGCGCTACTGTAATTCTTTGTGTTCTGCGTCACAATGCAGTCCACGCCGGAGCGCACCGCCGTCTCGACCATCACAGCATCCTCAAAATCGGAAGTCTCTGCCGAAATCGCCTTGCGGATGTCCAGCGTCGTGGTGTCCATCAGACCGAAAAACGCGCAGAGCTTTGCTAGAACGTCGCGGGTCTATTTGTCGCTGCGCCTTTTCTGCCGGTGTGTCAGATTCAGATAGTAAATGTCGGTAATGACTTTCGCCGTCAGGAAGCCCTCAAACTGCCGTTTGGCGCAGAGCAGGAAAATCGACTGTGCATCCTTGCAGAACGATTCACGGCTTTGCAGCGCGTCCACGATGACACAGGTATCTATGGCAGCTCTCATATCCGGTTCAGCCTTTCTTCCTTTGCTTCCTCCAATGTCACATCAGCCGGAAGAATCCCGCACAGGGACTTGGCAATGTCCACTCTGTCCTGATGGGGATTGGAGAGCTTGGCGACGACCTTGCCGTTTTTCGTAATATAAATGTCCTCCGTCGCTGCAAGCAGAAGATACTTTCCGAGATTGCTTTTCAGTTCCGTCGCAGTAATCGACATGATCTGATTCCTCCCTTCGTGATTTGGTTCACTTATATTATATCCAAATCGAACGAAATGTGCAATAGAATCGAACGAAATTATCGAGTAGAATCCGGAGCATTTTCAGTTGCGACCTCGACTAAATCGGGAATCGTTGCTTCGATTTTCTCCACGGCCAACGCGCAGGGCTGCGGCAGATATGCTTTTTTGAGCTCGCTGACAACTGTACTGACTGGCAAATAGACCCGATAGTTTTGCCCCACAGACAGCCGCTTGTTCTTTTCGACGCAGAAGATGACCTGTTCTCCGTCTGCTTTTTGCAGAATGACCCTGCGCTGGCGCTGAAACGGAATGCTGGAAACCGAAAGACAAATGCCTTCCTCCACGCAATAGCGTTCGTTCGCGAGCATTACATAAAGCTCTGCGCAGCGAACGCCGCAAAAAAGCAAGAGCAATGCGCTGAGGATCAGAAACGTCCGATCGCCGGAGAATGCGGAAACGATGGCTGCAGCCAGAAACGGCAGGCAGAGCAGCAGCGACAGCAGCCACTTCTGCAGCAGCGGCGCGGGCCACGCAAGGATTTCTTTCATATTCAGCACCGCTCAAAGACGATCTGCTTGTGCAGATAAAGATTTGCGATTGCCGCCGAGACAGGGCGCGCCTGCCGGGAGGCTGCCATCAGGATTGGCAGATTCTCGCTGGTGGTCAATTCATCGTCATACAGGCAGTCCATGAGCTGCGCATCGGAACGAAGCGTCCGCACACCGCGCTCTGCACATTTGATCAACTCCGCACTGCTGAGAAGCGCCTGATTTGCCAGATGCACGATCTGCCGTTCCTCTGCGCTATGCTTCGGACGGGAGAACAGGCAAATTGCTTTAGAAAACGGCACACCGTCCCAAATCCAGAGCTTCAGAAACGCGCCGAGCCGCAGAAACGGATTTGCAGATACCGGTGCGATATACAAGCAGGAAAGCAGATCATAGAGCGATTCATACTCGCTGCCGCCGCGCCCCTCCGCGACCAGCCCGCGGGTGACAAGCCGGTCAATACAGTCATCTAGTGTCCGGCGGGACGTAAACGACAGCCCTCGCGTCAGCTTCAGATAGGCTTCCGCGATCTGGCTGCGTGACAGGATCCGCCATGCAAGACTGCTCCAGACGGTCATTTCCTGTACGCCGAGCATATATTCCTTCCGGCCAACGATGACGACGGGATATTTCTTGCCGTCCAGTGTGCGATGACATTTGAAATGCCCAACGGCTGCGTATTTCGTGTATTCCATAACAGTACCTCCAATGTGCTTTTATTTTTCTTTTACGGGCAGCAGCTCACAATTTCAACAGGCGATGTCGAAAGCGTCCAGAAAATCCGGGTCGCTGCGGAGCTTCTTTGCCGCGCGGGAGATCCATGCGCCGACATTGTTGGAGCTGGTGTGATAGAGCGCTGCAATATCCTTGCAGTCAAAGCCCTTCGTTTTCAGAACAAGCGCGTCAATACCGAGTTTTGCGACACCGCGATAGTGCTTCTTGCAGGAGGTAAGCACTGCGCCGGTGTCCACACCGGAAAAATGCGCATGATCTGTGCATACCGGCGTTGGGAGGCTTGCGTCCGGGTCGTCCAGCGACTGCTCTGAGATGTATTTGCGCCAGCTTGCCTGCTTGCGGCAGCAGTCGATCAGATGGTTGCGGATGACCGTGATGGCGTAGGTCTTGAACGAAGTGCCGCCATGATAGCTTGCTGCCGCATGGCACAGCGCGACGCAGCCCTCCTGAAAGAGATCGTCATATTCCATATGGCAGTTGCTTTTGGGGACAAGCCTTGCAATCGTCCAGTGGACAAATTCCAAGCTGTTTTCTACGAGCAGTTGCTGTTCAGCGGTCAACACGATGCTGCTTCGATCCATTTTGTTTCACCTTCCTTTGTGCGTTCAAAAAATCCTTGCAAAGCAATATAACTTGGTCACAGCGATACTCCGAGAAGTTGGCAATATGTGCGTCCGCTTCCGGGATGCCGAGCCGGACGCACAGCCATGCGTAAGCATCCTGTTTGCGCATGAAACCTTTCTCCCAAAGCTGGTTGAATGTCCGATGTGCCTGCATCCGCTTCTGCCGGAGCTCTTTGTTGGCAAGAGTCCCCATTGGAAGTCCGGTCGCCTTGTGCGCCTGTACATAAGCGTCGCAGGCGGGATACCGGGAGCAGACGTAGAGCTTCGCTGCACGGTCTTTTGTGTGGATGCCGTAGATGCTGCTGGCCGGGCGAAGCTGTGCCGGCGCGTGGCAGTATGGACAGGTAATGTGGGCTTTTTTCAAATGGAAATCCTCCTATGTATTACTCAGAAGGAAGAAGGGAGAGTATCTGTAAACAGCAGCTTTCATCGTCTGACAGGCACCAGTTGAGATATAACGCATAAATATCCTCAAAGGCGCTGCGGGAAAGCTGCCCGCGGCATTCGCTTGGGTCGATCCGCTGCGCAGTGAGACGTTCATATTCGGCAGCAGGAATCAAAACAGGCTTGCCGTCGGCATCTGCGCTCATCAAATAACCAGAACAGGGCGAATGACATTTGCACTCGTTGCAGGAGATGAAGCAGGCATTTCGCCAGTTCCCGCGGCAGGCGGTCAGAAATTCTGCAAGCTGTTGAATGGTTGTCCTCATAGGTTTGTCCTCCAAATCCTTCTATAACAATACGCACCGCAAAACGACAAAAAGACCACTTGAACCTGTGAATTTTCTGTAAATTATGAAAATGCACCCGGTCAGCAGTGCTGATCGGGTGCAGATTTCAGCCGATGATCCAGAACGGCCCGCCGGAACCGGCGGCTTTGCTGGCTTCATTCAAAATGATGGACAGATCCCAGCTCTGTTCGCTCCGCGTCCGGCTGGCTGGATCGGCAACGAGGATCTTTTCATCTTGGACGCCGCGCAGCACAATAAAATGTCCGGACGAGGTAAAATGCCCAGCGGACATGATGGTGACGACCAGCTTGCTGCTGGAAAGCGCGTCCGTGATCCGCTGCGGCTCCGATGCGGTGCAGCCGGAGACCGGCAGGTCCCACGCTTCGGCGGCTGCCGGGATGAGCGCGTGATACGAACCGCTTCCGCTGCACCAGCAGCCGTGCTCATATGACCACTTTGCCATCTCCACGGGATCGACCAGATCGTCCGTGAGAGAAGACACTACCATTGCCATGCAAGTCGGGCCGCAGCCGTAGCCGCCGATATCGTCGGTGCCATAGGGCTTGTTCGCATAGCGTTCATCGAGCTGATTGTAATAGACGACCTCTGTGCTGCCATCTGTGTAGCGGATGTCGCCAAGCGCAGGGATCGTGAAGCTGCTCTCAGACGAGGAGAGATTCTGAAACAGGCCGTCGCCCAGAAACAGGCTGAGATTCTCGGCAAAGTTCTGCGCAAGCGTCTTCTGCTCTGCGGTCAGATGGAAAATGGAGTCGGCAAAATACGCTTCGCCGCGATAGGTCAGTGTGTAAACACGCACCGTCACTTCACGAAGCTCCGTGACTTCTTCGCCGTCTTCATTGAGAACGGTTTCTTCTATCTCGCGCGTTTCGTCCTCATAGGTATAGTCGTACAATTCACCAATGCCAGAGCGCAGAAGCTGCTTCATATCCTCCAAAGAAATAGCAGCAACGTCCGTATCGCGGTAGGCACAGTATTGCGAGATGAACAGATTGACGTTGTTGATGCGCTCGTTCTCATACGGGTTGACGATCTCATACTGATCGGCGCTGGATGCGGCAAAGTCGTCCGCAATCCGCTGCTCGGCGTCGGCAATGCCGCTGCCGAGCAGGTCGCTGACTGCAAATGCAATCTCGTTCATGTTTTCGGTGATTGCCGTCTGATCGTTCAGAATGGTGGTGTCGCTGGAGTTCTGCGCCGTGCCGCCAAAAATCAGCGTCGGGAGCATCACGAGGAACAGCAGGGGGATCGCAAGGATGGCGAGCAGCGCAAGAAGAATCTTCTTCCCGTGCTTGGCTG
>OHEG01000235.1_pt1 | contig 26839 bp, 38 predicted proteins | sample 1567181 | NCBI WGS metagenome assembly OHEG01 (sample SAMEA3879534, study PRJEB24766) | human gut metagenome | biome: human-associated habitat; feature: feces | place: USA | collected 1985/1987 | reverse complement strand
TGATAAAGATTATGTTAGTAAAAGTAATAATGAATAGTATAGAGTAAAAGTAGAAGATTATGCTAATGAAAGTAGGGGTAGAAAATTATATAAATAACTATGAGCAAGGAGGTATGTAGTTAGACCCCCACCCTCATAAAGACAATATCAATACCCCCGCCTATCAAACAGGAAATTCAAACTTTTGACTACAAGAAAGAATCAATTTTCAACAACAAGAAAAGAAACAAGTCTTGGCATGGAACGGGTTCATGCTCTAGCTTAGGCTAGTTTTACTAATTCTTAAATAGTTAAAAGTATGAAATCAATTAGTGTTAATCTCAGAGTTCAGAACGTTAGAGTGTTTAGCAATGTTGAAGGTAGAAAGTTTATCAACTTAATCACAATTGAGAACTTCCCGAAACGTAAGGAGAATAAGGAGACAGGAGAGATTGTGGAAAGCTTTACCAATGAATTGGTAATGCCATTGAAGCAATTCATGCATATAATTTATCTCACTCCTAACTTCTTACAGGTCTTCTTTGCTAAATGCGATAGACAGTACTATTCTGCAATGTCTGACGGAGAATGGTATTCTCTGCTCCTTGGAAGTACTATTAGTGTTAGTATCGAGCGTTACGAAGATGGTGATACTTTCATTAATGAAATTTCTGGTGAAGAAGATGTTAGTGATGGTGTATCATATCATACCAGACTAACAAAAGTTGCTCTTGCTGTTTGTGGTCGCAAATACGCTCTTCGTTTTGCGGATGATGAAGATGCAGTTGAAACTACTATTCTTGAGCTTCAAAGTGCTAAAGTTGAGACATTCAAGTTTCCAGTTGACAAGACTGAGAAAGCTGCTGAGTAGATGAATGCAAGAGTGGGAGAGAAATCTCCTGCTCTTGTTACTCATTGTACTTTGACTACAAAAACAACTCAAGTTGACTACAATAAAGTTACAAGAGTTGACAACAAAAAAGAAACAAATTCTGCGTATCGAAATTAGAATACTTATAAGACTTTTTATAAGCTTTATAAGACTTATCTTATTGATATTGCAAATGATAATGAATGTATAACTTAAAGTATAGGAGAACTATATTATGAATAATAAAATTGAGATTATTAAAGATATGGTTAATAAACCAATTAAAGTTGAGATTAAAGCTGAAATTAAAGATGACCTTTCTCTTGTTAGTAAGCGTTATATTTATTCTGTTGATACAGATTCTTGTGTAGTTACTAGAGAATATGTTAGTGAATATATAAAACCTGCTGATAGAGATGATAATTTTGAAACTATTAATTATACTGATATTAATGGAATTAGAATTACAGCTTAACGATATTGATTATGAGGATATTTATGATAATATTAATGATTATGAATATCCTTATAATCATATTAATCGAAGTGATTTGTAGGTATAACATTAACGCACGCACGTACACGCACGCACACACGTACACGCACGCACACGCACGCATATGTTTATATAAAAAATAAATAAATATATTATAACGTAGTTATATATATTTATTTTTTATATAAACTTAGTCGAAGCTAGAACTTAGTGAAAGCTGAGGTGTTATTGTACTTACTAGTAATAACTATAAAACAAATAATGATTATGATTAAATTAAATAGTGATAAAGGTAGAGAAATTATAAGTGATATTACTGATTTAAATGGTGATGTAGAGTCTATTAAATGGACTTATGATAAACGTAAAGCAGAGTATGATACTTATGATGATGAACTAAAAGCTAGTGTTGCTAAAACAATCCTACTTTCTCATCTTCTTTAAGTTAATAATACTCATGATTATACTATTAATTTCGCTTATAATCATTCTATTTGTTAATGTAATTATTGCTGTTATTCTTTATGATTATGATAATTCTTATCATACTCATAGAGTACTTGCATATATAGTATATTTTACTTTATTTGCGCTTCTAATAGTAGCAATAATTGCTTGTATATCAACTAGTAATAGTAGTTATAAGTTTACTTCAACTATTCCTATAGTTACTCCTATACTATTGCCTGTTCATTAGTATAATACTTTTCGAGTAGTTGATAATACTATAGCTAATACTTAGATGTTTAACTTTTAAACTTATTAATGTTATGAATATAGACTTATTTAAATATATACTTAAACTATCAGTCATACCTATGTTGTTTTTAAGCCTTTTACTTATTACTTATGGTGCTGATGATGATATAAGTATTATAAATATTATTGGTTTTATACTGCTTATTATAAGTGGTAGTTATATAATTGTTGATGCTAAAAATGATAAAGATGAATAAAGTAAGTAAATCTACAGTTTTTGTGCTGTTAATATTAGTAGCTACTACTATTAGTAGTACTATTAGTTTAGTTAATGTTGTTACAGCTAATACTAAACTACGTAAAGAAGTTAAAGATTATAAAGCTTATTATAATGCTTCTGAAGCTTTATTTGAAGAAATAGAGGATTATAATGAAAACCTCTTTGATACAGATAAAGCAGTTGATTATTATAATGCTAGACTTCCCATTTCCAAATAAATATAAAGTTCTGTTACTAGTACGGTCTGTGAAGATAGTACTAGTTTAATTATTAATCTTATTAATGTAATTATGAGTAAAACTTTTAAAGATTTTGATAGTGAAGGACGTTTTAAAGGTGTATATCTTAGTAAGTATTTTAACTGATGAAGAAAAGACTAAAGTAAGACGTTTTGCTAAACTAGATTGCGATTTAGATAAATAATATATTAGTGTTAATAAACAATATTATAAAACAGTTTAAATTAAAAGAATTATGAAAAGTTTTGAAACAGTGAGTGCTGAACTCAAGAAAGTTAAAGCTAACAATGTAGTAACTACTACAGTTCGTAACATTAATGTAACTGATATGACTACTTGGCAAAGAGTATCTATTACTCTTAATACTCCAGTTAAAGGTTATGTTGCTGATGAAGAAGGTAATTATTCTGAGGGAGAAGTAAATGTTATATTTGTTTCTTCATTTAGTGTTATTGCTGCTTTCCGCAATAATCCTAAGACTGCATTTGCTGGTAATTATATTGCTGAACATCCTAATTGTTTGCAAGTACTTCTTAGTGGTGCTAAGATTGAGATTGTTCAGGAAGCTGTTACTGAGGGACAAGAGTATACCAATCCTTGGTCTAGTAATCCTACACCTACTCCAGTAGAGCATGATAGTTACTATAATCACATTACTAATATTATGGAACTTAGTGATGTATCTGTAGAGCTATTGAAGGAGTTGGCTCGTATGATTATGTTCGGATAGTAATTATAAGTAGTAGTGCTAGAAATAGTACTACTGCTATTTATTAATTTAATAAGGAGAACTTATTATGTGTACAAGATATTATTTTGTGAGCAGTAGACTTAAAGAACGTACTGATGGAAGTCTTATAATTTCTACTAGTAAAGGTCTTAGTCACGCTAAGAGAATTGCTAAGTCTAGATTTAAGACTTATGGTTATAAAGGTAGAATAGTTAATATTCATCCTTTTAATGTTAAGACTGATAGTATTGCTTGAAATAATAGTTAATCTAGACGCCCCGTAGAAGATATGATAGATTAAATTCATTATCTTTGCATTGTAATTAATAATAACAGTTATGATACAAGATAATGAATTTGATTATAATGCTCAAGATATTGACGCATTCTGTACTAGTCATGATATTGATGATTATGACTTATTTGGTGAAATCATGGTTGGTGATGATGCTAGCTATGATGAACTTAGTGATAATATATTATACGAATAATTAAAACATAAGAGTATTATGAAAGAAAAAGAATTATCAGCTAATGATAAAAGACGTAGAACTACATTACGTAAAAAGAGTATTGAAGAATTAGTAAATATTATTCTTCGTAAAGACGATGTCGAACGTAGACTCAATAAATCTGTTGATACATTTAAGAAACTTCAAGTTACTAATGAAAAGAGAATTGAAATTCTTAAAGATTCTCTTGATAAGAGTGAGGAGATTCAAAGTAATCAAGAAAAAACTATTGCTACTCTTAATGCAACAATAGATAATAAAGATAAGCATATCGTTACTCTTGAAGAGCACAATAAAGCTCTTTATGGTAGAATTGATTCTCTTGAGAAAACTATTAAAGTACGCAATAAAGAAGCACGTATATTATTTGCTACTATTGTTGCTCTTATAATTAGTGTTATTATTCTATTTTTCATATAAATAAATCTGGTGTTTTACAAGTGTGTAAAAACGTATTCATAAATTTATTCAGAGTATATGCCACTATTGCTTATGAAAGTAGTAGTGGTTTTTTAATGTTTAATAGATACAATTATGGAAGAAAATGTTATAACTGGTATTGTAATTGCTGGTAATATATATAATATTATGCCTAGTGGAGTTAAATGTCCACAATGTGCTGTAAAAGACCTTTGTCTTAAAGGTAAATTAGGTAATAAAGTGCAGTTCGACTGCGCTAGTGTTCATCTTAAAAAAGCAAGTTAATATGAATAAAGATAATAAACTTCCTGATGCTCCAAGTACTATTACTCTTAGTGATGATGTACTTGATGATATTTATTCTGATATGCAGGCTGACCAGACAATTATGTTTGAACAGTCCGGTCTTTATGAATAAATTCGATTTTTGCGTATTTTCCTAGGTTTTACAGCTCTCAATTAATTTAGCTGATAAATTTATTGGCAAATTAATTTGAGGGCTTCATATTGCAAAATAAAATATTAAATAAAATGATAATTGTAACTCAATCTCAACTTAGGAATAAAGACACCGAAGCTATAATACTTTTACGTAATGAAATTAAAGCTAGTTTTAATACTAACGCTATTGATTATTTTACTATAAGTGCTATAGCTGAAATTCTATATAATAAATTTAAACATAAGAAACATGATATAATATATCATACAATTGTTTCTTATGACGGTATTAATAAACCATTTAAAATAAGAATTAATTATGCCATCGAATAGAAGTAACAGTGAAAGAGGTAAAGCATTTGATATTGATACTAAGATTGAGTATATGAACAAATTATATGAAGTAAGAGAAAGTAACTATTGTTGTGATTGTTCTCTTGCTACTATTTGTTCTAGTAGTAATATATCTGCTGCTGATAGAAATGATGATGTTTTATCTAGATATAAAAGAATTAATATCTTTGGTGAATGTTCAAATCTTAGAAGACTTGACAAAAAGTCTGTAATATTTGTAGAAATTCCTAAAGATGATTCTAAAGATAATTCTAAAGATAAGTATTACAAGATTGAACCTTTATTTAGAGATGATAATCCTAGTAAATTAAAATCTGTAGAATTTGATTTACCTAATGGTTATGTAATTGATAAAGATAATAGCGATTTAGATAAAGGTATTATTCGTTTTAAACGTAAATGGTTAACAATAGAAGAAATGTATAAATTAAAACCTATTGTTGCTTGTGAATATGTTATTCCATCTATTGCTATAAATGCATCAAGTCATAAGAAAATAGTTTCTTTAGCTAATCTTATGAATATTGCTAGATACTTTAATGGTGATTGGAATTATAACGCTAATAGTAATGAATGTGGTTATATGATAGCTTATGATAAAACTAAAACAACAGACGATAGTTATCAAATTGTTCATATTAATTCTGATACAGATATGTATTTTGGTAATATTATGTTTAAAAATGAAGCTGATGTACAGTATGTAATAGATAATCCTAATTTTAGAGACATTCTCGATAATATATTTAAAGTATGAGTTTGTATAAATATAATATAACTGTTAAAGTTGATGATGAAGATGATAAGTATAATGAAATGACTATAAGACTTAATATTAAAACTGCTATTCAACGTCATTTACGTTTTGCTAGTCTTCATCATAATAGTAATGTTAAAATAGAAAGCGATTTTAAAGTATAAAATTATAGGCGACGAAGATTTATATGTAGGTAATATTAGAAACTATTATAATACACAACGTATAACAGTTAGTGCTAACGAACGACCTAGTTTAAAAGCTTGTAATAGTAGTTTTCCTGATGGTAAAACTCAACGTAGAGAAAGTAGACGTAGAACCATTAGAAGAAGAAAGGGTAGATTATAATGTTATGCAAAACTTGTATTTATGATGACGATAGAAGTCATTGCGAAGTGCCTGACTTTAGAGATGTTGTAGACTGTACTGTTTATGCTCCTAAAGAATATAATAAAGGTTATGTTATTCCTTATAACTTTCCTCTTAATACTCGTAGAGGGTTTAGAACTATATATTATCTTATGAGATTAAGTCAGCATGATATGGTTACGGTAATTAAAGATATAATTGATGTTAGACATGCTGGTATTAATTTCATACTTAATATATGTGATAAGTTAGAAAAGGAAAATAATTGTATGCTAACTTCTCTACGGGGAGGCTAGAGTAATTAAGTTCTGCTAAGTGTAGTAATACGGCTTATGGTGCGAAACCAAGCAGAACTTCCATTGAATGTAGTGTTCAAGTAGATGATTTATTTATTAATTAAACTTTTTGTAAAATGGCTAAAAAACATGATGAAAGAAAGGATTTAAAGTGTGTATCACGTATTGCAAAGATTGATGGTAATCGTATTATCATTCCAATTAATGCAGTTATTGGTATTCATACTTGGGGAAGAATTGATTTTCTTGTCCATTATTGTGGATATGTGATTAATCGTGGTAGTAATACTATTAAGCCTTCTAATCTTAATTTTGAAGATGCTACTGTAAGTGCTAGAGAAACTAAGAAGATTAAGAAAGAACATAAACTAACAAATAAGAAGAAATGAATGTAGATTATTCTAAGCTTAAATTTGTATTTAAGCCTAAAGCTTCTACTAAACGTAGAGCACCAACTGTACTTCCTAATAAGAAGTTAACTAAACTAGTTCCTGGTCAAGTTATTCAAGATGAACAAGGTAATTTTACTGTTCGTATTAAGTACTTTGATTATATTAATAGACTTACCAAAGATACTAATATAAGTGATGTAGGTAAAGATGGAGTAACTCTTCCTTTTACTGAAGATTCTTATGATTTAACTAAATGTGAACGTATATTCACTAGAGTTGGTCAAAGGAATAGACAATACATTAGTTTACTTCTTAGTGAAAGTGATAGAATATTAAAGAAAGCAGACCCTAATCGTTATGTACCTTTTTGTCATAACTGGATTTGTTCTTGTTGGATTGTTAGAATTGATGGTAAACTTTATGCTAAATTCAATAGAATTTTAACTCTAGTTGGTCATGATTATAATGTTAAACATTTAATAGATTATGAGGAGGATATATAATGAGTAATGTTGATGAATTTACTATAAATACTCCTAATAAAAATAGAGCTAAAAAGTTTACTTTTACTGATGACCAAACAAAAGCTTATAATGGACTTATTAAGTTTATTAATGAACCTTATAATCCTAAAGATTTTAAGCGTGCTTTGATTGGTCCTGGTGGTACTGGTAAAACTTTTCTTCTTAAAGCTTTACTTCAAGATTGTAACATACCATTCTCTGAAATAGGATTAAGTGCTCCAAGCCATAAAGCTTGTAGAGTTCTTAAAAATAGTATTAGAGGTACTCATTGTAATGTTAATACTATTCAATCTGATTTTGGTTTTAAACCTAATTACGATATTGAAAAGTTTGATATTAACAATGTTACTTTTGCTTCTTATGGTCGTATAAAGATTGAAGATTATCGTCTATATATAGTAGATGAAAGTTCTATGCTTAATCGTAGTCTTGTTATTTATATTGATAAGATGATGAAGAAGTATAGTATTAAACTTATATTATGTGGTGATGATGCCCAAATCCCGCCCGTAAACGAGAAGGATAGTTATGCTTTTAAAGGCGTTACATCTTTCAGACTTACACAGATTGTACGACAAGATGAAGATAATCCTATAAGAACTCTTACTGAACTTCTTCGTGGTGATGTTTATAATGGAACTTTTAACTTCTTAAATTACATATCTCGTAATCGTAGTAAATTTGATAATACTATGACTAAAGGATTTGTAGTTTGTAATTCTGCTCAATTTCAGCAAGAAGTTGTGAAACAATTTAGTGACGAATCAATTACTCGTAATACTGATTATGTCAAAGTTATATCTTATACTAATAAAGCTGTTTCTAATTGGAATAAATTTATTAGAGAAAGTATAATTAAAGACAGTGAAAAATCTGTTATTACTAAGAATGATTTGATTACTTCTTATGTCACTATTGTAGACCAATTTAATGATGCGATTATTCAGAATAGTGAAGATTATATTGTAAAAGAGATAGCTAACTATACTCATCCACAATATGAGCTTAAAGGTTTCATGGTTAAATTTCAAGCTGTATTTGGTGGTCAAGTTACTTCTCCATTATTTATTATAGACCATAGAGATAAGTATACTATGGCTATGTATTGTAAGATTGCTGATGATTTAATTCAGCAAGCTAAAAATGCTCGTAGAGATATTCGTGCTACTAAGTGGAAAGCTTATTATAAGTTTAAAGAATCTTGTCTTCTTCTTGTTAATATTGGTAGACCTGATGGTTCTATTCTTTATTATAGAGATTTAGATTATGGTTTTGCTATTAGTAGTCATAAGTCTCAAGGCTCAACTTACAATGTAAGCATGGTAGATGTTATGGATATTGTTTATGATAAGTATGGTAGACCTTACACTAATGCTAGTGATATTAATAAGAGGCTTTATGTTGCTGTTAGTAGAGCTAAAGAAAAAGTGTATTTGAGATATGGATATTGATAATAATAGCTTTGTTAGACTAGTTCGAGTTCTTAAACAAAAAGAACAAGATGTAACTAGAATTAAAGATACTATATCAAATGGTATTCTTGATGAAAATGATTTGAACCTTGGTGATACTGTAAAGTTAACCAAAAAAGATAATAGTCGTACTGTTATCGGTACTCTCTTAGATGCTACTATTGTTATTATTGATGATAATTATCATAAAGGTGTTGTTGTTCGTCCCGATTATGTTTACGAAAGTGTTGAGTTTTCGCTAGCAGAATGGAACATCGAAGTGATACCAAATTCATCAGATGACAATTTTGTTGAGTTTTAAGCAATTTGAATAGTTTAGTCGATTAATTAATCACGAAAATCATTTGATGCGCTAAAATCGAAAATTAAAATATTAAATAAAATGTGTAATACAAGTAATAGTCCTTCTCTTAAAGAACGTGTACAATGTTACGTTAGAAAAAGATATGAAATAGAAGCTGAATATAAGAGTAAAATTAAAGCTCTTGACGAAGAAGCTTCTGCTGATATTCTTGCTAATTGTCCAATTAAAATTGGTGATGTTTATGTAACTGAATCTAATACTGCTTGGGGCCTTAAACGTCAGTATTATAAAATTGCTAAAGTTGACGCTACTGTTGATGGTAGAGTTAGTGTTTATGGTTATAAACGTAAACTGGATAAAACTTGGGGTAAACGTGATAATATATACATGTTTAGTGCTTCTATTTACGACAATTATAATGTTAATCATTATGATAAAGTAGAAGATTATGTTGAACCTAGTAAAGATTAATTAATTATGAAAAGAATTGATAAAAATTAAAGCTCGTAAGCGTATTGAAAATGGTTGTAACTTTCCTAGTCTTATGACTATTAGTAAATACCCTGGAGGTACTTGTCTTCCATATACTTTCTTATCACCTTATGGCTTCCAACGTATGTGATGATTGTGCTTTAGGTATGTTTAATACTAAGTGCAAATGTCTTAGTGGTGTTGGTAATCCAATGTCAGGTATGATTATTGTTGTACCTAATGTTGATTATAATGCTTATAAGAATAGAGGAATGACATTTAGTAAGTATGTGGAAATAGTAAAGGAAACTATCACATCTTCTACGGGGGGTCTAGAACAACTAGACCCTTATATTGTTCCTCTTATTCGTTGTAAGCTTGATGAACGTTGTCCTGTAAATCAATATATAGCTAATAGATGTATGCTTTATACATTTGCTGATATTAGAATTAATAATATCAAGAAGATAATGCTTCTTGGTAATGCTGCTACTAATTTTGGTTTTGATATTACTAAAGGTAAAGATAAACTATATTATATAGCTCCTTATGTTTACAGTACAAATTACTCTCCTTTTATTAAGTTTATAGATGATAATAAATACGATGAATTTCGTAATCGTCTAGTTAAATGGCTTACTGCTAGTAAAGATAATAATTATAATGGAATGGAAATAATTAAATTGATAAATGATTCATAGTTTAGCTGTAGACTTAGAAGTATTTGAGAATATGATTTCATTTACTTTTGTAGATGTTAGAGATTATCTTGATAAATTTGCAGATTGTAAAGGCGCTTTAACTGATACTTTAACAGTTGAAGAAATTAAATCTAGACTTGATAGTGTAAAGAGTTGGATATTTTATGTTACTGATACAGATGATTCACAGATGTTAGAGTTGATAGACTTCTTTGAGAAGATGCGTCCTATAACTAAAGATGATGGTACTGTAGACAGATATGATTTATTTGGCTATAACAATCAAGCTTATGATGATATGATGACTAGAGCTTTCCTTATGTATTGGAATCGTTTTGATACTAGTAAACAACTTTGTTCATTTCTTAAAGAAGTGAATAATAAACTAATATCTCTACAAGATGATAAAGATGCTTTATGGAATGACCCTCTGCTTAATGTTATTCGTAAGTATAGATTACATTATGTAACTGTTGATTTGTTTAAAGTTTATGCTCTTAATTCTGCTGGAGTAAATGTAGATAAAGATACTGGCGAACGTAAGAAGTATGGTAAAAGTTTAAAGCAAGTTAGTATTAATCTTAAATGGTATAATCTTCTTGATTTTAAGTTACCTCCAATAGATGATGAAGAAGGTGATGTATATAGGAAAAAAGATGAATATAAAGGTATGACAAACGAACAATTAAATCATTTGTTTGTTGCTGACTTTGATAGGTATCTTATGCCTAAATATATAAAGCCTATGCTTCATTATAATAAGAATGATGTATTTCTTGTTTGTGAGATAGCTAGACAAAAGCCTGATGAGATTAAACTTAGATATAGTCTAGGTCATGCTTTTAAACTTAATCTTCTATGTAGTGCTAGAAGTAACATTGCTGATAAACTTCTTAATAAGTTCTATTCTGAACGTAGTGGACTTAAAGAAGATGCTTTTAAAAATCTTCGTACTCAACGAACTGCTTTATCGTTTAAACGTATTATATTTCCTCATATTAAGTTTAAAACTAAACAACTTCAAGATTTACTTGAAGAAATGAAGAAAGCTATAATATATAGAACTAATAAAGATAGTTTTGTACGTGAAATAGAATTTTATGGTACAACATATACTCTAGCTACTGGAGGTATTCATACTCAAGATAAGCCTGTAATACTTAAAAGTACTGATAAATATGTTTATGTTCATCATGATTATACATCCTACTACCCGAGTATAATAATTAGCTATGAAGTAGTACCTGAACATCTTAATACTAAGGTGTTTGTAAACATGGTAGATTATTTTAAACAGACGCGTGTTAAGTGTAAACATACTAAGGATGAAGATGGTTTTGTAGTTCCTGGTGTACATAATAGTCTAGCAGCTGAAGCATTAAAGATTGTAATCAATGCTATTTATGGTAAATATGGTTATGAAAATTATTGGCTTTATGACAGACTTGCACAAATGAGAGTTACTATTAATGGCCAATTAATGACAATGACTCTTTGTGAATCTCTTGAACTTGCTGGAATACATGTTGTTAGTGCTAATACAGATGGTATCGTTATAAAGCTTCCTTATGATAAAATTGATGTTTATAATCAAATTTGTAAGGAATGGAATGAGACTAATAGAATGTCTGCTGATGATGAACATTATAAGATGCTTGTTAGTCTTAATGTAAATAACTATTTTGATATTCAAAGTAACGATAAACTTGAGTATAAAGGTTCTCTTGACCCAAAGCAGTATATCAAAGACCTTAAAAAAGGTTATAATATGCCTATTGTAGCTACTGCTGTATTTGAGTACTTTGCTCATGGTGTATCTGTAATGGAAACTCTTTGTAATCATAAAGATGTTCTTGATTTTTGTAAAACTCAAAATGTTGGTAAACAGTTTGAAATTGTTTATGAAAAAGTAGTAGATGGAAAACATGTTGAAGTTCGTAGTCAACCTCATGTTCGTTTCTATGTATCTACTAGAGGAGTTGTGATTATGAAAGAGCATAAACTTACTGGTAAACGTAGTGTACTAGCTAGCGGAAAGCCAGTTCAAATTCTTAATTTACTTGACGATAAAGATATTAGCGAGCGTAATATAGATTATGCTTATTATTATGAAGAAGCTTATAAGATTATTAATCCTATTAAGCTTGGAATAAGTCCTAATCAGAAAGGTAATGCAAAGAATAAAACTCTTAGTGGAAAAGCTCTATTAAAGAAGAACTTTGGTATGTATAATAGTTTATTTGATAATGAAGAAGAATAATGACAGAAGAACAAGTTTATTTAAATGCTGTTGATGTTTGGAGATTAAATAAAGGAATAGGTACTTTTGTAATACCTGCTCCTTTTGATGCTCTAAGACCTCTGCTTTATATTCTTCCACAACTTTACAATAAGTCTCCTACGACTAGTGTTGTTATTATTGTGAAAGATTTTGCAGATAGAAGTAGTATTGAAAGTTATCTAACTACTTTGAATAATGAAGTATGGAATAATTCTTTTCGTACTGTAATACATAATGGAAGTCTTAGGATTTTAACTACTGAATATGCTGCTGAACATATTAATGATTATAGTCCTTTACTGACTATAATTTATAATCCTAGTATATTTCATTTTGTACATATAGCTATGATAGAAAAGTCTAAGTTTAATCTAGTAATTCTTAATAAACTACTAGATAATAAAACTATGGATGATTTCTATACCGTTGCTCCTAGTATTGGTAACTTTAGTCAAAATGTTATTGATGAAGTTAGAACTAACCGCCCCGTAAAAGAGTGTTTGGTAGGATTAACTATAACACCTGATACTGAACTAGATAAAGAAATGAACTATTATAATAGGGAAATTTCTACTGCTCTAGCTATATTTGGCAACTTTGATAATATTAAGTATGCTAGATTGGGAAATAGTGATACTAATTGTTCTAGTATGATGATATGTGATGCTATTGCTCGTACTAATGGTTGGGATAATCATTTAGATATGTCTTCAGAATTTAATAGAGACATAGATAAATTGTATAGTCCTTCTGCTATTAAAGAACGTGCTGATAGTATTTACAATATTATTAGAGAACGTAGTACTAAACTTGCTAGTTCTAAAGATAAACTTAGTTATATTTTAGATATAGTCAATGATAATTTAGACAAGAACATACTCATTATAAACAAGTATGGTGAATTTGCTAATCTTGTTACTGATTATCTTAATGATAAATTTGGTAAAAGGATTTGTGCTAATTGCCATGATAAAGTAGATAATGTTCCTGCTGTAGATGATTATGGAAATCCTATTCTTATAAAGAGTGGTCCAAAAAAAGGTCAACCTAAGCTTCTAGGTGTTATTGCTCAAAAGAAACTTGCACAGAAACTTATGAATAGCCATACGATAAATGTAATTTCTTGTGGTGCGTCACCTGACAAGTCTTTAGATGTTGATATTGATTTGGTTATAATCACTTCTCCACTATGTGATACTATTGAGAGCTATTTCTATAGACTTTCTAAGGTTCATTTCAGTAATGAGGTACTATTATATACCTTATTCTATAGAAGCACGTTAGAGGAGAAAAAACTAGAAGATAGGAGTGTTCCAGCCAATCATACAATAATTAACGATTTTGATAGAAATGTTAAAGTTGATAATAATAATGCTTATTGTATTGTTGATTAAGAAAAAGTTCTTATCTTTGCAGCAGAAATTAGAAAACGAACTAATAAGCTCTTTGAAATAATGAATGATACTAAAGATGAAAATGGTAACAATCGTAGTTTGATTGTTAGACAAGATGATGTTAATACTGGTATTCATGTTCTAAATCTTCTTGATGAGAAACAACTTGCTAATGCAGAAGTATTTCTAAAGAAGATTATTGCTACAGAAAAAGGCGGTGTTAAGAGCGTAAATGAAGGTCTTGCTATTCTTATGAGAGCACAAGATTTAAGATTACCTTTTAGTAGTTGTATAGAACATATCCATGTAATTAATGGTAAAACCGGTGTTGATGTTCATATCGTCAAAGCGTTGTTGTCAAGGGCAGGTATAGTCTGGGAAACTACTAAAGATTATGTACCTCAGTATAAGTATACTGATGGCAATAATGTTTATGATGAGACACTACTTCCACAGTATTGTGTTAAATGTCGTACCAAAGCAGAAGCTGAAAGTAAAACAGACGATGAAATAGTTGGTGTTTATCCTCTTAAATATTATAAAGATTTAAAAGGTAGAATATACAACGAATTTCAAATTAACGAACAATGTATTAAGTGCCTTAATCTACCACAAGCTATGAAAGTAGCTCAAGAAGGTAAGTTTCCTGTTATTAGAACTCAGGCTACTCCTACAGATTATGTTACTGAATATAAGTTTACTAGGTTTAAGAGAATATATGGTAAAGTAGTTGAAACTCATGCTGTAGGACATTTCTCTTATACAGAAGCTAATACGGCTGACTTATTTACTAAAGATACTTTTAAGAAATATACTCGTATTATGATTGGACATCGTGCTTTTATGTATGGTGCTCGTGATATAGCTAGTGATATTCTTATGGGCGTTATGTCAGACGATGAATTATCCGAAGTCTTTGCCAATTCAGTTCCTAATGATGAAGACTTTGTAAATATTGAAGAAATTTCTAATGGTGAAGTTTCTCCAGAGTAAGGAACAATTTAGTGCGTAAATAGTATTATACTATATAATTATTTTATTAACAATTTAAATATTTAAAGTTATGAAGATTAACGGTTTATCATTCGGTATTTCAGCAGTTGCAAGTGGTGTTAAGAGTAGTGTAGTTAATGCTGAGCCTCAGCTTATTATTGCTACTACTAAGGGTGGTTTCGCTATCACAGGTTCTGTATCTAAGGCTCTTGGTTTGCAGCCTGGTGATAACATTATGTTTGCTAATAATATCGCCGATGTTGAAGCACTTGTAATGGCTAAGGAAAATGCCGATTTGTTGGAGTATGCTAAGAATAATGGTTTCGACCTTGAAACTTCTGAGGGTGTAGAAGCTTGTATTAAGTCTCTTACTGTTTGGTATATTGCTAAGGGTGTTCCTATGTTTAAGAAGGATGGTTCAGAAGCTACTGTAGCTGTTCGTCTTACTAAGGAAGAGAAGAAGAAGCTTTATGATGAGAATGTTGATGCTATCGTTGCTGCTAATCGTGCTCAGCTCATTGCTGCTTACAACCTTAATGAGGATGCTACAGATGATGAGATTAAGGAGCATTATACAGTTGATGAGATGCAGAGTCCACAGACTCAGGCATTCAGTGGTTGTAAGCTTGCTGCTAGTGGTAATGCAGTTGGTACTGGTCTGAAACTTAACTTCTCTGATACAAACAACTGGGAGCAGCTTAAAGCTGATATGGAAGATAAGACTGCTTTGAAACGTGTATTCTCTGTTGATATTAAGGCTGGTGAGACAGGTAAGTTCAACGATGGTCATAAGATTGTTGATGTTATCTATTATCCTCTTGGTGAGTACACTGATGAGAAGCCTGCTCGTGTAGCTGCTAATAAGGCTGCTGAACCTGCTGAGTAATTAGTTCATTCATTAGATATTCATTCGTTTTTTATTATAGGGAACTGAGCAAATCAGTTCCCTTTTTTAATCAATTAATATAAACGTTTAAAACTTAATTAAGTTATGACAGATGTAATAAAAGAAGCAGCAGCAGTTGCAAATGGTGCTGTAAAGAAGAATCGTAGAGGTATTAGTAATAACACAGTAGCTGCTGCTCATCTTAAATTTCATGAGAAAGACGCTAGCCCAGCTAATGGTTTATTCATGGCTCATCTTGATTCTGTAAGTGTAGAGTGGTCTCAGAGTGGAGAAGGTAATTCTTTTGCCGGTCTTAAGATGCCTCGTCTTGTGGTTACTTTCGCTAGTAATCATGATAATGTTAAGGAACGTCGTTATGTTACTAAGACTTTCTTCCCAGTTGAGAGTAATGTTGATACTATTCCTGGTGGTAAGAATGCTTGGCAAGTAGATGCTCTTCTTACTTGGACAAAGCATCTTCTTGATGTATTCTATCTTAAAGGTCGTGAACTGACTCCTGAAGAGGAAGATGCTCTTACTCTTACATTTGAAGATTATACTGAAGATGAGAATGGCAATTTGGAGTATAATGCAGTAGATGCACAGGATGTTCTTAATGGTTATCGTCACATCTTTGAGAATGTTGCTGCTATGCTTAATGGTCAATTTAATCTTGCTGATGGTGCTACTGCTAAGCCTTGCTTTAAGGATGGTAATGGTAAACCTATTTCTTGTTGGATTAAGTTGCTTCGTGCTACTCGTAATCGTAAAGGTGATTGGGTAGATGTTGATAAGAGCAAAGATTTGCAGTTTACTTCATTTGTTGGTTCTGGTGCTATTGAGCTAGTTAAGATGAAGGAAGGAAAGATTCTTCCTCCTGTTATTCTTGCTATCGATAAGGTTAAGGAAAGTATTACTCCTAAGCAGACTAATAAAACTCCTACTGTTGGTGTTCCTGGTATTCCTGGTATGCCTGGTATGACTGGTGGTGCTGTAGTTCCTCCTGTTGGTGGTGAGTTTGCTGGTGGTGCTCCTGCTGGTGCCGGATTTGACCCAACTGCTACAGATGACCTTCCATTCTAAGTAGACAAGTGAAGAGTTATCTCTTTGCCTACTAATTCTCAACTAAAGTTTAATGTTCTAAGGGGTAACGATGGTAGTAATACTGTTGTTGCCCCTAATTTTTTTATCAATATGAAACGTAATGCTAACACAAGTAAACTTACAAAAGCTTTTATAGAATCTAGAGTAAGTCAAGAAGAAATTGTAAGTAAATACTTAGATATACCATTAGAAGTAGTTAGAGATTGTGTTGAACATAATCATCTTATTACTTCTGTATTTCGTGATGATGATACTGATGGTAGTATGGGTATTGCATACAATGCCAAGGGTAGACTTAAAGTTCGTGATTTTGGTGGTGCTGGTTTCTTTGATGATGTGTATGGTGTAGTAGCTTACGTACTAAGTATTGTATATGAAAGACCAATTAGTACAAATAATAAACAAGATTTTTATTTTGTACTAAGTCATATTTATAGAACGTTTTCGTATGAAATTGATAATCATATTAATGATTATGATGTAGACGAATCTATAAAGAATGCTCTCGTTAAAGCTCGTAATAAAAAAGCTATTATTGAAATTGTTCCTCGTAGTTGGAATCGTCAAGATAAAGCTATATGGGCTAAATTAAATGTAGATTTGAATTATCTTAATACTCATTTTGTTATTCCAGTTGAGCAATATTATATTGATAGAGTAACTAATCCTACTCCTAAATATAAAGATGCTAAAAATGACCCTTGTTATGCTTATATGCTTGGTCGTAATAAATCTGGAGTATATCTTATTAAACTATATTTTCCATTACGTGATAGAACTAAGGAATTAAAGTTTGTAACTAATTGTAATGTACTTGAAGGTCTTCCTAATCTAGAAAGAGAAGATTATGATTATATTATTATAACTAAGTCTAGTAAAGATAGATTGAGCTTAGGTAGTCATCTAAGCAAACATACCTTCTACGGGGCGGATGGAAAAACTCTTAATATTGGAGTTGTTAATCTTCCTAGCGAAAATTATAGACTTAAAGATAATGAATATACTTGGCTTAGAAAAAGACTTAATAATGAAGGTATGATTGTTAGTCTTCTAGATTTTGATAGAACTGGACGTGATGGTGCTGATTATCTTTTAGAAACTTATGGTATTCCTTATCTTTTTATTACTCGTGGAGAATTTGGACTTGAGAATTATGAGTGTAAAGATTTTGCTGATTTACATGATAAATTCAATAATGATGAAATAGATAATTTTATTAAAGAAACTGTTAGATATGTTGAAATCCGATACAGAAAAGATAAGAGTGATACCGATGCCTATTTCAAAAGATTATCAGACTGTGATTTGCCATACTGAGAAAGCTGGTAATAAAATCAAATCACAAACTCGTATTCTTATGACTTGGATAAGCGATAAAGAAGAAGCTCTACTTGATAAAGGTAGAGCTATTTCTATAACTAGAGGTGGTATTACTTTTGACCTTGATAAAGACAATATATTTTCGTATGGAGAAGTAGATTTTCATGATGGTACTGAAGATTATGACGCTTTAAATGAATTAATTCCTTTTAAAGATGTTGTTCATATTCCTCTTAATTACGATTATGATACTCATACTTGTAAAACTCCTACAAAAATGTATCAAACTAGAGAAACTAATAATATTGGTGCTATGGCTCAATATGCTCATGGTCGTCTAGGTAAACCAGATAAAGTTGTAATATTCAGATTAATAGCTAAACAATGGTAAGATTTCCAAAAGCTTATACTATGGTAATAGATGAACAAGTTAAAGCTATGGCTATAAAAGATATTAGTACTTGTGGTGCTGATGAATTTGTTGCTAAAGCTTGTGTTCGTCTTGATTGTTCTCGTATTAAAGATGATATGAGAATGATGCAAACTATTGGTACTCCTTATCAATATGAAGTTAGTCGTACTCTATATGGAATTAATTATGCTCTTGAACAAGCGTGGATTGATGAAAATAAAAGAGACGAATATGTTTCTAAACTTGTAGCTTTACATAAACGTAATCTTAAATATGAAGAAGATAATCCTCCTATCGTATATGACAAGAAGAAAGGTTTAAAGAAGACTACTCGTACTACTAGAAAGAAAGCTAAAGAAGAAACTCTTGAAGGTTTTGAAAAACCTAAGAAAGAGAAAACTCAAAGTGCTGCTCAGTTAAATGCTCAAGCTAGAGCTAAACTTATTAGTAAACTTAAAATTAATATATGATACTATTTAAAAGAAATACTAAAGGCGACCCTATTTCATGGAGTATTCATGAATGGGGTCAAGATAATGAGTATACAGTTCATTATGGTGTTGTAGGAGGGCATAAACATAGTGAAATAATTAAAGCTAAACTTAGTAGAGGTAATGAAATAGAGTCTCGTATTAAAGCTAAGCGTAAAGAAGGATATAAAGAAGCTTCTGAACTTAAAGATAATGCTCCTTTAAACATAGAAGGTGATGTTAATCTTCTTAACTTTCTTAATACTTATCTTCCAAAGAATAATACTACTGATGAAGGTTTTGTTCTTCCAATGCTTGCAAAAGTACTTAAAGATAACAAACCTTTTGATAAACGTAGTTACTTAGGTCAGTATAAAATTAATGGAGTTAGATGTATTGTTGGTGCTGAACAAACTAATGATATGTTTAATCCTGTTAGACTTACTTATCGTTCTAGAGAAGGTACTGATTGGACTTCTAAACTTACTTGGATGGATGAAGTAATTCTTCCAGCTATTAAAGATGATTTGCTTGATGCTATGATTGAAGAAGGAGCTTGCCTTGATGGTGAACTTTATATTCCTGGTTATAAAGTAAATGATATTAATAGTTTTGTTAAGAATGAAAAGCTTCCTCAACATCTACTTCTTCAATATTGGTGTTATGATATTGCTATTGATAATATGAGTTATGAAGCTAGACGTAAGTTTAAGATTGATAACATAAGTAGACTATGTTATACTTTTGATACTTACGAACAACATCTTAATAACAAGAGTAAACTTGTATTATTACCTGATATTAATATCAATAATATTTATGATGCTACAAGATTCAGAGATAAGTTTATTAGTCTTGGTTTTGAAGGTCTTATTGTTCGTGATATTAATTCTGCTTATCAATTTGGTGCTCGTAATTTAGCTATGCTTAAATATAAACGAGTTGATGACGCAAAGTTCAAAATTGTTGATGTTATTCCTGAAGGAGTTAGAACTACACTTTGTAAGTTTGTTCTTAAAAATGACATTAATGATGAACTGTTTGAAGCTACTGGTAATTTTGACCATTCAAGACAAGAATATATTCTTAAACATAAAGAAGATTTTATTGGTAAAGTTGCAACTTGTGAGTTTCGTGAAAGGTCGGGTGTTAAGAACGTGCCCTTCCATTGCAAATTAGTTGATATTCAAAAGTAGATACAATAATGAATTTAAACGCTTATGATAATGTAAAAGAAGAATTAGATAAACATAAAACTTGGTATTCTCCAAAGTTTAAAAGACTATATAGTAGAGAAATAAAGTTTAGAATGTTCTATAAGTTTATGAAACGATGGAATGAAACGATTAAACGAGATGATTATTTTCTAGCTGTTAGCATGAATAATGTTGATGGCAGATTTAGTATAACTAATAAAGATAATTATAGTAGATTAAAGTTTTCTATTCCTAAAGAAGTTATTGAAGATTCTATTCTTAATACTATACAGGTGCATCTATTTCAAAAAATACCATTTCCATAACTGACTTTGGGGCTAAGGGCGATGGATTAAAAAATTGTAAGCCTGCTTTTGACAAGGCTATGAAGACAGCTTCAAAACAGGGTGGGGCGCATATCGTTGTGCCGGCAGGAACATATTTTGTTAAGGGACCGATACACTTTGTCAGTAATGTATGTCTAGATCTTGCTGATGGAGCCATTATTAAGTTTGCTCCTGATCCAAAGTATTATCTTCCTCTTGTCAAAACAAGTTGGGAAGGCACGTTCCTTTATAATTACAGTCCGTTTATTTATGGTTATGGTCTGCATGATGTAGCAATAATAGGCAAGGGCGTAATAGACGGAAATGCCATGTCTACATTTGCCACATGGAAGTCTAAGCAGAAAGAAGGACAAGCGTTAAGTAGGAAGATGAATCATGAGGAACAGCCTTTAAACTTACGCCGTTTTGGTGAAGGCTATTGGCTCCGTCCTCAGCTTATTCAGTTCTATAACTGTAAAAACATAACACTATCAGGCGTATTTATTACAAATTCTCCATTTTGGTGTGTTCACCTTTTAAAGAGTGAGAATATTATTTGCCGTTCTCTCCGTTATGATGCCAAGTTGGTAAACAATGACGGCATTGACCCAGAGTGTTCACGTAATATTCTTATAGAAGATATTGACTTTAATAATGGTGATGATAATGTTGCCATTAAGAGTGGAAGAGACAACGACGGTTGGACCGCTTCTATGCCTTCAGAGAATATCATCATCCGTAACTGCCGTTTTAAGGGACTTCATGCAGTTGTGTTGGGCAGTGAGATGTCAGCCGGTGTGCATAATGTATTTGTTGAGAATTGCACTTACGGCGGATATTGTAAACGTGGAATTTATATTAAGACAAATCCGGACAGAGGAGGATTCATAAGAAACCTTTATGTAAAAAACTGCAAGTTTGATGAGGTTGAAGATTTGTTTTATGTTACAAGTATGTATGCAGGTGAAGGACTTGATAACAATCATTACACAGATGTAGAGAATATTTATGTAGACAGCCTTATTTGTCGTAAGGCGACTAAAGCAGGTCTTGTATTGCAAGGTACACCACAGAAGCCGATAAAAAATGTAATCTTCAGTAATGTTGAAATAGGTGAGGTTGCCAATGCTGTAAGTTTTGACAATACATCAGCTGTTGAAATACGAAACTCACATCTTGGCGGACGTGCCGGAGTGCCTACACAAGTTACCTCTGGTGATAATATCTTTAGATAAAATAAGATATGCTGATAAAGTCATTTTATTTGGCATTTTCATTATAAAGTATAATAAAAAGGGATGTCAACATTATTATATATGACATCCCTTTTTGTATAATGTAACTTATTGATAATTAAACATTACAATGCAGCATCATGAAGAATCTCTTCAAGTGTAGGATGTGTGTGAATTATATCACGCAAATTATCAATAGTTCCATCAAAATTCATTATTGCTGTCGCTTCCTGAATAATGTCTGCGGCATGTGCTCCGTAAGCATGGCATCCAATAATTTTGTTATTATTATCGGTTAAGAGTTTTAGCATACCTTCACTTTCATCCATAGCCAATGCCTTACCGTTTGAGCGGTAGAAGCCTTTTCTTGTGTTATATTCAATGCCGTTTGCATCACACTGATCAGATGTCAGTCCTACTCCTGCCACTTCCGGATTTGTAAATACAGCAGCGGGCATTATGTTCATACGTATATTGTCGTTCTTTCCGCATATATGATTAACTGCTCTCATGCCTTGTGCCGTTGCGGCGTGTGCCAGCATTGCCCGGCCATTGACATCTCCTATAGCATATACACCTTCAACGTTGGTCATCATATTGTCGTCAACTTTTATTCCTTTGTTGTCAAAGTTGATGCCCGTGTTTTCAAGGCCTAATCCTTCGATGTTCGGTTTTCTTCCTGTTGCAACAAGCACGATATCAGCTTCAACTTCTTGCGGTTTGTTCTTCTTGTCGAAGCATACAATAAGTTTGTCGTCTTGTTTCCTTATGCTTTTTACTGCAGATTGCATAAAGAATTCAATGCCGTGTCGTTCCATGGCTTTGCGCATTCGCTTTGCTATGTCAGAGTCTATAGCCGGAAGACATTCTTTCAGAAATTCAATTACTGTTACATCACTTCCAAAGCTCTTAAATACAGACGCAAATTCCATTCCGATAACTCCGGCACCTATTATACATAAATGTTTAGGCATCTTGTCCAGGTTTAACAGCTCAGTTGAAGTAACTACACCTTGTTCGTTAATACCTTCTATTGGAGGCAGTTTAGATTCAGAGCCGGTGGCTATTATTATATTGTCAGCAGTATACTCTTCGCCTCCTGCAATAATGGTATGAGCATCTTTGAACGAAGCATGTTCTTTTATAAATGTTATTCCTGGAGATTTCATCAGAGTTTCCACTCCTTCACGCAGTTGAGCCGTAACCTGTTCCTTACGGTTCATTGCCTTTGTGAAATCGACTTCAGGCCTTTGTCCTGTCATGGTAGCCACGGCCTCAATCATATCAGCCTCATGGCAGAGAGTCTTTGTCGGAATACATCCACGATTAAGACACGTACCGCCGGCCTGTTTATCTTCAAAGATAATGGTGCTTAGACCATTCTTTGCGGCATCACAGGCCGTATTGTATCCACCTGGTCCGCTTCCAATAATTATCAGGTCTGTTTTCATTTTATAAGTGCTTTTCTTTTATAATTGGTTATGTATAGGTCCTTTTTAAGTCAGCATGAAATATATCTGCTGTAAAAAGTAAACAAGTCTTGCCGCTTTCATTGTTAATAAGAAACCGGCAAGACTTTAGTTATGATATCTTCCGTCAGAATTTATCCTTTATATCTCAGTACAGGTTGTTTTGCTGCCAATACATCGTCAACACGGCCTATAGGGGTGTTGTGTGGAGCAGTCTTTACAATATCTGGATTCTCTTTGGCTTCTTTTGCTATTTCACGCATGATGCCTATGAATTCATCTATTGTATCCTTGCTTTCTGTTTCTGTAGGCTCAATCATCATTGCCTCATGGAAAAGTAACGGGAAGTAAATTGTTGGGGCATGGAATCCATAGTCCAGCAGACGTTTAGCCACATCCATTGTTGTTACTCCTGTTGATTTATCCTTTAGGCCGTTGAATACAAACTCATGTTTGCAGAGTGAACCGATAGGCAGTTCGTACACGTCTTTCAGGCTCTCTTTGATATAGTTCGCATTGAGCGTGGCAAGCGGACCGGCCATCTTTATATTCTCTTTACCGAGTGAAAGTATATATGAATATGCTTTTACTGCAACACCGAAGTTGCCTAAGAATGCACCTACATGGATATTGCCTTCACCTTTGGTTTCAATCTTGAATTTATTACCGTCCTTAACAACCTTGGGGCAGGGGAGCAGTTGTTCAAGTCCCTTTCTTACTCCTACTGGTCCGCAGCCAGGACCTCCTCCGCCGTGAGGTGTAGAGAATGTCTTATGAAGGTTTATATGCATGACATCGAAGCCCATATCTCCAGGTCGGCAAACGCCAAGCATCGGGTTAAGGTTGGCTCCGTCGTAGTACATAAGACCACCACATTCGTGTACAAGTTTTGCTATTTCAGGAATTTCCTTTTCAAACAGTCCCAATGTATTTGGGTTTGTCATCATCATTGCTGCAACGGTGTCGTCAAGCAGTCCGCGAAGGTCGTTCACGTCTACAATGCCTTCCGGTGTACTCTTTACCTCAACAATCTCAAGTCCGCACACTGCTGCTGATGCGGGGTTAGTTCCATGTGCAGAGTCAGGGATAATAACTTTCACACGTTTATTGTCGCCGCGGCTCTCGTGCCATGCACGTATAATCATAAGACCTGTCAGCTCTCCGTGTGCTCCTGCAAACGGGTTAAGAGTAAACTCTTCAAGTCCTGTAATTGCAGCAAGTGATTTCTGCAGATTATAATAAACCTCTAATGCGCCTTGACAGGTGTCTTCAGGCTGAAGCGGATGAAGCTTTGTAAATGAGTCGGCTGCTGCCATCTCCTCATTTATAGCCGGGTTATATTTCATTGTGCAGCTTCCGAGAGGATAAAATCCGTTGTTTACTCCGAAGTTGTTTCCGCTAAGGTTTGTATAGTGGCGTACCACTGTAAGTTCATCGCATTCGGGCAGCATAGCATCCTTGCTTCTCTTCAATTCTGAAGGCAGGGTATAGTTGCCAAATTTATTTTCTGGCATCGAGTAGCCTTTTCTTCCAGGGTGAGACAACTCGAATATTAGTTTGCCGTATAATTTATTGTTCATGATAGTCCTTTTTTCTGATTTTTAAAAACGGTTGCATGTTATTTGCATAATTCAACCAATTTGTCCACTTCTTCTTTAGTGCGGTTTTCGGTTACGGCGAACATTATTGTGTCGTCTGCCACCTTTACGCCTCCAAGAATTCCGTTATCAAGAAGTTTCTTCTGAAGTTCGTCAACGTTGCCGTCATATTTAGCGCAGAACTCATTGAAGAAAGGTTTGTCGTATGCAAGTTTAAAGTGTCCCGTATTTGTCAACTGGTCACAAAGATAGTGCGCTCCAGCGTATGAAAGTGATGCTGCTTCTTTTAGACCTTCTTTACCCATCACGGACATATATATAGTAACAAATAATGCCATCAGACTTTGGTTGGAGCAGATGTTCGATGTTGCTTTTTGGCGACGGATGTGCTGCTCTCTTGCCTGTAGTGTAAGAACAAATGTGCGCTGTCCTCTGCTGTCATGTGTTTCTCCTACAATGCGTCCCGGCATTTTACGCATAAGCTTTTCAGTGCAGCACATATATCCGATGTAAGGACCACCGAACGACATAGGTACTCCGAGTGATTGTGCCTCTCCGACAGCAATGTCAGCTCCAAGTTCGCCTGGCGTCTTCAGCAGTGCAAGGTCGGCAGCTACGCTGTTCATAATCATCAGAGCTTTGTGAGCGTGACATTTGTCCGCAAGTCCTTCATAATCTTCTATTATTCCATAGCGGTTAGGCTGCTGAACGACAACACCGGCAACATTTCCCTTTTCGAGCATAGGCTCAACAGAATCCATGTCGGTAACACCTCCATCTTGCTTTATCATTTCAATTTTAATATTGTGGAAGTGCGCGTATGTATTTATCACTGCGAGAGTTTTAGGATCAACTGTTTCAGATACCAATACGGTATCAGCTTTTCTTGCTGCTCCAAAAGCCATCATAACAGCTTCGGCTGTAGCAGTCGTACCGTCATACATCGACGCGTTAGATACGTCCATACCAGTCAGCTCTGTCATCATGCTTTGATATTCAAAGATGTAGTGAAGCGTTCCTTGTGAAATTTCTGCCTGATATGGAGTATAACTTGTCAGAAATTCCGAGCGCTGTGTCAGCTGTGGTATTATAGCCGGTGTATAATGGTCATATACGCCAGCGCCGGCAAAGCATGTAAGTTTTTTGTTCTTTTCGCCTAATGAGTTAAAGATTTTACGAATTTCTATCTCGCTTTTGGCTTCAGGAAGATCATAGTCGCCTTTGAATATAATTTCTTCAGGCACTTCGGCATAAAGCTCTTTTAGCGATTTTGCTCCGATGACATTGAGCATTTGTTCAATGTCTTCTTCGGTATGAGGAAAATATTTGTAAGCCATTATGGATTTAAAATAGGGGTTTATAGATTTTTACAATGAAGAAAGCGTCAAAACGTAGAACATGGTTCATGCATTATCTGTACGAGTATTCTATGTTTTGGAGTTAACAGGCAAACAGTCATAATATTATTATAGGGCTTTTGTCTGTTAACTCCTAATAACTTCATAAGGAAGTGTCTAACCTAAGTTAATTACACTTTTTTTACAGAAAATATTATTTCTCGCAGAACTTCTGATATGCCTCAGCATCCATAAGGTCGTTGAGTTCTTCTTTATCATTAAGTTCAACCTTAATAATCCAGTTTTCGTAAGCATCCTTGTTAATGAGTTCAGGAGCGTCATCCAGATTCTCGTTAACTTCAACAACAGTTCCGCTTACCGGTGAAATAAGATCGCTGGCAGCCTTAACACTTTCAACTGCGCCAAACTCTTCGCCAGCCTCAATCTCATCGTCAACTTCAGGCATGTCTACATATACTACATTTCCCAATTGTTGCTGGGCGTAATCGGT
>OHEG01000230.1_pt1 | contig 27030 bp, 17 predicted proteins | sample 1567181 | NCBI WGS metagenome assembly OHEG01 (sample SAMEA3879534, study PRJEB24766) | human gut metagenome | biome: human-associated habitat; feature: feces | place: USA | collected 1985/1987 | reverse complement strand
TTGATGTGATTCGTGTAGGGGCGGACCTGCGTGTCCGCCCGCAGAATAGACTACGTTCAGGTGAGGACAGGCGGACACATAGGTCCGCCCCTACGGTGGAAGCTCCCACCCCGCCGAGCGGTTCACCCGAAGAGAAGTCGATCGAGCTTCCGAAACGAGAAAAAACTTCGTATTTTACTTGCATATGAACTTAGAAAGCAAAGGGTTACACGTCTTGCTTTGATGCAACGGACGCTTGCGAGCGTCCCGACACATCGTTACTCGTCCCGCTCTAACTTCTAACTTCTAATCTCTAATCAAAAAAGGGGCGAACAACGGTTCGCCCCTTTTTTGATTCTATCTCCTTACCACCACTCGGTAAGTCTCGCCCGCTACGCAGACTAGGTAAACCCCGTCCGCATAGGGTGTCAGGTCAATCTGCAGCGTGCCTCGATCATCGGCACGACCCGCATAGAGTCGCTCGCCCGTCATGCTGTGCAGCGTCACTTCGCTAGCAGGTGCTACACCCTCCACGATGACATAGTCAGTCGCGGGGTTCGGGTAGAGCTGGGTCTCTTGCGTGACGGTCGTCTCCACGCCCGTGTGATCCACAAACGTCGCCTTGACCTCCGTCACATCTGTGACCACAAAGCTCTGGGTAGAGAGGATATCCTCGCCATTGGCCGTCAGCTCCGTCAGTACGCACTGCGCATTCTTGCCCGTAGCCTTGACCGTCAGAGTCGTACCATACGGCACCGCCTTGAGGTCTACTGGTTCAACGATCGTGATATCTCCATGCTCATTGCTCGTCAGCGTCACAGCAAAGGTTGCCTCTTCGAAGGTTGCATTGACAGTCACATTATCCGTAACGACCACCTTTTTCGTAGCGAGGATGTCCTCTTCACCAGCCGTAAGAGATATTAATGCGTACCCCTCGGTAGGTGTTGCGACGATCGTCAGCTCCGTACCATAGGGTACAGCCGTGAGATCATCTGCGCCCGTGGCGGTGATTGTACCCTTACCCTCCTTCGTAAGCGTCACCGCAAACGACTCCGTCTCTTTACCTGCGTAAGGCTCGTACTTCTGACGCTCCTCGTCCCACTTCATCGGAGACCAACCCTTGTCTCGCACACGCTCCACATCAGCCTTGAGGAATACGTTCCCCTCGTCAGCGGCATTGGATACGATGCCAAAGAGATGTGTACTCCTCAGCGGTAGCTGTGGGAGCCCCTTGATGAGCTGTGCCATCGCATCACCCTTGATTTGATTTCTGTAGCAAGTGAGAGAGGTCACGGCAGCGTTGTGCGACACATCCAGAGCGGTCAGTTGGTTATTGGAGCAGTCTAGCTCAACTAGCGGAACGGTCGTTGAAAGATCCAGACTAGTCAGCTTATTGCCCGAGCAGTGCAGCTTCGTCACATACCCTCGTATGGTGACATCTTGGCTTATGAGCGTGTACTGATGAGGCTTGCCATCAGTCTCAGGCACACCCTTGACACCATCGATTGCCACATCTCCCTTAGCCTCCAAGGTCAGAGTAATCTTACTCCCCACCTTTTGAGCTGTACGCATCATTACCACCCCCTCATCTATCACACCAAAGTAGTCTTCCCAACCAGAGGAGAGCTTTTGAGGCCTCCAATTTTTATCGCTGGCACGTCCCACAGCGGGGCGGTAGCAAAAGTTCTCCTCATACTCATCATTGCTGTAATAAACAAAGTAAAACTTGCCCGGATCCTTACCATATCGATCTGGAAGGCTCTCGACTAGTTGCGCTACAGCCTTGCCTCTAAGCTTATTCCTATAGCACTCTAAGCTCTCAAGACGAGTACATGCCGATAGGTCCAAACTCTCCAGCTTATTCCTAGAGCAGTCCAGCCTTGTCAAAGCTCTATTTTGTGACAGTTCTAAGCTGGATAGTTGATTGTTATAGCAGTCAAGCTTTGTCAAGGCGGTACAACCAGAGACGTTCAAGCTGGACAGTTGATTGTCCTGGCAGTCAAGCTTTGTCAAGGCAGTACAGCCTGACACATTCAAGCTGGTCAGCTGATTACCAAAACAGTCAAGCTCAGTAACATCTCCTCGGAAGGTTATCGTTTGACTAGTGAGCGTGTAGCTGCTACTATATATATCTGATAGTTGTGGCATCTCACTAATACCTTCAATAACCACATCCCCATTTGCCTCAATTCTTAGATAAACTTTTTCTCCGACAGCTTTAGAGGTGGTCATAGTGATGACACCCTCTCCAACACCAGGATAACTCTTCCAGTTAGAACGCTCATATTTTTGAACTGCCCAGTTTTTCGCACTTGCGGTAGCTACGTCAGCAAAGCTACACCAGTTTTTATCCTGAATGTCATTTACTACCACCCGAAGAGTACCACTGCTCAGCCCCTTTCGATCAGGAAGACTGTTCACCAACTTGGTCATAGCTTCGCCATTAATACAATTACTGTAGCAGTAAAGAGTCTTCAACGCAACACACCCAGATATGTTCAAGCTCGTAAGATGATTGTTGTCACACTCAAGCGTTTCCAAAGAGGCACATCCTGATACGTCCAAGCTGGTTAGTCGGTTGTTGGAACAATTAACCTCTGTCAAGAGAGAGCTACCAGACGCATTTAAGCTTGTCAATTTATTGTCAGAGCATTTTAGGGTCCACAAAGAGGTGCTCTTAGACACATCTATATTGGTTAGTTGGTTTTTAGAACAGTCTAGCTCTGAAACATTACCTCGTATTGTAATCTGCGTTCCTGCTAGCGTATAGGTGCGTTCTGAGCCATCGGTAAAAATCCTCTTCTCGTGAACACCCTCTATCGTTACATCCCCATCAGCTAGTATAGCGAGCCGAATGCCCCCCTCAAGATACTGCTCTTTAGTTATGGTCATTACAATCTCATCATCACCACCAGCCCCAGAGTATAGTACGGACTTTCCTGTATTGACTATATATTTGAATACTCGCCAATTCTTCCTAGAGGCTGTAAGAACATCTGATCTGAGCAGGTCGTTTTCATCTGATTCATCGCAAACAACATACAGAGATCCCGATTCATTTTCACTTCGATCAGAGAGACCGGCCACCATCTGCGTCATAGCCTCCCCCTTAAGACGGTTTTTGTAACAGACCAGCTTTGTCAAGGAAGTACAATTCGACACGTCCAAGTTGATCAGTTGATTATTGTTACAGTCAAGCTCTGTCAAGGCAGAACAGCCCGACACGTCCAAGCTGGTCAATTGATTGGACCAGCAATCAAGCTTGGTCAAAACGGTACAGCCCGATACCTTCAAGCCGGTCAGTTGATTATCGGAGCAGTCAAGCTTTGTCAAAGAGGTGCAACCTGAGACGTCCAAGCTGGTCAACTCCTTCTTATTCCAAGTAAACTCCTTTAGCGATTTGCAATTAGAGAGGTCTATACTAGCTAATGGATTGTTGGAGCAGTCAAGCTGTCCTAAGGAGGTGCAGTCCGACACGTCTAACCTAGTCAGCTGATTCTTGCTGCAGTCAAGCATTGTCAAGGCTGTACGCCCTGACACATCCAAGCTGGTCAGTTGATTGTTGTTGCAGTCAAGCTCTTTCAAGGAGGTACAGCCCGACACATCCAAGCTAGTCAGATGATTGTAGTAGCAGGAAAGCAGTGTTAAGGCGGTACAGCCAGACACGTCCAAGCTGGTCAGTTGATTGTCGTTGCAGGAAAGCTCTCTCAAGGCGGTGTTCTTTGATACGTCCAAGCTGGTCAGTTGATTATTGTTACAGTCAAGCTCTGTCAAGGCGGGGCAGCCCGACAAGTCTAGTCTAGTCAGTTGATTGCCGTTACAAGAAAGCATTGTCAAGGCAGTATTCTTTGACACGTCTAGACTGGTCAGTTGATTGTCGTTGCAGGAAAGCTCTGTTACATCTCCTCGGATGGTTATCGTCTGACTAGTGAGCGTATAATTGTTGCGATATTGTGGAGGACTCTCACGAACACCTTCAATAAGCACATCGCTATTTGCTTCAATTCTTAGCTGAACTGTTCTTCCGACAGCTTTAGAGCTGGTCATAGTGATGACGCCTTCGCCAATGCCCTTATAAGGATTGCCAGTCTTCCACTTAAGAGTCCAATTCTTCTCTTGTGCTATAGCTATATCAGACGGTCTACAGAGGTTTTTCTCGTCCTCACTACTGTTAACAACAACAAGACTGCCTGCCGACATTCCTTTGCGACTAGGAAGGCTAGTCACCAACTTTGTCATATTCTCTCCGTTAATCTGATTGTCGTAGCACTCAAGCTTTGTCAAGGCGGTACAGCCCGACACGTCCAAACTGGTTAACTTACCCCCGTGCCAAGTAAACTCCTTTAGCAATTTGCAATTAGAGAGGTCTATACGAGTTAATGGATTGTCATAACAAGTAAGCTGTGTCAAGGCGATACAACCAGATACGTTCAAGCAGGTCAGCTGATTCTTACTGCAGTCAAGCGTTGTCAAGGATCTACAGCCCGAGGCGTCCAAGCTGGTCAGTTGATTCCTTTGACATTGAAGCTCTTTCAAGGCGGTACAGCCCGAGACATCCAAGCTGGTCAGTTGATTACCTCTGCAGTAAAGCTTTGTCAATGCGGTGCAGCCCGAGACATCCAAGCTGGTCAGTTTGCCACTAGTCCACGAGAATTCCTTCAGCGACTGGCATCCCGATAGGTTGATACTAGTCAGAGGGTTGTCGGAGCAGGTAAGCGACGTCAAGGCGGTACAGCCCGACAAGTCCAAGCTGGTCAGTTGATTGTAGGAGCATTTAAGCTTTGTCAAGGCGGTACAACCCGACACGTTCAAACTGGTCAATTGATTATTATAGCAGTTAAACTCTGTCAAGGCGGTACAGCCAGAAACGTCCAAGCTGGTCAGTTGATTTTCTCTGCATTCAAGCTCTGTCAAGGAGGTGCAGCCCGAGACGTTCAAGCTGGTCAGTTGATTGCTGGAGCAGTCAAGCTTTGTCAAGGCGGTACAGCCCGATACGTCCAAGCTGGTCAGTTGATTGTCGGAGCAGTCAAGCTTTGTCAAGGCGGTACAGCCTGACACGTCCAAGCTGGTCAGCTGGTTGAAGGAGCAGTCAAGCTCTGTTACATTGCCTCGGATGGTAATTGTTTGGCTTTCGAGTGTGTAATATTTAGTGGATCCGTCTATTGGAGCGTAGCCCCCCCAAACGCCTTCGATAGTGATAGGGTCTTTCGCCCAGATTCTTAGTTCAATAGATTTTCCGACTCTTTTGGAGGTGGTCATGGTGATGACGCCTTCGGCAGGGAGGGTGGTGGAGGTGAGGAGCGTGCTGAGGAGGACGAAGAGCCAGATGCGTAGTTGTTTGCTCATAGCGTAGTTAGAGATTAGAAGTTAGAGATTAGAGGTTAGAAGAGGGGGGGAGCTGTGATGGCTCTGCCGTGTGAGTTGTATTTTCTGCGAAGTTATACCTTTATTTTGAGTTGAGCAAGAGGAGGAGAGACTAGAGGTTAGAAGTTAGAGGTTAGAGGGGACGAGTAGCCCGCTGTAGGGACGCACGATCTGTGCGTCCGTTGTGTCAAAGGCTACAGCGTCGTGGTTTTAACGGGGACGGACGCACAGATCGTGCGTCCCTACAGGGTGACGTCTCTCTAATTTTCGTACCTTTGTGGGGTAGAGGCGTGGGGCGACCACTTATACTGTATAGGTCTGCCGGTCATGCTCCTTCATTTCACTGATCTCGTAAACGTATTAATCCCTAGAATCGTTATGGACGACTCCTTACCGCCGAGTGAGCCTCGGAGCCTCTCGTGTAGACCTCCTCTACTGCGGAGCCTACGCCCTAGCGTCTGCCTAGGGTGTCTCAACGCCTAGATCTACTTCACTAGGTACCGCATAGGAGCAGGAGGTCTCTTAAGTTTCACCCCCACCAATTTAAGAGCCATAGATATTATGCGGAAGTTTTACCTACCCAAGCAACAGTTTACTCAAGTCGACACCCTAGAGCCACATACGTGGATCAAAGTGGTGCAGCCCACCTCGGAGGATATAGACTACCTCTGCGACGAACTGGGCATCCCCGACGGCTTCATCGGAGATACAGCGGATAGCGATGAGCGCCCTCGTACGGAGGAGGAGGATGGCTGGCGACTCACCATCATACGTATCCCGATTGAGACGCCCGAGGGTACGACCCCTTACAACACGGTCCCCATTGGTGTTATCTCGAACCTTGAGAAGCAGCTTGTCGTCACCATCTGCTACCACCGCACGGACCTCATTCCCGACTTCATCAAGCATAACCAGCGCAAGGGTATATCGGTCGATACGGATATAGACTTTATCCTTCGGCTCATTATGAGTTCGGCCGTGTGGTTTCTCAAATACTTGAAGCAGATCAGCTTCCTAATCCTAGAGACCGAGGAGGCACTGGAGAAGAGCATCCGCAACGAAGACCTCCTACAGATGATGCGTCTGCAGAAGTGCTTGGTTTACTTCAACACCTCGATACGTGGTAACGAGACGGTCATCGGACGCTTTAAGGTGAGCCACTATGATCAGTATGATGCTGACCTAGCGGAGGACGTTGCCATCGAGCTCAATCAGGCTTATAGTATGGTCAATGTGTACAGCGACTTGATGAATGGGACGATGGATGCTTTCGGCGGGATCATCAACAACAATATCAATACGATCATGCGCCGTATGACTAGTATCTCGATGATCCTGATGCTCCCTACGTTGGTCGCCTCACTATATGGTATGAACGTTGATCTGCCCTGGGCTGAGCAGTCGTGGGCCTTTATAGGGATTATGGTGGTCTGCTTGATCTTCTCAGCGATCGCCTTCTGGCTCTTCAAGCGCATTCACTGGTTCTAGCTCTAGACGCTTATGCTACTAGACACGAGCAGTACACAGGTCTTTTATGCTTTCCTGATCACCCTCTGGGCTGGTCTCTCTACTGGCATCGGGAGTGCTCTGATCTTCTTTACCAAGCGCACCAACCGTGTCTTCCTGTCGGTCTCGCTAGGCTTCTCGGCGGGCGTGATGGTCTATGTCTCTTTTGTGGAGCTTTTTCGCTCTGCCGAGACAACGATGACGCCACTTTATGGAGAGCGACTAGCGACGCTCTATGCTACGCTTGCTTTCTTCGCGGGGGTGGCGCTGATTGGTATCATTGACCGACTGATCCCTGAGGCGGAAAACCCTCACGAGTTGCCCGACCAGAGTGAGGTGCAAAGCCTTCAGGAGGGCCCCGACCAGACGACAGCGCACGAGCAGAGCTTGCTGCGTACTGGTATGGTTACGGCGATAGTCCTCGCTATCCACAACTTCCCCGAGGGTATGGTCACCTTTATGTCTGCGCTGACCGATCTCTCCCTAGCACTGCCGATAGCTATCGCTATTGCGCTGCACAACATCCCGGAGGGTATCTCGGTGGCTATCCCTATCTACCACGCCACGGGCAATAAGCGCAAAGCATTCTTTCTCTCGCTCGCCTCGGGTCTAGCCGAGCCTATCGGTGGACTGCTGGGCTTCTTGCTCTTGCGTCCTTTCCTGACCCCGACGGTGATGGGCTGCTGCTTTGCGGTGATTGCGGGTATTATGGTGTACATCTCCTTTGACGAGCTACTCCCGGCTGCGGAGCGGTTTGGTCACCACCACACGGCACTCTATGGACTCATCGGGGGTATGGCCTTTATGGCAATCAGCCTGCTGCTGCTCTAGCTTGTCTGAAGAAGCGTAGGGGAGGTTTTGGTGAAAAGGGGCGTATGATCGAATAGCTACGTAGAAAATCTGAAATCTCCACGTGAGTAAGAAAAAATCTCCACGTAGGCGAGAAATAAAACTTCGGAGGAATCAAATGATATGTCCGAGGAAATGTTTCTCGCCTACGTGGAGATTTTTTATTCTCCACGTGGAGGATTACGAATAGCCACGTGGGGATTAGAGATTACAAGTTAGAGATTAGAGGTTAGGGCTAGTGCTCCTAGGATCTAATCTCTAACTTCTAGCCTCCACCCGCGATGTGCTTGTTTTTGTGTACTTTTGTGCTAGTGGAGGCTGGCGCATAGCGTATCGGTCTCTGCGATACAAGCTAAAAAAGATAGATATAGAAATAGGTAGCATCAGATTATGTACAGAACGCATACGTGTGGAGCTCTGCGTGCCTCTGACGAGGGACAGCAGGTGACGCTCGCGGGTTGGGTCGCTAAGATTCGTCGTATGGGAGCTATGACCTTCCTCGACTTACGTGATAGATATGGCATTACGCAGATCTTCTTTGATGAGTCGCATCAGGGACTCCTCAGTGAGGTGGGACGTGAGTGGGTGCTGGCGGTGACGGGTACCGTACGTCTGCGCAGCAGTGTCAACGAGAAGATCCCCACGGGACAGATCGAGATCCTAGCAGATCGTATGGAGGTGCTGAACCGTGCTGACACGCCTCCCTTTACGATCGAGGATGTGAGCGACGGTGGCGATGACCTGCGTATGAAGTACCGCTACCTAGACCTACGTCGTAGACCCGTACTGAGTAACATAGAGCTGCGTCACCGTATGACGATGGAGACAAGACGCTATCTCGATGGGCTCCACTTCCTAGAGATCGAGACGCCGATGCTGATCGGTTCGACGCCCGAGGGAGCGCGAGACTTCGTGGTGCCTAGTCGTATGAACCCAGGGCAGTTTTACGCACTACCCCAGTCGCCACAGACCTTCAAGCAGCTGCTGATGGTAGCGGGTATGGATCGCTACTTCCAGATCGTGAAGTGCTTTAGAGATGAGGATCTGCGTGCTGACCGTCAGCCGGAGTTTACGCAGATAGACTGCGAGATGAGCTTCGTGGAGCAGGACGATATCTTGAGTACCTTCGAGGGGCTGGCGAAGCACCTCTTTAAGGAGATTCGTGGCATTGACCTCCCCACGCCACTACGTCGTATGACTTGGTACGAGGCTATGGATCGCTATGGTAGCGACAAGCCCGATCTGCGCTTCGGCATGGAGATCGCAGAGGTGACGGAGACGATACAGGGGCATGGCTTTGGCGTGGTCGATAGTGCAGCCTATATTGGTGCTATCGTGGTCACGGGCAAGGCGGACTACACACGTAAGCAGATCGACCAGCTGACCGACTTTGTCAAGCGTCCACAGGTGGGTGCCAAGGGGTTGCTCTGGTTGCGCTATCAGCTTGATGGGACGATGAAGAGTAGCTTCGACAAGTTCCTCACGGCCGACCAACTGAAAGCACTGGCCGATAAGCTGTCTATGCAGCCTGGCGACATAGCCTTCCTGATCTCTGGGGACAAGCGTCCGGCACAGAAGCAGCTGGGTACGTTACGTTTACATATCGCCTCTGAGCTGGGGCTGATGAAGCCAGGACACTATGAGTGTCTCTGGGTGGTCGACTTTCCGCTACTCGAGTGGGACGAGGAGACGCAGCGCTACTATGCGATGCACCACCCCTTTACGGCTCCGAAGCCTGAGGATCAGGATCGTCTCGAGAGCGACCCAGGTAGCGTCCGTGCTGATGCTTACGACATGGTAATCAATGGTGTCGAGGTAGGCGGTGGCTCTATCCGTATCCACGATGCGGAGCTACAGGCGAGAGTCTTTGCGGCACTAGGCTTTACGAAGGAGCGTGCCGAGGAGCAGTTTGGCTTCTTGATGAATGCCTTTAAGTATGGCGCACCTCCTCATGGTGGTATCGCCTTCGGACTGGATCGCTGGGTATCGCTCATGGCTGAGCTGGACTCGATACGTGACTGTATCGCCTTCCCAAAGAACAATTCGGGCCGTGATGTGATGATCGATGCGCCTGCACGACTAGAGCCAGAGCAGCTCGATGAGCTACACCTGACGGTGCGGGAGACACTATAATATATAAGGAGTCCTTATGGTCACGATAGGAGATGTAGTTCGTACGGTAGAAGCGAGCTTTCCGCTGAGCTATCAGGAGAGCTACGACAACTCGGGTCTTCAGGTGGGCGATGTGACGCAGCCGCTGCGTGGTATCATGCTGGCTGTGGAGACGACCGAGGCGGTACTCGAGGAGTGCCTGCAGCGTGGGTGTAACCTGCTCATATCGCACCATCCGATCCTCTTTCGAGGACTTAAGCGAATCACGCCCGCGACCTATCAGGAGCGTTGCGTGGCTTTTGCCCTGAGAAATAATATCGCTATCTACGCCTGTCACACTTCGGCAGACAATGAGACGACGCAGGGGGTGAATCACTATCTGGCCAACTTGATCGGTCTCAAGCGTGAGGGTAGGCGACCGATGATGCCTCAGCGGGGACGCTTCTACAAGTTGCAGACCTTCATCCCGCACAGCCACGCTGATGCGTTACGTAGCGCATACGAGGAGGCGGGCATTGGTTCTCTAGGCGGTTACACCGGCTGTAGTTATAGTTGCTCGGGGGTAGGGCGCTTCCGTCCAGGCTCAGAGACGCATCCGACCATTGGTACGCATGGCGCTATGGAGGCGGTCGAGGAGGAGATGATCTCCGTGCTCGTGCCACAGGAGCGACTATCGCAAGCAGTGACGACGCTCGTAGCAACGCACCCCTATGAGGTGCCAGCTTATGAGGTGATCCCGATCGTGATGGATCACCCGACGAGTGGGCTAGGGGTCATAGGCGAACTGCCCAGTGCGCTGACACCGCAGGAGCTGCTCGAGCATCTAGCTACACTGCCAGCCGTGGAGCGCATCGCCTACTCAAATCCTCCCACGCAGCCGATCCGACGCATAGCACTCTGTGGCGGTAGTGGCGGTGGTCACGAGTTCATCGGTGAGGCTATGAACTCAGGCGCAGAGGTCTATATCACAGGTGAGGCAAAGTACAACGACTATCTCGACGTGCAGGGTCGTCTCTGGCTGATTACGCTAGGACACTTCGAGAGTGAGCAGTGTACGCGCACGATGCTCTATGATGCATTGTCGGATAAATATCGTAACTTTGTCATCCATATGTCAGATGCTGACACGAATCCTATTCACTATTTCTAAGCAATACCATCTATGAGCATTAATACAACGACCCACGAAGTAGCCGAGCGTAGTATCCGGGAGAAGCTCATCGCCCTCAAGCGTCTACAGGAGACGCTCACCAGTATTGACAAGATCAAACTACTACGAGGCGAGCTACCCCAAGCTATCGAAGATCTAGCGGACGAAATCGAGGGACTGAAGACACGCTTAGAGAAGTACAACGTTGCTGCCAAGAAGCTCTCACAGTCGGTCAGTGGTGAGAATCAAAAGATCGCTACGGCAAACGATAAGCTCGAGGCACTCAAGGAGCAGCTCAATGCAGTGAGCAACAACCGCGAGTATGAGCATCTGTCGCGCGAGATTGAGTTCCAAGAGCTTGAGATACAGCTAGCACAGAAGCATATCCGTGAGTTCAACGCAGAGCTACAAGGTCGCAAGGATGACATCGCCAAGCTCCAAGAGCGTATCAAGGAGCGTGAGGAGGATCATCAGGCCAAGAGTGAGGAGCTGGAGCAGATCATAGCTGAGACTCGCATCGAGGAGGAGCAGCTCCGTGATCGTGCCAACGAGCTGGAGGCGCAGATCGATGAGCGTGTACTCAAGGCGTTCCAACGTCTGCGCAAGGGCGCTACCAATGGACTGGCTGTCGTACCTGTAGAGCGTGAGGCGTGCGGTGGTTGCTTTAACCACATTCCGCCACAGCGTCAGCTAGAGGTCAAGCTACACAACAAGATCATCGTCTGCGAGTATTGCGGACGTGTACTCATCGACCCAGACATTGAGGAGGAGCCAGTAGAGCTCACAGATGAGCAGGCTGACACGAAAAAAGACGCTAAGAAGACGACTACAAAGAAGACTGCTACAAAAAAGACTGCTACAAAGAAGGCTACCTCTAGCAAGGATCAAGCGGACAAGTAGATCTCCACTTCTGGCGACTAGACTCTTCGGATGCTCTATCGCCCGTTTTCTCCCTTTACGACATTTATCTCTCCCGCACTGTGTCTCAGCGACGTACGCTACTCAATCATGCTTTGGTGCATCAGATGCGTCGCACGATCGAGCAGTATGATCTGCTAGACCGACAGAGCCAGCGGGTGGTCATCATAGCCCTCAGCGGAGGTGCCGACTCGACGGCACTTCTGTGGGGGCTTTTGCTTTTAGGGTACCGCTGTGTGGCGGTGCATTGCAACTTTCACCTGCGAGGGGAGGAGAGTGATCGTGACGAGGCCTTTGTCACAGAGCTTTGTGACAAGCTGGGGGTGACACTAGAGCGAGCCTCTTTTGACACTTATGGCTATGCGGCTGCGCACAAAGGGGTGAGCGTAGAGATGGCGGCGCGAGAGCTGAGGTACGACTTCTTTGACGAGTTGTATGTGCGGTATGATGCGCAGTGTATCGCATTGGGGCATCATCTGGAGGACAATGTGGAGCAACTCTTAATCAACCTCTCCCAAGGGGCGGGGGTGCGGGGACTGCGAGGTATGCTTCCTGTCCGTGAGGAGGGTAAGTATATTCGTCCGCTCATAGACACACCGCCTCGACTTATCTATGACTTCTTACGTATCGCTGAGCAGCCTTTTGTGACAGACTCGACGAATGCGGACACAACCATAAGGCGCAACTTCGTCCGACATACGTTGCGTCCACTCTTTGACCAGCTTAACCCCTCCTTTGACCAGGCGGTCGCCTCGACGATCCATATCCTGCGTGACTTGGAGCAACTGCAGGACTACTATATAAAGAGTACCCTCCCCGCAGATGACAGTCTGCCGCTAGAGATCGTATGGCTCCGTCAGCAGATAGCTCCGCTTGCACTCCTCTATAGCCACTTCGCAGCGATCGACTGCGACCGCTTGGTGCTACAGCAACTTCTGATGGACTGCACAAAGTCTGAGCGTGCCGACAGCTATGCTCGCTACGAGGGCCGCAGGGGGATCATCGAGCGTTATCGTGGCTATCTGATAGGCACGACGAGTGAGACCCTAGCGCGCCTGGAGCAGGCGACTAACTTTTGCCTAGAGCTACCAGCTATCGAGAGCTGGCAAGCGGGAGCCGTGCTGGATCACCCGCTAGGATCGATAGAGATAGCGGTACACGACTGCTCGGAGATGTCACCGCCTGCGACTCGGACGCTCACGCCTTACAGTTACTTGGTCGACTACGACCAGCTTCGAGCAGCAATGCCTCAACTACAGCTTAGCGCCTCTACCGATGGTGAGCAATGGGTCGTACCGCTGGGCATGAAAGGGCGCAAGCAGCTAGCGAAGCTCCTACGCGACGCTAAGGTGCTACCCTCACGCAGAGCGGCTACGGTGCAACTCATTGACAACCATACAGGCACCACGCTGTGGCTGGTCGGTGTGTGTCGCAGCGCTGACTACCAGCTCACGCCACAGACTCGTCGCTGGACGGAGATCACCTTCACACCTACATTATCAGATCCTTTTGAGGGATGCACGGAGCTACATATGGTAGCTCGTTAGCCGTTTATTTTGTACTTTTACAGCTAGAACCGACTTATAAAGCATGACGAAGACCTTTCCCATGATCGCCAAGACGCTCCCAGGGCTGGAGCCAGTACTGGAACAAGAATTGACAGCCCTCGGTGCAGACAATATACAGATAGGACGTCGCATGGTCTCTTACGAAGGAGATCTTAAGATGCTCTACAAGTCCAATCTGTACCTCCGCACAGCACTTAAGGTGCTGAGACCTATCTATGAGTTTGATGCGGAGGATATAGACATCCTCTACACGACGTTGCTAAACTTCGACTGGAGCCAATGGCTCACGGTCGATATGACCTTTGCGGTCGATGCTGTGGTCTACTCATCGACCTTCAAGCATAGTCGCTACGTCGTCTATAAGACGAAAGACGCTATCGTCGATTACTTTAGAGAGCAAACGGGTGGCACGAAGCGTCCCTCGGTCAAGCTCTCTAACCCGCAGCTGATCTTCCACCTACATATTGCTGAGCAGCATGTGACGCTCTGTCTAGACTCTTCGGGCGAGAGCCTGCACAAGCGGGGCTATCGTATGGAGCAGGATCGTGCTCCTATCAACGAAGTACTGGCAGCGGGCATCCTCCTCAAGGCGGGCTGGCACGGGCAGTGCGATCTGATGGATCCCTTCTGCGGGTCAGGTACCTTCCTCGTGGAGGCTGCCTTGATCGCTACGGGTACGCCTCCAGGCATCTACCGTGAGAGCTACCCCTTCGAGCGGTGGCCAGACTTCGACAGTGAGCTCTGCAGCGAGGTGTACAATGACGACTCCTCGGAGCGCTCCTTCGACTACCACATCTACGGCTCTGACCTCTCGCCTCAAGCTATTGCCAAGGCTAAGCGCAATGTCACCCGATCGGGTATGTCTCGCTACATAGATCTCTCTGTGGGCGACTTCGCTGATCAGCATCTGCCACACCCCGAGGCGGAGACTGATCCTAAGTGTCTGCTCGTGATGAACCCGCCTTACGGGGAGCGTCTCTCAGACTACGACCTCGAGCAGCTCTATAGTATGATCGGTCGTACGCTCAAGTTCCAGTTTGCTGGAGCTCAAGCGTGGATCATCGCTCATCAGGTAGAGCACTTTCACGCGATCGGACTCAAGCACGATCTGCGCGAGGAACTGTACAATGGATCGCTCCCTTGCGAGTTGCGTGGCTATACGCTCTTTGAGGGTAAGCATAAGGAGTACAAAGAGCAGATCGCTCAGCGTGAAGAAGCGCCGCAGCGGAGAGAGCCAGCCGAAGCCTTCCGCCGTGGTAAAGGGCAAGAGTCTCACAGACATCGGACTGCCTATGACAAACCCGCTTATAGTAAGGGACGGGGCGGCAAGTCCTACGAAAAGCCTTACGATAAGTCTGCGCATCGTGGCACACAGCGCACGAAAAGACCACACCCCGCAGGCTCCTCTAGCTCTGGCTACAGAGCCAATATCCAAACCTTCGGCAGCGATGAGACCTTCGTCCATAAAGCTGAAGCAAACGACAACGAATAAGTAACATCTATCACTCCATACTGATCTATGAATAGCACACTGCGTCACTACGCCCTATGGCTCTTCGGAGCTCTTACGCTAACGCTCACATCGGTCCTGCAGGGACAGACGAAGCAACCATTAGACCTTGAGACTGTCACTTATGGAGGCAAGACCTTCCGCTCAGATTTCTACCCGCAGCCTGTCTATGGGCTTGCTTGGCTACAGAGTGGCTACACCTATACGGTAGAGCCAGGTGACTACGGTAGAGAGGGCATCAACTCCCTGAGCCTACGGGTCTACTCCCCGACGAGAGCACAGGAGCAGACGGTCCTCACGCAGGACGAGCTCGTCCAGCTCCTCAAGCCCTACGATGACACCGACAAGCTCTACCCGCTGATCGCCTACGACTTCACCCCGCAGTGCCACTACCTAGAGGTGGAGCTCTCCAAGGGGCTCTACCTAATAGATGTAGAGCAAAAGCAAATCGTCGGATACTTCGCCACGGGTAAGACCGAAAAACGTGCCTCGCTGCTCAGTCCTAACGAACGTAATCTAGCAGTCAAGAGCGAAGAGGGTACGCTCCTGATCTACACCATACAGTCTGCTGGCAGTGCGCCTCAAGCTCCTATGCTGGTTGCTACAGACGAGGCTGAGGCTGCAGTTGTCTATGGCGAGTCTGTTCACCAGAACGAGTTCGGCATCGACGGAGGACTCTTCTGGAGTCCCGATAGTCGTCAGCTAGCTTTCTACCGTATGGATCAGTCGATGGTCGCACCTTATCCCATCGTCGATATGACACCGCACAAAGCGGTCGTCCAGCCCGTTCGCTATCCGATGGCGGGTACGCCTTCGCACCATGTGACGCTAGGCGTCTTTCATATAGAGAGTCAGCAGACCACTTATCTAGCTACAGGTGGTGACCCTGAGCATTACTTGACGAACGTGGCGTGGCATCCCAACAGCAAGAAGGTTTACATAGCCGAGCTGAATAGGGGACAAGACCATCTCTTCCTCAATGGTTACGATGCTCAGACAGGATCGCATGTCGAGACGCTCTTTGAGGAGACTGATGCGCACTATGTCGAGCCACAGCGCCCGATGATGTTTGTCCCTGGGAGCCAAGGCGAGCAGTTCGTCTGGGAGTCCCGTCGTGAGGGTTACCGCCAGCTTTACCTCTATAGTAGCACAGGCAAGCTGATCCGCAAGCTTACCGACATGGAGGGCGAGGTGACCGACATTTACGGCTTCGACCCCAAGGGCGAGCGCATATACTATCAGGCTGCGTACCCCTCACCCCTCGAGCGACACATCTTCGCGAGCGACCTCAAGCGAGGACGTACCATACAGCTGAGCAAGGTAGCGGGGACGCACGAAGCGATCTTTAGCCCCGACAAGCAGTACTATATAGACCAGCTGCAGAGTGCTACCATCGCACGCTCTGTCATGCTCCACGACAATAACGGGCTGCAGCTCCGCCTGATACACCAAGCGCCTGACCCTTGGGTCAAGCTAGATATGCCGACCATCACCGTCGGCACGCTCCTAGCGGCTGATGGTAAGACCGAGCTTTACTACCGTCTCATCACGCCGTCTAACTTTGACGAGATGAAGGAGTACCCCGCCATCGTCTACGTCTACGGTGGCCCACATGCCCAGCTAGTCACCAATACGCCACAGTGGGGCGCCTCGGGCTGGGACCTTTATATGGCGCAGCAAGGATACATCATCTTTACGGTCGACAACCGTGGTAGTGCCCAGCGAGGTGCCGCCTTCGAGCAGGTCATCCATCGTCAGGTTGGTACAGCCGAGATGGCTGATCAGATGAAGGGTGTCGAGTATCTCCAGAGCCTTCCCTATGTAGATCGCAATCGTATCGGCGTGTACGGGTGGAGCTTCGGAGGCTTTATGACTACCAACCTGATGCTTACGCACCCTGAGACCTTTAAGGTAGGTGTCGCTGGTGGCCCCGTTATGGACTGGTCTCGCTACGAGATCATGTATGGCGAGCGGTACAACGACTCGCCTCAGGACAATGCCGAGGGCTATCAGCAAAACAACCTCATCGAGCGTGCCAAAGACCTCCAGGGGCGTCTCCTCCTCATCCACGGCACCTCCGACAATGTGGTCGTATGGCAGCATGCGCAAGCCTTTGTCAAGGCGTGTGTAGATGCTCAGACCTATCCCGACCTCTACTACTATCCAGGGCATAAGCACAACGTCATCGGACCCGACCGTGTGCACCTCAACCATGTCATAACTCGTTACTTCCTCGAACACCTATGAGCCTTATCTATCCCAACACAAAGCAAGACGAGAAAAAGTCTACAGACGCTGAATTTATGAAGTACGCTAAGATCGAAATGGTAAAAGCTCCTCAGACCGTCCTCCTCCTTGGTAGCGGTGGGCGCGAGTGCGCTATGGCTGCAGCCATAGCTGAGAGCAAGCTACTCAGGAAGCTCTACATAGCTCCAGGCAATGCGGGTACCGCTGCTTATGGTACCAATGTCCCTGAGCTCAATCCCGCCAAGCATGAGGCGGTGAGCGAGTTTATCACCTCACATGGGGTCACGCTCCTCGTTTGCGGTCCCGAGGCTCCGCTTGTCGATGGACTCGTTGACTACCTGCAGGAAGATGCACGCCATCCAGACCTGCTCATCGTTGGACCCGACAAGTCAGGTGCTCATCTAGAGGGTAGCAAGGAGTACAGCAAGGAGTTCATGCGTCGTCACGGCATACCGACGGCAAGTTACGAGACCTTCGGACCTCAAGACATCGAGGAGGCGGAGGAATTTCTCGATCAGCTATCGGCTCCCTTTGTCCTCAAGGCTGACGGTCTAGCTGCTGGCAAGGGAGTCCTCATCTGCCAAGATCGTGAGGAAGCGGAGGAGGGACTAGGTCAACTCTTCAGCGGTCTCTATGGCAGTCGTGGTCAGTGCATCGTCATCGAGGAGTTTCTCGAGGGTATCGAGTGCTCCGTCTTCGTTGCTACTGATGGTACCGACTACTGCGTCCTACCCGTTGCCAAGGATTATAAGCGTGTCGGTGATGGAGACACTGGACCCAACACGGGCGGTATGGGAGCCGTTAGCCCCGTACCTTTTGCCGATGAAGCCTTTATGCAGCGTGTCGAGGAGCGCATCATACGTCCTACGCTAGAGGGCTTGCAAGAGGAGGGTATACAGTATGTCGGTTTCCTTTTCATCGGACTGATGAATGTAGCGGGCGATCCCTACGTCATCGAGTACAACTGCCGTCTAGGCGATCCCGAGACCGAAGTGGTGCTGCCACGCATCGAGAGCGACTTCCTCGAGCTACTCATCGCTATGGCGACGGGTCAGGTAGCCCGCTACGATCTAGAGATCTCTCCCGAGGTGGCTATGACACTCGTCCTCGTTTCCAAGGGGTATCCTGGACATTACGACAAGGGCTTCCCGATCCAGCTGCCCAATCCTGTAGAGGGTATACGCATTTATCACTCAGGCACTGCAACCAGTGAGGAGGGGCATCTAGTAACTAATGGAGGGCGCGTCCTCGCTATCACGGCACGAGGCACTACCATCCAGGAGGCTCAAGAGGCATGCTATCGCACCGCCACGCAGACACTTTACGAGGGCAAGAATTACCGCCACGACATCGGCGACGATCTCCTGTAGAGCTACACACATAAGTTTATAACCTCAAGATGAATAAGGGGGGGAGTAGGAGAGTAGTCCTGCTCCCCCCTATTCGTTTGGAAAGTATTGCTGTCCGATAAAAGTCTCTTCACCAGACTGTAAAGCGGGAAACAAAAGATTAGAGGCTAGAAGTTAGAGATTAGAGAGACTTTGTCTAGAGTTTCTAGTGATCCTAGTGCTACTAGTGGCACTAGGATCTCTAGACAACAGCTAATCGCTAAAAGCTAACAAAATGTCTTACCCTGAAAAAAGTTGACTCGTAAGAAATATAACTATGAGTACAATGAAACAGAGAAAAGACACTAAGTCTAAGCCCGCACAGGGATCAAAAAATCGCCCAACCAAGGGACATGCCACAACGGCCGAACGGCTTGAGGCACTCAAGCGCTATTACGTAAATGGCTACTCGGTCAAGCTTCTAGCCAGCCAGTACCAGGTGACATCATGGACGATTCGCAATTGGATTCGTACCTTTGAGCAAGAAAACCCTGAAGTGGCTAAAGCTATGAGCAAAAAGAGAATCCCCCCACAAGGCACCTCCTCTGAGGCGCTCTGCAAGGACGACTATGTCGCCCTAAAAGCACGTATTATGGAGCTCGAAAAAGCTCTTGACCAAGCCTGTTTAGAGCGAGACGTCTTCAAGACCTGCTTAGAGGTGTACGGCATCGATGAGCAAAAAAAAAATGGACACTCGTCGTAACAGCCATGCGAGATCAATATGAATACCAAACCAAGAAGGTCTGCAAGGTGCTAGATAAGAGTCCACAAGCCTATTACAAGTATCTCAAGTCCGATACGTCCTTGAGAGAATCCGAGCTCGAGTTTATAGTGACAAGCTATATTATGGAAGCACGGAAAAGCAATCCAGGCATCGGAGGCACATCGCTTTGGAAGCAGTATTGCAGGGAGTGGGGAACCAGCTATCCCGTTGGCAGAGACAAGTTTGTGAGCTACATACGCAAGCACAAGCTCTACGTCCGCATACCGAGGCGCTACAAAGCTCCCCGCACCACGGACTCCAGCCACGACCAGCCCACCTACCCCAACCTCGTTCGGGAGCTTATCCCTGACAAACCGAATCAAGTGTGGAGCAGCGACATCACCTACATCCCCTTAGAGCGAGGGGACAACAGGGTTGAGTTCTGCTTCCTATCCCTGATTTTGGATAACTATACGAAGGAGATTGTGGGCTATAGCCTAGGGGATAGTCTCGCCTCAAAACACCCCTGCGAGGCACTAAAGCAAGCCCTCAAGCGGCTCCCCAAAAAGGACGCTTCCGACCTCATTCACCACTCCGACAGAGGCACTCAATATGCCAGTGTGAAGTACACTGATATGCTCAAAGAGAGGAAAATACAGATCAGCATGACAGAGTCAGGAGATCCCAAAGAGAACTCCCAGTCAGAGCGGGTGAACAGCACCATTAAGAACGAACTCTTAATGGGCAAAGTGTTCCATAACATCGATGAAGCAAGTAGTGCAATAAACAAAGCTATAGAGACTTATAACACCACTCGCCCCCATATGAGCATCGACTATATGACCCCACAAGAAGCTAGGGAATGCACGGGTCCCCTGAAGAAGCAATGGCGCAGCTATCGCGAAGACGCAATTCAGAAAGCTCAAAAAGACAATGAGTCAAAGGAGCTAGTAACCAATTAAATAGAACTTATTTCAGCAAAGTAGAGAAGAATCTGGATTTTTCATTTTCAATCGGAACACAAAGAGCGGCAATGCAACTGACACACCAAACGCCCTCCGCTCTGCTACAGGCGTTTGGCTTAGTCAGTTGCATTTGATAGTTGAATCTACGATTTCCGTGAAGATTACCACAACTCAGATATTATTGTTATCTTTGCGAGAGAATCGTGTGAGCCTCTGCTCGCGCTTGAGGGGCTAGGGGGCTGCACACATCTATGTATGACGACTAACTTATTTAATTTCACATAGAATGAAAAGAGACCAAGAGATCTTTGATCTGATCGAACAGGAGCATCAGCGCCAGCTAAAGGGCATCGAGCTGATCGCCTCTGAGAACTTTGTCAGCGACCAGGTCATGCAAGCTATGGGTAGCTGTATGACTAATAAGTACGCTGAGGGATACCCCGCTAAGCGTTACTACGGCGGTTGCGAAGTGGTGGATAAGTCTGAGAACCTAGCTATAGAGCGTATCAAGAAGCTCTTTGGCGCTGAGTATGCCAACGTGCAGCCGCACTCAGGTGCTCAAGCTAATATGGCTGTCCTCTTTACCTGCCTCAAGCCTGGTGATACCTTTATGGGTCTAAACCTAGACCATGGTGGTCACCTTTCACACGGTTCGCCTGTCAATAGCTCTGGTACACTCTACCACCCCATCGGCTACAATGTAAGCAAGGAGACGGGTACGGTAGACTATGACGAGATGGAGCAGCTAGCTCGCCAGCACAAGCCTAAGCTGATCATCGCTGGTGGCTCGGCTTACTGCCGCGAGTGGGACTATGCACGCTTCCGCAAGGTAGCTGATGAGATCGGAGCTATCTTTATGGTCGACATGGCTCACCCTGCTGGACTGATCGCTGCTGGACTGCTCGACAACCCTGTCAAGTATGCTCACATCGTCACCTCTACGACACACAAGACTCTACGTGGTCCTCGTGGTGGTATCATCCTGATGGGTAAGGACTTTGAGAATCCTTGGGGTCTCAAGACTCCTAAGGGGGTTGTCAAGATGATGTCTCAGCTACTTAACTCAGCTGTCTTCCCAGGTATCCAGGGTGGTCCGCTAGAGCATGTCATCGCTGCGAAGGCTGTCGCCTTTGGTGAGGCTCTCGATCCTTCATTTAAGGAGTATCAGAAGCAGGTGATGAAGAATGCTAAGGCACTTGGCGAGGCTTTTGTCAAGATGGGCTACAACTGCATCTCTGGCGGTACGGACAATCACTGCCTACTCATCGACCTACGCTCTAAGTACCCTGACCTAACGGGTAAGGTGGCTGAGAACGCACTCGTACGTGCTGACATCACGGTCAATAAGAATATGGTACCTTTTGACTCACGCTCTGCATTCCAGACCTCTGGTATCCGTGTGGGTACGCCCGCTATCACGACGCGTGGTGTCAAGGAGGACAAGATGGCATACATCGTCGAGCTCATAGACCGCGTACTACGTGATCCTGAAAACGAGGATGAGATAGCTAAGGTACGTAAGGAGGTCAACGAGATGATGTCTCCACTACCTATCTTCGCTTGGTAAGATAAACTCAACGAGAGGCTTTTGCCTCTTACAAACCTGATAGAGACTGAATGCAGGGGGAGGACGCACGCTTAGACTTCTAAGAAGCAGACCCTAGCACTCAGTCTCTAACTATTCCCCCCCCTACCCTATTCGAGCCTATGACGAGCTATGTCACGAGGCTCTCTATACACACACTTAACTGACACAAGAGAGATGCCCACACCACCGTTTCAGTACCAGCCGATGTACCCCGTAGGGCCCGATCGGACTGAGTACGAGTTAATCACCTCTGACTACGTGCACACGGTCGACTGCAATGGTCACCAGATGCTACAAGTCGAGCCAGAGGCGCTACGCATACTTGCCGAGCGAGCTATGCACGATGTAGCCTTCTACCTACGCCCTGCCCATCAGGAGCAGGTCGCATCGATACTATCCGACCCAGAGGCTTCGGACAATGATAAGTTTGTTGCTCTGACCTTCCTCCGCAATGCTGAGGTGAGTGCTCTGGGGCAGCTCCCCTTCTGCCAAGACACGGGTACCGCCATTATCCTAGGTAAGAAAGGGCAAAACGTCTGGACTGGTGCTTGCGATGAGGAGTACCTCTCGCACGGCGTCTACGACACCTACACACGCTACAACCTCCGATACTCGCAAAATGCACCACTCGATATGTATCGTGAGGTCAATACGGGGTGCAACCTCCCCGCGCAGATCGACCTTATGGCGACCGAGGGCGATGAGTATAAGTTCCTCTTTATCGCTAAGGGTGGTGGCTCTGCCAATAAGACTTACCTCTATCAGGAGACCAAAGCACTCCTCACGGAGGAGCGGCTCTTCCCCTTCCTAGTTGATAAGATGCGTTCGCTAGGCACTGCTGCTTGTCCTCCTTATCATATAGCTTTCGTCATAGGCGGCACCTCGGCAGAGGCAAACCTCAAGACGGTCAAGCTGGCCAGTGCTAAGTACTACGATGAGCTACCCACCGAGGGTAACGAACTGGGGCATGCCTTCCGAGATCTAGAGATGGAGCAGCGACTCCTGGAGGCGACTCACGAGATTGGTCTGGGAGCTCAGTTTGGCGGTAAGTACTTCGCCCACGACATACGTGTGATCCGTATGCCACGTCACGGAGCTTCCTGTCCAGTCGGACTAGGGGTAAGCTGCTCCGCAGACCGCAACGTACGGGCTAAGATCAATAAGGATGGACTGTGGATCGAGCGACTCGAGAAGCACCCCGCACGACTGATCCCCGAGACTATGCGCCACGGCACCGAGGGCGAGGTCGTAAAGGTAGACCTCAACCGCCCGATGGATGAGATACGCAAGCAGCTGAGTCAGTACCCGGTCTCTACACGTCTCTCACTCTCAGGCACCATCGTCGTGGGGCGTGACATAGCCCACGCTAAGCTCAAGGAGCGCCTCGATCGTGGAGAGGAGCTACCCCAGTATATCAAGGATCACCCGATCTACTATGCTGGCCCCGCCAAGACACCTGAGGGGATGCCTAGTGGCTCTTTCGGACCCACCACGGCAGGACGTATGGATCCCTACGTAGATCTTTTTCAGAGCCATGGAGGTAGCCTCGTTATGATTGCCAAGGGCAACCGCAGTCAGCAGGTTACCGACGCTTGCAAGGCGCACGGTGGCTTTTACCTCGGTAGCATCGGGGGCCCTGCCGCGATCCTAGCACAGGAGAGCATCAAGCGTGTCGAGTGTCTGGAGTACCCCGAGCTAGGTATGGAGGCGATCTGGCGCATAGAGGTAGAGGACTTCCCCGCTTTCATCTTAGTTGATGACAAGGGCAACGACTTCTTCCAGCAGATCAGACAGTGTGCTGGCTGCTCCCGTGGCTAGACTCACACGATGCTGAGACTTGTCTGCTCCCACAGCGGTTCAGACCACGGAGATGCAGACTGCTGAAATGAACAAAAATAGCGGAGTGATCGGAGTCGCTGAAGACTCGGATCACTCCGTTTACGTACGATCTATCCGACACATCTGATCAGCTCAAAATCTGAAGCTGATATAACTTTACGACTACAATGAGAAGCTATCTAATGACGCTACTCGTAACTTATTCGTAATCCCTTAGATAGCCCTTATTCTTGATTGTCTATTACTCTATACACGCCCCAATCAGATCAGTGTAATAGACTAATCAATAGGCGATTAGCCAAGAATCCTTAATTGTCAACAACTCTACACCCTAATCCTTTGACAACAATGCAGATAGACGGGAGGAGAGGTGCTTTTGTCGTTTTGTCCTGTTGCGTGGCATCGTCAAAGTTAGGATCTTTGCAAATGAAAAGTGACCCTTCACAGAGAAGCCTTCTCTTGGGTCACTTGACTATCCTACTGTTGCAAAGGTAACAGTCTCACGTTACATCGACTACTATCATAGAACTGACTACTTAATATGACTGACAGAGAAGCTGCCCTGCGGGCGTGGTCTGAGTGTACAGTCCTGCTCCAAGCGATGATCCAACCAGAGGTCTACAACGCTTGGTTTCCACACATCAAGCCAGTCTCACTCATCGGAGTGGAGATGACGCTCGGTGTGCCTAGTCAGTTCTTCTGTGAGTACATCGAGACACACTTCATCAACGAGCTCAAGCAGGTACTCCAGCGTGTCATCGGGCCTAACGTAGTCCTCAAGTACAAGGCGCTGGTAGACAGCGCAGCATCTCATCGCAAGAATTCGTCCGTGACGCTGCCCACGCAGAGCTATGCAAGCAATGCTTACGGTGCTGCTGGTGCCTATACGATCAATGCCAACGGAGCTGCTGCCGCACTGAAGACAGAGCCACGCCAACTACCAGACTTTGACTCGCAGCTCAAGCCTCAGCTGAGCTTTGACACCTACTATCAGGGGGAGTCCAATCGAACCGCCAGCTCCATCGCACGCTCTATTGCTGAAAAGCCTGGACAAGGCGCTCTCAATCCATGCTTTATCTATGGCCCTTCGGGCGTTGGCAAGACACACCTGTGTCATGCGATCGGACTACGGATCAGAGAACTGTACCCTGAGCTAAAGGTGCTCTACGTCTCCTCTCATATGTTTGAGATGCAGTACGTCGCTGCTACAAGAGCCAATACGACCAACGACTTTATCAACTTCTACCAGCAGGTAGATGTGCTACTCATTGACGACATACAGGGGCTGATCGCCAAGAAGAAGACGCAGCTCACCTTCTTCCAAGTCTTCAATCACCTCTACATGCTGGGCAAGCAGATCGTCCTGACGAGCGATACGGCACCAGTCAACCTAGCGGGGCTTGAGGAGCGACTCATCTCACGCATAGCGGGTAGCTTGACGATAGAGGTAGAGCGTCCCGACTACGATCTCCGCAGGGAGTACCTCCGCCACAAGAGCGAGGAGAGCGGGAGCATACTACCCCAAGAGATGATCGACTACATAGCCCGCACGGTGACCAGTAGCATCCGAGGCTTGCAGGGAGTCTTCTTTTCGCTTATCACCCGTGCAGCGGTCGAGGGTTGCGACATCACCTCCTCTTTTGTCAAGAAGATCGTGAGCCAAACGGTCAAGCAAGAGAAGAAAGAGATCACGGTCTCTATGATTGAGAAGACGGTGTGCGAATATTTTCACGTGCCAATAGAGCTGGTGCGCAGTCGCTCGAGAAAGGCTGACGTAGCTCAGGCGAGACAAATGATTATGTACTTTGCGAAGCGCTACACGGACCAGTCGCTCAGCGCTATCGGCGAACTGCTCGGTGGTCGCTCGCACGCCACTGTGCTACACAGCTGCAAGGTGGTAGAGGATCAGGCGCAGGTCTCTACGGCTTACCGCTCTGACCTCAACGCTATCGAGTCGCTGATCAAGTAGTCGCCCAAGATCCTCCCATATGCCACACCCACCTCGTGCTGCTGAGACAAGCTACATAGACCCCACCTCCATTATTGACGAGGGGGCGCACATTGGAGCTGGCACGACTATCTGGCACTTCTGCCATATTATGCACGATGCTGTCATCGGGGCGCAGTGTCATCTAGGACAAAACGTTGTCGTCCAGCCACGTGTTCATCTAGGCGACCGCTGCCGTGTCCTAAACAATGTCACGCTCTTCACAGGAGTTCATTGTGAAGAGGAGGTTTTCCTAGGACCTTCGTGCGTCTTTACCAATGTGATCAACCCGCGAGCTGCGGTCTCACGGAAGCACGAGTTTCGCCCCACACATATAGGCCGAGGAGCCTCTATCGGAGCCAATGCGACGATCCTCTGCGGAGTCAAGATTGGCGCTTACGCTATGATTGGCGCAGGCACGGTCGTGATCCGTGATGTGGCGCCCTACGCCCTGGTCGTGGGCAACCCATCTCGCCAGATCGGCTGGGTGAGCCAAGAGGGACACAAGCTAGACTTCTCTGAGGAGCCTTCCTGCTACGTGGCGGAGGAGCAGCGCACTTACCACCTAAGCTCCGACGGCAACACTATAACTTGTGACAACCAGTAATCGATATATGACTATGGATAATAAAGCAACCTCCCTAACCAAGCAATACATCATCGAGCCTAAGCACAGTGCTGCAGAGGTTGGATCGGGCGATATGCCTGTCCTCGCCACGCCTGCGCTGATCGCCTTTATGGAAAACGCAGCGATGCTCCTCGCTCGCAACTATACCGAGGAGGGCTCGACGACCGTCGGCACGATGATCACCACCGACCACCAGCATGCGACACCCATCGGAGAGACAATCACAGTCACTGCGCAGCTCTCCTCGATAGAGGGGCGTAAGCTCACCTTTACCATTGAAGCTACGGACCAAGCTGGCGTCGTGGCTCAGGCTACGCATGAGCGTTTTATCGTATCTCGTCAACGATTTCTAGAGCGCTTGGGCATCAAGGAGTGATTATTTGGCTAGATCCTATTTCAAGGTGCTGGGAGCAGAGCACTCTCGGGATAAAATATTTTAGCCAAACGAGATAATACACGATAGCCACGTAGAGATCAGATTTTTCTGCAGCAGACTCAACACGTTCACCAAAATCGACCTCTTTCAGTGGATAAGTGAGCTGTTTTCACCGCCTCCAGACGAGCCCGAAATAGTATAGAGGGGATCTCCCCGTTTTTACCGCAAACGTCAAGAGGACGATTAACCCGCTTGACAGCTATTTTACACCCATTGCACGCAAAAAACGTTTAGGAAATATTGCTGTCCGGTAAAAGTTTTTTGAGGAGGAGAGATAGGGACTGAAAAAAGGG
>OHEG01000228.1_pt1 | contig 27073 bp, 19 predicted proteins | sample 1567181 | NCBI WGS metagenome assembly OHEG01 (sample SAMEA3879534, study PRJEB24766) | human gut metagenome | biome: human-associated habitat; feature: feces | place: USA | collected 1985/1987 | reverse complement strand
CGTGCCGTCCCCATCCGGCCCTGCAAGACCCGTTACAGACACGGCGCAGTCCGTCATAAGGCGTTCGCGTGCGCCGCGCGCCATTTCGTGCGCCGTTTCGCGCGAGACGGCGGTGCAGACGTCAAGCGTCTCCTGCTCCACGCCGAGCAGACAGTGCTTGATTTCGTTTACATAACTTATCACGCCGCCCTTATATACGGCAGACGCGCCCGGCACATCAGTCAGCAGCTTGCCGATCAGGCCGCCAGTGCAGGATTCTGCCGTAGCAAGCGTCAGCTCCTGCTCCTTCAGGCGCCTGACGACGGCCTCAGCCCCTGTGTTCATCTTCATAATACCGGATCTGGGTCTTTTCCGTGTTGGCAATCGCGCGGGCGATCAGGCCCTCCACGTCCAGCTTCTGCTCCTCGGCCTCGACCTGCGCGAGAACCGGCTTTGTCTTCGGATGCTTGGGCGTAAAGACGGTGCAGCAGTCCTCATACGGGAGAATGGAGGTATCCAGCGTCCCGATACGGCGGGCGACGGTAACGATCTCCTCCTTATCCATGCCGATGAGCGGATGGAAGATTGGCATATGGACGACCGCGCCGGTCACGGCCATGGCGTCCATGGTCTGGGACGCGACCTGACCGAGATTTTCGCCGGTGACAAGGCACTTCGCGCCGTGGTCGCGGCCGATGGCCTCTGCAATGCGCATCATAAAGCGGCGCATGATGATCGTGAAGTATTCCTCACGGCAGTGGTCGCGGATGGCCTCCTGAATTTCGGTAAAGCCGACGATATCAACGGTCATGCGGCCGCAGAACTTCGTCATGATGTGCGCCAGCTCCAGAACCTTTTCCTTGGCAAGCTCCGAGGTGTACGGGTACGAGAAGAAGTGGATGCATTCGATCTCCACGCCGCGCTTGGCGATCATGTAACCCGCGACCGGGGAATCGATACCGCCGGAGAGCAGGACTGCCGCGCGTCCGCCAGTGCCCGTCGGCAGGCCGCCTGCGCCGGGGACGGACGGGCCGTGGACGTAGGCCGCCGTCTCGCGGACCTCGATATTGACGGTATAGTCGGGGTTGTGGACGTCGACCAGAACGTTCGGGAATTCCTCTGCCAGCCGTCCGCCGATCTCCTGCGAGATCTGGATGGAGTTCAGCGGGAAGCGCTTATCCGAGCGCTTGGATTCGACCTTGAAGCTTTTGGCTGCGGACAGCTCATCGCCCAGATACTCGCAGACGGCGTTAAACATGGCGTCGAGATTTTTTCCGCAGGCACGGCAGCGGCACATCTGGGCCACGCCGAAGATCGTGCCGCAGGCCTCCCACGCGCCGTCCAGATCGCAGTCCTCGGTCAGCGGCTCGACATAGAGCGTCGACTGGACGATATTGACCTTGAATTCGCCGAATTTCGCCATGCGGCGGCGGGTGACGGTCTTGAGCTTATCCTCAAAGACGCGGCGGTTCTGTCCCTTCAGGACGATCTCGCCCAATTTCAGTAAAAAAAGTTCTTTCATGATATGTGTCCTATTCTATAAAAATGAATTTGGTTTTATAAAATTATCTTGCGTTTTCTCCGCCGAGCTGGAAGGAGCGGTACTGGACAGCCTCGGCGATGTGTTCGGGGCGGATCTGGTCGCTGCCGGCAAGATCGGCGATGGTTCTTGCGACCTTCAGCACGCGGTCATAGCTGCGGGCCGTCATGCCGAGCGCGTCGAACGCCTGCTTCATAAGGGCGGTGCAGTCCTCGTCCAGCTGGCAGAACGTGCGCAGCTGCGCGGGCTGCATATAGGCGTTGCAGCGAGTCGACGTGCCGCTGTAGCGTGTGTTCTGGATGCTTCTTGCCGCGTCGACTCTGGCCTTGATGGCGGACGACGGCTCCGCCTCTGACCGGGAGCGCAGCTCGTCAAACTTGACGGAGCTGACCTCGACGATCATGTCCACACGGTCGAGCATCGGGCCAGAAATGCGGCTTAAATACCGGTCGACCGCTGCCTGTGAGCAGGTGCACCGGCCGCTGGGGTCGCCGTACCAGCCGCAGGGGCAGGGATTCATGGCACAGACCAGCATGAACTCGCACGGGAAGGTCTGCGAGCCCTGCACCCGGGAAATGGTGACCTGTCCGTCCTCAAGCGGCTGGCGCATGGATTCGATGGCGTCCCGGCGGAACTCCGGCAGCTCGTCGAGGAACAGCACGCCCTTGTGCGCGAGAGAAATCTCGCCGGGCCGGACATTCGCCCCGCCTCCGGCCAGTGCAGCTGCGGAGACGGTATGGTGCGGGCTGCGAAACGGACGCGATTCGATGAGCGGATGATCCGGGCGCAGAAGACCCATGACGGAATAGATCTGCGTGACGTCCAGCTGCTCCTGCCGCGTCATATCGGGCAGGATGGACGGCAGGCGCTTTGAGAGCATACTCTTGCCGGAGCCGGGAGGGCCTACCAGAAGGATATTATGCCCGCCTGCCGCCGCAATTTCAAGGGCGCGCTTTGCATTTTCCTGCCCTTTTACATCCTTGAAGTCCAAAAGCTGCTGTGTTTTGTGCTCCGGCTGCCAGATGGGCGCGGGATCGATCGGCGTCTGGCCGGTCAGGTGCGCGGTCAGCTGCCGGATGTCCTTTACGCCGTAGACGGCCAGACCGCCAGCCAGCGTGGCCTCGCGCGCGTTATCCTCCGGGACGTACAGCTCCTCATAGCCGAGCCGCTTCGCGGCCAGCGCCATCGGCAGGACGCCGGGAACGGCGCGCAGCGCCCCCTCCAGACTCAGCTCACCGAGGAACGCGCAGCGTTTCTTCGGAAGCTTTACCTGCTCGGAGGCAGCCAGAATAGACAGGAGGATCGGCAGATCGTAGAGCGTGCCGGATTTCTTCGTACCCGCCGGAGCGAGGTTCACGATGATGCGGCTGACCGGGAACCGGAAGCCGCAGTTTTTGATCGCGGCGCGCACGCGTTCGCGCGCCTCCTTGACGGACGCGTCCGGCAGACCGACCAGATCGAACGCTGGAAGCCCCGTACCGATGTAGCATTCCGTCTGCACCTCGTATCCGTTGACGCCGGACAGGCCGAGCGAGAGCACTTTACTGAGCATCTGCATCCCTCCGCTTTTTTCTTCCTATGTAACCGCTGAATCAATCGCCTGCAGCTGTCAGCGGATCTTGTCGATTGAATCATCGGTTGCTTATCTATCATAGCGCATTTTGCGTCAAAAACCAACAGGTTTTTCAAAACTTGCCGGAATGCGCGGCAGATTTTCGAAAGATTTCCGCCAAATCCAAAAAGGTTATCTCAAATTTGATTTACATTGACAAGAAAATGTGATATAGTCATTATGCATGAATATGTAATTACTTTTAGGAGGTAATTGTTTTGGTTCGTAAATTCAAAACCATGGACGGCAATAATGCCGCGGCTCACGTATCCTATGCATATACCGAGGTCGCCGGTATTTATCCCATTACGCCGTCCTCCCCGATGGCGGACTTTGTCGACCAGTGGTCTGCCGCAGGTCTGAAGAACATCTTCGGCACCCGCGTCAAGGTTGCCGAGATGCAGTCTGAGGCCGGTGCGGCCGGTACGGTTCACGGCTCCCTCGGCGCAGGCGCTCTGACGACCACCTATACGGCGTCTCAGGGTCTGCTGCTGATGATCCCGAACATGTACAAGATCGCGGCGGAGCAGCTGCCCTGCGTATTCCACGTCTCGGCGCGTACCGTCTCGACCCATGCGCTGAACATTTTCGGCGATCATTCCGACGTCATGGCCTGCCGTCAGACCGGCTTCGCCATGCTCTGCGAGACCAACCCGCAGGAAGTCATGGATCTGTCCCCCGTCGCACATCTTTCCGCGATCGAGGGCAAGGTTCCGTTCCTGAACTTCTTTGACGGCTTCCGTACCTCCCACGAGATCCAGAAGGTCGCCTGCTGGGATTACGCCGATCTCAAGGAAATGTGCAACATGAAGGCTGTCGAGGAGTTCCGTCAGCACGCGCTGAACCCGGAGCATCCCGCTGCCCGCGGCTGCCACGAAAACGGCGATATCTTCTTCCAGCACCGTGAGGCCTGCAACCGGTACTATGACGAGCTGCCCGCAGTCGTCGAAAAGTACATGGGCAAGATCAACGAGAAGCTCGGCACGAACTATCAGCTGTTCAACTACTACGGCGCTCCCGACGCTGACCGCGTCATCATCGCGATGGGTTCCATCAACGACGTTGCTGAGGAAGTCATCGACTACATGAACGCGCACGGCGAGAAGGTCGGCCTGGTCAAGGTCCGCCTGTACCGTCCGTTCTGCGCAGACAAGCTGGTTGCGGCTATCCCGGCTACCGCCAAGAAGATCGCAGTCCTCGACCGCACGAAGGAGCCCGGCTCTCTGGGCGAACCTTTGTACATGGACGTTGTGACCGCTCTGGCTAACGCAGGCGTCAAGGCGACCATCATCGGCGGTCGCTACGGCCTCGGTTCCAAGGATACGCCTCCTGCTTCCATCTTCGCCGTTTACAATGAGCTGAAGAAGGATGCGCCGAAGCACGAGTTCACCATCGGCATCGTCGACGACGTGACGAACCTGTCCCTCGAAGAGGACAAGAACTGCCCGAACACCGCCGCGGAAGGCACCATCGAGTGCAAGTTCTGGGGTCTGGGCGGCGACGGCACCGTCGGCGCGAACAAGAACTCCATTAAGATCATCGGCGACCATACCGACAAGTATGTGCAGGCCTACTTCCAGTACGACTCCAAGAAGACCGGCGGCGTCACCATCAGCCATCTGCGCTTCGGCGACAAGCCCATCAAGAGCCCGTACTACATCAACAAGGCCGACTTCGTCGCCTGCCACAACCCGTCCTACATCACGAAGGGCTTCCCCATTGTCCGTGACGTCAAGCCGGGCGGCGTGTTCATGATCAACTGTCAGTGGACGCCGGAAGAGCTGGCCCATCATCTGGATGCCGCTTCCAAGCGCTACATTGCCAAGAACAACATTCAGCTCTACACCATCAACGCCATCGATCTGGCGCAGTCCATCGGCATGGGCAAGCGCACCAACACCATCCTTCAGTCCGCGTTCTTCTCGCTGGCAAAGGTCCTGCCGGAAGCGGACGCCATCCAGTACATGAAGGAAAAGGCCACGCAGTCCTACTCCAAGAAGGGCATGGACGTCGTCGAGATGAACCACAAGGCCATCGACGCCGGCGCTACCGCCTATGTGAAGATCGACGTTCCCGCTGCCTGGGCCAACGCAGAAGACGTTGTCGCCCAGCACAACCTCGAAGGCAAGCCTGAACTGGTCAAGCAGGTCAAGAACATCCTCTTCCCGGTCGACAAGATGGACGGCGATTCCCTGCCCGTCTCCACGTTCGTCGATCATGTCGACGGCCAGTTCGAGCTGGGCGCTGCCGCTTACGAAAAGCGCGGCGTTGCCGTTGCCGTTCCGGAATGGGATTCTGCAAAGTGCATCCAGTGCGGCAACTGCGCATATGTCTGCCCGCACGCCACCATCCGCACGGTCGCTCTGACCGATGAGGAAGCCAAGAACGCACCCGCAGCCGCCAAGATCGTCCCGGTCAAGGCCGGCAAGGGTAAGGGCGTTTATCAGTTCACAATGGCCATTTCTCCGCTCGACTGCATGGGCTGCGGCGTCTGCGTCGGTGCCTGCCCCGAAAAGGTTCAGGCTATCAAGATGGTTCCGCAGGAAACGCAGCTGGATCAGCAGGACGTTTTCGATTACTGCGTGAACAAGGTCTCCGAGAAGAAGGAGCTTCAGACTGCCGACGTCAAGGGCAGCCAGTTCCGCAAGCCGCTGCTTGAGTTCTCCGGCTCCTGCGCAGGCTGCGCCGAGACGAGCTACGCACGCCTCGTCACCCAGCTGTTTGGCGACAAGATGTATATCTCCAACGCCACCGGCTGCTCCTCCATCTGGGGCAACCCGGGCGCTACCAACCCGTACTGCACAAACGCAGAGGGCAAGGGCCCCGCATGGTGCAACTCCCTGTTCGAGGACAACGCAGAGCACGGCTTCGGTATGTACCTCGGCCAGAAGGCCATCCGTGACAGCCTGATTGAGAAGACCAAGGCTCTGATCGCCGTCGAGTGGACGAACGCCGACCTCAAGGCCGCCGCACAGAAGTACCTCGACACCGTCAACGATCTCGAAGCCAACGCTGCCGCCACCAAGGCGTATGTCGCGGCTCTGGAAGAGAACGTTGCAACTGTTGACGAGCTGGCACAGGTCCCGCAGTTTGCCGAGCACGCTGCCGAGCTCAAGGCCAAGGGCGAAAAGTACTGCGACTGCGACGCCTGCGCACTTGGCGCAGACATCCTGTCCAAGAAGGATTACCTCAGCAAGAAGTCCGTCTGGATCTTCGGCGGCGACGGCTGGGCTTACGACATCGGCTTCGGCGGCGTCGACCATGTCCTCGCCTCCGGTGAAGACGTCAACATCTTCGTCTTCGATACCGAGGTCTACTCCAACACCGGCGGACAGGCTTCCAAGGCTTCCAACATCGGTCAGGTCGCACAGTTTGCGGCTGCCGGTAAGGAGACCAAGTCCAAGTCTCTGGCGGAGATCGCCATGTCCTACGGCTATGTCTACGTCGCGCAGGTCGCCATGGGCGCCAACGCCGCGCAGACGCTGAAGGCCATCCAGGAGGCCGAGGCCTACCACGGCCCGTCCCTCATCATCGGATATGCACCGTGCGAGATGCACTCCATCAAGGGCGGTATGCAGAACTGCCAGAAGGAAATGAAGAAGGCTGTTGACTGCGGCTACTGGAATATGTTCCGCTTCAACCCGGCTGCGGAGAAGAAGTTCACGCTGGACTCCAAGGCTCCCGCCGGCGGCTATCAGGAATTCCTGATGAACGAGGCCCGCTACAGCCGTCTGACCCGCGAGTTCCCGGAGCGTGCAACCGTTCTATTCGCAAAGAACGAGGAGAACGCCAAGGAGCGCTACGAGCACCTGCTCAAGCTGGTCGATATGTATGACAAATAATTATCTCCTATGCAAAAGGGGCGGTACCTTCGGGTACCGCCTCCTTTTGTGTCAGGCAGATTTGCTTTTCATGAAACAGACCGTATAAAAGCCCGGCGCGTTTGAACGCGCCGGGCTGCTTGCTTAATTGCGGTTGAAGATCTTGAAGATCTCGTCGATATCGTCGATATCCTCCTGTGCCTGAGTTCTGCTGGCGCTGGCCTTTTCCTGTGCGGCGGAGAAGGCGCCGATGGGTTTGGCGGGCGACTGACGCTTCTCTGCGAAGCCGGTGGCGATGACCGTCACGCGCATTTCATCCTGAAGCTCGTCGTCGAACGCAGCGCCGAAGATGATGTTCGCGTCGGGATTGGCGGCTTCCATGACGATGTTGGCGGCCGTCTCGACGTCGTCGAGGCCGAGGTCGTGGGAACCGGCGATGTTGATAAGGACGCCGGTCGCGCCGTTGATGGACGTCTCGAGCAGCGGGCTGGAGACGGCGGCCTGCGCGGCCTGCTCAGCCTTGTCGCGGCCGGTGGCGGAGCCGACGCCCATATGGGCCTGGCCCGCGTTGCGCATGATGGCGGAAACGTCGGCAAAGTCGAGGTTGATGATGACGTTCTCGCTGTAGCCGACGAGCTCGGAAATGGAGCTGACAGCCTGCTTCAGCACATCGTCCGCAATGCCGAATGCGTTGGCGAAGGTGATCTTCTGGTCGGTGACGAATTTCAGGCGGTCGTTCGGGATAATGATCATGGAATCGACCTTATCGGTGAGGTTGGCAATGCCGGCCTCAGCCTGCTTCATGCGGTTCGCGCCCTCGAAGCGGAAGGGCTTCGTCACGACGGCGACGGTCAGAATGCCTGCGTCATGCGCGACCTGCGCGATAATGGGTGCAGCGCCGGTGCCGGTGCCGCCGCCCATACCGGCGGTGATGAAGACCATGTCGGTGCCCTCGAGCACCTGAGAAATGAGCGCCTTGGATTCCTCGGCAGATTTCTGGCCAATATCCGGCTTGGAGCCTGCGCCCATGCCGCCGGTCAGCTTTTCGCCGATCTGCACCTTATTCTTGCACTTGGACTTTTCAAGATCCTGCTTATCCGTGTTGACCGCAACAAACTCGACGCCCTTGACGTCGGACGCGATCATGCGGTTGATAACGTTATTGCCGGCTCCGCCGACGCCAATGACTTTGATCTTGACTACCTTATCTGCTGTATCTGCCATTTGTCTTCCTCCTGTATATCTCACAGCCCACAACTGCATCGTTTAAGATTATGTCGACTTTATTCTATCTCGAAAAAGGGTGTGCGTCAATAGAAAATGCGGAAAAATTCAGCAAAAAATGCGGATTTTATGGTTTGCGTCCCCTCGGCTCACGCTGCGGGCTGGAAGGTGGCCCTTTTCTGCGCGGCCTGAGTCAGATCGATGGTTCCGGCCTGAAATTCGCTGAGTTGGTCGAGAATGGAGCACAGATAGCGGATCTTATAGGCCAACTCATCGGTCCCGCCGAGCTTGATCTCGTAGCGTTCGTCGTACCAGATGCTCATGTCGTATTCCTTTTCCACATCGATCACGCGGATATGCTCCAGAAGGCCGGTGCCGTCAAGCTCCTTCATGACGTCCAGCGCGGCGGCCAGCGCTGTGGGCGTTGGGGAAGAGACGGCTTCCCCCTCCGTGGGCGTGGAAATGAGCAGGCCGTTGATGTGCGGGTTTTCATTGAATGCGGCAGGCTCAATGCGCTCAAGCGCCTTGCCGCTTGGGCCGACGAGCCAGCAGGCGTTCGTGTCGGTCATGACGGCAAAGGAAACGACGCTCTCGCGGACCTGAATGATAATGCCATCCGGCAGGCTGCGGGCAATGGAAACATCCTCGACATACGGCAGTGCGGCCTTGATGTTGCCGACAGCCAGCGCTTTATTGACCGTCAGGAGATTATCGCCCTGCTGGATCTGCGAGGCCTCGATAATCTGGTCGGCGGAATAGACGGTGTTGCCCTGGATCTCAATGGTGTTGACCTTGAAGAAGATCGCGACGCCGAAGACGATCGCAGCAACGACAGCGAGCATGATGAGGAGCTTGCCGAGCGCACTGCTGCGCACCTGACGTGCCTTGCCTGCGGCTCGTGCTTCCCTATTCGCTTTGCTTTGCTTCGTGCGCATGATGCATTCTCCTTCGGAGGCTCAGAATATACAAAGTATATCACATCTTTTTGGGGATTTCCACTGTTTTCAGGCGAGCGCCGACGCTTTGCAGTGCTGCCTCAAGAGTATCATATCCCCGTTCGATGTGTTTTACTCCAAAAATGGTACTTTCGCCCTCGGCCTGCATGGCTGCGAGCACGAGTGCCGCGCCGCCGCGCAGATCCTCCGCGAAAAGCTGCGCCGCATACAGCTGCGGCGCACCGCGCAGATGGACAGTGTTTTCGTCCTGACGCAGCTGCGCACCGAGCTTTTTAAGCTCTCTGGCATAGCCGAAGCGGTTTTCGAAAATCGTCTCGGTAAAGTCTGTCTGTCCCTCTGCCCGCAGCTGAGAGGCAAGCAGCACCGGCATCGCGTCGGTCGGAAAGCCGGGATACGGCTTTGAGACGACCGGGCGGCAGGCTATCAGCGGTCCGTCGCGGGAAATTTGAATGGTATCATGTGTGCAGGAAAACCGGCAGCCGCTTTCTGTGAGCGAATTTAAAACCGGCTCAGCAAGACGCGGGGCCGTCCTGCGCAGCGTCAGCGTGCCGCCGCAGGCGGCGCAGGCGCACAGGAACGTCGCGGTTTCAATGCGGTCCGGCAGGATGGTATAGGTCGCGCCGGTGAGCGGCTGACCGCCCTTGACGGTTACACGTCCCGTACCTGCGCCCGCAATTTTTGCACCGCAGGCGGTCAAAAAACCGGCCAGATCGACGATCTCCGGCTCACAGGCGGCGTTCTCGATCACGGTGACGCCCTCTGCCCCAACGGCGGCCAGCATGGCGTTTTCCGTTGCGCCGACGCTGGGGCCGGGCAATGTGATCTTCGCGCCGGTCAGTCTTCGTGCGCGGCAGTGAATGGTATCGTCCGTCTCTGTGACCTCCGCGCCGAGTGCGCGGAAGGCAAGCAGATGATAGTCCACCGGCCTTGCGCCGATGGGACAGCCGCCCGGCAGGCTCAGCGACGCTTCGCCCTGTCTTGCAAGCAGCGCACCGAGAAACAGGCTGGACGCACGCATAGATGCGGCCAGCTCCGGCGGGATGGAATGACCGGCGCAGCTGCGCGGGTCTATGTAGACGCTCGCCCCGCGCCGTTCGGAGGCGCAGCCAAGGCTGTGCAGGATGGCACGTGTGTGCGTCACGTCGAGAATATCTGGACAGTTATGCAGGACGCATGGCGTTCTGCACAGGAGCGTCGCGGCCAGAATGGGCAGGACGCTGTTTTTCGCACCGTGGATCGTCACCTCCCCGGAAAGCGGAGGCGATTTGGAAACAAGCAGCGCTGGCATGGGCATTCCTCCAAAACACAGGAATTTTCCCCATCCTATGCGCTGCGTGCGATGTGCGTGTCAGTGCTTTGCAAGGTCGAGCGCCGTCTGATAGATGCGCTCGGCAGCATCGACCACGGCCATATCCCGTGCGCTGGCACGCATGGCGCGCATCCGTCCGGCGTCTGAAAGGATCGACTTTGCGGTTTCATAGAGGCTTTTTCCGTCGCAGTCTGCCTCGCGGACGACTGCGGCCGCGCCGGAGCGTTCGAGCACTCGGGCGTTTTTTTCCTGATGGTTGCCGGTCACGTTTGGGCTCGGTACCATGATGCAGGGTGTTCCGCTGGCGCAGACCTCGGCGATGGTCGCCGCGCCTGCGCGGCAGATGATGAGATCCGCCGCTGCCAGCACCTGCGGCATATCATAGATATACTCGCGCATTTCAATGCGCGGTTGCGCGGCGAGGTCGACGCCTTGTTCCCTGACATAGTCCGGCATCCAGCGCCAGCCGAAGGAGCCGGTGGCGTGGATGTGATGGAAGGGCGTATTATCCTCGCATTCGCATTTCATAAACTGTGCAATTTTTTTGTTCATCTCCCGCGCGCCGAGACTGCCCCAGCAGGAGACGACGAGCGGTTCGTCGCCGAGCCCCAGCGCCAGCCTGGCCTCCTGCCGCTTGGCAAAGAGGAATTCCTCGCGCACAGGTGTTCCGGTCAGGAGAACCTTTTCGGGCTCCGGGTAATGCTCCCGGCTGGACTCGAAGGACACCATGACACGGCTGGCCGTGCGCGCGACGAGCTTCGTCGTCAGGCCCGGAACGGCGTTTGATTCATGGACGCAGGTGGGAATGCCGAGCTTCGCCCCCATTTTGAGGGCTGGGAAGCTGGCGTAGCCGCCAGTACCGACGATCACATCGGGCTGAAACTCCTTTAGAATTCGCTTTGTTTTTGAAAACGTCGCAGCCATGCGCTGCACGGTCACGAGATTGTGCCAGATCGCGGCGGGCGTCAGCCTGCGCTGGTAGTTGGAGATCTTCACAGTTTCCAGCCGGAAGCCCTCGCGCGGGACAATCTTGTTTTCCATGCCGTCCTCCGCGCCGATAAAGAGGATCTTACAGTCCGGCTGACGCTCACGGAACATACGGGCGACCGCAATGGCGGGATAGATATGCCCGCCCGTGCCGCCGCAGGTAAAGACGATATTCATGAACTTCCCTCCCTTACAGAAGCTTATTGTCGTTCTGCCGGGAGACGGCCAGGACAACGCCCGCTTCAAACAGCTGCATGAGAAGCGCCGTGCCGCCGTAGGAGAAGAACGGGAGAGAAATGCCGGTGGCGGGCAGAAAATTGGTCACGACGCCAATGTTGAGGAAGGTCTGAAGCGCGATATGCGTGGAAATTCCGGCGGCAAGGAGCGCACCGAAGCGATCACGCGCGTGCATGGCGATATAATAGCCGCGCACGATCAGAAGAATGAACAGCAGGATCACGACGACTGCCCCGACAAAGCCGAGCTCCTCGCAGAGAATGGGGAAAATATAGTCGTTGTGCTCCTCGGGAAGATACAGGTATTTCTGGCAGCTCTTGCCGAGGCCGAGGCCCATCAAGCCGCCGGAACCGATGGCGTAGAGCGACTGTAAGATCTGATAGCCGTTGTCTGTCGGGTCGGAGGCGGGGTCGCGCCAGGCGGTGATACGGCTTCCGGCGTAGCCCTGCGTCTTGAGATAAACAAACATGAACACGGCGACTGCCGCGCCGCCGAGGGCGAACCATTTGATCTGGACGCCGCCCAGAAACAGCATGGCCGCCGCAAGCAGCAGCATGATCAGGATACAGGAAAAATGGCGCTCCAGCGCGACGAGGCCGCACAGGACGATCATGATCGCGCCGAAGGGCGCGATGCCGTAGCGGAAGGTGCGCATTTTATCGCGGTAGGTCGAGATCATGGCGGAAAACGTCATGATGATGGCGATTTTCGCAAGCTCCGAGGGCTGGAAGCGGATGCCCGCAACCTCGATCCAGCGCTTTGCGCCGTTGGCCGTCGAGCCGATGAGCGGTACGAGCATCAGGAACACGACGGATACCGCGAGGATGATGAACGAAGCACTGCGCCAGAGCTGATAGTTCAGCCTGCTGACAAACAGCATACCGCCGATGCCCACGACAGCGAAAATCGCCTGCCGGGCAAAGTAATAGGTAGAGTTGCCGGTCAGATAATACGCGCGGGCGTAGGAGGCTGAAAAGACCATGACGACGCCGATCAGCACGAGCAGCACCGTCAGCGCGAGAAACGGCAGGTCGAGCAGGCCGCGCTCGTCGAGCAGCACCTTGTCCTTTGTTTTGGTCGGCTGCGGCAGGCGCTCCGGCTCGGGAGCCTGCGGAGCTTCATACAGCCGCGTTACGCCGTCTGAACGGCTTGCCATAGGGGTCGCTCCTTTCTGAAGCTGCGGTAGCTCAATACCGGTTCATAACACCGAGATACGCCAGCACGCACATGACGAGCGTGATCGCGGTGAAAACAAAAACGATTTTTTCCTCTTTCCAGCCGCACAGCTCAAAGTGGTGGTGGATGGGGGTCATTTTGAAGATGCGCTTGCCATGGGTCAGCTTGAAATACGTGACCTGCAGAATGACGGAAAGCGTCTCGCAGAGATAGATAATGCCGACAAGGATCAGAATCAGCGGCATATCGAGCGCGAAGGCCATGCCGCAGACCATGCCGCCGAGGAACAGTGAGCCGGTGTCGCCCATGAAGACCTTGGCCGGGTGGAAATTGTAGCAGAGGAAACCCGCCAGGCCGCCCGCGACGGTCGCGGGGAGCAGGGCCAGCGTCGTGCGGCCATAGATATAGGAGGTCGTGGCGAAGAAGACCATGACCGGGATGGTCACGCTGCTGGAAAGACCGTCGACGCCGTCCGTCAGGTTCACAGCGTTGACGCAGCCGACAATGACGAAGGCCGCAAAGACCATATAGACCGCCGTCGGAATTTCAAGATCGAGGTTCCAGAACGGGATATAGAGGTCGCAGGACAGATCGCCGCTGCCCTTCAGCACAAACAGGAACGCAGCGGCCACGACGAGCTGCAGCAGGAATTTCTGGACGGCTGTCAGACCGAGATTGCGCTTGAGCTTGACCTTGACGAAATCATCGGCAAAACCGACAAGCCCATAGCACAGGGCGAGGGCCAGCACATACAGGTGCGTATAGGTGTGGTTCTCCGTCATGCTCTTCCAGCCGAAGCCGACTGTGCAGAGGATGATCGCGGCAATGAACATGATGCCGCCCATGGTCGGCGTACCGGCCTTGGTGTTGTGCCACTGCGGGCCGACCTCGCGGATGGACTGGCCCGCGTGCAGCGCACGGAGCATGGGAATAACGAAGCGGCCAAACAGCAGCGTCAGTAAAAACGAAGCGAGCGTCGCGCCCAGAACGATAAAAAACATTGCATCCATACAGGATTCCTCCGAGACTCTCTTTATTCCTCTTCTTCCTTGAAAAACAGCGCAAGGGCCTTTTCCATCCGCATACCGCGGCTGCCCTTGAACAAAATCACATCGCCGGGACGGGCACGCATTTTGAGCATATGCGCCAGATCCTCATGCGTGTCAAAATGCTCGATCAGCTTCTGCTTCATGCCGCCGGTGATCGCACCGGAAACCATGCGCTCGGCGTTGACGCCGTAGGTGTAGAGCACGTCGGCCTTCGTGGCGGCAATGCGGCCAATGCGGTAATGCTCCGCGGCGGAGCGGTTGCCAAGCTCCAGCATATCGCCCAGCACCGCGATACAGCGGCCATTCGTGCGCGAACGGAAGCCCGCAAGGATCTCAAGCGCGGCCTCCGTCGATTCCGGGCCTGCGTTATAGCAGTCCTCGATGATGGTAAAGCCGTCGCGCTCGTAGATCTTCTGGCGCATACCGGTGTTGTGAAAGCCGGAGATCTGCGTCTGAATCGTCTCAGGCGGGACCTTCAGGAGCAGGGCTGCCGTAACGGCGGCCAGCGTGTTATAGACCGTATGGCGGCCCAGAACCGGCACAAACAACTCGAAACGGTGGCCGAAACCGCTGACGACAAAGCGCATACCATCGTCAAGCTCCTGAATGTCGGTCGCAAGCACGTCGCAGGCGTGGTTCTCGATGCCGTAATAATATTTTTTATGTCCGCCGTCGGCGCGCACGTTCCAAAGAAGCGGCTCGTCGCCGTTGAACACGCCGACTCCATTTTCCGGCACACCCCGGAAAATTTCGAGCTTGGCCTGCAGGATGCCCTCACGGGAGCCAAGATGTTCGATATGCATGGTGCCGATGTTGGTGATAACAGCGATATCGGGCTTTGCGATAGAAGTCAGGCGGGCCATTTCTCCGAAGTGGTTCATGCCCAGCTCCAGAACAGCCGTTTCAGTATCGTCCGGCATATCGAGGATGGTCATGGGCAGACCGATGTTGTTGTTGTGGTTGCCCTCGGTGCGGGCGGTGCGGTAGGTACGCTCCAGCATACAGGCGGTCATTTCCTTGGTCGTCGTTTTGCCGACGCTGCCGGTAATGCCGATGACGGTCATGCCCATCCGTTCGCGGCGGGCTGCGGCAAGATCGCCGTAGGCCTTGATGGTATCGGGTACAAGAATGGTCGGGATGGCCGCCTTGACCGGTCTTTGCACAAGCGCGGCACTTGCGCCAAGGCTGGCCGCCATGCCGATAAAGTCATGGCCGTCGGACTTCTCACCCTTGATGGCGACGAAGAGGTCGCCGGGCTTTACTCTGCGCGAATCGATCTGGACGCCGGTGATCATGCCCTCCGCCTGTTCAGGCGTGAGCGTTCCCCGGCAGTCCTCCGCTGCCTGCTTCAGTGTCAGTTCCTTCATGCGTTTGCCTCCAAATACGACGCGACGACCTCACGCTCGTCCAGATGGTGCTTTTCGTGGCCGACTTCCTGATACGTCTCGTGGCCCTTGCCGCACAGGACGATCACATCGTCCTTCTGCGCCAGTTCCATCGCCCGGCCAATGGCCGAAACGCGGCTCTCAATGACCTCGTAGGGCGTTTCGGTATCCTGCATCCCGGCAAGGATCTGCCGGAGGATCTTATAGGGATCTTCGGTGCGGGGATTGTCTGAGGTGACAATGGCGAGATCAGACAGCTCTGCCGCGATTTTGCCCATGACGGGGCGCTTGAAAGGGTCGCGGTCGCCGCCGCAGCCGAAGACGGCGATGATGCGGCCCGTGCAGAAGCCGCGCACAGCCATCAGAATATTTTCAAGGCTGTCGGGCGTATGGGAATAGTCGATGAGGACGGTATAGTCCTTGCCCGGCGTGGGGACGACCTCTACCCTGCCCTTGACGCTCTGCGCGGTGCGCAGGGCGTCTGCAATTTTTTGGAGCGGAATATTCAGCGCCAGCGCAGCGGCGATGACACCGAGCGCGTTATAGACGCTGAAAATGCCGGGAATGCCAAGTGTGACAGAAGCCCGCTTGTTCTGATAGACCGCATCAAATTCCACGCGGTCAGAGAACAATTCGACGTGCTCCGCCATGAGCGAGGCGGGGTTTCCCTGCGCGGAATACGTCAGAAGGCGGCAGTCCGCCTGCTCCATGATGCGCTTCGCGTAGGCATCGTCGACATTGACCGCGCCCGTTTCGCAGCGGCGGAAGAGCATGGCCTTCGCGTCGCAGTATGCATCCATCGTTTGATGGAAATCGAGATGGTCCTCTGTCAGATTTGTAAAGACAGCCGCGCCAAAACGGATCTGGTCGGCGCGGTGAAGCACCAGCGCGTGGGACGAGACCTCCATAATGACGTGCGTGCAGCCTGCATCGCGCATATCGGCGAAGAGCTTCTGCAGCTCAAAGGACTCCGGCGTGGTTCGCTCAGTGTGCAGGATCTCATCGCCGATCATGTTCTGGATCGTGCCGATGAGGCCGACCTTTGCGCCGAGCGTTTTTTCAAGCACGTGCTTCAGCAGATACGTGCTGGTCGTTTTGCCGTTCGTGCCGGTGATTCCGACGACGCACATAGCGTCCGCCGGATGGCCGAACCAGTTTGCGCCGAGCGCGGCAAGCGCCGAGCGGGCATTGGAAACCAGTACATACGGAATGTCTGTTTCCGGCTTTTTTTCGCAGACGACGCAGACCGCGCCGTTTTCCATGGCCTTGGGAATATATTTGTGGCCGTCGGTCTGGAAGCCGGAGATCGCGACAAACAGTGCTCCGGGCGTTACCTGCCGGGAGTCATACTGAACGCCGGTAATATCCAGTGCTTCGTCCGCGTGCAGTTCCAGCACGTCAAGGCCGTGCAGCAGTTCTTTGAGCTTCATAGTGTCCTCCTTAGTCGGATGCGCCTGTGGAAGAGAATTCTACTGTAATTGTAGTACCTCTGTCAACCTCTGTTCCGGGTTCGATGTCCTGATAGGCCGCAAGCACGTAAACGTCCGTGCGGTCGGTGCCCTTGGCCTGCACGTAAAGGCCGGCGTTTGCAGCCAGATAGTTAACGTCTGCGACAGAGCAGCCGATGAAATCCGGCACCTCGACAACCGTCTGCTGCTTTTCCGCGCCCATGTAGAGGATGATCTGCGAATTGCCGGGAACCTGGCTGCCCGGCGCGGGCAGCTGGTCGGTGACGGTCGAGCCGGTGCCGACGATGCGGTAGGTGATGGTTTTTTCAGCGAGCAGCGCAGCCGCTTCGCTTTCGTCCATGCCGATCACATCTGGGACTGTGAAGTTGATACCGCGGATATCCTCGGAATCATAATCCGGCTCCACACCGAGATAGGGAAGAATATCAAGGAAAATGTCGCGGACGGTCGGCGCAGCCATCAGGCCGCCGGAAATATACATCCCGTGGAGGGTATATTTTTCGCTGTCCTGCGAATACGCGGGCGTGTCAAGCGCGACAAGGACGACATATTTCGGGTCGTCAATGGGCGCGACGCCGATAAAGGAAACGATCTTGTCCTTGACCTGATTGCCGTCCTCGTCGTATTCGTCCAGCTTTTCGGACGTGCCGGTCTTGCCGCCGACACGGTAGCCGGGGGTTTTGGCCGCAGAGGCCGTGCCCTCGGTGACGACCTGTTCCATAAGGCTGCGCATTGTTTCGGACGTCTGCTGGCTGATGGCCTGCCGCAAGACGGTCTTTTCGTTCCGCTCGACCATATTGCCGTCGGCGTCCAGAACCTCGCTCACGATATACGGCTCGAGCACATAGCCGCCGTTGACGATCGCCGCGACGGAGCGCACCAGCTGCATGGGCGTGATACGGAAGCTCTGACCGAAAGAGGACGTGATGAGATAGGACGTGCCGTACTGTGCGGGATTGTTCAGGTATTTCCGTTCGTAGAACAGACCGCTGGCCTCGCCCGGCAGATCAACGCCTGTTTTTTCCATGATGCCGAAGGCCTTGAGGTAATCATAGAAAATGTCGCCGCCCATGCGCAGGCCGATATGGCCAAAGGCGATGTTGCAGGAATTGCCGAGCGCCTGCGCGGTCGACTGCGCACCGTGACCGGCGGATTTCCAGCAGTTAAGGATCTGCTCACGGCCGGAGAACTTTTCCTGACCGCCGCAGTAGAACGAGTCGTTCAGCGTGACGGCTCCGGAATCGATTGCGGAGGCCAGCGTGATGAGCTTGAAGGTCGAACCCGGCTCATAGCCGTCGGACACGCAGCGGTTGCGCCACTGAGCCATACGTGCCGATGCAACATCCTGCTTATACTGCTCGATGGCGGCCTTATAGGCATCGGACGCTTCCGGCAGGGACAGCGCCGCATCACGCTCATTTTCAAGAAGCGCAGCCGCCGCGTCGTCATAGATTTCCAGATAATTATTTGGATCATAGGAGCCGAGCGTGGCCATGGCCTTGATCTCGCCCGTATTCACGTCCATGACGATACAGAACGCGCCGTTTTTGATATCGTACTTATCAATGGCGTTCTGCAGGTTCTTTTCCACATACGCCTGCACGGTCGCGTCGATGGTGGTAACGAGGCTGCAGCCGTCAGAGGCGTCATAGTATTTTTCGTATGTATAGGGCATCTCGGAGCCGTAGTTGCCCTTGGATGTCACGACCTTCCCGGCTGTGCCGGAAAGCTCTTCGTTGTAATAGGCTTCAAGGCCCTCGGAGCCGTTGTTGTCGCTTGAGACGAAGCCGAGCGCCTGCGCGGCGAGGGAGGAATTGGGGTAATAGCGCTTGAGGTCTGTTTCGAGATAGACGCCGGTGATCTTGTTTTCGCTGACGAAGGCGCGGACCTCGTCGGCCAGCTCCTCGGAGATCTTACGGCTGATGACCTTATAGCGGTACTGCTTGTCGGCGGCCTGCTCGTAGACGAAGCTCGGCTCGACATCCAGAATTTCGCCAAGGCCACGCGCGATCTGGTCGAGCAGGTTGCTGTTCTCGGGCTTTTTCATCTGCTCGGCGATCTCGTTCGGGTCGATGAAAACCGTCTCGACGGTCGACGAAGAGGCCAGCACGTTCATATTCGCGTCGTAGATCACGCCGCGCGCTGCGGTCAGATTCGTTGAACGGGTCTGGTTCTTGATCGCCTTTTCGTTGTAATAGTCGTGCTGGGTGATCATGAGGTTATAAAGCGTTCCGATCAGCGGGACAAACGCGATCACGCCGCACAGGACCATCAGGATCAGGGTACGGCTGAGGATCGTTCGGTTCGCGCGCTCATTCCGCTCCCGGTTTGCCTGCTTCTGCTCTTTGGTGCGCGGCAGGCGGATGATCTTTTTTGCCATGAAACTGCCTTTCTGTTCAAAAAAGGGGCGGCCTGAAAAGACCGCCCCTGTCCGGTTACTCAGCTGGATTTCAAACTGGGAGGTTCTGTCCAAGCTTATGCTGCTGCGGGGTGCAAATATTCGATGAGGCCGAGAATGCTCTGCTGCATGGCGTCCAGAATTTCTCCGAAGACGCTTGTGCGCTGCTGCGTGTAAATTTCCGCCTGATCGTTCCCGGAGAAGCTGACATAGACGATCTGCTCGGGCTGACATTTGGTCAGGCCGATCTCAGCCGCGTATTCCTCGGCGGCAGTCAGATCGATCTTGGCGTCGTATTTGCTCTGAAGCATCAGCTGCTGCTCCTTGAGATTGGCAAGCCTGCTTTCAAGGGCTGAGACATTGCTGCTGGCCTCGAACAGCTGCACATAGCCGAAGATCACAAGAATCATGAGACAGGCAACTGTCAACATCCCTGCGAGTGTAAACGGTGCAACAGTGGTTTTGGCCTTGACTCTTCGGTACGGCTGCTCATAGGCCCGCTCGTCCGGCAGCTCGATGGGCAGGGTACGCTCATAGGCGCGGTTATCGTCATACTGGCGGGCAGTCTGATCGTTCCAGGCGTAAACATCGTATGCGGCGGCGCCGTTGTCTCTATAAAGATTTCTTCGATTGGGCTGCGCCATAACGGCGGGACTCCTTTCCGGGTTACACGCGCTCTGCTACGCGGAGCTTTGCACTGCGCGAACGGGGATTTTCCTCGACCTCCTCGCGCGTGGCGATGATGGGTTTTTTCGTCAGAATTTTGATCTTCGGCTTATGGCCGCAGACACAGACCGGGAACGACGGCGGGCAGGTGCAGCCCTTTGCCGCGTCCTGAAACACGTTTTTGACGATGCGGTCTTCCAGTGAATGGAACGTAATGACAACCAGACGACCGCCGGGGTTCAGGTGGTCGATGGCGGCCTCCATGCCTTGCCGGACTGCGCCAAGCTCATCGTTGACGGCGATGCGGATGGCCTGAAAGCTGCGCTTGGCCGGATGCTGCTTTTCACGCAGGGCGCTGGGCGGCATGGCCGAGCGGATGATGTCGACCAGCTCCAGCGTTGTCTCGATTGGGTGGTCGGTCCGCACGCGTTCGATGGCGGCGGCGATCTGCGGGGCGCAGCGCTCCTCGCCATATTCGTAGAGAATGGATTTTAATTCCTCGCGCGGCCAGTTGTTGACGATCTCGTAGGCCGTGAGGGACTGGTCGCGGTCCATGCGCATATCCAGCGGCGCGTCGGCCATATAGGAAAAGCCGCGCTCCGCGTCGTCGAGCTGCGGGGACGAAACGCCCAGGTCGAACAGCATCCCGTCGATCCGGTCGAGTCCCAGCGCGGTAAGGATCGCGCCGACGTTTTCAAAATTATCATGTACCAGCGTCACCTTTTTCGCGTGGCTGTACAGCCGCTTTTTCGCGGCCTCCAGCGCGACCAGATCACGGTCGACGCCGATGAGCCTGCCGGTGGTGAGGCTCCGGCAGATCTCCAGCGAGTGGCCCGCGCCGCCGAGCGTTCCGTCGAGATAGATCCCGTCGGGCTTGATGGCCAGCGCGTCTATGCACTCGTGCAAAAGCACAGATCGATGTGCGAATTCCATCAGAAACCAAGTTCCTCCATCACAGCCGCCAGATTTTCAGGCGTCAGCGTCTGCTGCTCCAGCTCGTCATAGGCTGCGCTGTCCCAGATCTCCGCGTGGCCGCCCTGCCCGATGAACGTGACCTCGCTGGAAAGACCGGCATATTGGCGCAGCTCGGCGGGAATGAGGAAGCGGCCCTGCTTATCGGGCTCACATTTGGCGGCGTTGGCAAACAGAAAGCGCATTTTTCGTGCCTGTACGATCGGCAGCGCGTTATATTTATCGACAATGGCCTTCCAGCCTGCTTCCGTGTAGACGGACAGGCAGTGGTCGAGGCCCAGTGTTACATAGAAGGTGCTTCCCAGCTCTTCGCGCAGCTTGGACGGCACGAACAGACGTCCTTTTTCGTCGACTGAGTGCTTGTACTTGCCGAACATCCCCTCGCGCCTCCTTTCGCTCCACTTTACTGAAATTTTGCTCCACTTTGCTCCACTTCAATAATATAATACGTTCTGTTTACATAAATTGCAACCCTTTTTTGAAAAAATTTTTCGAGGATTCTTCGACGTTTTTCGTGAAAAATCCCCGAAAGCCGAATTTTTGAACGAATGTTTTAAAAACATCCTCCAGCCGCTTTCACCTGCACGCTCCCCTGCTGCCAGACGGCGCGGAGCGTCCGCACGGACGGGTCGCGCAGCAGCAGCTCCGCCGCCGGGCCTTCGATCCCGGTCTGGAGCCTGCGGCGCAGGCTTCTGGCCCCGCCCGGCTCGTTTGCGCAGAGCGCGCCGAGGCGCTCGGGCAGCTCCGGGGCCGTTTCCAGCGTAACGTTCTGCTTTTGCAGCCGTCCGGCAAGCTCCCGCAGCTGAAGCGCAGCAATTTTCGCAAGATCCTCTGCCGCAAGCGGCCGGAAGGAGGCGACGCAGTCGATCCGGCCCAGAAACTCCGGAGAAAACGCCTCCCGCAGGACGGTCTGCGCGCGGACATCCGCGCAGTCGGGTATGAAGCCGAGACCGGGCTTTCCGGTCTGCGGGCCAGTCAGGTTCGAGGTCATGACGACGATGGTGTTCTTGAAGCTGACGGTGCGGCCCATGCTGTCGGTCAGGATCCCGTCGCCGAGCAGCTGCAGAAGGATACCGGTAATATCCCGATGCGCCTTTTCCAGCTCATCGAACAGTACAACGCAGTATGGACGGCGGCGCACCTTTTCCGTGAGCGTTCCGCCTGCGTCGTAGCCGACATAGCCCGGGGGCGAGCCGACGATGCGGGAGACCGAGTGCTTTTCCATGAATTCCGACATATCAAGGCGGATGAGCGCGTCGGGCGAATTGAAGAGATCCTGCGCAAGCTGCTTGACAAGCTCGGTCTTGCCGACGCCCGTGGGGCCGACAAAGATGAAGCTCACAGGCTTATGCTTGGGCGAAATGCCCACGCGGTTGCGGCGAATGGCGGCGGAAACGGCCTCGATGGCCTCGTCCTGGCCGACAATGTGCTCTTTCAGGCGCTTGTCGAGCTCACTCAGGCGGTGGAACTCGTCCTCGCGGATGCGGGAGGCGGGGATCTTCGTCCACAGCTCGATCACGCGGGCAAGGTTGTCCATCGAAAGTTGCGGGTCACCCTGCGCGCAGAGCGCATCAAGCTCCTCCTGCGCCTTCATGGTAAGGCTCTTGAGCTCGGCGAGGCGCTCAAAATCAGGCTCCTCCGCGCCCTGCAACAGTTCGCGCTCTTTGTCGTAATCCTCGATCTCGCGGCGCAGCTCCATGCGGCGGTTGATGTTCTTATCGTGCAGGTTGAGATCGGAGCAGGCCTCGTCGATGAGGTCGATGGCCTTATCGGGCAGGAAGCGGTCGGTGATATAGCGTTCGGAGAGCAGCACAGCCTGACGCAGAATGCCCTCGGGGATCTTGACGCCGTGGTACTGCTCATAATAGTGGGCAATGCCCTTCAGGATCTTGAGTGTATCCTCCATATTCGGCTCGTTGACCGTAACAGGCTGGAAGCGGCGCTCGAGCGCGGTGTCCTTTTCGATGTGCTTGCGATACTCGGTGAAGGTCGTCGCGCCGATGACCTGAATTTCGCCGCGGGAAAGGGCGGGCTTTAAGATGTTGGCGGCGTTCATGCTGCCCTCGGCGTCGCCCGCGCCGACGATGTTGTGCACCTCGTCGATGACGAGGATGACGTTGCCCATCTTACGGATCTCCTCGATGAGACCCTTCATACGGCTTTCAAACTGGCCACGGAACTGTGTGCCCGCGACGAGCGCCGTCAGATCAAGCAGGTAGACCTCCTTGCTTCTGAGCTTGAAGGGCACCTCACCCGCCACGATGCGCTGGGCAAGTCCTTCGGCGATGGCAGTCTTGCCGACGCCCGGCTCACCGATGAGGCAGGGGTTGTTCTTCTGGCGGCGGTTGAGGATCTGGATAACGCGCTCGATCTCCTCCGCGCGGCCAATAACCGCGTCGAGCTTGCCGTCGCGCGCGCGCTGGGAAAGGTTGATGCAGTAAGAATCCAGGAATTTGTGCTTGCTGCCCTTTTCGGCTTTCTTATTGCTGCGAGGGCTCTGCGTCTGCTCGGCCTCGCCGCCCGATGCGTCGTTCGCAGCGGGCGAGCCGCCGAAAAAGCGGCTCAGGAACGGGAACGTAGCGGTCTTGCCGTCCTCGTCCTCGTTGTCAGCGTCGGGATCATCGGCGTCGGTCAGACCCTCCAGACTCTCCGCGCCGCCGAAGGCGCCCATCATCTCGTTGGAGATATTGTCAAGATCCTCATCGGTAATGCCCATTCGGCGCATCATCTCGTCCACCTGCGGCAGTCCGAGATTTTTGGCGCACTTGAGGCACAGGCCCTCGTTGACGTTCTGCCCGTTTTCCTGACGGGTGATGAACACAACGGCGATATTCTTTTTACATCTGGAACAAAGTTGCGGCTGCATGGTATGTCCTCCTTGGGGGTAAAAATCAAGCTAACAGCGCAGCAAACAGGCTGCGTGGGGTATGGCTCATAAAAAAAGATAAGAGATAGGTGCCTTCATATTCGGTGAAGGCCTTAACGCCGAAGCGCGGCGCTACATCGCAGACGAGAAACAGCAGCAGCGTGCTCTCGATCAGTCCCAGCGCACCGCCGCCAATGGTGTTGAGCGTGTTCAGAACCGGCAAGTCTAACACCTTGTCAATGCCCGCTGTGACAAGGTGGAGCAACACAGAAAGCACGAGAAAACAGAGTACGAACACGAACGTTCGCACCACACTGCCGAGCAACGTGCGCACAGCGGCGAGCGCCGCATCACGCGCGGCAGAGCGCAGCGATTCGCGCACTCTCCCGTCAAGGTCAAAGTGCAGCAACTGCTTGAGAAGTCCCGTCACGGCAAGCGGCGAGGCATACTCCCCCTCTTCTTCCCCATCCGAAACGGCGGGTTCGGTCAGCACACTGCTTCCCTCCCCTTCTGCCGCGGGGGAGTGCTCCGAGGGCTGTGGGATCTCGCCCTCGGCATTCTCGTCCCAGCTGCGGAACCATTCCTCCACGCCTTTTTCCGCGCGCGGCATCAAAAGCTCGGTCACGGGTTCTGTGAGAAGGTCGGTCAGAAGCGATGCGCCAATGAGCGCGATCAAGATGGCAGCGAGCGCCATGAAACTGCGGAAGAGTCCCCGCTTTGCACCGAACACGATGCCGAGCACCAACACAAGCGCGAAGGCCACGTCGATCATAAGACCATTATTCACGTTCCTCGCACTCCTTTCAAGTCACAATTTGTAACATTTTTAGCGATTTACAGAAATCACGGAATATAAAGCCAGGCGGACGACGAGCCGACGAGCACCGCCGTACCGTCCGCGCGCATGAGTACCGAACGGGCATATTCCGTCCCGTCAAGGCGCGCATATTCCTGAAGCTGTGCCGTATAAAGCACCAGACTGTCGCTGTAAAGCACGGCGATGTACTTTCCCGCCGCCGACAGCGAAAGGATCTCATGATTGCTGTCAAGGCTTGCCATCTCGGTTCCGTCGGACGCGACCGTGACAAGCTTCAGCGTGCTTCCGGAGCGGTAGCGGCTCAAAAGCAGTACGGCAAAGCTGTCTCCGCCCATGCTCGAACCGCGCAGATAAGGATACTCATAGCGATAGCTTCCCGCAAGCGTTCCGTTCGCGGAAAAGAGCGTCAGTCCCTCGTCCGTCAGGCAGGAAAGCGTCCCCGCCACGCTGTCGAGCGAGAGAAGGAGCGAACCTGTCAGCGTATTGACAGAATCCGCCTTTTCGCTGCCGAGCGAGTAGATGTTCACCGTGTCGGCAAACGAGCCGCCCGACTCACCGAGCGTCACCGCTGCCATGCGCTTGCAGTCGCGCATGACGACCGCATCGATCACATAACGCTCCGAGGAATTGAAGGCGAACACCTTTTCACCCGAGGCGTCGTACACCGTGACGGCAGATTTATATCCGCTTTTTTCGGCATTCAGCGCCAGATAATCCGAGGGATTGACCGAAACCGACAGAATGCTTCCGCTGCACTCGCCGCTCATATCGCGCACAAGGCCTCCGGAGGAATAGAGCAGCAGCGTCTGCCCGCCGATGTCGTAGACCGCGGCGGTCTGTCCGCCAACGGCGATAGCGGGGTTGGTCAGCTTTACGCTCGTGCTGTCCACCACGTCGCCGCTGCTGTAAACGGAAACGCCTGTTGTCGAGGCGACGATCAGGTGGTCGCCGAGCAGCGCAAAGGTGTTGCTGCGGTCATTGCTGAAGGAATAGAGCTCGACCTTGCCCTGCTCATCCTGCGTGACATTATTGTAGGAGAACAGGCGGCGCACACTGTCAAGGCCGCTCAGATCCTTCCACGCCGCGGCGACGACCGCCGCCAGCACGGCAATGAGCACCAAAAGCACCATCAATACGCGCTTCAGCCCGCTGCCGCGGCGCGGCACGGCCTGGGAGCGGCGGATCTCCTCGCGGATATTCTCTTCCTCTCTTCGGTCAGTCATTGAGCCGTTCATCCTCATACCAAAGTTTCGTCATGTAGAGACCGCCGGGCGGCACGGTGGGGCCGGCAAGCGAGCGGTCGCCGGAGGCAAGGATCTCGGGAATGTCCTCCGCCGTGAGCTTTCCCTCGGCGGCGTAGAGTACGGTACCGGTGATGGCCCGTACCATATTATACAGAAATCCGTCCGCGCAGACCTTGAGCTCTAAAAGGTCGCCAGAGCGCGACACGCGGCAGTAGTGCACGGTGCGCACGGTGGTCTTTGTCTCCGTGCCGACGGAGCGCACGGCCTTAAAGTCATGTGTGCCCTCAAAGGCGCGCGCCGCGCGATCCATCACCTCTTCATCGAGGTACTTGGGGTAAAAGTAGGCCCTGTTCACATAGAACGGATTTTTGATGCGCGAATTGTAGATACGGTAGGTGTATTCCTTTTTTCGACACGAGAGGATCGCGTTGAAATCCTCCGCTACTTCAAGCGCCTCGCGTACAACGATATCCTCGGGCGTGTGCGTGTTGATGGCAAAGGGAAGGCGCTCAACCGGGATGCGGGAATCGGTGTGGAAGTTGGCAATGTAGCGCTCGGCGTGCACGCCCGCGTCCGTGCGGCCGCAGCCGACGAGCTTCACATTCCCGCCGCAGACCTTCGAAAGTCCCTTTTCCATCGTCTCGCAGACGCTTGAAACCGTTTTCTGCACCTGCCAACCGTGGTAGGCCGTTCCGTTATACATAAGCTTGAGGGCAATGTTTCGCATAAAAGCGTCCTTTCTCAGCGCAGCACGATGACCGCGGCCACAAGCGCGGCATAAAATGCCAGCACCAGGTAATCGCGCGTCTGATAGCGCAGCACATTGAGCTTCGTGCGCCCCTCGCCGCCGTGGTAGCAGCGGCACTCCATGGCGGTTGCCAGCTCGTCGGCGCGGCGAAAGGCGCTGACGAAGAGGGGTACGAGCAGCGGCACGAGCGCTTTGGCGCGCTGCATGAGGCTGCCGGTCTCAAAGTCGGCGCCGCGCGCCTTCTGCGCGGACATGATCTTGTCCGTTTCCTCAATGAGCGTGGGAATGAAGCGCAGCGCAATGGACATCATCATCGCCAGCTCGTGCGCGGGAAAGTGAAAGCGCTTGAGCGGCGATAAAAGCAGCTCAATGCCGTCGGAGAGCGCGATGGGGGAGGTCGTCAGCGTCATCAGCGACGTGCCGAGGACGAGGAACACAAGGCGCAGAGAGTAATGCACCGCCTGCGTCAGCCCTTCGCGGGTGATGTGGATAATCCACCAGTCGATGAGCGGGGTCGTGCCATTGGAGAAGAACAGGTTCAGCACGAACGTCAGAATCAGGATGATGCGCAGGGGCTTGATGCCCTTCATCAGCATCTTGAAGGGGACATTCGAGCAT
>OHEG01000221.1_pt1 | contig 27493 bp, 25 predicted proteins | sample 1567181 | NCBI WGS metagenome assembly OHEG01 (sample SAMEA3879534, study PRJEB24766) | human gut metagenome | biome: human-associated habitat; feature: feces | place: USA | collected 1985/1987 | reverse complement strand
TTCTGTCCCATTATTCATCTTACATCCTCATCGGAATCGTTACAACCTGGATATACCGCCGCTGACCCCTTTCGTTTTCTGTGTGCCGTCCGTCACCGAAGAGGACTGGTTCGTACCGTCCGTTGTAGTCGTGCTGACAGTATCGCTGATGGTATGGGAAGTTCCACTGCACAGGCTCTCCATCACAGCAGTACTCTGGTTCTCGGTATAAGACCATGTACTCTTGCGGAAGGGCGAAAGCGTGCTGTACAGATTTTCATACCCGCTGCGGATAGCCGCCTGCGTTTCATTGGAAACAGGTTCTGCCAAAAACAGCGCAGTATACTTTTCTCCTTCCATCGCGTCCATAAAGCGCTCGATGCCCTGCACAAAGGCTTTATCTTCCGTTTTAGACTTATCGCGCAGAGCTGCCACACAGGACACTGAGGCCACCGCCTCCTGCTCTTCGCCAAAGGCTTCTTCCAACAGTTTTTTTCCCGCCTCCGGAGAAATGCCTTTTATATCGGAACCGGGGAAGTTGGAGAGCAGCACTTTCTGCAACGCCTTGCTGGAAATTTCCAGCTTGCGGCTCTTCATGCTCTGTTTCAGGGGATCCTCGCGAACGCCCAGATAGATATTGGCACCGGCATTTCCTTCCGGCACATCGATCATCACCGCCAGACTACAGCCTTGTGCCATGCTGGAATAATACACCGTGGAAAGCTTCTGGAACATATCTTCGCCCTTTTTCAGGGTCAGTTTCTTCAGCTGGAACATTCGGATACACTGAGCGGGATCCTGCACCTCCAGCATCTTCTGAGAAAGCTCCACCATGCCATAGTTCTGCAGTTCCGTCAGATATTTTTTATACACCAGATGGTCTGCAAGCGTCAGCTGGTCCGTCAGGTCATTCAGCGACCGCTGCGCGGAAAGCTGCTGTTTTTCAAGCACCTCAAGCTCGTCTGCCATGATTTATTTTCCTTTCTGCTGTTAACCCCTCAAAATTTTCCACAACAGACCTACAGTGGCCGCCGCGGCGCCGGCTGCCACTGCCGCACCCATACCGCTGCTCTGCATCCTGTCAATAGCGTTCTTTGCATTTTCGTTGCCCTGATCTGCCGCTTTTTTGTACCATTGCATGGCCTGTTCTTTATCCTGCGTCACTCCGTATCCATTTTCATAGAACACGCCAAGCTTATATTGGGCATCTGCATACTCCTGCTCTGCAGCTTTCCGGTACCACTCCGCTGCGGTTGCTCTCGATAACGTTACACCTGTACCATATTCGTAACAGATACCCAGGTTGTACTGTGCAGATGCATCACCATTCTCCGCAGATTTTTGATACCATTCTGTCGCCTTAATGACGTCTTTTTCTACGCCAATGCCGTTTTTATAGCAGTATCCAAGATTACATTGAGCCATTGCATAGCCTTGTTCTGCAGATTTGCGGTACCATTCCGCCGCTCTTCCAAGGTCTTTCGTTACACCATCTCCGCACTTATAACAATTTCCCAGATTGTACTGCGCTAATTCATTACCATTCTCCGCAGATTTACGATACCATTCAACTGCTTTCGCGCTGTTCTTTTCCACGCCTTCTCCCTTGTCATAGCAATAGCCCAAACTGTTCTGCGCACTTGCCATCCCCTGCTCTGCAGCTTTCCGATACCATTTCACTGCCTCTTCTTTGTTTTGTGCCACGCCATATCCATTAGCATATAATCTTGCAAGATTAAATTGAGCGCTTGCATATCCCTGCTCTGCAGATTTTTGATACCATTCAAATGCTTTCGCGCTGTTTTTTTCCACGCCTTCTCCATTATTATAGCAACAACCAAGATTATATTGAGCCGTACAATTGCCTTGCTCTGCAGATTTGCGGTACCACTCCACTCCCCTGACAGGGTCTTTTGTTACACCTTCTCCTGTCTTGTAGCAATAGCCAAGATCACATTGCGCATCCGCATAATCCTGTTCCGCTGCTCTCTTGTACCACTTTACCGCTTCCGTTTTCTTTTCATTTACGCCATTGCCGAAGTAATAGCAGCGGCCAAGCTGATACTGTGCATCCGCATCACCCTGTTCTGCTGCTTTCCGAAACCATTTCACGGCTTCTTCATTATCCTTTTCTGTTCCTTTTCCATAATAGTAGCATTCGCCCAATTTATATTGTGCTCCCACATTGCCCTGCTCTGCGGCTTTCCGATACCAGAAAACAGCCTTGCTCGTATCCTTTTCCACACCAAATCCGGTATCGTAGCAGTAGCCAATGCTATTCTGTGCGACTGCTATTCCCTGTTCTGCGGCTTTTTCGCACCACATCGCAGCCTTTTTCGGGTCTTTTTCTACGCCTTCTCCTGTCTTGTAGCAATAGCCAAGAGTATACTGTGCTGCCGCAAGTCCCTGCTCTGCTGCTCTTTCATACCATTCAACTGCCTGCACAAGGTCTTTCGTTACGCCATTGCCCTTCATATAGCAAACGCCCAGATTGTTCTGCGCTCTTGCATTGCCCTGTTTTGCCGCCTTGCTGTAGCATTCAAACGCCTGCTCCAAGTCTTTTGCGACACCTGTGCCATGAGTATAGCAGTCACCCAGTTTTTTCTGTGCCTCCGCATAGCCCTGCCCTGCCGCCTTACGGTACAGTTCTGCGGCCTTTGCCTCGTCCTTGCCGACGCCGTCGCCGGTCTCATAGCACACGCCCAGCTCATACTGTGCTTCCGGGCATTCCTGCTCTGCTGCTTTGGTGTACCACTTCACAGCCGGTACATTGTACGAGAGTTCCGCATACAGCCGCCCAGTCATATACTGCGCTGTTGCATTTCCCTGAGTTGCCGCTGCTTCGTACCATCTGCGGGCCTCTTTGTCGTCCTTTTCAACGCCCCGAGCCTGATAATAGCACTCACCCAGTGCGCACTGCGCCTCGGCATTGCCCTGCTCTGCGGCCTTTTTGTACCACACGAGCGCATTTTCTTCGCTTTTTTCCACACCCGTGCCGTTCTGATAGCACCGGGCCACTTTAAACTGTGCCTCGGGGTGTCCGTAATCTCTGGCCGCGACCATGTACTGCTGGAACGCCATTTCCACATTGCCTGCCTGCTGATAATTTTGGGCATTATGCAGGTAGTCCTGCTCGGTTTCCTCCTGCGTTTCCTGCTGCGCTTCCTCACCCAGGCAAAAGTTCTCCACGAAGCCCATGAATTCTCGCTTTTTATCTTCCGGGCCAATAAACAGGAAGCTGTACACAGCATTTTTCTCATTGCTGAAACCCATAGCCTTGATTTCAGCCCCCAGACCATCCCAATTCACACGGCCAGCCGCCGGCTCAAACCATTCTTCAACAGATTTTGTCTTGATGGCATTCGGGATTTCCATCTCCTGCCCACCCACACGGATAGACTTCAGTTTATCCGTAAAACGTACTTCCACCTGAATTTTGCTCATGATGATAGTCTCCCTATGTATTTATAATTTTTATATAGTCTCCCTGACTTCTCACCCACATCTGGATACCGGTTCCAAACACCTCGGCTTCCACGATCCAGCCCTTTTCCGTTACCTTCAAAACCTTTGCAGTGGGCAGTCGGTCGAGCACGGATTCCAGACTTGGCCCGGTATACTCGAACCGGATGGTCTGCAGCTCACCGCCGTACATAAACTGGATGCGCTTGCGCATCTCGCCTTCCTGAAAGCGGTCTGTGTACCGCTGGGCAAAGTGCCGGTCGAGGGTCTTATAGTTTTGGATACGGTCGATGCGGTAAATCGTCGGGGAGTTATCCTGCGGATTCTGGAAATGCTTATCCTTGTCGATGCCTTCGATGAACGCCGCCAGATAGAAATAATACTCGCTGAACAGGATGCCCACCGGCTCAATGGTGCGCACACGGGTCTCGCCGTCGTGGGTGCGGCAGTAGGTAATTTCCATAACATTGTGATTTTCTACTGCCGTACCGATCTCCCACAGGCTTTCAATAAATTTCCGACCATGCTGCGGCTCAACATAATGGAACCGCTCGTTGCTGATGAGGTCTTTGACCTGATTCAACCGATCCAGCGGGGTGCACACCCGCACCAGCTTGTCCAGAATCGGGAACATTTCCTCCTTGACCATGGAACGGCTCTCCAGCAAAATCTTGCATACCGCCAGAATCTCGCTGCTGGTGAGGAAGCGGGAAAGCGTGTCATCCAGCAGATAGCCGCCCTTTGCGGAGTTGTATAAGATCTCCCGGCGCGGCTCGCTGTCTGCAAAATAGCTACGCAGGGTATCAAGATCGCGCTGGATGGTTTTCTCGCTGACACCGAAGCGGTCAGCCGTCTGCTGTTTATTCAGCACCCCGCCCTGTACAAGCACCTGCTGGATATAGAGTATACGGTCTAATCTACTATTACGCACGGTTCATTCTCCTTCTCTGCTCATTGTAACACAGTGCAACAACAGTCGCAATTCTTTGTGTGAAATTTTGTTGTTTTGTGAAACAGCTATAAAATTTTTGTCTCTTTTGCACAACCCCAGTATACAAAAAAAGATGGACAGCTTGTCTGTCCATCCTCCAAAAAGCCAAGTGCTTTTCTCACAAATTCCATCTGCGGTTCAGCCGGTAGATCACATCCCATACATCATCCTTAAAAGTGTACATTACCTGACGCGGTGATGCACTTCTGCTTGCCATGCAGACAACCAGAAACAGTTCGGCGGCAAATGCCGCGCCCAGCAGAAACATCCATATTTTTTTCATTGTGCACTCTCCTTTGATGGCGTTTATGCCCTTTTGTCTGTCTATTATAACGATCCTGTTGGACAGTTTGCTTGTCCTTTCTGTAAAAGATATTTTCTGCTTTTCCTGTACGTTGCAACACAAAAACCGCCCCGGCTTCCTGTTACGGAAACCGGGGCGGTTCGTTTGTTTTATTTGTGCTTTTTCAAGCGCTCACGCAATTACTTGCGGGGGTTCTTGATAGCAGCCTGAGCGGGTGCCAAAATTACAGAGCGTTCGGAGTAGCGATAAGTCGTCATTTTTCATAATCAATCTGTCTGTTTCATCTTTGAAAAATCTTAGTATTTTGTATGCAATATTGCACTACAGCCTCTGTATCCTGTGGGTATCCCTTACTTTCAAGCTCCATTGTAATTTTTTGAATGTATCGTTTTTTTACAAACTCAAGTGCAATTGGATATAAGAAAAATCGAAAATTATGATCATCACTTTGTTTATCAAGCCAATACTGAATAGCTTGTATAGCAACAGGAAGCAAAGCTACACCTTTTAAATACGGATTTTTGCCAACCCAGTCAAAAAGACCGTATAATAGAGCAGCTATTATTATCCAAAACCACTTCGCCAAAAATAGTAATGCCCGGTCTATCACTCCGATTTTATTTGCATAACTATCTCCGAGCAATTTTACAACTTGCTCATCTCGCATATCGCTGTGTCTCAACAAATCACGATTTTCTTGGAGAAGATCTAATTTTTCCATCCGGATATACTCATCAAGAGATGCCGCAACTACTTCATCTGTCACAGAATCAAGATTTCCTCCGCTTTCACGCAATAAAATATCCTCTATTTTTCGCCTTGCAACTTCTGTTGTATTAATTAAATCGATATTTCGTGTTTGCTCAAGTTCAGCTGCTGTATTCCGTAGCTTTTCATAAAACACAACCCCTTCGCTTTGAGCAGCATAGGCAAATCTAGAAAGAGTAAGTGACGGTAACTGTGTAAATTCTGTAGCAAAAGGCAACCAAATTCGGTAAAGCAGCATATTATCAGAAATAACCGGAAGGTTGTGAGTGTTCCACTGCTGAATTTCATCTTCATTTGACGAAATATACTCTCGAAATGTATATGCCAACTTACTATTAGATGTAACAAAAACTGGGAGTTTTTTCTTTCCCCCATAGGCTTGAGAATAATCGCCTTCTCTAATAGCATTTATCTGCTCAATAATTTTGACATCGTAATCTATCGCCCCACGTCGCCAGCTGCACTCAGCTTCAATGTAGTCAGCAATTTCTGTCGTTTCAATGTTATACTTTTTTATCCTAGGATCATCCTTATCAATAGATGTTACTGAATTTATCCCCAATTCACGTTCCAATAGAGCATCCAACGAATCTGCATAATCTTCTAATCTTTTAGCCTCCGAAGGGTTAAGTTCGCAGTACAGCTTCAATTCTCCATCCGCGATTAGACGATGTTTTTGAAATGCCCTCCCTGCTATAGACAGTGCATTCTGCACTTCTGTCCTAGTTTCTTGAAAGATTCCAATTTCGGCATCATATTTTTCACGAAGAAGACGCACAGTTTCCCTTACTGAGTCCACTTGCGCCTTCCACGAAAAGCCAAGTGCCCGAAGGACCAACTTTGTATCCAAATAAAAACGGTTCCTTTGAACTTCTGTTGCCGATTTTGCTGGTAATCTCCTGTTTGTCGAATTCCTTGAAGAACCATCATTCCATAAATGATTTCTTCTAGGTACGTTTTTTCCACACTATCAGTTTGCCTCTGAATAGAGTCAACATATCGGCCAATATAAAAAGACGGAGATATGTAGTGTTGCTCAAGTTCGAGCTTTTTCTTCAGGAATAACTGTGTACCATATCCCTCTGTATCAAGAAAATTCGATAAATACTTTTTTGCCTCCTCTTCGCTCCACTTTTGTTTATACTGAGACGAAACAAATTCAACTAACGAGTTCAACAATTTGTTTTCATGTTCAGCAAAACGCTGGCGAGTATTTTCAAACGAATCTATATCAAATGAAGTATCTCCGATTTTATATCCTGCAGCATGAGGTAATCGAATAACCTCTTGCTTTCTTTCTAGGATTCGAGTACAGTTACTGATAATTTGATGGGGCATTGAAATTCCAAAGTCAGACTGTAGTTGTTCTTTAATTTCGTCAGCTCTCAGCGTCTGATTCGGTGCCTTCAGCAATAAATATAATATAAAATTACAGAAGACCTGAAGAGGATTTTTACTCGTTTCAATATATGCAAGCGATACAAGGGAATTTTGACAGTTCATTGTAGTTCTTCCTCATTTTCACCCAATTAATTGCTTATCCCAGAAATTTAGTTTGGCAGAATCTATATCAATTCATATCACTACATCTTTACTTCTTTCATCTGATTCAAAATTGCGTTTTTCACGCCATCCTTCAGATAGGCCTCATTCAGCGTTTTCTTGGTATAATTCAGATATGTTCCAGCCGTTTTCTCCGTCAGAAGCGCCGTAAAATAACGTTCCCAGCTGAAATAGTCTTTGCCATCGATGTAGTCAGAAGGTGTTTGCAAAATCTGTGCAACCTTTGCATCTTTCAGAATTCCAGAGGAAAGTATCAACCACTCAAAAGATTCCGGCAAATAGAGTGTCAGATTTTCTCTTGTCTGCACAAGCTGCAACACCCTATCCATTTCCGGACCAAATGCTGCACCGTCTGCAATCACCAGAACCTTTTCATCCTTGTGAGCCTTCAAATAGGAAAACACATTTGACTTTCCATTTGCAGTATCACACTGCATTTGACATTCTTTACAGACCGCCTCAAAAAACTGATACCCCGAATTGCTGTCCTCGGTCAGAATTTTCTCCGGCTTAATATTTTCAGTTGTACTGTCCGGATAAATTCGATAGAACGAATGATAACTCCGTTTCAGTGTCCCATACTTTCCAGAGGTTCGGATTCCATACACTTCTTCCACACTGTATGGCAAGGCCGGCAAACCCTCTCTGGTCACGATAACATAATAGTTATCCGTCTGCTGAATCGCACGCGCAAAATCTTTGGTCTTGACAAACTCATTTCCTTCGTCGATAAAAACAATGCCGTCCTGAATATTGTCAAGTTGTCCCTTCCAAAGATTTCCCTCTACCACATAGCAGCGCTTATCACAATTTAGAGTGACCGGCCCACTTTCTCCATCGTTCATATGGGTACGGATCATATCCACGAGGGTCGTTTTACCCGTTGCGCTATCCCCGCGAATGATGGTTAAGTTGCGCCGCAGTTCAAATTCATATTTCAGGTACTTTGTGCCAACGACTACTTTATGAATGCCTTTCATTTCTGTCAGCCCCTTTACACAAACTCACCTGCGGCCAAAATCAGTTCTTCCATACTGTGAACGATTTGATTTGTATTCAGCACTTTTACTGTAAATGGTTTTTTGCCAAAATCCATCAGGTGGCGCAAATTCACCGTGCGATCCTCCTGCTCTGCAATTTTGAGCAGCCACTTTGCACAGTTGTTACCACAAGTCGATGCATTGAATACTTTCTCTGGCTCAAACTTTACCAAAATCAGGGTTTTTACGCCACCAGACAAACCAACCGGTGGAATTTTACCCAAGACCGGGCTGTCAATGATACCACTGTCGATAACGGTAGACTTATCCACATCCCGAATCATTTCCTTGACCATCGGGTCAACGATCCAGTCTTCCTCGTAATCGTATTTGAAATAAGAAGCCGTTACGCTGCATTGGCCTACATGACAGGCATCTTACCTATTAAAAAGTACGGTTCTCACTCTGCGCTAAATATGTTTACTGAGTATTCCATGACCGATCCCGATGAACTGGCACGCTGTGACGGCTTCAGATATACAAAAAATCGCCAATGCATGAGAGAAAAATCTCTCACGTTTGGCGATTTCTTTTTTACCCTAAAAGCACTCTTGCTCTGCGCTGTACCTCTTTTTCGATCATCTTCAAGCGATTTGGCGGCAGATTATAACGTGTCGCTCTGCGGTCAAAATGGAAATCCAGCAGCTTATGGAGCATCGCACGGTGACGAGGCTTCATTGCGCTCTTTGCAGCTGCAAAGAAATCATCATATGCAAGCGGAAGCAGTGTGCGGGCATATTTATCAAATGCTTTCTGGTTGTCCCAAAGATCCGTTCCGCCCAGACTGAACAGCGAGTTTCCGTGGTCAAACAGCGGTGCAGGTGCCGCAATCGTGTTGGTTTTATTGTCTACCAGCACACCAAAATTTCCATAGTGGCGGTCAGTGTTGCAGATGATCGCATCAAAGACCAGCATATCTTCCAGCGCATCCACAAAGTTCTGACCTAACGTCTGATAATACGCAAAAATTGCTTTTATTCCACCTTTGGGCACAAGCTGTCCGATGGGAATATAAGAATACTCTTTGCTGGTGAACAGCTCACACTTGGAACAAAGCGTCTTTTTCAGGTCTTTCGTCAGAGTGTAGCGAATTGCATTTACACCCATTGCCTGCGCAACTTGATAGGCGTACAGTTCCGAGTACGGTTCAAACCCCAGATTGCTGAACCCTGACGTGCCACTTTTATAAAGATAGATTTTTCCGTTTTGTCTGCGCCAGCATTTTGGCAGCATCCCGTTGGTCGAGAACTCCGGGCAGGACGCAAGCGAAGTTCGTATGCTGCTGCCATATCCTGTAAAGGCGATTGCTGCCAGCACCTGACTGAATCGGTTATCGTAAAGATTTACTTTTTCAAAGGTGTCACCGGAGCCCTCTGCATCTACCCAAAAGCAATCATTGAGTGAAAGACCTTTATTGGCTGCAATAATTCCAAGCGGTCGATTCAAAGAAAGCCCCACCTTAGAGAGCAGAGCGTCTACATACGCTCGGTTCTTCGGAATTGCGCGATGCCGCAGCCAGCGTTCTACACCATCTTCTGATACAGTCAGATTCAAAGGTAGAAAAGAACGGTTTTCTTCGTAGACCTTTATAAAATGGAGGCCAGTATCTGCACTGTCCATGTTTGCTTCAAAGGTAAGCAGCGGCAAATCAAAATGCCGGATGGTGTAGCGCACAGCGATTTCTCCTTTCATCCATGATCTTTTCCTTTATTGTACGGCATCAGAATCCGAATGAAAAGCACCACCGTCATTCTGCACAAAATTCAAGGATAAAATTTTATACCCAAAAATCTGCAAAAATCGGGTTTCTGAGGTCATTTTGCCGTTCCTCTCCGAATTTTGCTACAGATCTGCTACAAACTTGCTACAAACGACTGAAAAGGGGGCCTCCTACACGTTTCATTATCAATATGCAAAAGTGAATCCGTTTCACTTTTTCGTATCAAAAAGCACGTAGATACAAGAAAAAGCCGCTTACCTTTTCAGGTAAACGGCCTTACGTTTGGTGGAGAATTAGGGACTCGAACCCCAGACCCCCTGCGTGTGATGCATGATGACTTTTCGATTTTTAGAACGATGATTCGTTAAATAGGCTCAATTTGCTACAGATCTGCTACAAACGGCAGTTTTTACCCGGCACTAAATCTGCTGTTCTGGTTTTCTCAATTTTTGTTTTTTAGATTGTTTCTTTTGTTGATGCAGCTCTTTCAAGTCTTCAATTGCCAGCTCTGGAGCCATGGTGTGGAACATCAGATAGTTTGTGTTCATGGTCTTTGCTGAAGCCTGCGCATAAATCTCCCTGCTGGGTTCGTTGGTCAGAATATGCCAGTAACGGTAAAGATAGCCTGCCCAATACATTACTTCCCTATCATACTGGGCATTGTCCTTTTGCGTCTGAGGGCACTCGTCTGCAAATTCTTCCAGAAGATATTCTTCTCCCGCCCACTGCATCCGGTTGTACTCTGAATCAAGATCACGGGCAACCTTAGAGCGCATGAACCGCTTCATGAAATCCTCGCTGTCATAGCCCGCTTGCAAAGAAAGCTCAAACAAGCGGCCCTGAATATCGCATAGTTTCAATTGAATCAGATCCATAACGATTCACCTTCTCTGCTTTGCGCCATCAAGGATTTCATCAAAAAAGCGGCCTTCTCTACGATATTCTTTGCAGATTTGGTTTGCAAATGCAATGCCATTGCTACGGTTCTGCTCGCTGGCCTTCTTCAGTGCCTGCCGTTCCATCCAAAGCAATTGGACTTCACGCTCAATCTTGACCGCATCACAGGCTTTCTGCGTAATAGCAACATACTGACGTCCAAGTTTCAGAGCAGACAGACTTTTCACCAATGCCGTATCGGTAATCGTTCCTTCAAAAAAGCTATCCAGAACATAGAACATTCTATCATTTGCAATGCTGCCAATCACCATGTCGTAGCCTTTATCCAGCTCCTGATACTTCTGGAAGAACTTCGTTCCTCGTGCGGCTTCCATTCTACCACGATGATATGCTACCAGCATAGCCCATTCAATATCAGCCGGAACATCCAAAGTTTTTAAGCTATGAAGATCAACCGATAAAATATAAAAAACAGATTGCTCATAGTCACAGATCAGCGTAAGCGGCTGGAGCGGATCAGTTCCCATATAAAATCCAGCTCCGAAGTCACAGCGGTCACGGCTGGCTGGTTTGATTTTCCCCTGAATGCCTGATTTGGAGCCATGGTATAAAACCATTTTATCCGGATGCATAGCAGAGATTTCTGCAGCATCTCCGATAATAGCATCGTGTATAATTTCAGCCAACGTGATATGATTTTCTTCGCAAATCGCAAGCATTTTCTCCTGTGCAAGACGATTCGGCGTAGATTTTTCATTTTCCCAGCGGTTTACGGTTGCAAAGGACACTCCGATTTCATCCGCCAATTTCGACTGGCTCCATTGTAAAGCTGAACGAATCTCAAAGACAGTGTTCATTGGACACCTCCCGCAAGTATAACATTTTTCATCAATTTTATTATAGCAAACGTTATATCATACGTCAAGTATTACCGGCTTACCTTCTTTAATATAAGCGGAAAAGCGTAGTGATAATTCAAAGAATAAAGTGGTCCTATATTTTATAGATAGTAATATCCATCGCCTACCTTACTGTCTTTGTCATAATATCACAACAGCTATTCTTGTTCCTTTGATTGTTTTCCTATTCTATATTCTCCCTTTGGTACTCCAGACTTTTTCTTAGTTCCATATTTTTCAGACTCTGGTCCATAATCAATGATGAACAACAATTGCTTACATGTTCTAACCGTACTAATCAAATAAAACCCGATGATACCCATATAAGGATAGAACCCGATTGCTAAAACAGCTTGTTCTTCTCCTGTGTTTGTCCCGATAATGATACTCACTATAATTAAAACAAGCCCTGCAACCAAATTTTCTTTATATCGATATTGCAATTCTTTTTTTGCATCTGTCGAATTTATCTTTTTCATCAGCGGTGTATTGCTCAGGCTAACTAAAATTGATACTGATGCGAGAATAAATCCAGAGCATGCAGTTGCGCTTGTTATAATGGCATTTAGTAGGAATTCAAGCCTGTCAATTTTTATATTCTGCCAGCGATATAGTATTCCGAAAGTTACTGAAACAGCACCTGCCATTAGAAAGCGCCTGATTATCCCCCAGAGAAGTGGATGGTCTTGCAATTTTTTACCCATTCACCTCATCTCCTTATCTATATAACGTTATTTTTCATCTTTTATAATTTCACTTTTCAGATTAAAGTACAATCTTTCATGCGTAATGGGATTAGACATTGAATAGTTGAATGGTAAAACATATTTTGCAACATTACTTAGCAAATCAATCGTTTCTACTTCGCAGTCTTCTTTATCCTCAATCACGACATCTAATTTTCTAATACCGGAATACGCTAGAGCTTCCTTTATAAACGAAACTGCCTCTTGAGCATCTAATGTATTGTTCTTTCCTCTGGAAACCCTTAATTCCACCCGACAAAATTGGCTTCTAGCCTTTCTTGTAGCATTCAAAAAATCTTTCATTAGAGATTCCTTCGGCAGTTCGTCAAACGGATTTATTTCTGCTGACATTATAACTTTTCTATAATTTGCTTCCTCTGTCAAGCGCAGCAAACCTGCTTTTGCTTCTTTTACGGCTAATATAACTACGGTATCTTTGGGCGAAAGTTCCGTTAGATATGCTTCCATATTGCGAATACTTATTCCAAATCGGTTTCTTTGCATGTATAACGTATGCGTTGCTGGAGCATATGCCAGTGTAGTCGATTCTGCCGTAACTTCATCATTTCCCAATTTAATCAGCTCATATGTTCCATCATCATGTAAAATTCCCGGTAATATTTTTTCCCGAATACGAAGCACACGTAGTTCCCAGAGATTATCTTCATCATGATATTTACAAACATGAAAAATATAGCTATCTCCGTCGATAATCTTCTTTGTATCCATCGGTTCTGCTCTTGCAATTCTTGCAATTTGCTTTAACATATCTTCCAAATCATAGGTTTGGATTTCCGACTGTGTACTATAACTAGTATACGTCGGCTCCAGATGGTCAAAACGAACGGACTTCTTCTTAAATTCAGGCATCTTGCATTTTCCTCCTGCACCCATTTTTTCAGAAAGATGCCCCCTACCACTTTTGGAAGGACTTTTCAGATCAAGGTTGTAGCCCACCATTATTTTGTGTTTGTATGCTACCACAACCGATGTCCAATAAGTTGTATCTATAGGTCATCTTCCCATTTTTTAAGCATCTTTCACCTATTACACAAATCCCCCTAAACCTCTTCTGCGCAAAATTCCTTTGTACAATTTTTTCCTTATTTGCTCTGTGCGCTTTAATTAGGAGGCATCTACTCTCCTTTACATTGTACCGTCTTTTTTGCTGCAACGCAAGATATGTTCATATTATCACCTATAATCTCTGCCTTTTATGCTTTTTGTGCTATGGTTATTAAAAACCACTTGACTTTTTGTAAAAACATGCTATACTGATGTCACAAAGAACACAGTGGTTTTTGAAAACCAAATTTCTTGTACGGAGGTCTGTATGTCGCTCATTGTAAAAAACTTTTTTGAAAACGTGAACATCGGGGGAAATGCAACGAAAATCAGCGAGGAGATTTCGCAGCGTCTCCTCCAGTCTGGCCTCCAACCCGGCAGCAATGTGCCGCTGGCTGCTTACCTTCTTTATAAGGTTGCTCAGAACAACTCCAACTCTGATGTTACGATTCAGGATATTTTTGAGGGTCGGTTGGACATCAGCGAGGGCACTCGTTACTTTGCAAAAGAGCAGCTTCCGGAAGAAGCATGGGCACAGATTCTTCCCATGGTGAATAACTACACCGCCGAAGAATTTGCACTGGCTGCACTTCTGCCCGAACACGAGGATGAGATGAAGCTCGCAATGGCAACGCCCCATACCATTTTGACGTTGGTTCATCATCTTTTGGATGTGCAGCCTGATGAGTATGTCGGAGATCTTTGCTGCGGCAGCGGCTCCGGTTTTGTTTCATTTGCGATGAACCAGCCGGAGGCGCATTACTTTGGCTATGAGATTAACGAGGAGCGTGGCGGAATCGCACGGATTCGTGCAGAGCTTCTCGGCTCAAATGTTCAGGTACGGCTTGGCGATGTATTTCGGCTCGCAGACGATAAGAACACACCCAGATTCGACAAAATGTTTTCCAACTATCCCTTTGGCATGAGACTGCGTTATCTGGGCGAAGGTTCCGATTATATGGAACGTCTTGCAGAACAGTATCCGGGGCTGTCGAAGGCAACCTCTTCGGACTGGATTTTCAATGCGCTGCTCTGCGACCTTCTTGCAGAGAGCGGCAAAGCGATTGGCATTATGACCAATGGCAGCACATGGAACAGCATTGATACCCCGATGCGCAGATATTTTGTGGAACGCAAGATGATCGAGTGTGTCATCTCTCTGCCGGTCAAGATGTTCCCGTATACCAATATCGGAACGACGCTCATTGTTTTCAGCCACGGTAACGACACCATTCGCATGATTAATGCCACCGAAATTTATCACAAAGGACGGCGGCAGAATATGTTCCTTCAGGATGACATTGCTACCATTCTTACCGCCCTGCACACGGATTCGGAATACAGCAAGGATGTTACCTTGGACGAGCTTCGCGCCAATGAGTACAACCTCAGTCTGGAGCGCTATATCCAAAAGGTACCGACCTTTCAGAATGGTGTGTCGTTCGAGAGCATTATCAAGAGCATCACGCGCGGTGCGCCCTGCACGGCCAGCCAGTTGGACAAGATGGTGTCTAACGAAGTGACGAATATGCAGTACCTGATGTTGGCAAACATCCAGAACGGCATCATTGATAACAAGCTGCCGTATCTTTCCAGCATCGAACCGAAGTACGAAAAATACTGCCTGAAGAACAATGACCTGATCCTGTCCAAGAATGGCTATCCTTATAAAGTAGCCGTTGCGTCTGTGAAGGATGGGCAGCGTATTCTGGCAAACGGTAACCTGTATATCATCGAATTGGATGAAAGCAGGGCAAACCCTTATTATATCAAAGCTTTCTTCGACAGCGAGCAGGGCATTGCAGCCCTGAAAAGCATCACGGTGGGGGCAACCATTCCCAATATTGGAGTGGACAAGCTGAAGAACGTAATGATTCCGCTGCCTTCCATGGAGGAGCAGTCGCGGGTTGCGCAGAAGTATCAGGCAACGCTGGACGAAATTGCCATGCTCAAGCTGCGGCTGGAACGAGCCGTCAACAAGCTCCACCATGTGTTCGATGAGGAGAGTGAAGAAACCAATGCTTGATGTCGAAGAACTGCTCGAACTGGAGGATAACATCCGAAAGGAATTGGACGATCATCTACCTGCTGCGCTGTCCATGCTGAACCGCACCGGCGAATTGGAAACTTTCCTTAAAATGCTTGGCATGGAAGACCTGCTTCAAAGTAAGCCGCTTTATCAGGTCTATAAAACCGGAAAAATCATTGTGATCGGGCGGTCGGACGTGAAAGCGGAAGTGCTGCTTTCCATTGCCAAGAGTCTGGGACTTTCCAAAGACCGTTTTGAGCTGTACCTTGATTATGAGGACGGCAAGACTTTCGATTTTGAAAAGGCTCATTGGAAACCCCAGTATGCTTTGATCATGGTCGGCCCGATGCCCCACAGTGGCGCCAGCAAGGGTGATTCCGGCAGCGTCATCGCAAAAATTGAAAGCACAGAGGGGTATCCTCCGGTAGTGCGACTGGGCGCGAACGGCTTGAAAATCACAAAGACGGATTTCCGGAACAAGCTGAAAGAAATGATTGATACAAAGAAAATTGCTTAAAGTCCAACTTTTGGGATGCAAAGTGTGCTATTCTATAATTAAAAGGTAAAAAACAGAAAATCTGGAGGAACAAACCTATGTCCATGCAGGAACTGCAAAAGCAGACGGATGCCAATATCAGCGCAAAAGCCGACCTGATCTGGCAGATTGCCACCCATCTGGTTGGCCTGTTCAAGCCCCATGAGTACGGCAAGGTGATTCTGCCCATGACCGTGCTGAAACGTTTTGATGATGCCCTCCGCAAAACCAAGCCTGCCGTTGTAGAAATGGCAAAAAAATTGGATGCCCAGCACATTGAGGGTGCTGCCCGTGATGGTATCCTCTGCCGTATTTCCGGTTTCGACTTCTACAACACCAGCAATTTTGATTTTGCCAAGCTGGTTGCTGAGCCGGACGATGTGGAAAGCAACTTTGAAGCCTATCTTCAGGGCTTTTCCTCCAATGTCAAGGACATCATTGAGAACTTCGACTTTGCCAATACCGTCAAGCTGATGGTCAAGGGCGGCGTTTTGTTTGTCACCCTGCAGGAGTTCAACTCCAGCAAAGGCGATATGTCGCTGGATAAGATCACCTCCACCGACATGGGCTACATTTTTGAGGAACTGATTCGGAAATTCTCCGAATCCTATGACGAGCAGGCTGGTGCCCATTTCACAAGCCGGGACATTATTTACCTGATGACCGAGTTGCTGATTGCACCCGAAAAGGAGCAGATCGACGCTGAGGGCTGCACCAAGACCGCCTACGATATGGCCATGGGCACTTCGCAGATGCTGGGCTGCCTAACCGAGCGCTTGCAGGATGTTAGCAAGGATGCCACCCTGACCTGCTTTGGACAGGAGTTCAACCCCGAAACTTATGCGATCGCCAAGGCGGATATGCTGATCAAGGGCGGCAACGCATCCGGCATGAAATACGGTGATACCCTGAGCGATGATGCGTTCAGCGGCTATGAATTTGACTATGTGATCTCTAATCCTCCCTTCGGCATTGACTGGAAGCGTGAAAAATCGCAGGTGGAAGCCGAAGCAAAGCGTGGTTATGATGGCCGTTTCGGTCCCGGCCTGCCTGCGATTTCGGACGGACAGATGCTGTTTATGCTCAACGGCGTAAAGAAGCTGAAGGAAGGCTCCGGGCGTATGGCGATCATTCAAAACGGTTCTTCTCTGTTCACGGGCGATGCCGGCAGCGGTGCCTCCGAGATTCGCCGCTACCTTATCCACGAAGATCTGGTGGAAGCCATTGTGCAGCTGCCCACCGACCTGTTCTACAATACCGGCATCTCCACTTACATTTGGGTTCTGACCAAGGGTAAGCCCATGAGCCGCAGCGGACGGGTGCAGCTCATTGATGCCAGCAAGTGCTTCGTCAAACGCCGCAAGAACATTGGTTCCAAGCGTGTAGATCTGGATGACGCCTGCATCGACCTGATCCTCAAAGCCTACGAGGGCTTTGACCAGAATGAGGTCTACACCGCCGATAACCTTGTTGTGGAGTCCAAGGTGTTTGAGAACGATTTCTTCGGCTTCACCAAGGTGACGGTGGAGACGGCACAGACCGATGCCAACGGCAAGCCCCTGCTGAAAAAGGGCAAAAAGCTGCCGGTCAAGGGTGCCACCGACAGCGAAATCATCCCCTTGTCCGATGATATTGACGCTTACATGGCAAAAAATGTTCTGCCCTACAATCCGCTGGCCTACATTGACCCGGCAAAGGATAAGATCGGCTACGAGATCCCGTTTACCCGGCTGTTCTATAAGTTTGAAGCACCGGAACCGTCTGCATCCATCTTCGAGGACATCAAGGCATTGGAAGCAAAGGAAACTGTTCTGATGAAGGAGCTGTTTGGAAATGCGTAAAATGAAGGATAGCGGCGTAGCATGGGTTGGGGCAATACCGGAAGATTGGACTGTGAAACGCGGAAAGTTCACTTTGAAACTTTTGAATCGTCCCGTGAAAGAAACCGATGATGTCATCACCTGTTTCCGCGATGGTGAAGTTACTCTCCGAACCAATCGGCGCACCGATGGATTTACGGTTTCTGTAAAAGAAATTGGCTATCAGGGCATCGAACCCGGCGATTTGGTGATCCACGGAATGGATGGGTTTGCAGGTTCCATCGGCATTTCTGATTCTCGTGGAAAATCTTCCCCCGTGCTTGTGGTTTGCGATACCGATGAAAATAAACGGTACATCATGTACTACCTGCGTTCTATGGCGTACAACGATGTTTTTACTGCACTCGCTACTGGTATCCGCGTGCGTTCCTGCGACCTGCGCTGGAATAAGCTTGCAGAACTCCCTTATATTCTGCCCAGCTTAGAAGAACAAAATCAAATCGTTTTGGCTATTGAATCCAGCACCAGCAAAGTCGATGCGCTGATTGCCAACGTGCAAGCACAAATTGAAAAGTTGAAAACCTACAAGCAGAGCCTGATTACCGAGGTTGTTACAAAGGGGCTTGACCCCAATGTACCTATGAAGGATAGTGGCGTGGAGTGGATTGGGAAAATCCCGAAACACTGGAACATGATTCGGTTTCGCTTTATCGCTAAAATAACTACCGGAAATCAGGACACCCAGAATGCAGACCCGGATGGTATGTATCCTTTTTATGTGCGTTCTCCAATCGTTGAACACTGCAACAATTATACTTTTGAAGGAAAAGGCATCCTTATGGCCGGAGATGGCGCAGGAGCTGGGCGCGTGTTCCACTTGGTCAATGGAAAATATGCAGTTCACCAGCGCGTTTACCGCTTCTATGATTTCAAATATATGAACCCCGTCCTTTTGAAATTTTATCTGGAAAATCTTTTCGCAACTGTCATGGATTACGGAAGCGCTAAAACCACTGTTCCGTCTGTAAGATTGCCTATGATTCAAGATTTTCCGGTCTGTGTTCCCCCTGAAGATGAACAGCTTAAAATGCTGGAAGTTTTGTCTGAAAAGACAAACAAAATTGACCGGTTCATAGCCGTCAAGCAAACCAAAATCGAGAAGCTGGAACAGTACAAGCGCTCTCTTATCTATGAGTATGTAACCGGAAAGAAGGAGGTCTCCTGATTGGAAACAAGCCTTGCGGATATCAAAAAGCAGTATGAAAAGCTAAGGGACATCTTAGGCGATAAGGACACTCTTGAACTTTCATACGAGGATGATCTTCGCTGTCAGGATGCGTTGAGCCTGCTTAAGAGCCGCAACTACATTCTGGATGCCAGCACACTATGCGAAAAGCGGTACATTAAGGCGGCTGAATGGGATGGCTTCGAGGACTGGTTGAACGAGATGATAAAAGAATCCAACCGGATGAGCCGCCGGGAATGGACGATTGCCATTGTCAGTGCTGCGATTGGCGCAGCTATCGGCCTGATTCCTACGATTATTGGCGCATTGTGTTGATTTATCTGTCTATGCAGTGTTATGATAGACGAAAGAAAAGCATTCCGTAGCCCAGCCAACATCTGATGGAGGTGCCCCATGCAGGAACAGAGTCCGGACAAAGAAACCAAGCTTCCCGCAAAGATCAGACAGACAGATGAAATTGCTCCTGCCAAGGGCAAATGCCTGCATATCACGCCTGACAGCAAAGGAATTGAGTTCAACGCACTGCTGGAACAGGCTGTCCAATGTGTAAGCATGGGCGATATCCTGAGCAAGATCCATGCCGGGACACAATATGTGGTTCAGATACCGGCAGAATTTCAGTCGGCGTATGAGTCCGGCGAGATGTTCATCATGGAGAACATGAAAACCGGGAAGAAATGGCCCAGCCTGATGAAGATTGCCGAAGATGGAAAACAGCAGGTCGTAACACCGCTCCCGATTGCAGAACAGGCTGTCATTCAGGGCAACCCGATACAGGAATTTGCCGACTGGCAGTACCAGCTCGTGATGCAGCAGCAAATGTCCCGGCTAAGCGATATAGTGGAGAAAACATACCGTACAGTCAAGCAGATTGAAAATGGTCAGTTGGATGACCGGATTGGTCTGCTGGAAGCTGGCAGAAAAGGTCTGCTTTTGGCAATGACCATGCCGGAGGGCGATGCGCGGAACCGTCAGATCGATTCTAGCAGGCAAAATCTTCTTGTGGCACAGTCTCAGATTGGAAAGACCCTTGAACGCCGTGCCATAGAATTTGAGCCATTGCCCAAGAATCCTTTGATTCGCTTTGCCCGTGTGCTCCTCCACGATGAATACAATGCAGAAAAAGGCAGAGCTGTAGAAGAAATTCAAGAGTATTATGACCTGTATCTACAGGCAACCAATCTGCTTGCCACCTCTTACGCCCTGTGTGGAAATCTGGAAACGGCAGAGCAAACATACAGTATCAGTGAATCCGAACTGGAAGCTATCGACTTCAGCAAAGTGGAAACAATCAGCTACGAGTACAGCGAGCTGAAAGATATGTTCTATTCTGATCCGGTCGGGTATCTTGCTACAGAGCAAGAAAAGTGTCTAGACAAGGCGAAAAGCTACGATTATGTTGCCCTTGAAGTAAGCGGAGAAAAATTGTTGGAGGTTCTTGAAAATGGACGAGAAAAAACAGTTCCAGAAACAAAAACTGAACATTGATGCCCACAGAGGAATGGAGCAGGGTGCAAAAGTGCTGAAAGGCGTAGCTAGCGCAGCAGTCGCTATTGGAGTTCTTGTAATGAATAAACAGAACCTGAAAGCTCTTGGCGACACCCTCAAAGCGGCAAGACAGCTTCTGAAAAAATAAGGGGGACATCATGGACAAAAGTGAGAAACGGTTTGAGCGAGACATTGAAGCCTTCCTGATTTCTCCGCAGGGCGGGTATGTGCAGTTCAACGGGCAGGATGCGGACGGCAACTGGGTACATAACCGTCAGCACGATGTGGCAAGGTGCATCTATATGGATGTGCTGTGCGAGTTTATTGCAAAGACCCAGCCCAAAGAATGGGCAAAATATACCCGCTATTACGGTGAAAAGGCAGAAGAAAAGCTGTATCACCGTCTGGAAACCACCATCGCTAATCAAGGGCTTCTGTTTGTTCTCCGCAATGGCATCGAGGATATGGGCTGCAAGCTGCGGGTGTGCTATTTCAAGCCGGAATCCGGGCTGAACCCCGAAGCTGTGGAACGGTATGAAGCAAATATCCTTGGCTGTACCCGGCAGTTCCGTTATTCTACCGCCAATACAAACACCATTGATATGGTGCTCTCGGTAAACGGCATCCCTGTGGTGGCACTGGAGCTGAAAAACCAGCTTACGGGGCAGGACTGCTCCTGCGCCATGAATCAGTACAAGAGCGACCGCAGCTCCAAGGAGTTTGCATTCCGCCTGAATCACCGCTTTCTGGTTTATTTCGCCGTTGACCTCTATGAGGTGTGGATGACCACCCGGTTAGAAGATGGCAATACCCGGTTCATGCCCTTCAATCAGGGTTCAAACGGTGCAGGTGTCAGCGGCGGTGCAGGCAACCCGGTCAATCCTGATGGCTACGGCACCAGCTATCTGTGGGAAGAAGTGCTGCAACGTGATAGCCTGCTGGACCTGATCCACCGCTTTATCTCCTACGTCAAGGAGAAGGAAGAAGTGGTGAAGAATGGCGTGCCCAAAATCGTCACCAAAGAAAAAATGATCTTCCCCCGCTACCATCAGTACGATGTTGTGCGGAAGGTGCTGGCAGATGTAAAGCAGAACGGTCCCGGCAAAAACTATCTGATCCAGCATTCGGCAGGCTCCGGCAAATCCAACTCGATTGCGTGGATCGCCTATCGGCTGGCCGCAGTCCATGACGATCAGGACAACAGCATCTTCGATTCGATCATCGTTGTCACAAACCGTGTGGTGCTGGACAGCCAGTTGCAGGACACCATCAACAGCTTTGAGCATCAACACGGGCTGGTAGAAGCCATTGACGACAAAAAGAACTCCCACACACTGGCACAGGCCATCAACGACAAAAAGCACATTATCATCTGCACCATCCAGAAGTTCCTTTTTGCCAAGAAGGATATGGAAACGTTCCGTGGACGGAAGTTTGCGATCATCATTGACGAAGCCCATCAGGGACAGAACGGTGAAAGTGCAAAATCTCTCCGCCGCAGTCTAATCGATGTCGGCATTGCCACTAAGGAATACGCTGCGGAAGCAGGTGTCTCGGAAGATGAAGTGGATCTGACGGATGATTATATCAACGAAATCATCGGTCGGGGACGGCACGAAAACCAATCCTTCTTTGCCTTTACCGCCACCCCGAAGGGCAAGACCATTGAGAACTTCGGAACGGAAATCGGTACCAATGCGGACGGCGAACCCATCAAAGCACCGTTCCATGTTTATTCCATGCGGCAGGCCATCGAGGAGCATTATATTCTGGATGTTCTTGCCAACTATACCACCATCAAGGAAGCATTCAAGCTGATTCGGGTATCCGAGGACAATCCAGAGCTGATCGAGGGTCAGACCGCCCGTGCGCTGTTCAAGTATTATAAGAAGCATGGCTACACCATTGCACAGAAAACCGAAATGATTATGGCAAACTTCCTGGATAACTGCCGTTATCAGATTGATCGCAAGGGCAAAGCCATGATCGTTGCAGACAGCCGTGCCAACGCCGTACGCTACTATCTCGCTATCAAGCGTTACATTGAGGCCCACCCGGACGAATGCACCGGTTGTGATGCCATGATTGCCTTCTCTGGTGAGGTCACGCTGGAAGATTACCCCAGCGATAAGCCGTTTACTGAGGCAACTATGAACCTTGACGAAAAGGGGCGGTACATCACTACAGACAAAAAGTTCCGTCAGGCGTTCCACAGCAACCAGTATAATATTCTGGTGGTTGCCAACAAGTATCAGACCGGCTTTGACGAACCGCTGCTGCATACCATGTATGTGGACAAGAAGCTGCGGGATGTGACCGCCGTGCAAACGCTTTCCCGCCTGAATCGTACCCATCCGGGCAAAAACAGCACCTTCGTTCTCGATTTTGAAAACACCGAGGAGGATATCCGAGACGCATTCCTGCCCTATTACGAAACAACCATTCTGGAGGGCAGCACAGACCTGAACAAAGTATATGATCTCCGTAACAAGATCCGGGATTATATGCTATACAACTATGACGATGTGGATGCCTTCAATAAGTTTATGGCAGCGCAGGGTGATAAAAAGCAGGATGCCGTTGCGCTTGGCAAGCTGGCAAGTCTGTTCCGCCCGGTGATTACACGGTATCAGGATCTGGGGGAGGAAGACCGTTACACCTCCCGCGATTATATTCGCAAGTTCAATGGCGCATATTCCTACATTACACAGCTTGTGCGCCTCCATGACAAAGACCTGTTCAACGAGTACCAGTACACGCTTCACCTTGCACGGCTGCTGCCCAATCCCAATGAAAACGAATTTGTGGACATTGAGGATAAGATCAAGCTGGAATACGCTTCCCTGAACGAAACTTTTAGGGGTGCTATTGTTCTGGACGAGAAACCGACTATCCTCACGCCCACCAAGGGACTTGCACCGAAGGTACCGAACAAGAAAACAGATACCCTGCAAAGCATTATCGACAAGGTGAACGAGCGCTTCAATGGCAACTTCACTGATTCCGACCGAGTGATCATCGAGGGCATCTACCAGATGTTCATGAAGGATTCGGATGTTAAGAAGTTCAAGAAGTATGCCAAGGACAACAGCACTGAAATGTTTGTACAGTCGCTGTTCCCGGATAAGTTCAAGGATATCGTGACCCAGTGTTTCCTTGATAACAACGATTCCTTCGCTAAGTTGTTCAACGATCCTGACTTTTATAACAAGGTGCAGGAGTCGATGGCCGCCGAGCTATATAAGGCGTTGAGGAAGGATTGAAGTTCTATCAATACTCCCCCACGTCCATACTGGAGCCGCTGATGCCCTGAATAACGATCAAGGCTGACGAAAGCACCTACTACAAAATGCAATCCGCTGTCCAACAGTGTTTTAGTTGAAACGCTCTCGGACAGCGGATTTTGTTGTTTTTTGTCAAAATCAGTATTGCGCCACAGGCTTAATTCTGTTAGCACCATATAAATGGTTATCACGATCTCTATTATTTTTAATAAAAGCAATGCAGATACAATATATTTTCTGAGATCAAAAACTTCTTTTTCAATCAGATGCGGTTTATCATCGATCATTGAATATTCTTCTAACGGGCGATATAATAAAAGAAAACGGTAAGGAAGTGCACCTATGCTCCACCCCGGACTGTATGAACAGGTCATCAACAACGCGCTGAACAGCGAGCTTGCAGAGATCCCGGAAGCCCGCAAGTCCACTGCGCCCATCGACACGGCGGAGGCTGCCAAGGTGCTGGCGCAGTATCTGACCGATGTGGTGCAGAAGGGTCTTGAAAATGTGCAGGATAACGGCGGCGGCATCGAGGCTCAGATCCAGCTGGCAAACCAGATCGTGACTACCATCCAGAACACCACACAGGAAGCTGACTTTGCCGCGCTCGGTGTTGACCAGCGGGCAGAGCAGCTTCTTGCGCTTTTGCAGCAGAATGACCCGCGCCTTGCTACAGGAAAAAGCGCAAAGGACCTTGACCGCCCGGAGACCTCCATTGCGCAAAGTTCCTTGTTTACCGGCGCTATCCATGAGCCGCAGATGTACACGGAGCTGAAAAAGGAGATCGTTTCCGCCGACCGTATTGATATGCTGGTCTCCTTTATCAAGTGGAGCGGCTTACGCCTCATCATGGACGAGCTGCGGCAGTTTGCGCAAAGCGGCGGTGAGTTGCGCATCATCACCACCTCTTATATGGGCGCTACGGACGTAAAAGCCATTGAGGAGCTGCGCGCACTGCCCAATACGAAGATCAAGGTCAGCTACGACACCAAGCGTACCCGGCTCCACGCAAAGACCTATGTGTTTTACCGGGACACCGGTTTTACTACGGCGTATGTAGGCTCCTCCAACCTGTCCAATGCGGCAATTTCCAGCGGTCTGGAATGGAACGTCAAGGTGACCCAAAAGGACCTGCCGGAGACCATTGAAAAGATCGCAGCCACTTTTGAAAGCTACTGGAATTCCAGCGAGTTTGAATATTACGATGAAGGACAGCGGGAACGGCTGACCCGCGCCCTGAAAGCCGAAAAATACAGCGAGACCGACCACAGCGGAATCTACACCCTGGATATTCTGCCCTATTCCTACCAGCAGGAAATTCTGGACCGACTGGATGCCGAGCGCACCGTTCGGGGTTACAACCGCAACTTGGTAGTCGCCGCTACCGGCACCGGTAAAACCGTGATCTCCGCACTGGATTACAAGCGCTTCTGCAGGCAGCATCCGGGGCAGCCCTGCCGGCTACTGTTTGTGGCACACCGGGAGGAGATCCTGAAGCAGAGCCTGTACACCTTCCGGGCGGTGCTGAAGGATGCCAATTTCGGCGAACTGTATGTGGGCAGCCACAAAGCCGACAGCATCGACCATCTGTTTGTTTCCATCCAGACCTTCAATTCTCAAGAGCTTGCCGCTAAAACGGCAGCGGATTTTTACGATTACATCGTTGTAGACGAGTTCCATCATGCAGCTGCACCCACTTATCAGAAGCTGCTGGAATATTATCAATCGAAGATCCTGCTGGGGCTGACCGCTACCCCGGAACGTATGGACGGCAAAAGCGTTCTGGACTATTTCGGCGGGCGCATTGCCGCCGAGATCCGTCTGCCGGAGGCCATTGACCGGAAACTACTTTGTCCCTTCCAATATTTCGGCGTCACCGACACCGCAGATCTGAGCAGCCTGAAATGGCGTACCGGCGGCTACGATAAAAACGAATTGTCCAACCTGTACACCCTCAGCGGCATGGTGGCGGAGCGCCGCGCTGACCTTGTGGTGAGCTCCATCCTGAAATATGTCACCGATATCGACGAGGTAAAGGGTCTGGGCTTCTGCGTTTCCATCGCTCATGCCCAATTCATGGCGCGCTACTTTAATACCCACGGCATTCCATCTATGGCACTGACCGGCGACTCTCCTGACGAGGAGCGCAACGCCGCCAAGCAGCGGCTGGTTTCCGGGGAGCTCCGATTCCTCTTTGTGGTGGACATTTACAACGAGGGTGTGGATATCCCCGAGGTGAACACGGTGCTGTTCCTGCGTCCTACCGAGTCGCTGACCGTGTTTTTGCAGCAGCTGGGGCGTGGTCTGCGTCTGGCAGAAAACAAGGATTGCTTGACCGTTTTGGATTTCATCGGGCAGGCCAACAAAAAGTATAATTTTGAGGAGAAATTCGCAGCACTGCTCTCGAACACCACCCGCAGCGTCAGTCGGGAGCTTAAAGAGGGCTTTGTCTCTGCACCCAAAGGCTGCTATATTCAGCTGGAAAAAATTGCCGCAAAGTATGTGCTGGATAATATCAGCGCCTCCTATGACCGCACCTCCGGGCTTGTGGCGCGGGCGGCTGCCTTTACCGAGGATACCGGCCTGCCTTTGACACTCGGGAACTTCCTCGACTACTACCATCTTGACCCGCGTGCGATTTACAGCAAAAAGATCTGCTTCAGCAGACTGTGCGTCCGCGCAGGGGCGGCATCCGATTTTGCAGAGCCTTTGGAAGAAACTATGACCAAAGCCCTTGCCCGCTTTGCGGTCGTGGATTCCCGCAGGTGGATTCGATTTTTGCTGGAGCTTCTGCCGAAATTGGATAACACCGACTTTGCAGCCCTGCCGCCGGTAGAGCAGCGGATGCTGCAAATGTTTTATGTGACCCTCTGGGGCAAAACTGCAGAAAGCTGGGAGGATGAAGAAGTTCTCGATAACCTGTATGCTCTCTCGGATAGTCCCGTTTTGCTGGGGGAACTGCAGGCACTTTTGCAGTATCAATATGACCGCATTGATTTTATCGACGAACCTGTGGATGTAGGCTTTGGTTGTCCGCTGGACCTGCACTGCACCTATACCCGCGACCAACTGCTGGTGGCGCTGGACTTTTTGAAGCCTGCTACCGTCCGCGAGGGTGTGAAATGGCTGCCGGAAAAGCAGCTGGACGTATTCTTTGTGACCCTGAACAAGGCAGACAAGGATTACTCCCCCACCACCATGTACAAGGATTATTCCATCAACGAAAGCCTGTTCAACTGGCAGAGCCAGAGCACCACCGCCGAAAACTCTTCCACCGGGCAGCGCTACATCCATCACCGGGAAAAAGGAAGCCGGGTTCTGCTGTTCGTGCGCGAGTTCAAGGCAGATGCCCGTTTTGGCGGTGCAGGGGCGTATACCTATCTGGGCACAGTGAACTACGTGAAGCACGAGGGCTCCCGCCCCATGAACATCACATGGAAGCTGGACCGCCCGATCCCTGCAAAGTTCCTCAAAAAGACCAACAAGCTGGTGGTCGGTTAAAAGGAGAATATCATGAAGGTTGTTCGCGTTGTTGCAGCTGTGATCTGCGACGATATTCAGACGAAACATAAAATTTATGCCACCGCCCGCGGCTACGGCGAATATAAGGGCGGATGGGAGTTCCCGGGCGGCAAAATCGAGCCGGGTGAAACCCCG